>Ga0209415_10016183_pt1 | contig 12013 bp, 9 predicted proteins | sample PeaSoiSIISIP2007_FD_187696 | JGI IMG/M metagenome (GOLD analysis project Ga0209415, IMG submission 187696) | Peat soil microbial communities from Weissenstadt, Germany - SII-SIP-2007 (SPAdes) (version 2) | ecosystem: Environmental > Terrestrial > Soil > Wetlands > Peat | place: Germany... | reverse complement strand
TAGGCTCGGGACCCAAAAAAGGGGTTCCCCATTTGCGGGTTTCGTGATTCAAGGTCTCCGAAGGGAGGCCGTGGATGGATCGAGACTGTTTCTGGCTGAACGAACGGCAATTCGCGCGGCTCGAGCCGCATCTTCCGACCGATACGCGCGGCAAACCGCGGGTGGATGATCGCCGGGTCATCAGCGGAATCGTGCATGTGCTGAAGTCCGGTTGCCGCTGGATCGACGCCCCTGCCATCTACGGTCCGCACAAAACGCTCTGCAATCGCTGCGCGCGCTGGGTGGCCAAAGGCGTCTGGGTCGACATCTTTCATGCCTTGGCATCGGCCGGCGGGCCTCGGGCGGAGGCGCTGACCGATCGCTTCTGCCGCCCGGTCGCGTTCCTATTGACCGGCGCCCAGGTCGCGGACTGGCGGATTGGCTACAGCGTATCGAGGTGCGCGTTTCTCCGTGAATGCGAGCATAGCCTCGCGACAATCGTCGTCGTGTGCGCACAAGGTCTGGTCGCGGTCTTCCATGGCGATAACCGCTTCGAGGCTCCGGCCGTCGATGGCGTGGCCGAGCACTTCCTTGGTTAGGCGCAAGCCCATTGGCGTGGTCTTGAGCATGTCGTCGATCAACGCATTGACTTCCTGCTCGAGCAATTCCGGCGCAACGATGCGACTGATCAGCCCCATTTCGTATGCGCGCTGGGCGTCGATGAAGCGGCCGGTCAACATATATTCGGCGGCGAGTGAGCTCCCCACCATGCGGGGCAGGAAATAGCTGAGCCCCATGTCGCACGCGCTCAATCCGACGCGGATGGCGGCGGCATTCATGCGCAGGCTGGGCGTCGCAAAGCGTATGTCTGTCGCTAAGGCCAGGGAAAAGCCGCCGCCGGACGCCGCGCCGTTCAGCAAACCGATGATGGGCTGCGGGCAGCGACGCATAGCAATGACGATGTCGCTGTAGCGGCGCTGTATAGCCAGCCCTTCCGAAACGGCAGCCGCTTTCGTCTGCGCATTGTTCTCGTTAAGGTCCATGCCGGCGCAGAAAGCGCGGCCCGCGCCGCGCAATACGACGATACGCAGATCCTCGCGCGTATACAATGTTGCGAAGAGCCGTCCCAACTCGTCTGCCATTCGCATGTTGAGCGCATTTAGATATCGAGGACGGTTCAAGGTGACCCAGAGCACCGGTCCTTGCTCGTTTACCTCAAGACATTCGTATGTCATGTCGTCCTCCTAAAGCGCCACCATGTCGCGGGAAGCAAATCGTCCGCTGTGCCCTGTTCGCGGTGATGCGCCGATCGAGGGGTTGGCTGACTTTTTTGCCGGTCTTCATCTGGCCATTTGAGCGGACTGGCGAAATTGTCATCCGTCGCGTAATGGCCAAGCTGCTGATGGCTTCGCCCACTTTATGGCGGTCAACGTGGCGTTGGTACACAAATCGGGTTCTGGGTGAGTTGCGCCATTTACCGGCGTTTCCGGCGACCGATTTGGAGACTGGCATGCCGAGGGCGGTCATGCTGTTGAGAGTTTTGCAGCCGGCCCTGGCCTCGGCTTTCCGGGCGGTCAGAGTCCGGGCGTGGAGCGTTCGTCCGATGGTGATCCTGCAATGCAACATCCCGGGCTCGACGAGAAAGCGCCGGCTGTAGCCGACGGCCTTCTGCTACCGCATCCGGCGTGAAATCGCATCCAACCGCGGCTCTGACTCACTTTTGCTGCAGTTGTTTCGAACTCGTTCGGGCGGTGGTGATGAGGCGGGCCTGATGCCCACCGCCCATGGGTGGAAATTCGTAGGCTATCGGTTCACTCACTCCCGCCAGGCTCCGATTCGATCCCGAGCGGGAAGTCGCGGTGCGCGCTCTCCGGCCAGGGTTCGAGTTTCACCACGCGATGCACGTTGAGCGGTGGCTACTTCCAAAGTTGCTTTGTGGCGAGGTCAGCGCCCTGCCGCATGGCCTTAAACTTTTCCCAGACCACCGTTGGATGCACTTCGGTCTTGTAGAGGGCCTGCGATGAAAATCCGCAGTCGGCCCCCGCGATCACGTTCTCGCGGCCGACGAGCTTCGCGAACCGCAGAAGGCGCTCCGCGATGAGTTCGGGGTGCTCGACAATGTTGCTCGCGTGCGTAATCACGCCGGGCACCAGCACCTTGCCCGCCGGAACCTTCACGCGCTCGAAGAGATGATATTCGTGCTCGTGGCGCGGATTAGCGGCCTCGAAGCTGAACGAGCCGGCATTGATCTTCAGCACGAAATTGATGATGTCGGCGAGGCTCGCCTCATAGAGGCGCGGGCCCTCGTTGATGCCGTAGCAGGTGTGGAACCGTACCCGCTCGGCTGGGATGCCCTTGAGCGCGCCATTGGTTGCCTCGACATAGATCCCGGCGCGGCGCTTCTTCTGCGCATCGGACAGGCCGGGCTCGAAGAAGATGTCCGGCAGGAAGGGATCGTCGACCTGTACCAGAAATCCGGCCGCGACGATCGCCTTGTACTCGTTGCTGAGGGCTGCGGCGACCGCGTGGAAATACTCCTCCTCGCCCTTGTAGTACTCGTTCCTGCCGACTCCCGAAGCGGCGGTCGCGGGTATGAAGACATGCTCGTCCGCCACGCCGGCGACTTTTGCCGCCGCCTTGAGGTTCGCGATGTCCTTCTGCACCGCCGCCGCGCCGATATATTTTACCGGCCCGACGCAAACGACCGGCGCCAGGGGCGCGATCGCGCCGCCCATCATCGCCTCCTTGAAGTACTGCGCGTAGTACTCGGGAAAGGCCGCTACCTCCTGCTGGAAGAGGGCGATCTTTTCGTTCGGGCGCGCCTCGAACCCTTCCAGCCGCTCGCGGATATAGGTGAAGAAGCCGGCTTTCGAGAATTCACCATCGGTCACTATGTCGATGCCGCATTCGACCTGCTTCTTCACCGAATCGACGACCGCCTTTGCGATAGCCGCGTCGAGCGCCGCCTGGTCGTAGGGCTGTCCCGTGAGTTTTGCCTTCAGCAGATCGAGCACCGCATGGGGACGCGGCAAGCTGCCGATATGGGTCGTTTGAATTCTGTCCGTATTCTGTTGAATTGACATGTCGATCTTTCCTCCGTGAAGAACACAACGTCGCTGCCTCGGGCAATCAACGGTGCCAAAGTTCTGCGCTCGCGATTCGCGCCCCTTCGACAAGCGCCCGAAGCTTTGCCCAGGCGATTTGCGAGTGCACCCGTCCGCCCAAGCCGCAATCCGTTCCCGCGATCACGTTCTCGCGTCCGATGGCTTTGGCGTAGGCCAGGATTCGGTCTGCAACAAGCTCGGGATGTTCCACGACATTCGTCGCGTGGCTGACGACGCCGGGAATGAGAAGCTTGCCTTCCGGCAGCTTGACCTGCTGCCAGACTTTGTACTCGTGCTCGTGGCGGACGTTGGCGGCTTCGACCGAATAGGCCTGCGCGTTTACCCGTAGCATCACGTCCACAACGTCGCGCAACGGAATATCCGTCGTGTGCGGGCCATGCCAGCTGCCCCAGCAGATATGATAGCGCACGCGATCCTCGGGAAGTCCGTGAAGCGCGTGGTTCAGCGCCTCGACTCGCAGCATGGCGTAGCGTTTGTATTGCTCAAGACTCGGATGCGGGTCGAGCATGTCCCAGGTGTCGGGCAAACCTGGGTCGTCCAGTTGCAGCAGGAAGCCAGCCTCTACGATCGCACGGTATTCTACGGACACTGCCGCAGCGATGGCTTCGAGAAAGGCTTCCGCCGTGGGATAGTGGCTGTTCTGGCCGCGGCAGAACATCTCGAGGCTGCCCACAGCGATCGATGTGACGAACGCCTCCTTCACCCCTGAAGCCTCGGTTGCAGCCTTCAGGTTCGCAAGATCACGGCTGAGCGCGTCTTGGCCGGTATAGGTGATAGGTCCAATGCAGGTGGGACGAGAGGCCGTGCTCGGCACGAGCGCGGAATGAGCGTAGAACTCGGAAAATTCGCGCTGCTCCCATCTCTGTCCCACGATCCGCATAGGCTGCCCGGCAAGCGCTCGGTCCGGCGCTGCGGCATCGGGCGAGGTGGGGCCGAATCCGGAAAGGCGACTGAAGATATAAGTGCCCCAGGCGGCGAGATCGGAGGCGGAGCGCATCGGTTTGCCGAACTCGCCGTCGTTCGGAACGTCTACGCCGGCCCTCAGCTGCTCCTCAACGACTGCGGAAACCGAAGAGCGCAGCAGCGCTTGCAACTTGGCTTCCTGTCGCGGACCGCTCGTCGGTTTTGACCACGCCTGGCGCAGCGCATCCGAACGCGGCAGGCTACCGGCATGCGTTGTCAGAACTCGATCCGCGCTGTGTCTCATTGGACGTTCCTTATGTTACAGCGCCACAAGGAAATCGTGCGGTAAAGACCTCGTCGGTCGGAGAATGTTGCAATCGGGGTGCTGTCGACCCGCGCATTCATGCAGCGGATTACCCGATCCGTGGCCCCAAGGTATTCCGGATGAAGTTCTTGGTAGTGACAGGCCTGCGCCGTTTCGGAATCGATGTTTGTCTAAGCTGGCATCGGCCCGGAGGTCAACCAGCGACGCTGTCGGGAGTCTTTGCCAAGATAAAACGCCTCGTGTCCGCGATAACTGAAACGGCAAGTGTCTTGCACTCCGTCGCATCAGACGCGGATGTGAGGCGCGCATGCTCGATGCCATCACGACTGGTAAAGATCTCGCTCAAGATCCACACGGCGTTCCGAAAGGCTGTCCCAACGTTGCGATATTGATCTCCGACTTGCGGTTGCTTGGAAGCCATGGACGCTTAGCCTTTCTTCGGAGGTGGCCGGAAGTTATTTTTCACGTGCTGAGTATGCTCCCCGGAGGGCGCCGGCACCTGTTGAGGAACATACCGATAATTACGATCATATGGAGACCCGCTGTTGGGTCCGCAAGCGCTCAAGAGACAGCAAGAGGTCGAAAGACTGCCGCTTTGGGTCGGATGCCCGCACGATTCCTCCGCCTTGTCGTCACAGGCTCGTGTTGGAAGAAGCTGCGGCGTTCGGACGAAGAGAGAATAACTTCGCGGCGGATGAGAAAAGCATGGTAAAGCGGTGAACAGTGCCCCATATGCGCAAGGCACGGCAAATCTGGCCTGTTTCGCCCGAAGAAAAACCACTTTCTTCCGGACGAAGAACTTCGATGCAAATGCGAGAATATGTCAAGCGTCGATGCTTGGTCAGCGGAGAACCCTGCGCACGCACTCTCACAAGGAGGCACTCATGGCGACGTTCATCTGCTACCTGAACTGGACCGACCAAGGCGCGAAATCGGCAAAAGACTCTGGCAAACGCTATCAAGCTTCCCGGAACCTGGCCGAGAAATTGGGCGGAAAGATCATCAGCGCCTATGTGACGACCGGCCAGTACGACGTTGTCGCCACCGTTGACATGCCCAACGGCGAGGCAATGGCGAAGCTCGCGACGGCCATCGCGGCCACGGGCAATGCGCGGACGACGACGGTGCGCGCTTGGACGCCCGAGGAGTTCGGCAAGCTCGCTGCCGAGGCCCCAACGCCCTAGCCCGACCGGAACACGCTAGAGGCCGCGCTCGCAGCGGGCGAGCGCGGCGCTGGCGGCAAGCGCGGCGAGCTTCGCGCGCGGTGCCTTCGGCGCCCGCTCGCACCTGCCCTTGGGCACGACCATTTCGCACAAGCCGATGCGCAGACAGTCGCCGGGATCGCACTCGCATCGGCGGGGGTCGCAGCCTGGATCAAGCACGATCGGCGGAGCCGGCGAGAACGGCCACAGGCCTCGGCCAGGTCATCATCATCCACCCGAAGCACAGCAACGCGACCACGTCGAAGAGGCCGGAAACCGTGGACATTGAGGCGCTGATGGCGCCGGGGCCCGAATAAAGATGGTCCGAGACGACGGCGATGATGGCGGGTCCGAGCCCCGTCCCGATCATGCCCACCCAAAAATAATGGAACGAGGCGACGCGGCCGACAAGCCGGCTCGGCGTCAAGCGCGTCACCACGGCCAGGCCGGTGGTGAAAAACCCGGTCGTCAGGAAGGCATAGAGCGCGGCCAAGATCCAGGCGAGCGTCGCCGTCGGCGCCAGCGGCGCGAAGATGGCGGGCAGCAGCGCCGCGATCGCGGCGCCGAGCCCGACCATGGCGGGCGCGCGGTTCACGCCCCGCCGTTCCAGCCAGTCGATCGCGGCGCCGCAGCAGAACTGGCTGGTGGTTGACAGCAGCAAAGTGATCAGCCCGAGCCCGAGTCCGATCTCCGGCCGCGACAAGTGCCAGAGGCGGGCGAATAAGGTCGGCTGCCAGAGCTGATAGCTGACCACTAGGATGATGGTAGCACCGTTGGCGATGAAGGTCGGGAGGAAAACGCGCCAATGGGTCACGACAAAGCCGAAGGCCTCGCCGACGCCGCCGAATCTGCGACGATCTGTCGCGCTGGCGCTGCGTCCGGGATCGCGCATCGTCAGCAGCAGGCCGGCGAGCGGAAAGGCGAGCAAGCCGGAGGCCGCGAGGACCACCTGCCAGGATCGCATCACGCCGAGGACCGGAAGGCGGACCTCTTCGACGTCCTTGAGCAACGCGAGAAGCGCTCCCCCGCCGAGCAGCGCCAGCGCGGCGCCGATGCTGGCGCCGAGTGCGTAGATGCCAAGGGCGCGCCCGCGGGCATTGGGCTCGACGCCATCCTTGATCAGCGACACCGAACCCGGGCCGGCAATCGATTCGCCGATGCCGACGCCCATCCGCCCCAGGCACAGCGTGGTGAAGGACGTCGCCCAGCCGCAGGAGATGGTCATGACGCCCCAGATGCAGGCGCCCACCGCCATCGTGACCTTGCGGTTCACGCGGTCGACGAGCACGCCGGCGAAGAGGCCGAGGATCGCCCAGGCCACGACAAAGGCGGCGCCGATCACGATGCTCATCTGCGTGTCGGTCAGATGAAGGTCCTGTTCGATCTGCTGCACCAGCAAGGGCAGCGCCTGGCGGTCGATGAACGCCACCGCGTTGGTCACTGACAGGAGGATGACCATGTACCAACTGGCAGCCAAGGAAATCCGCAGCCGGAATGTTTCCGTCGTCGCCGCCGGAATTGCCGCCGTCGCCATCGTGACGCTCCCCCCGCGGTTTATGCTATTCTACATGTATCCCCGCGCCCGGATCGTGTAAACGAGCGCCTGAAACCGGCGAGACACGCAATGGAACACGGTGAAGACATACCCTTCGTGCCGGGCGTCGCGCCGGAAAAAGGCGGCTATCCCGGCTTCGCCCCGGCCCTCTTCCGCGACGAGAGGCTGATCATCGAGCGCGATTGCCGCGTCAAGATGCGCGACGGATTATGCATCGAGATCGACCTCTTCCGCCCCGATACGGACACGCCGGCGCCGGCGATCATTGCCTGGGGTCCTTACGGCAAGCACTCGCCGAAGCGTGCCGAAAATTTTCCCGGCTCGCCCGGCGTAGTGAAAGGCCAGCTGTCGAAATATACTGCCTTCGAGTCGCCCGATCCCGTCGTCTTCGGCCGGCACGGCTTCGCCGTGATCAACGTCAATCCGCGCGGCCTGTGGAATTCGACTGGCGATTGCGTCTTCTACGGCGCGCAGGAGGTCGAGGATATCCGCGACCTGATCGCCTGGGCGGCGGCGCAGCCCTGGTGCAACGGCAAGATCGGCATGGCCGGCGTTTCCTATCTCGCCCGCGTGCAATGGTCGGTCGCGGCGACGCAGCCGCCGGCTCTCTGCGCCATCAATCCCTGGGAGGGCGCGAGCGACGGCTATCGCGAGGGCGCCTATCACGGCGGCATTCCGGAGACGAATTTCACGCCCTATTGGCAGATCGGCAGCAGCTTTTCCCGCGGCCGCGTCGAACACACACCGACCTCGAAGCGCAGCCATTTCCTCTTTGATGCGTATTGGCGCGCGCGCGTCGCGGATTGGTCGAAGATCGAGACGCCCGCCTTCGTTGTGGCGAGCTGGAGCGACCAGGGAATGCATACGCGCGGCACCCTCGAAGCCTACAAAGCGCTCGGATCGAAATCGAAATGGCTGGAAGTGCACGGCCAGAAGAAATGGGCGCATTTCTACAAGACCGAGAGCGTCGCCCGGCAGATCGCCTTCTTCACCCGCTTCCTCAAGGACGTGCCCAACGAGGTCGACAGCTGGCCCAAGGTCATCATCGAGGTTCGCGATCGCTACGGCGTCGGCCAGACCCGCGCCGAAAACGAATGGCCGTTGCGCCGCACGGTCTTCCGGCCGCTTTACCTCGACGCAGTCGGAGGCCGCCTTGGTGCCGACAAGCCGGCGCAAGCCGCCGAGGCCGGCTACGATTCCCAGGATGAAGCGGCCCGGCTTTGCTTCGACCATGTCTTCGCCGAAGACACCGAGCTGACCGGGCACATGAAGCTGCGCTGTTGGGTTTCAGCCGAGGCCGACGATATGGATTTGTTCATCGGCATCGAGAAGCTCGACAGCGAGGGCCGCAAGCTCGACTTCGCCTTCTTCGGCGCCTATGAGCACGGACCGGTGGCGCTGGGCTGGCTCAGGGTCTCGCACCGCGAGCTCGACGAGGCCAGGAGCCGGCCGGAACAGCCTTATCTCAAGCATGAGAGGGAGCTGCGCCTCAAGCCGGGCGAGATCGTTCCCGTCGATATCGAAATCTGGCCGTCGAGCACCCGCTTCGCCGCCGGAGAAGCCTTGCGGCTGGTGATCCAACCGACCGATATCTACAAGTTTCCGGCGGGAACGCCGACCCACCGCCACATTTCGGAGCGCAACAAGGGCCGCCACGTGTTTCATACTGGTGGCGGCTATGATTCCCATCTGCTGATCCCGCTCATCCCGCCGCAGCGCTGACGCGCCGCGACCATTCCCTCCGTCCGGACCTTGCGTCAGTGTCGCCGCTCCTCCTCAATGTAGCGCCCTCTCCGACGTCGCGCGAGCCCGGATCGTATTTTCGGCAGGGACAGGGCCGCTGGCGGCCGCCTTTGCCTCACGATAGGTCAGATACATCACGAGGACGGCGAGGCCGCCGATGATCATGGGAATGGCGTAGACGTCGAAGACCTGTTCGACCGGCCATTTGCGGTCGAACAGGAAGCCGGCGAGCACCGGGCCGATCATGGCGCCGAAGCGGCCGACCCCGAACGCCCAGCCCAGGCCCGTGGACCGTAGGGCGGTCGGATAGAAAAACACCATCAGAGCGTTGATGCATTTCTGGATGCCGCTGGTGCTTCCCATCGCCACGAAAGCGATCGCGGTCGCCAGGATCGCCGCCGAATGCGCGCTGAGTCCCGTGAAGAACAGGAACGCGCCGCCCAGCATGAAGAGGACCATGATGACGCGATAGGGCCCAAACCAATCCATCAGCGGACCGAGAATGAGCGCCGCAAGAATGCCGCCGCTCGTCGCCCAGGTCGCGGCCGTCGTCGCCTGCGCCTGCGTATAGCCGACCATGGTGAAGATCGACGGCAACCATTGCAGCAAGAAGAAGATCACCATCAGGTTCATGAAGAGCGACAGCCACAGCATCAACGTGCCAAGCGTGCGACCGTTCTGGAACAATTGCGCGACAGCCAGGGCGGACTCACGTTTGTTGTACACCGTGAACGTCGTCCGATCGCCGATATCGATGCCTGGCGCTATGCGCTTCACGAGGCGCACGATCGTCTCGCGCGGCGCGCCATTTGCGATGAGAAACTCCGGCGATTCCGGTAGCGTGAAATAAAGAAAGATTGCGATGGCGATCGGGATGAGCCCGCCGGCGACCATATACATGCGCCAGCCGTATCGCTCGATGATCGCGCCCGCGAGCAGGCCCGCAGCGATCGTGCCGAATGAATAGCCACAATAGATCAGCGCAATGCAGGTCGAGCGCCGCCGTTTCGGCCCGTATTCTCCGGTCAGCGCGACGCCGCTTGGAATGACGGCAGCGAGTCCAATTCCCGCGACGACGCGCAGCGCGATCATCGAGGTCGGATCGTTGACGAAATAGACCGTCATCGTTGTGAGGCCAAACAGCACCATGTTGATGAGAATGAGCGGACGATGACCAAAACGGATCGAGAGCGGCGCCACGAAGGCGAAACCAAGCAGCAGGCCCCAGATCATTGACGAAAAGATCGTGCCGAGAAGCGTCCGCGATATGCCCCATTCCGTCAGGATCTTCGGTCCGATATAGCTGACGAGCTGCACGTCGAGACCATCGATGAACAGGATGAGCCCGCCGAGAAACACCACCCACATCTGGTAGCCGATCATCGGCTGCGAATTGATTTGCTGCTCGATGTTGATCGTCTCGGCGCAAGATGCCATGGCAAGTTCCTCCCGCCGCGCGAACGGCCTTTGTCTTTGCGCACATTAATCGGACATTTCCCGGCTGACCAGAGATCGGCGCGAACGATAGCGTTGTGCTGGGGTATCCGGAAGCCGAAAGGCGGCGATCCACGCGACGGCCCTGCGCACTGCCTTGCGCAAGAGTGTCAACTTTCACGTCCGGAGGCTATCCGAGTGGACTGGCCTTTCTCGCCTGTTCCGAACACTCCTCCTCTGCGCGCAGTTGGATTTCCCTGGCGATGGGCTGGCGGATCTCTTCGGCGAGATGGCCGACCAGTCCGATTGCGCGTCCAATGACGGCAATTCCACGCGCCAACTTCCAGTCAAAACCCAGATCGCAACACAGCGCCCCGATGGCCCCGGTTGCGTTGATCGGAAGAGAACGATTGTGGACACGCTCGGCCTCATGCCCGATATGCTCCAGCAACGCCACATAGCGGCCTCGCAACTGGTTGGCCGCCGCAATCTCGAACAAGCACGGAGTCCGCGGATCGATCGGCTTGTGCCTTGCATGACCAAGTCCGGGAATGGCCGCGCGTTCACTTTTGAAGTCAGAGACTATCCTGCGTGCCACTTCCGCGAGGTCGGCTTGCGGGTCCTGCGGGAGCGCCTCATGCAGCATTTTGGCGGTGCCTTCGGAGCCTCCGGCGAAAACGCTTCCCACCCCGCATAGCCCTGCAGCTACCGCCGCCTGAAGGGCTTCGGGCGCGGCCAGATAGACGAGCCGTGTGGCGATTGATTGGGGTGTCAGACCATGCTCCACGAGCGTCACAAGCATCGCGTTGAATACGATGGATTGCTGCGGAGTCGGCAGCTGACCGGTGAGTTCGAGGAATGCCATGTCGCCGAGGTTGACCTTGCCGAGAAGTTGTTGGGTCAGATCCATGCCTTGGACGACGATACGATCGACGGTGCTCCATCCCATGTTGCTTTGGATGGCTCTATTCGGCCGCGCCACGACTCCATCTCCTCTTTTCAAAATGTGACCACAACGAGATCCGCGAGCCCACTTCTCGCAACGGACTTGTCTGTAGCAGAGCTTGGGACGTGATCGCCAATGGCGCCCGCTATGACCGGCTGTGCCCTCTTTTCAGCGTAAGCGACAGCCCGCCGTTTCGTACTTGAATGTAATTGCAGTCGGCTGCTCTGCTGAGCTTCTCGATCAGACCCAGGACCGGATATCCGACGCTGGCATGCCGCGTCGACACTTGCGCGGATCGCATCGCATCGACCTCGTCCTTTCCCGCGAAATACCGCAGCAGCAGATCGTCGTCGGAAACGCCCGGCCCTCCATACTTGAGGCGCACCTCTTTCAACGAGGGTTGAGGAGGCTGCCAACCCGCGAGTTCCCTGGCCCGAGGCCTGCTCAGTATCTTTTCCCGGACGTCTGCATCCATCGAGGAGCTTTCTTCCTCGCCCCACAATCCCAGGGCATAATGAATGACCTCATCGGGCACCCCCTTGTATCGCTCTCCTAGGATGATGTTCATGACCGCCTGTGTTCCCACGAACTGAGAATACGGCGTGACCATAATGGGGTGCCCGAATTCGGCCCGAACCCGGGCCGTTTCCTCCAGGACGGCTGTCAGCCTGTCCCCCAGTCCGAGTTTGGCGAGCTGATGCCTGAGGTTTGAGATCATCCCGCCCGGCACCTGATGGACATAATGGTAGGCGTCGTATGCCGGCGGAACGCCGATCGGCAGGCCTTCACGATGAGCGATGG
>Ga0209415_10016182_pt1 | contig 12014 bp, 11 predicted proteins | sample PeaSoiSIISIP2007_FD_187696 | JGI IMG/M metagenome (GOLD analysis project Ga0209415, IMG submission 187696) | Peat soil microbial communities from Weissenstadt, Germany - SII-SIP-2007 (SPAdes) (version 2) | ecosystem: Environmental > Terrestrial > Soil > Wetlands > Peat | place: Germany... | reverse complement strand
GTGAATCATCCCTCGATTCTGCTGGCCGACGAGCCGACTGGGAATCTGGATTCCCAAACGGGCGAGGAAATCATGGCGCTGTTTGCGCGGCTGCACAAGGGCGGCAACACGATCATCCTCGTTACGCACGAGCCGGACATCGCAACGCACGCCCATCGCGTGATCCGGGTGCGCGACGGCAAAGTCGAAAAAGACGAACGCACGCAGTAGGCTCCGCGATGCCGTAACGCCGTTGACACTCCTTCCGCGTACCCATAAGATCCGTGCTCCATGCCGCACGCAGACCCCCTCGTCGGCAGCTCCGTTTCCCACTATCGCGTCGGCGAGAAGCTCGGCGGAGGCGGTATGGGTGTGGTGTATCGCGCCGAGGACACGACTCTTGAGCGCGTCGTGGCGCTGAAGTTTCTTCCCACCGAAGTTTCTAGCGACAAGCAAGCCCTGGAACGATTTCTACGCGAAGCGCGCGCGGCTGCGGCATTGAATCATCCGCATATCTGCACGATCTACGAAATCGGCGAGCACGAAGGCCAGCGCTTCATCGCGATGGAGTTGCTCGAGGGCCAAACTTTGCGCCAGCACATCGCGGGAAAACCCCTGGCCACAGACGCGCTGCTCGATCTCGGCGCGCAGATCGCCGGCGCGCTCGACGTCGCGCACGCGAAAGGCGTCGTCCATCGCGACATCAAGCCCGCGAACATTTTCGTCACCGAGCGGAGGATCGCAAAAATTCTCGATTTCGGCCTCGCGAAGCGGATTCCTCAGGTTCGCTCCGCTGCAACCGCATTCGGAGCGGAAAGCACCACGCAGGACGAGCCGCCTCATCTCACCAGTCCCGGCGTTGCCGTCGGCACCGTCGCCTATATGTCGCCCGAGCAAACGCGCGGCGAAGAACTCGATTTACGCTCCGACCTCTTCAGCTTCGGCGCTGTGCTCTACGAAATGGCCACCGGCCGTCAGGCCTTTGACGGCAGCACCTCAGGTGTGATTTTTCACTCGATCCTCGCGGAAGAACCTGAGCCGGCCGCGAAAGTGAATCCAAATCTGCCGCAAGGGTTCGACGACATTCTGCGCCGCGCGCTCGAAAAAGACCGCGAGCTGCGTTATCAGAGCGCCTCGGGGATCGTCGCGGACCTGAAGAGACTCAAGCGCGACATGGAGACGCCTCGCACCCCTGCGCGACCGGTCGCTGCGCCGACCGTCGCGCCGCATCGTTCCGAGCGCTCGTCGAAATTCGAAAAATCGTCGAGCAAACAGTCGACCGCCATCGATTCGCTCGTTGTTCTTCCTCTCGAAAACGCCAGCGGCGATCCCAATACCGAATATTTGAGCGATGGAATCGCCGAGACCCTGATCAATTCTCTCGCTCAGCTGCACAAGCTTCGTGTCGTGCCGCGTTCGGCTGCGTTTCGTTATCGCGGCCCGCATCTCGATCCCATGGACGTCGGCCGCGAACTCGGCGTTCGAGCAGTTTTGGCCGGCCGCTTGGTTCAGCGCGGCCAGGATCTAATCGTGTCCGTGGAACTCGTGGACGTCGATCGGCAGGCCCAGCTCTGGGGCGGTCGCTACAACCGCAAAATGGCGGACTTGGTCGCGTTGCAGGAGGAACTGACGGCTGAGATTTCCGACAAGCTACGGTTGCATCTCACGGGAGAGGAGAAGAAAAAGCTTCGCAAGCGTTCGACGCAGAATAACGAAGCCTACCGTCTGTTGCTGCAAGCTCGGCATCATGCTGCCAAGATCACCCCTGAAGGTTTTCGCAAGGCCATCGCTCTTTGCCAGCAAGCCATTGATATTGATCCGACCTACGCCCTGGCGTATGTATTTCTCACGTCCGCGTACGGCAATCAGGCGATCTTCGGTTACGCCCCGGCCGCGGAAGTTTATCCTCGAATGAAAGCGGCGGCAAAGAAAGCGCTCGAATTGGACGAAAGCCTCGCTGAGGCGCACGTCAGCATGGGCTTTGTGCTCTCTCAAACCTGGGACTTTTCTGGCGCGCAACGCGAGACGCAACGCGCCTTGGAGCTGAGCCCAAATGTGTTTGCGACGCAAGGTGCTTCGAGGATGCTCAATTTGATGCGGGGTCGCTTTGACGACGCGATCGCGTCGGCGAAGCGCGCCATCGAGTTGGAGCCGCTTTCTGCGCCGGCGCTTCTTAGTTTGGGGGTGATTTACTACTGTGCTGGGCGGTTTGATCGCGCCATCGACCAGTTCCAGAAAGCATTGGAACTGGATCCCGGCAGTGCGCTTGGCCATGTCCTCTTGGCCGACTCGTATGCGTACGCCAATGAACCGGAGAAGGCCGGCGAGGAATGCGAAAGAGCCTTGGCGCTGGGAAGCAATGCGTCAATGGTCCGCTTAAATGCGGCCTCGACTCTTGCCAAAGTCGGCAAAGCGGAAGAAGGCCGTAAGATTCTCGAGGAAGCCGAAAAGAACTGGAGCCCGGACATTCCCGTCGCGCACTTGATCGCTTCTGTTCATGCCCGCCTTGGCGAAAAAGATGCTGCGTTTGAATGGCTGGAGAAAGCATTTCGGGAGCGTGTCGGTTTCCTGGCATATCTCAAGGTTCATCCCCTTTTCGACGGTCTGCGCGACGACCCAAGGTATCACGCGCTGGTGAAACGCATCGGCATCCCGGACTGACGACACTCGTTATTCGATGCGAAAGAGTTCCGGCAATACCTCGCCGGATTTTCCGAGAAAACATTCCGTGAAGGCAGGGGCGTTGGCAGGCTCTTCCGGGCCGACGTAGAACGTGCGGCCGCGAGTGCGCGCGTGACTGGCGAAGCTGGCCGCGGGCTCGACGACGCCCGACGTGCCGATCGCCACGAAGAACGTGCATTCGTCGAGCGCGCGGTAGATTTGATCCACGTGGTAGGGCACTTCGCCGAACCAGCAAATGTGCGGACGAACGCGGCCGCCGCATTCGCACCAGGGGAGCGAGGCCGGCGGCTCGTACGTGCTCGCGTCGTCGAAGGGCGGAAGCGCGCAACGTTCGCAGCGGCTCTTGAAAAGTTCGCCGTGCATGTGTACTGCGTTGCGCGAGCCGGCCTGCTCGTGAAGATTGTCAACATTCTGGGTGCAGAGGAAGAGGCGGTCCTGCAGGCTGCGTTCGAGCGCCGCGAGCGCGGCGTGACCGGGGTTTGGTTTTGCCGCGGAAGCGGCGCGACGCCGCATGGAATAAAACTCCCAGACGAATTGCGGATCGCGCTTCCACGCGGTGGGCGAGGCGACTTCTTCGACGGGCATGTTGCGCCAGAGGCCGCCGTCGCCGCGGAACGTCGGAAGCCCGCTTTCGGCGCTGATGCCCGCGCCGGTGAGAATGAACACCCGGTCGGTTGGTGAAATTTCGATCATCGCTCAGCTTGAGAAAAGATTTCGCACGAGGAACAGGACGTTCGCCGGGCGCTCGGCCAGCCTCCGCATGAACCACGGAAACCAGAAGGAGCCGTAGGAAATCAGCACGCCGCTGCGGTAGCCCTCGCGCGCCAGCCGCAATTGTTCGGCGCGCTGGATGCCGAAGAGCATGGCGAATTCGAGCTGGCTTTTCGCAATTCCCTGCGCCGCGGCCCATTCGGAGATTCGCGCGATCAATTTGCGGTCGTGCGTGGCCATCACGGCGCGCACGCCCGCGCGGCGCGCTTCGGGGCTCAACAGCATTTGCGAGAGCCGAAAGAAGTTTTCGTCCACGTCTTCTTTTTTCGGGAACGCGATTTCAGGCGGCTCGCTGTATGCGCCTTTCACCAGGCGCACGGCGGCGCCCATGGAGACGACCGATTCGACGTCCTTTTCCGTGCGGCGCAGATAGGCCTGCACGCACACACCAACGTTTCGATTTTTCTTGCGCGCGCGGGCGTGGAGTTCGAGCGTGGCGTCCACGTATGCGCTCTGCTCCATGTCGATCCAGAGAGTTTTTTCAGCGGCCGGCGATGCCGCACGGGAACGCTCGATGAGCGTCGCGAGATTCGCGAAGCAGAATTCGCGGTCGAGATCGAGGCCCAGCTGCGTGAGCTTCACGGAAACTTCCGATGGCAGGTCTGCGTCGCGGACGCGTTCGAGAAGATCGAGGTAGTGCGCCACGACTTTTTCGGCTTCGGCGCGCACCGCGATATTTTCGCCGAGCTGAGTCAGCAGGGTGCTGATGCCGCTGTCGGCGAGCGTGCGGGCGGCTGCGAGCGCCTCTTCCGGTTTTTCGCCAGGCATGAATCGCGCGGCGGCGCCGCGGACGAAGCCGAGGCGCGGCGCGCGTTCTCGCAGCCAGCGGCTTTCGGAAGCTTTGACGAGCATGCGTCGGATCGAATTCATCGGATACGATCCAGGCCCGCCGCTTGCTGTTCCGGTTTCATCGCGGCGAAGTGAGGGCTTTCAGGAAGCGGTAGTAGAAATCAAGGGCGCCGAAAAATGAATCCACGCGCAGGCGCTCGTCGCGGCCGTGCGCGCGCACGTCGTCGAAATCGACGGCAAGGCCGGAGATTGCGTAGGTGGGCATGCCGGCGGCATTGGTGAACACGCCGTCGGAAGCCCCGGTGGCCATGGTGGGTATCACTGGAGCGCCGGGCCACATCTCTTGCGCGATTTTCTCAAGCGGATTCATGACCTCCGGACGCAGGGCGACGGGCGCACCGGACGGTTGATCGGGAGCCGTCTCCAAGATTTCCCCGGCGTCGCTTACGTAGTGAACGGCTATCTTCGGGTCGGCCAGCAGCTGAATCAGATTCAACCGCACCTCCTCGGCCGTGTGTCCCGGCAGAATGCGGCAATTGACGATAGCGCGCGCGGTTTGCGGCAGCGCGTTGTTCGCGTGGCCGGCATCGAGGCGCGTGGCCACGCACGTGGTGCGCATGGTCGCGTGAGAAAGCGGGTCGGCATCCAACCGCGCGATGGCAGCCGCGTCCGGCGGGTTTTTCGTGATGGCTTTCATGTCCGCGGCGACCTGGCCGGATTCGATGGTGGCCATCTGGCGGAAATACGCGCGCGTGATTCCGTTCAGCTCGAAAGGAAATTGATAGCGTTCGATGCGCGCGATCCCGTCCGAGAGGTGGTAGATCGCGTTGTCGGCGACGGGCAGGGAGCTGTGGCCGCCGGGATTTTTCACCTCAAGCTGGTAATCGGCGTAAAGTTTTTCGCTCGCGTCCACCGACATCATGGCCGGCTTGCCATTGCGCGTGTAAACGCCGCCGCCGTCGGGGTTCAGGACGAATTCCGCGTCAACCAAATCGCGATGAGTTCGCAGCAGCCATTCCACGCCGTTTGAATCGCCGGTTTCTTCGTCGGCCGTGAGCGCCAGGATGATGTCGCGATCCGGACGATAGCCTTCCTTGCGGAAGCGAATCAGCGTGGCCACGAAAATTGCGTCGGCGGATTTCATGTCCTGCGTGCCGCGGCCATAAAAGTAGCCGTCGCGCTCGAGGAACTGGAAGGGATCTACGGACCATTCTTCGCGGCGCGCTTCGACCACGTCGAGATGGCCGATCAGCAGGATTGGCCGCCGCGCGCCGGCGCCGTGCAGACGCGCGACGAGATTCCCTTTGCGCGGATTCGGGCCGAGAACCTGGGCGTCGCTCGCGGGAAATCCAGCGTCACGCAGCCGCTGCGCGACCGCTTCGGCGGCGACGGTGGTGCTGCCCGTCGAATCGGTGGTGTTAATCTCGATGAGCTGCCTGAAAATATCGCGCGCGAGCTGTCTATTCGCATCGTCGGTCTGCGCGACGAGCGTTGCACCGGCGAGGGAGAGCAGCGCGGCAAGCGTGAGCGTTGTTCGAAGTTTCATTTGCGCGGCACCCGCCCGTTGCGGTTGCGGGTGAGACTCGGTAGAATACACCGGGTTCGCGAGGAATCGCTTGTGGGCGTGCGGGTTCCCACGGATCAAGCGCCACCGGCATCGCTGTCCGGCGAGCGTGCCCACCCAGCCCTGAGGGATCGTGCCGGCTCCGATGGACGCAGACCTCTCCGTTCACTCTATTGTGATCGCTACTCCCGAGCAGGTCTCCTGCCCACTCGGCGAAGAATCGGCCATTCTTAATCTGAAGAACACGGTGTATTACGGGCTGAACCCAGTCGGCGCGCGTGTGTGGAATTTGCTGCAGCAGCCGAGAACGGTCGGCGAGCTGCGAGATGTACTGCTCGATGAGTACGAGGTGGATGCAGGGCGCTGCGAGAGCGACCTGCTCGAGCTGCTCGAAAAGATGCGGAGCGAGGGGCTGATCGACGTGAGGAGCGCGGCGACGCGCTGATAGCTTTTGGCATCACATCCTTGCGAGCCTTTGCGACTTGCCGAGAATGCGCACTTACCGTCCCAGGGGGCTATCAGCGGACGATTCGCGCGACTTTCTGCGAGGTAAAGGGTTGAAAGCAGCGGTGAGAACCTGGCGTGGATTTTGGCGCATGAGCGGACGGTCGCGCTGCGTGGCCCTGGAAGCGGCCGCGGCGCTCGTGGCGACAATGGCGGGGCTGCGCGTACTCGGCTTCCGGCGTTGGAAGGCGTTGCTCTTGCGGCTCACACTGCATCGGGTCGACTTCCCGGTTTCCGACCCAGCCCGGATCGCAAGCGCGCACGAGATCGCACGTATCCAGGTAGCGGTTTCCCGGCATCTAATTTTCCACGCCAATTGTCTCGAGCAATCGCTGGTGCTTTGGTGGCTTCTCAGCAGGCGCGGCATCCCTGCCGAGTTGCGCATCGGCGCTCGAAAAGAGGCGGGGCGCTTCCAGGCGCACGCCTGGGTGGAACTGGGAAACGTGGTCCTGAACGATTCCGGCGAAGCGCATTTGCACTTCGCGCCTTTCGACGGCTCGATCATTTCGATGGAGACGCAAGCACATTGAGCGGCATCGTAGGAATTTTCGGGCGCGACGGTGCTCCAGTGGATCGTCCACTGCTGCAGTCGCTCACCCATTGTCTTTCCTATCGTGGGCCGGACGCGTGCGAGATCTGGGCGGATGGATCGGTCGGTTTCGGCCACACGCTGCTTCGCACGACCTACGAATCTCTCGCCGAAAACCAGCCTGCGAGTCTCGATCGCCAGTTCTGGATTACCGCGGACGTGCGGATCGATTGCCGCGCGGAACTCGAGGCCGAACTCACCGACGCAGGGCGCAAGATTCGGCAGGCGGCGCCGGATCCCGAGCTGATTCTGCATGCGTACGCCGCGTGGGGCGAAGCGTGCGTCCAGCATTTGCGCGGCGATTTCGCATTCGCCATCTGGGACGCGCGACGAAAAACTCTGTTCTGCGCGCGCGATCATTTTGGCATCAAGCCGTTCTACTACGCCGAGCTCGGCGGCGCGTTTCTTTTCTGCAACACGCTCGATTGCATGCGGCAGCATCCGGAAGTATCCGAGGAGCTGAACGAATCCGCGATTGCCGATTTTCTGCTCTTCGGACTGAACTGCGACGATGCGACCACCACGTTTCGCGACATTCGCCGCCTGCCACCGGCGCACTTCCTGAGTGTTTCGGCAACGGGGCTTCGCACCGAGCGCTATTGGTCTCCGCCGACCGGCGGCCTTATCCGGTACCACCGGCCCGATGACTACGTCGAACATTTTCAGACGCTAATGCAATTGGCCGTAGCCGACCGCCTGCGCATCAATCGCGCGGGCATTTTCTTGAGCGGCGGCCTCGATTCTTCCTCGATTGCCGCGACGGCTCGGGAGCTATCCGTGAAATCCGGCGGAACGGCCGACTTGCGCGCCTATACCTTCGTTTATGAGTCGTTGATTCCCGACCGCGAAGGAGAGCATGCGCGGACGGTGGCGGAATTTCTGGGAATTCCCATTCGCAACTTCGCGATGGACGGGCTGCAACTCTTCGATCGTTGGGACGATCCGGCGTTTGTTCCTCCCGAGCCCGTCGAGGACCCATTCGCCGCCGCGCTATTCGACCATTACAGCGACATCGCCGCGGATTGCCGAGTGGTGCTTTCGGGCGATGGCGGCGACGAGCTGATGTATTTCCAGATGTGGCCATACACGCGAGACTTGATCCGCAACCGTAACTGGCGGCGACTGTGGACCGACGTGCCGCATTTCCTGCGGCTGCGGCGATTTCCGTCACGAGGAATTCGCAGCCGGGTTCAGCGGGCGCTGGGCAAGGGCCCCAGATTCCCTAACTGGCTGGCGCCGGAACTGACGCGGCGCCTCCACCTTGAAGAACGGTGGGCCGAACGGACCAGTGGCGCGCGTGCCTGGGAACATCCGATTGTGCCGAAGGCTCATGCGTCCCTTTCATCCGCGCGATGGTCTCGATTGTTCGAGCTGGCGGACCCAGGCCTGACGCATTCGGCGGTCGAGGTGCGCTATCCATTCCTTGATCTACGGGTCGTAAATTATCTGCTCGCCATTCCGCCATTTCCGTGGACGTTTCAGAAGCAATTGGTGCGCGCGGCCATGTCCGGCCATCTGCCGGAAAGCATCCGGCAGCGGCCCAAGACTCCTCTCGCAGGGGATCCTCTAATGGAAATGCTTCAGCGTCCCGACGCGGCGTGGGTGGATCGCGCTCGCTGGACCGAGCAGATCGAACGATACGTAAAGACCTCGGCGCTGCCGTTGTTAAATGACCAAAAGGACTCCGAGTGTGCCAGTATGGCCATTCGGGCCCACTGTCTGAACTTTTGGTTGCAGTTAGCGAGCAGAGTCCGGTATAACAATTATGCGGAGGCACGCCATGTCTAAACTGGTCAAGGAGGAACCGAAGAAGCCGTATGCCGCTCCGATCCTGACCATTCACGGTACGGTGCGCGAGCTGACGCAATCGAATCGGGCTGGCGGCAAGTTGGATAAAGGTGGTAGAGGATTCAACGTGAAGACCGCCCTTTAAAAGCGCTTTCGTCGTTTTTCTCGTCTTCGTTTAGGCCGGACTGCAGCAGGCGTTTGAGAGATCTCTGGGGCAAGCAGTGATCTGAGCCGTGGCGGTTTGCCTTTCGCAATTGGCACTTTTCCAAGTCGAACGAAGTGAATGTCCTCTACTCTGTTTTCGGTCTGGTCCTGCGATCCAATCTCAAAATTCCTGGTCTGACCCCTGAACCCGCAATCAGCAAATCTCCTGATGTGGAAGTCCACCTAGGGTTGTCGCCCGTCGCGGCTGATGGCCTGCCAGGTGGACTTGAAGAACTCAGTTACGCCAGCTCGTATCTGACGGAGTCCGGAGAGCCGGCGCTGCGAATCTGGAAAATTGCGAATGGTGCATTCTTACGCTTGGATTATTTCGATGGGACCCAATTCTGGCTCGACCCAGAAGGAACGTCCGTGTGGGCGGCGTGGCCTGCGACTCAGCCGCTTGAGGACGTTGCGACCTACTTATTGGGGCCTGTTCTAGGCCTTTTGTTGCGATTGCGAGGAGTTCCCTGCTTGCACGCGAGCGCGGTGACGTTCGGCGATTCCACTGTTGCGTTCGCGGGCTCGGAGGGCAGAGGAAAATCCACCACGGCCGCTGCGCTAGCTAGTCGTGGTCATGCCGTGATTTCCGACGATATCGTCGCGCTGGTGGAACGCGAAAGTTTGTTCTTTGTGCTTCCTGCCTATCCGTATCTTTCGTTATGGCAAGAATCCGTGAAAATGCTGTATGGCTCGGAGAAACGTCTACCGAGTTTTTCCGCCAACTACCACAAGCGACAATTGCTTCTTGAGGAAAATCGCCTGCGATTCCAGGAAAAACAGACGCCGCTCGGCGCGGTGTTCCTATTGGGTGAAAGGGTCGCGGATCCCTCGGCGCCTTTTGTCGAGACGCTGCCGGCGGGGGAAGTTCTGGTCGCGCTCGTTGCGAATTCCTACGCCACGAACATGCTGGACAAAAATATGCGCGCGTGCGAATTCGAGGTTTTGGGCCGGCTGGTAACGACCGTTCCCGTCTGGCGATTGCGGCCACACGAAGACGGTTCGAGGATTGGCCGCCTTTGCGACCTGATCGAGGAGAAATGCCGTGAGTTGGGGCTGACGCGCTAGCACCGATCTAGACAACTTGGCTATTAGCCGACCCGTTGACAGTCGTAATTCCCAGGGATGGTTCCAATATGGAACTGGCGGCCACCACTACGCGGTCCCAAACCGTGCTCGGTTCGGCACGCATACAACGGAATTCCATTTTGAACCGTCCTAGTACGTGCCACAATGGGGCGGTTGACCCCTACCCAGCCTTAGGGTGTCGACCAAGAATTCGCTCGAGCAGTGACATTCTGAGGGGAATGTAGCACGTGAAAATCGTTTCGTGCGTTTCTGCGTTGTTTGCACTCTCCATCTTGACCGCCTTGGCGCGGGAGAAGGTGGGGCGTGAACTTGCCTTCCGCCCATTCCAATTTCTGTTCGTCACCCGTCAAAATAGTCATCGACGCCAACTTCAACCGTTTCGCTGGGGCTGTTCGCAAGGGCAAACGAAATTCAGCAAGGAGACGAATATGAGGAAGATCGCAGGAGTGTTGTGCCTTCTAGTGACGCTAGCCATCTCGTTGCTCGCGGGGCCGCTGTATGCCGACGAGTCCGTGGCGCTGAGGCGAACGGTGACCGCGTCGACATACAATGTGACCAAGGAAGTCACTCTGGAGGGAACGATTCAGAGTCTTGTCAGGAAGCCCGCGCCCGGAACGATCATGGGCGCGCACCTGATCGTCTCCACCGGACAGGGCACGGTGGACGCGCATATCGGAAACTATCTTGTCGTGGGTAAGTACGCCATGCCGTTTGCTTCCGGCCAGTCCGTGAAGCTTACGGGCATGATGGTGACAATCAACCAGAAGAACGTGCTCCTGGTTCGTACGATGCAAATGGGAGACCGCGCAATTACGGTCAGGAACGAACACGGATTCCTTGTGTATCCAGGCGCGAAGGCGCGCCTCACGGGTGTTTCGTCCACGGGAGGCGCGCGATGAATTACAAAACACTGCTCGTCGGCATGGTGATTGCGATTCCGATGTTGATTACTGGGTGTGGTGGAGGTGGCTCCGTCGCGATCACGACGCCTCCCCCGGCCGCCCTGGAAGTCAACCAGTCCGCCTCGATTGCTGCAACTGCCAGTGGTGATCTGACCGCTGCCGGCTTGGATTGGACTTGCACCCCGGCCGGCACCTGTGGAACTTTCAATCCGGCCCATACGGCTAGCGGTGGGGCGACTGTTTACACGGCGCCGCGAACATCCGGCCCCGTGTCGCTCATCGCAACGTCCACGAAAAACCCCAAGGAAAATAAGAGCGCATCAGTAACCATAAACCCTGTCGCCACTGCGTCAAATATCACGGGCACGTACACATTTTTCGCCGATGGTACCGACGGTGGCCAGGCGCCTTATAGTGTGGCCGGCAGCGTCATCATCGATGGTGCGACCGGGAAGGTGACCGGCGGGGAACAAGACTACTTCGATATAACCTCGGCCAATACCTTTCCTGCTGACCCCATTGTAAGCGGGACAATCACGGTCGGAGCCGACGGGCGCGGCACGCTCATTGTGACTCCGACATCCGCCCCGGCCGAAACCTTTAGCATCACCGTGGTCAACAACAAACACATCCTCATCACGCAGTTCGACTCGAATGCGGCCGCCAACGGATCGCTGGATCTCCAGACAGCTCCGACGTCGGTCCCGACGGGCGGCAACGCGTTCGCGCTCCTTGATACAGAGTTAGCGGATGCTTTTGGCGGAGTTTTGACGTCGAATGGCACTGCGCTTACGGCTAGCGAGGCGGACGATGATCTAGGCGGTGCCGCGACTTTTGGCTTCGCGATTACGACCGGTTCTTCATTCACCGCGCCAGACCCCAACGGTCGCGGGACGTTCACTCTCAACGACCCCAACTTCGGTTCGTTTGAACTCGCGTACTATGTGGTGGGTCCTGAGGCGTTTCGCCTGATCGAATTTGACGGCGTCGGTTTCGCGACCGGCTCGATGTATGGGCAGGGAGCGGCGGCCTTCTCGGCAACGGCGCTGGGCTCGACACCTCCCTGACGGCCACGTCCTCCAACGGGACCGGCTACGTCTTCGACGTGTCCCCGGGCACGCTGGGCCTCACGTTCACGGCCACGGGCCGCGTCTGC
>Ga0209415_10016178_pt1 | contig 12015 bp, 13 predicted proteins | sample PeaSoiSIISIP2007_FD_187696 | JGI IMG/M metagenome (GOLD analysis project Ga0209415, IMG submission 187696) | Peat soil microbial communities from Weissenstadt, Germany - SII-SIP-2007 (SPAdes) (version 2) | ecosystem: Environmental > Terrestrial > Soil > Wetlands > Peat | place: Germany... | reverse complement strand
TTCCGTCGTGCCAGCCAGGTGGGCATGGTGATGGTGAACCTCCCGACGGCTGGTGTCGACTATCACGTTCCCTTTGGCGGGCGGAAGGGGTCGAGCTTCGGTCCCCGAGAGCAGGGCAGCTTCGCCGCCGAGTTCTACACCACGGTGAAGACGTCCTACATACGACCGTGAGTTGGCCGGGTAGCCCGTCGCGGGTCACAATGGATGAGGGGTATCCGTCATGAGGAAGATTCTCGACGACGTCAATGGTTGGAAGGCGGCGGGGCGCACCATAGCGCTGGCCCGGGTCGTCGAGCTTCAGGGATCGGGTCCACGCGACCCGGGCGCCACGATGGCGATCAACGATTTCGGTGAGGTCGCGGGTTCAGTTTCGGGGGGATGCGTCGAGAGCGCCGTGGTGACGACAGCCCTTGAAGTGCTGGCGTCGGGCGTGCCGCAACTGTGCACATTCAGCTACTCCGACGATGACGCCTTCGCGGTGGGCCTCACCTGCGGGGGAACGGTCCGGGTCTTTATCGAGGCTCTGAACTGATGCCGAACGTCCGATGAGGGCGAGCATCTTCGACGTTGTCCGCAAGTCCCTGGAGGAAAAGGAGCCCATTGCCGTCGCCACGGTGATCAGCGTGGAGGAAGAGAGCGTGCTCGGCGAGGGAGAGGAACCCGCTGCCAGCTCTCGCGTCGCCGCGGCCACCGTGCCCGGGGCGGCGCTAGCGGTGCGCCCGGGCAAACCCGCGGTGGGTTCGCTGGGCGACGACGACCTCGATCGCGTCGTCGCGCGGGACGCGCTCGGAGCCCTGGGGGCGGGGCGGAATTTTCTGCGCCACTACGGGCCCAACGGTCAGGCGCAGCAAGTTGTGCTCACCGTCTTCATCGAATCGTTCGCGCCACCTCGGCGGATGATCATCGTCGGCGCCACCGACTTCTCCGCGGCGCTGGTGCGAGTTGCCAAGGTCCTCGGGTATTGGGTCAGCGTCTGCGACGCCCGCCCGGTCTTCGCGACCCAGTCGCGCTTCCCCGATGCCGACGAGGTGGTCGCCGAGTGGCCCCATCGCTACCTAGCGTCAGTTGCGGAAGAACTCAAATCGCGTGACGCAGTCTGCGTGCTCAGCCACGACAAGAAGTTTGACGTGCCGGCCATCGTGGAGGCTCTTGGCACTTCGGTCGGGTATATCGGTGTCATGGGCTCGCGGGGAACCATCGAGGAGCGTTTCGAGCAGCTGCGCGCTGAAGGAATCGACGAGGTAAGCCTCGCGCGCTTGATGGCTCCCATCGGCCTGGACATTGGAGCGCGAACCCCCGAGGAAACGGCGGTGGCGATCATGGCTGAAGTGGTCGCCCACGCGGCGGACCTTCCGGTGCGCTCGCTCCGCGATCAATCGGGGCCAATTCACCGCCCAATCCCGTGACTGCGGCAGTGCTGCTGTGTGCGGGTGGGGCGACGCGTTTCGCCGGCGCCCAGCACAAGCTGCTGGTTCCCTTCAGGGGACTGCCCTTGGTCACGTGGTCGCTGCAGAACGTCCTCGTCGCCGGATTCGGCGACGTGATCGTGGTTGTGGGTGCCGTGGATCTCGGGGTCTTGGCGGAGGGGACCATACGAGTACACAATCCCGATTGGGCTAGCGGCCAGGCGACCTCGCTGCAAGTGGGTGTGCGAGAAGCCGCAGCTCGCGGTCACGACTCCGTCGTCGTCGGGCTCGGCGACCAGCCCTTCGTGCCAGCGAACTGTTGGCGCGCGGTGGCCGACAGCTCCAGCCCCATTGCGGTGGCCGTGTTCGGGGGGCGACGGATGCCCCCGGTTCGCCTCGCTCGCGAAGTGTGGGACTTCCTTCCGACTGAAGGCGACGTAGGCGCTCGAGACCTGATCGCCGCCCGTCCTGACATCGTGCAGGAGGTTCGCTGCGAGGGAGAGCCCGTTGACATCGACACCGCAGAAGACGCCGCGCGGTGGGGCTGAACGGGCAGTCCCAAGATCCGGCTGCCCGCCGGATCAATCAAAGTTTCCCCTTCTATGTCGCCACTTCTACGTCTGCGAAGGCCGGGTCTTTGGTCGACTACGGCCGAGCGCCCGCGGCGAGCGCCTCACTCCAGGTGTAGTAGAGGGCGGGCACGACGCTGGACACCTGGACGAAGAGTTCGGTGAACGAGCTGTAGCCGTCACCCGCTCCGTTAGGCACGAAGCCGGCGCCCATGACCATCGAGCACGACGTCAGATAGCACGGCATGCGCGACGCGTTCGCGAGAATATTGTCCCGATGACCCCAACACCCTGGCGCGCGCGGCCCCGTGCACGCGTAATTGAAGGTCCGCTGGCCGTCCCAGCCGTCGGTGTACATCCACTCGTAGTTCGCGTCCAAGGCGTTGACGCCGGCCGCGTAGTTCGCACTCCAAGCATCGGTTGCGCCGGCGACGCCGCCGCTCGTCGGCAAGAGCGGGTCAGTGTTCCGTCTCGCCGCAAGCTGAGCGAATGCATTGGCCCTCGCCGATACGCCGATGACCGGCGCCTCGCCGCGACTCACGCGCTCTATGTCGACGAGGACCATGAGCTGCTCGGGCACACTAAGAGCAGAGAAATTGGAAGGCAAGACGATCGAGGGAAGACCTTCGGCGTGTTGAGCGCGATCCGTTGCGGCCAGCGCGGCTGTTGAGCACTGCGGAACGCGACCTCGTGCGACGAAGGATCCCGCGGCTCCCCACATCCAGCAAGCAGGAAGAGTCGACCCTTCGGCGTAGGTCTGGTCGTTAGCCGGAGTAAAGGTGTACGCCGGAACGGCCCACAGGTCGGATGCCGGATTCTTCGGCGGCACGATGCCCGCGGCACCAGCGACAGCGCCCGCGAGCGACGAGAGTGTCACGAGCGAGCCAATGATCGAAGTGGTTACTCTTGCCTGGCCCAAGAGATGCCGGCGTAAGTCGCTGCGGCTCTTGACGCCCGCGACCCGACGACGCTGTTGGAGGACGTTCGAGCGGAGCGGGCGCACGAGACTCAATTCCAAACGCGGGGACGCAATAAGACGCTGCTGGTCGCACCGCTCTTCTCGATCGAGAACTCCATGAAGTTGTCGTGCCTGATCACATCTCTTCCTTCAAATGCCAAAGCACGGGTGGCGGCATCGAACAGCTTTGGCGCCGGCTCACCGGCGATCTAAGACTTTGAACTGAGTCTGCCACCTAGTACCGACGCCGTAGCGAGGCGTCGCGCAAGGTAATTCGAGCCCCGTGGAGAAGAACGGTCTTTCAGCGTTCGTGAACGCCGGTGGCAGTTGGTCGCGCGCACCGGAGACGATTCTCTGCGGCACGGCTTCCATTTCCTGCCCAACGCGCAAGTTCTGCGCTGCGGTGCGCGATGATGTTGCTGCGACCTATCGGCCCCGGGCGCAACCTAGGCAGCCGCGTCGATGGACGAGGTTGATGATGAAGTCCGCGTACGGATCTGCCCTTTAGCTAAGTCGCAGCGGGTTTGGTTCTAGGGTCCCTTAGCGAGTCCCTGCTTCGCCGGCAACGATCCGACGGTCAGGATCCGTGCGACCTGGTTGAGCTGCTCGGGTACGACGTGCCACCAAGTCCAGTGGCCTCGCTTCTCGCCTTCAATCAATCCGGCCTGGGAAAGAATCCGGGTGTGGTGCGAAATAGTCGGCTGGCTCTTGACCAGCGGTCCCTCCAGGGCGCAGCTACAGACTTCGTCCTGGGAAGCGATCAACGAGAGCATGCGCAGTCGTACCGGGTCGCTCAAGGCCGCGAGAATGCGGGCCGTTTCAACGGCTTCCTCCTCGGATAGCTGACTCTCGCTTAGTGGGCTGCAGCAACGAACAGTGGACTCCGCCACGGGGATCCTGTCGCGCTGCGCCATGGAAGCGATTATAACATTGACAGACGTCGATGTAACGGCTACTCTTTGTATTGATCAACGTCAATGTAAGAGAGGACATCATGTCAAGGATCCAGCTGGCGCTCAATGTGTCAGACCTCGATGAGGCCATCGAGTTCTACGCCAAGTTCTTTAAGTCAGAACCCGCGAAGGTTCGTCCGGGCTACGCCAACTTCGCCATCGACGAGCCGCCGCTGAAGCTCGTACTCATCGAAGGCGTGGGACAGCCCGGTTCGATCAATCACCTGGGAGTCGAGGTCTTCTCCGCCGGCGAAGTCAACGAGGCGACAAACTACTTCGCGGAGATTGGTCTTGCTGCGAGAGTCGAATCAGAGACCACGTGCTGCTACGCGGTGCAGGACAAAGTATGGGTTGGGGGTCCCGATCACGCGCAGTGGGAGGTCTACACGGTCCTCGCTGACGCCGCCATCGCCAATGGCATGGAAGGGGACAGCACGTGCTGCTCGTCGGAACCAGCGCCCACGTCTGAGGCTTCCGTTTCCACGAGCAGTTGCTGCTAAGCATTGTCCCTTCGGGATAGGGCGACTTCCGATCCCACAATCCCTTGGCGGCGCCATCCCCTTTCGATGGAGCCGATCCTCGATCAGGCGTTGGCGATCGCCCAGCGTCCGTCGATTGTTGAAATCGGCGATACTGGGCTCGTGGTCGAGCGAAACGTTCTCGGTGGGTCGTTGGAGCCCTGCGGCACTGACCCCGTTACGGGCTTCTACCGTGACGGCCGCTGCGCGTCGGGACCCGAAGACCTCGGAAGCCACACGATCTGCGCGGTCGTCACCACCGAGTTCCTCGAGCACCAGAGGACCATTGGCAATGATCTGACGACCCCGGTGCCTCAGTACCACTTCCCCGGACTGGTGCCCGGCGACCGGTGGTGTGTGACCGCCGCGAATTGGCTCCGCTCCCACTACGACGGGGCAGCGGCCTACGTGGTCCTCGCCTCGACGCACGAGCGCGCACTTGAGATCGTGCCTCTCGAGGCGCTTCGCGAGCACGCGGTGGACGTCCCGTCCGGGCCCGGCGACCTCCAAGCTTGACCAAGTCCGATCGTGCCGGACAACCCGCTTTGTGGCCAAGCACGGTGTTGTTCGGTGCTCGCGAGGCCTTGAAGCGCTACAAGCCGGGGCGGTCAAAACGAGATGGCGGCGCACCGTTGCGCCCGCGGGACTCTCGCGTGACATCCTCTGGCTTCACCCTCGCTAGTGCACCCGGGGTTTGTGGCCGAGAGATGAACGGGTGGAAGGGACAGCGCAGGTGGTAGCACGACGTTGACGCGTGTAGGCAGCAGCATCGTCAGTATTCGCTGGAGAGGTCAGACTTAGGCCATCACGAGCTAATCGACGAGACTCTCGAAAGTACCTGGACCATGGGCGATGCACTTAGGGTCGGCGCGTACCGACTCAGGACCACCTTCGGACGTCGGTGGCACGGCTACCTGGCCATCACCCTCCTGGTAGGGCTTGTTGGTGGCCTGGCGATGGGATCGATTGCCGGCGCGCGGCGCACCCAGTCGTCGTTTCCGATCTTCCTGGCCGGTACCAATCCGTCAAACCTCAGCGTCGGTACCGCACTGTACGACCCGGCTCTCGGCTACAAGACCGGCTACGACGCCCGTCTCGTTCGCGTCATTCAACACCTGCCCTTCGTGAAGCGGGCCGAGAGCTACGCGGGGCTCGACACCTATCCCCTTGGCGCAAATGGCTTGCCAACTGTCGCGTCCGAAAGTGCCAACGTGATCGAGCTCGGCAGTGTTAATGGACTCTTTTTCAATCAGGACCGCGTCACGGTGGTTCGAGGTCGCATGGCGAATCCGAAGAAGGCAGGCGAGATCATGATGTCCCAGGTCGCGGCTCAAAAATTGGACCTGCGCCTGGGCCAGACCGTCACCTGGGGGTTCATTGCGAACCCCCAGTCACTTGGGACACCGAAACCGCACTTTCGCTTGAGCCTGACCCTCGTGGGAATCGTTGCACTCAACAGTGCCGTAGTCGAGGACGACGTCGACGCCGGGGGTCAGCAGCCGGTGATCTTCACGCCGGCGCTCACGTCTCGAATGATGGACTGTTGCACCGACTTCTCGTTCACTTTTCTTCAACTCGACGGCGGTAGCGCCCACGTGCCGGCGGTGGAGCACGAAATACAGCGCGTCATTCCGCCGGTCCTTCCCCACGACTTCTACGACACGTCGATCGACGTGACCAAGGCCCAAATAGCGATCAAGCCGGAGACGATCGCTCTCGCGTCTTTGGGGCCATCGCCGCGTTGGCCGCCCTTCTCATCGCGATGCAACTCATCGCTCGGCAGTTGAGTTCGTCGGCTGGAGAGGAGAGCATCATGCGGTCCGTTGGCGCCAATCCCTCAATGATCGTGAGTGACGCAGCGATCGGGGTTCTCGGCGCGGTGATTGTCGGCGTCGTCATTGCGGGGATCGTCGCGGTCGCCCTATCGCCGCTGACCCCGCTGGGTCCCGTGCGCCCGTTCTACCCGTACCGGGGCGTCGCCTTCGATTGGACGGTGCTCGGTCTCGGGATGCTTGCTCTTTTGGCCGTCCTCGGCGCCTTCACCGTCGCGTTCGCTGCCCGCTCGGCGCCACATCGAAGGCTGGGGCGCCCGCGACCCGCGCGGCGCGTCTCCAAGGTCGCCGACGCCGCATCCTCAGCCGGCCTTCCGGCATCGGCGGTGCTGGGCATCCGCTTTGCTCTCGAGCCCGGTGCCGACTCCGCCGCCACGCCGGTGCGGTCGACGATCTTTGGCACAACGATCGCCATGGTTGTGGTTATCGCGACGGTGATCTTTGGCTCCAGCATCGGTACGTTGGTCTCGCACCCCGCGCTGTACGGCTGGGACTGGACGTACGAGCTGGCCGGTGGAGGCGGCGCTGGGGACATTCCGGCGCATCGGGCGCAGGTCCTCCTCGCGCAGGATCCACAGGTGAGCGCGTGGTCGGGCTACTACTTTGGCAACCTGGAAATCGACGGTCGCACGGTGCCGGTGCTGGGCGGGACCGTGCGCGCGTCCGTCGCGCCGCCGATCCTGGTTGGTCACGGGTTGGACGGGTCCGACCAGATTGTGCTCGGTCCAGGAACCCTGGCCCAGCTCCACAAGACCGTCGGTGAATGGGTCACCGTGAGTTACGGAACAAGCAACGTGCAGAGACTTCGAATTGTCGGGACGGCGACGATGCCGGCCACGGGGGTTGGTGGCGTGACCGGCCACCCGTCCATGGGAATAGGGGCGCTCGTTCCCTACCGGATCTTCCCCGCCCCGGTGCGCAACCAGTTCGGGAACTCGCCTACGGGGCCGAACGCGATCTTCGTGCGGCTGCGATCCTCGGTGACGCCCGACGAGGCGCGTCCATCACTCGACCGCATCGCCAGGGCCTTGACCCTTCCCACCAACTACGGCGTGGCGCTCTTGGGCGTGCAACGACCGGCGCAGATCGTGAACTACCGTTCGGCATCCGGCACGGCCGCTCTTCTCAGTCTGGGCTTGGCGTTGGGCGCCATTAGCGCGCTTGGGCTTACCCTTTTTGCTTCGGTCCGTCGCCGACGACGCGACCTCGCCTTGTTAAAGGTCTTTGGATTCACGGGTCGTCAACTGGCCGTCGCGGTGGCCTGGCAGGCGAGCTGCGCCGTCGCGATCGGCGCCGTCATCGGGGTGCCACTGGGTGTCATCGCGGGGGACTCGCTTTGGGGTCTCTTTTCTCGGGCCATCTACGCAGTGCCGCGGGCGAGTGCCCCTGTGACAACGATCGTGTTCATCGCCCTTGGAGCTTTCGCACTGGCGAACATCGTGGCGGTGCTCCCGGGCCGTATCGCCAGGAACACCTCTACAGCCCTGCTACTGCGAAGTGAGTGACGGACGTCCCAATAGGTCTTGACGCTGCAGGGCGCGTGCCCCCCCACGCGAGCTAATTCTGCAAGTCGATGCCGCGCCCGATTTGAGGCCTTCTTGCCGCGCTGCCTGTGGCGGGGAGGATGACAAGGCCAAGTGAGCCAGGGAATCAAACCTCCGATCAGGAGATGTCTGGGGGAGGACTACCGCCAGACTGTTCGAGGAACCTTTTACTTGACTGACTGAGTCATTTAATATAGAAAGTGGGTGTGGCTCGATCCATTCCTCCCGGACGCTTGGCACTGATCATCGCCGTCGCGTCCGATTCCTTCGGTCGTCTCGGATACCGTCGAACCCGCATGGCTGACGTCGCGGCTGATGCTGGAATGTCAGCGGGGGCGATCTACACCTACGTTGAGAGCAAGGAAGCGCTCTTCCATCTCGTCGTGAGCGATGGGTTCGGGATGTTTGAGCCGACGCCGGACTTGCCCGTGCGCACATCTCCCTTCGAGGAGACGCTGCAACTCATTGGCGCCGGTCTGAAGGAACGGGGCGCCACGCCACTCTTGAAGTCGGCCCTTATTACCGATGCGCCCGACGATGTCAGAGGCGAGCTTGCCGCAATCGTCACCGAGCAGTACGACATGGTTGCCTCACTCTCACGAGTTCTGCCAGTGATTGAAAAGTGCGCCATCGATCTTCCCGAGCTCAATGAGCTGTATTTCGGTCGACGACGTCGTCGTCAAATAGACCTCCTGGTTCAATACGTGATGATCCGCACTCGAGGAGGCTTCTTTGTCGATTTCTCCGATGCCGCGACCACGGCGCAACTCATCACCGAGGGCGTTGCCTGGTCCGCCTGGAAGCGTCTCGAAGGTCACGACGCGAAGCGCTTTGATGACGCGGTGTGTCGCGCCACGATCGCACAGTTCGTCTGCCACGCGCTCATCGGATCGACGTCGTGAATGCTCCCCAGGCGGCTGAGACTCACCGCTCAACGACGGCGGTCGGCGAAAGAGTTTCATTACCAGCTACTCCGTTGCAGAGATTCGCCACGAAGCCGGTCGTCGTGGTGGCCGCCGGGCTCTTCGCACTGGAGATGGCGCTCGCCGGCCGGTAGGGTTTCCACCGCGACGAGCTCTACTTCTTGGACTGCGCTCGACACCTGCAACTCGCCTACGTCGACCAGCCGATTCTGACGCCGCTGCTGGTGCGAATATCGCTGTCGCTCTTCGGTGTCTCGCTGTACGCCATTCGATTTTGGTCGGCCCTCGCCGTGGCGGCGACCGTCGTAGTAAGCGCACTCCTCGCCCGGGAGTTCGGCGGTGGACGGCGAGCCCAATTCTTGGCCGCGGTGGCGGTGGCCACGATGCCGGTCTTGCTCGCGGCCGGTCACACGATGGGCACGACGCCTATCGACATATTGGCGTGGAGCGCCCTGGCTCTCGTCCTGGCGAGAATCGCGCGCACGGACAATCCGCGACTCTGGCTCGCGGCCGGCGTGATCCTGGGTCTGGGCTTGGCCAACAAGCACAGCATTGGCCTCCTAGCAGTCGCCGTGGTCGTCGGCGCTCTTCTGAGCGGCGGGTCGAAGCTCGTTCTCAATCGATGGTTCCTCCTTGGAGCTCTGATCGCGGCCGCATTTGCCGCGCCCGACCTCTGGTGGCAGGCGACGCACGGCTGGCCGACGATCGCCATGACGCGAAGCCTCAACCAGGAAAACGGCGGCTTGGGGAACATCGGCAACTGGTTGGTCGGCCAGTTGCTGATGACGAGCGTCGTCTTCATCTGGGTGTGGGTGCTCGGACTCCGGTTCCTCTGGCGCTCGGGCGGGCCCCTGTGGCGATCGTTGGTCTGGGCCTACGGCATCCTCTTCGTCTTCTTCGCGCTCACGACGGGCGGAAAGATCTACTACCTCGGCGGAGCGTACGTCTACCTGCTCGCGGCGGGCTCGGTCGTCGTCGAACGGCGGTGGGGAAGCGACCTGCGGCGGGGGCGGCGCCTGTTCGCCTGGGCGGCTCTCACCACGGTCATCGCGCTACCGATGGTGCTGCCCGTGCTGCCCGCGTCGGACATCGGTTGGACCTACAAGGTCAACCAGGCCCTGGCCGAGGAAGTGGGCTGGCCCGAGTTGGTGCATTCGGTGAAGGACGTGTGGTACGCCCTGCCGCCGAGTGAACGTTCGCACGCGGTGATCTTGACCGCCGACTACGGCGAGGCGGGCGCGATCAACGAACTCGGACGAGGCTCGGGACTGCCCACAGCGGTCTGCGGGCAGAACAACGAGTGGTTCTGGGGCCCCGGGAACCCGACGGCCTCGACCGTCGTCGCCGTGGCGCCGGGTCCGGTCGACGTGACGAACTACGCGTCGTATCTCCGCCGATTCTTCCGGCGAGTTCGTGTCGTCGCGACGCTCACCGATCAGGCGGGACTCCACAACCAGGAGTGGCACGATCACGTCTACCTCTGCACCGGGCCCAAGAGGTCATGGGTAGACACGTGGCCGGAGCTTCGTCATTACGATTGACCAATCCCAGCCGCCACGCGGTGGTGCACCGCAGCAGTCTGCACCTTGGAGTTGGCTCGAAGGCTCGGTGCACATGGAGGTCATGTGAAGCGGCGCCCGCGACTGAGACCCTCGGCCGGGCCCGATCCTCTTGACAACGCAGGTGAGGTCAGAGCCGTCCGCTCTACAGGTCCAGGACGACGGGGAACTGGCGGTAGGCGGTCAGCCCTTCACGTACGACAGCTTCTCGGCAACCTTGCCATCGCGCACGCGAAAGACATCGACGCCGCGAACGTGTCCGTCGGACCACGAGTATCGCCACCGCTGGACGACTCGGTCATCGACCGCAAACGTCTCTTCCTCCTCGAACCGGGTGGCGGTGTCGTCGAATATGGGTAACCAGGCCCCGCGGATCGCGGCGCGGCCTACGTAACGTGCTCCGTCGGGGGCCGGGTTCGTGTTGTCGAATACGCAGTCCTCGCTGACGAGCTCGAGTGCGGCGTCCAGGTCGTGGTTCGCCCACGCCACGCCGAAAGCGGCTACGACGTCAAGCGCGTTGGCGCTCTCGCCGGCGTTGGTCACTTGGCGTAGTTGCTGGCGCCGTACCAGTCGACGAGGACGACCGGCTCGTCGCCGACGACCCACGCGTCGTGTCCACTCGGCAGGGAGGTCACGTCGCCGGGTCCGGCGGTGAATTCGGAGCCGTTGTCCATGCGGATCGCCAGCTGACCGCTCACGTGGTACTGGAAGTGCGGTGCCTGGCAACTCTCGGTCTTGGCAATGGGCTTTACGTCAGTAGACCATCGCCATCCGGGCTGCAGTACCAGCCGACCAATCTCGCCCCCGCCCACCTTCAAGAGCTCGACACGCCCATTGGGAAAATCGCGAATCTGGTCCGCCTTGTCAAAACTTCTGTGCTCGGTCTCTTTCACTGTTACCTCCCCTCGAGGATTCCTACTGGCCCGACAACGGGTGAACCTACCCACACCTAGGTGACAAGTCAATGGAAAAAGTCGAGAAAGTGCTTAGGCTCCAAGATTGCGTCGACATCGGCTCGTCATCCCACGTCGACAGTGCGCCAGGGCGATCGCCCTAGAACGGGGAGGAGGAGGGAGCGGCATGGCCAGCCAACCGGATTGGGGTACATCTTTTGCCAAAGCATCCGCAAGTGCCATGAGCTTCTATGACGAGATCATGGTTCCGCGGTGGTTTGAACCATGGGCCCAGCTATTGCTCGACGAGCTGAGACCTGAAAGGGGACAGTCGGTCCTCGACGTCGCCTGTGGTCCTGGAACCGTGACTCGACTTGCCGCGCTGCGCGTCGGTCCAAAGGGCAACGTCACGGGGTGCGATCTGAGTCCGGCGATGCTCGACCTCGCACGCTCGAAGGCCTCTGTTGAGGCCAGCGCACCAATCGACTATCTGGAATGTCCGGCTGACGCGCTGAGCGTCGGCGATGACTCCTTCGACCTTGTTACTTGCCAGCAGGGCTTACAGTTCTTCCCCGACCGAAAGGCGGCATTGGCGGAGATGCGGCGGGTCTTGCGACCAGGCGGAAAGCTAGGCATTGCCGTTTGGTGCGCCATTGAAGACTGTCCGCCGTTCCTCGCCCTCGCGAATGCATTGGAACGGGTTCTGGGCACTGAAGTTGCCGACGTTTACAAGGGCGGCCCCTGGGGATTGGCCGATTCGTCCTCGTTGATACGACTCGCTAACGGCGGTGGCTTCACGAATGTGGAAGTGCGCCGATACGAACTGCCGGTGGTCTTCGAAGGCGGTCCCGGTCAGCTCT
>Ga0209415_10016177_pt1 | contig 12015 bp, 12 predicted proteins | sample PeaSoiSIISIP2007_FD_187696 | JGI IMG/M metagenome (GOLD analysis project Ga0209415, IMG submission 187696) | Peat soil microbial communities from Weissenstadt, Germany - SII-SIP-2007 (SPAdes) (version 2) | ecosystem: Environmental > Terrestrial > Soil > Wetlands > Peat | place: Germany... | reverse complement strand
GTAACAATGCGAATGCAACCCAAAGCCCCTGGCCAGAGGGTGATCGAAGCTCACGGCTCACATTGTGACCAATGTGTAACTGTAGTATACGAGGCTCTTTAATGGTGGTTAGAAGAAGGCGGTCGGTGTTGAGGACTTTGCCGACGGTTCGGCGGGGCGCCGGTCGCGTTACTGTCCCGTCAGCGCTCGCTTCGTGGTCGGCTGCAGATCGGTTCGGCGTGCGCCGCCCACCGGCGCGAGGACACCCTCCTGCAGGGGCGTCTCCCGCTCGGGCAGCGGTCGCTGTTGAACGCTCTACGTGGCTGGGAGCTGCTGCCTTGTCGTCGTCTCACCGGGCGACGACCACGGGCCGACGCACTCCTCGGCCCTACGGATCGTCTCGCAGTCCGTTATCAGGTGACCAGGTAGGGAAGCGCGTGAACTTCCCGGTAGGGACAACCCTGAACGTCGACACGCGGGTGAGGCGGCGAGGCCTTCAGTGCTCATAGACGTCTCGTCTGTGCCCGAGCGCCACGACGACCACAAGGAGGACGTCGTCGGAGACGGTGTAGATGATGCGGTAGTCCCCCACTCGCACCCGATAGCCCGGCCGGCCTCGCAGGGCACGAGCCGATGGCGGGCGAGGCTCCCGGGCGAGCAGGGCGATCGCGCCCTGGATGCGGGGCCGGACTTGCGGATCAAGCTTGCGCAGCGCCCTCGCAGCCGCGGGACGGACCTCGATCCGGTAGAAGCTCACACCCAGCCGAGGTCGGCCTTTACCTGCCCCCAGGGGATGTTGTCGCCTTCTTCGGCCATCGCTTCATCAAAGGCCGCGACGTCCTCGGCATCCTCGAGTGCCTCCATGAGCTCTTCGTATCGATCAGGGCTGACGAGCACCGCCGCGGGCTGTCCGTAGCGCTCGAGGAACACCGCCTCACTGTGGGCGAGCTCCACTGCCTCTGAGAGCCGCTCGCGTGCTTCGCTGACCGCCATCTTTGCCATGCCACCTATTGTACAACATGGTGACCAATATGTACAACATCGCAGCGCTCGAGGGCGGCGAAGAGACATGCATGCCGTGATGCCACAAGCACGCGAGTCGACCGCATACGAAGGGTGCTCGCACGGACATTCGGCCATGTCGCCCGTGTAACGCCGGCTCGGGGACCGCGGCCGTTACCGCACAGTGCCCGAGGTGGGTCCCGAGGGCGATCCTCAGCCTTGGCGGGAGCCAGGCGCCTCGTCCGGGTGGTCGGGCGGCACCGGTGCCGCCAGGTCGTCACCACCGTCTTGGAGGCTCGTCGCCACCCGGTTGAGGAAGGAGCGCGCCGTAGACGCGGCGACCCGGTGCAACAGGGCCCGGTCGAGGCGAGCTCCGAGCTCGCCAAGGGGCGGCGCGTAGGAGGCGGCGAGGGTGAGCCGGCAGTGGTCCACACCGAGCGGGGCGAGCTCCACGTCACCGTCGAGCAGCGGGAAGAGCGCCCGCAGCCCGACCGCTTCCCAGGCGAGGGGCACGACGAGCGCGTCACCCCGGTTACGAGAAGGCCCGAGGGTCACCCGGACCTTCCGGGTCACGTGCCCTGCCGCCCACGACGGTCCGATCCGCAGCCGGAGGGACTCCCCGTCCTCCTCGGCCGCGCTCGCCAGGGCCACGAGCCAACGGCCGTCACCGGCAAAGCGCCCCCGGACCGCCTCGAGCGGGCGCGAGACGTCGACGAAGTCCTGGAGGAGGAGGACCTGTCGCGGTGCGCCAGGGTCCTTCGCCGCGTCCATCATGACTAGGGAACGGGTCGTCCTCGGCCCGCAATAGGGGCGGAGGCCCCATCGTTGACGCTGCGAATGACGTCGACGCTGCGAACGACCCGACTCCCGGAGGCGCTCTCTGGGCGATGCCGACCCTGCCCGAGCTCGCAGGCGACGTCCCGCCGGGGCTCAGGAGGCGGCGGGGGCGCGCCGAGCGGCACCGTCGCCTCGACGACGGTCCCGTGGCCGGGGGCCGAGCGCACTTCGAGGCGGCCCCCGAGCAGGCTCGCCCGTTCGCGCATGCCGAGCATGCCGAGGTGGCTTCCCGCCACGGGCCCGGCGCCAGCCTGGTCAAAGCCGCGGCCATCGTCGGTGACGACGACGTGCACGGCGCCTTTGCCGTAGGCGAACTCGACCGACAGCCAAGTGGCGTGGGCGTGGCGGACGACGTTGCGCACCGCTTCCTGGAGGATGCGGAACAGGCCGACCTCTGCCTCGGGTGCTCCGCGTACCACCTCGCCGGTCACCGCGAACTCAGCTGTGATGCCTTCCTCGTCCTCGATGTCGACGAGTAGGCCGCGCGCGGCGGCGACGAGGCCGAGCTGCTCGAGTCCGGGTGGACGGAGGCCCCGGGTGACATCGCGCAGGCGCGCGACCACGTCGAGCAACTCCCTGCGAGCCGCGCCGAGCCGCCCTGCCTCCTCCGCGGAGTAGGCGGGTGAGCCCAGTGTCTCCATCCGTCGCGCCACCTGGACGAGCCGCTGGAGCGGATCGTCGTGGATCTCTCGGGCGATGCGGCGGCGCTCTTCCTCCTGTGCCCTGAGCACCTCACTAGCCCAGGTTCGCGCCTCAGTCTCAGCGAGGTGCTCCGCGGTCACGTCTTCCAGCACGACCTGGCGAAGCGAACCGCCCCCGGCAGCCTTGAGGCGGGATACCGACAGCCGGTAGGCCCGCTCCTCGCCGATCTCCGGCTCCAACCGCAGCGTCTGTGGCGAGCGACCCTCGACGAGGTTCTCGCTTCCCAGGCCGAGCAGAGCTTTTGTGCCCGATCCGATGGCGGCGCCCCACAGCGCGACGGCCGCCGGGTTCGCTTCGGCGACGACCCCCTCGGGATCGACGAGCAGGATCGGTGAGGCGTTCGTGTCAAAGAGCTGGTGGTAGTGGACCTCCGCGGCGTGCCGGTCGACCTCGGCAGCTTCGGCGCGTGCCCGCTCGAGGTGCGTGCGCTCGATTTCGACACCGACGAAGAGCGCGACAGCGACGACGATCGCCAGATCAACCAGGTCGGCGTAGGGATGGCCCCTGTCATCGGACAGCGCGAAGTCGGGCAACCACAGCAGCACCGCCCACACGGCGGTCGCCGCCGAGCCGGACAGCCCGTAGCGCAGCGCCGCGTAGCCGACCGGCACGAGCAGCAGGTCGATCGGCACGCCGGTCGGGAAGGGGGCGGGCGCGAGGGAGCTGTGCAGGTCGACGACGAGGTGGACACAGGCCAAGACGACGACCATTGTCTGGACGGCCCAGAACGCCCGGTCGTGCAGCGGCGGGTGGAAGACGCGACCGAGGATCTCTCGAAGGGGGATCCTCGGAGTCCTCGCATGGCCAGTCACTCCGAGGACCTGGGCGAGACGAGGCCATGCTCGATGGCGTACACGATGGCACCGGTGCGCGAGCGCACTCCGAGCTTGGCGAGCACGTTCGACACGTAGCTCTCGACCGTCCGCAGCCCGACGCCGAGCTCGGCGGCGATCTCCTTGTTCGAGTACCCACGCACAAGTGCCCGGACGACGTCGAGCTCCCGGGAGGTCAGCGACGCGGCGGGGGTCTGCTCGGGCTGGCGCAGCCGCCCGGCGAGCCGGCGCGACAGCGACTCGTCGACTACCACAGCTCCCGTAGCCACCGCCCGAACCGCGGCCACGAGCTCGACGGCGCTGACCGTCTTTAACAGGTAGCCGGCGGCACCGGCTGCAAGCGCCTCGGAGACGTAGACGTAGTCGTCGTGGGCCGAGAGCATGAGGCAGCGCACCGGCAGGCCCGTCGCGACGACCTCCCGAACGACCTCCACGCCGCTTTGATCGGGGAGCTCGATGTCGACCACCATGAGCGTAGGCACGAGCTGGCGCGCCAGGTTGACGGCTTCGGCCACGGTGCTCGCCTCCCCGACGACCGTGATGTCGCCTTCGCGCCCGAACAGCTCGCGCGTCCCCTCACGCACCACGACGTGGTCCTCCACGATCACCACCGTGATGGTCGCATCCGTCGCTCGGGCCTCGGCCTGCACACCTCCAGGTTATGTCCCGCCAGACACTAGAAGGACCGTGGTGCCACAGGTCGCCTCCACCGTCCGATCACGGTGGAGGCGACCTGTGGCATCACGGTGCTGGAGGCACGCCGGGCCGGTCAGGATGAAAGTCGGTTTCCGATCTAAGGAGAATGAGCATGCACATCGGGAGACGGTCCCTGGGCTTCCCCCCGCCGGCCGGACACGTGGCGATCTCTATGCACCTTCGCGCTCGGCGGCGCGACCCGTTGCCAGACGAGCGCGATCGCGTCCTTGCCGTGATCTTCGGGCCGCGGGGATAGCGCTCTCAAGATGAGAGGGGAAAGGAAGCGACAGATGAAATTATGCATCGGCAAGCCCAATAAAGCATGGGTCGCCACGCTCGCCTGCGTGGGGATGCTGGGCCTCGGGGCGACAGCCCTCACCAGCGCGAGCTCTGCGGCAACCGCCCGGCCCATGATGACCGCGGCCAAGAAGGCACCGCCGCTGTTCCTCGATGTCGACACGGTCAGCGTCGCTAAGGCCAATGATTGCTACACCATAAACAACTTCGCGGTTGGGACCAAAGTCCTCTTCCGGATCAAGGTGTTCAACGGGGCGACTGGCAAGGTGTACCCGAATTATGCGCTCAAGTCGGTGATTGTCGCCATCCCGGGCGCTCCGAGCTTTGTCGCCAAATACGCCAGCCATAAGACCGATTCTTTCTGGACTGTTCTGTGGACGATCCCCGCGAGCTACCCGACCGGCGTCGTCAACTACACGGTCACGGCGCGGGCGAACAGCGGTCAGGTCGGTCACTATGTGCCCTTCAACGTCACCACCGCGTCGCTGACGATCGTGGCGAGCTAGCCGGCGCAAGGATGAAAGGAAGCGAAAGATGACGGTACGTATCGGCAGGCCGAGCAAGGTGTGGGTGGCTGCCCTCGCCTGCGTTGGAACGCTTGGTTTTGGGGCCACCGCCTTCGGGGGCGCAAGCGCCGGCGCGGCCGTCAGGCCCACGGCGAACAAGAACGCGCCGCTTTTCGTCGACGTCGAGACAGCCACCAGTGGTGAACAGCTCGCGAACGTCTTCGCCCTCCGGTCCAAGGTCGAGTTCTGGGTCAAGGTGTTCAGCGCTTCGACCGGTGACGTTCCGCTCTCGTCTACGGCGCTCAAGTCGGTGATTGTCGCCATCCCCGGCGCTCCGAGCTTGCACGCCACCTACGGCAAGCACGGAACAGATTCGTTCTGGGTCGCTACGTGGACGATCCCCGCGAGCTACAAGACCGGCGTCGTCAACTACACGGTCACGGCGCGGGCGAACAACGGTCAGGTCGGCACCTACGTGCCGTTCAACATCGCTCCCTCGTCGCTCACCGTCGCGGCCTAGCCGTCGGACGGCCGAGAGGACGACAAGGGCGCAAGGAGGAGAAAGATGAGGCTACGTATCGGCAAGCCGAGGATGCTCGGAGTCGTCGTCCTCGCGTGCACGGCAACGCTCGGTCTCGGGGCGACCGCCATCACCGGCGCGAGCGCCGCGACGAGCGCGGTCGGGACCCTGTCGCTCTATCCGACGAGCGGGCGTCCCGGCACGCTGGTGCACGCCGTAGGCAGCGGCTTTTCGCCGGGCGAGGCGGTCGAGCTCACCTGGCAGAAGGTGACCGGCTCGTGGGACGTGACGACGAGCGGGGAGTTCCTTGGGGCCAACTACACCCCGTCCTTCGCGCCGGTCGCCTCGGCTGTTGCCAGCCCGACCGGGTCGCTCGCTACCAGCTTCAGGGTGCCAGCGGGCTTTGGCTTCACCCACGACGTCCTGGCCACCAACGCCGGCCAGACCGTGGGCCAGGCGGAATTCAAGGTTTCGATGAGCGCCTCGATCTCGCCGCTGAGCGGGCCGGTGGGTACGCCGATCCACATCAGGCTGAGCGGGATCGGCTTCGCAGAGTACCACCAGGACTGGAACCTCCTCTATGACGAGCGCCTGACCGGCTGGATCTCGGCGGTCACCACACAGGGGACGGCGAACGTCACGATCCCCGCGACTGGCACCCCCGGCGTCCACGAGCTGGGCATCTACCCGGGCTCCGACCGCGAGCCGTACCTCAACACTCAGCAAGCCCCAACGGGGAACCCTACGTTCCACTTCTCCTTCACGGTGACACCCGGGGCCCCGGTGCTTCCGCGGAGCGCGGCCGCTCAAACCCCTGCCGCAGTGAGCGTCCGCGCGTCCGCTGGTCCCCAAAGCGGGCCCGCGGTGTCGTTGAATCGCGCCGCGGGCCCGCCGGGGACGCCCCTCACGTTCCAGGGCAGCGGCTTCCCGGCTGACCAGGCTGCGCAGGTCCTCTGGTCGACGCAGAAAGGCAGTCATCTCACCACCCTGACGTCGGTCGAGGAGAGGCTCGCCACCGTCGAGACTAGCCCGAGCGGCACGCTGACAGCGACCCTCCGCGCGCCATCCGACCTAGGGGGCGAGCACCAGATCACGGTGCAGGCGGGCTCCGCTTCGGCTTCGACCTCGTTCACCATCACCCCCGAGGACCTGGGGATTAAGCCGAGCTCGGGCCCGGTGGGAACCGAGATGACCATCCACCTTCACGGTGTCGGGATCAGCTGGATCTCGAACACCTACGGCGTCGTCTACGACAACGGCGACGTTGGGTACGTCTGCGGGGTGAACTCCGCCGGAAACGTCGTGCTCCACCTTCGGGCGACGGGCGCACCCGGCTGGCACTTCATCGAGCTGTACCCGGCGATCTGGAAGATCGCTGATGTTGAGTTCGCCACAGCCGACTACTTCCAGGTTCCCCAGCTCAGCTACGCCGCCGACAACCCCGGCGGACGGGTGCCAGAGTTCGGGTTCGCGTTCGACATCACGTCCTGACCGAAGAAGAAGAGCCGGAGGACGACATGGATGGAAACGAGCCGGAGAACGAGATGGCTGGAGGAGAGGCGGAAAAGGATGCAGCCCCGTCCTTCTCGGTGCCGGCCCCCTCAACGCCGTCCCTAGCCTCGCTCGGCGGAGGACAGAACCCGCCGAACGGCGAGGATCGCCGGCAGGCGGTCGAGTCCGGAGCTGCCGCCAAGCCCCGGCCGATCAGTCGCAGGAAGCTCCTCGAGGCCATCGGCGCTGTTGGAATCGGCGTCGGGCTCGGGTTCCGCGTGCTCGAGGATCCGAGTGCGGCGTCGCCAGCCCGCCAGAGGGCCGCCGCGCCGCGCAGCACAAAGGACCCACTGCCGCAGTGGACGATGATCTTCGACCTGCGCTACTGCGATGGGTGCAAGGCGTGCACCGCCGCCTGTCAAAGCGCTCATTACCTGCCGAAGGATACCGAGTGGATCAAGGTCTACACCCTGACCAGTGCTGACGGAGGGACCTACCACCTGCCCAAGCCGTGCATGATGTGCGAGGACCCCCCCTGTCAGGCCGTATGCCCGGTGGGCGCGACCTTCCGTACGGATGAGGGTATGGTCCTCATAGACCAGAATGTCTGCATCGGCTGTCGCACCTGCATGGCGGCCTGCCCCTACGAGTCCCGCTACCTCAACACCTCGCCAATGCCGGAGGTTCCCCGCCAGCCGTTCCCGACGAGCCCGGAGTGGCCGGTGCCGCAGGTGGTGGACACGGTGGGGAAGTGCATATGGTGCGCCGCCCGGCTGCCCTCCGGCATGCTCCCCGAGTGCGCCACCAGCTGCCAGATGGGGGTCATTTACATCGGCGATCTCACCACCGATGTTGCGGTGAACGGCCAAGGCAACGTGATCACGATCTCAGAGTTCCTCCGGGACAACGACGCCGTTCGTCTGAAGGAGGAGCTCGGGACGAACCCGCGCGTCTACTACATCCCCGGTCACGGCCAGGATCTGAGCGGGTGGGCCTGAGCGAGCTGGGAGGAGCTACAAACCATGGATCTGACCATCGACCGATCATCGCAAATGGACCGGTCACTGCGTGATGGCGCTCGCCGGGAGCTCCGGGAAGCTGCCGTGCGCCCGATGCTGCAGAAGCCCGGGCCCGGCTACCGGCTGCTCGTTGTTGCTCTGGGCGCTGTAGTCGCACTCGGCTTGGTCGCCTTTGTCGACCAGTGCGTCAAGGGCCTGTCGGTGGACGATTACAGCAACGCAGCGTTCTGGGATGTCAATATCTCCAACTTCATCACCATCGTCGGTGTCGCCTACGGCGGGGCGGTGATTTCCGCGGTGCTGCGATTGACCGGCGCGGGATGGCGGGCGCCACTGACACGGATCGCGGAGGGCGTGTCGGTGGTAGCCGTGCTCGTCGGGGGAGCGTGCATCATCCCGAGCCTCGGCCGTCCCGAGAGGATCTGGGAGTTCTTCACCCGGCCGAACTTCAGCTCCCCGCTGATCTGGGACGCCCTCGCGATCGCCACCTACGGCTTCGCCTCGGTCGTCTTTTTCTACCTACCTTTGATCCCCGACCTCGTCGTCGCGAAGCAGACCATGGGCGATCGTGCCGGTCGGCTACGCACCGCCTTGTGGCGCGCGCTGTCACGGGGCTGGGAGGGCAGCCCAGCCCAGCACCGACTGCTCGGCCGCATGACCGGGTTCCTGGCCATCTTGATCATCCCGCTGGCGGTCACGGTGCACTCCGTGCTGGGCTGGGCCTTTGCCATCACGAGCTTCCGCCCCTGGTGGAGCGAGGAGCTGTGGGCACCCTTGTTCGTGATCGCCGCCCTGTATTCGGGCATCGCTCTCGTTATCCTTTCGCTGGCTGCGCTGCGGCACACGTACCACCTGCAGAACTACATCACCGACCGACACTTCAAACTACTCGGCTTCATCCTTGCCCCCTTCGGGGCGACCTACCTCTACATGAGCGTCGCCGACTTTCTCCCCGGCGCCTATCACGGCGAACCGGGCACGGCCGCAGTGTTCCGACAGCTCTTCGTGGGCGCCTACGCCCCATGGTTCTGGATTTTTGTGGTGGGCGGCATCATCGTCCCGTTGCTCATCATCGCCCTCCCGCAAACTCGGCGGGTCGGTTGGATCGTCTTCGCGGCGGCTCTTATCCTCCCCACGTTTTGGCTGAACCGCGTGCTCATGGTCATCGTGCCCGCCACCTATGACATGATGAACGCCACCTTCGGCGTCTACAGCTGGACCTGGGTCAACGCCTCCATCACGGCCGGGGCGATGGCGGCGGTCCCGCTCCTCATCTTGCTCCTCTTCCGATTCGTGCCGATCCTTTCGGTCACCGAGATCGAGCAGTTGGAGGCCGAGCAGTTGGAGACCGAGCAGTTGAAGGCTGCGCGGCTGGAGGCCGTGCAGTTGGAGATCGCGCAGCTGGAGGCCGTGCAGCTGGACGGCTCCGAGGGCCGTGTACCGCTAGGCGCGCTGCAGGAGGAGGTTCGATGAGCCGATATTTCCCACGAGGCCCTCGCTCTCTCTGCTACCGGGCGCTCGAGCTTGCGCTCGTCGTCGCGGCCCCGCTACTCGCCGTTGGCTTGTGTAGTTCGCCGGCGGCGTTCGCTTCGTCACCCATGATCGGCATGACCCAGGAATCGTCATCTGTGACCGGCGTGACTCATAGCGCCAGCACAGCAGCGACGGCTCCGAGCGTCCTGACTCTTTCGGTCGCGGCGCGGCCCCACGACCCCACGGACTTGACGCTGGTGTCCCATCTCCAGAGCAGTTCCGACAATGGCGGAAAATCTGTCGCCTTCTTTGTCGTGTCGACACAGTTCAAGCAGCCCGAGGATGTCCCGATCGGCACCGCCAAGACAGCCGCCGACGGTACGGCGAGCGTCAGCTACAAGCCGACCTGGAGTGGCAAGGAGCAGTTCGTCGCCAAGCTCACCAGTCCTGGTGCACAAGTGCCGGCGGCAACTGCCTACTACCGTGTCACGGCGTCCACTCCGGGGCCCCTCTATGCCGCCGCCAACCCGGCTCGGCCGCTTTCCTTTATAGGCCACATTTTCCTGGGCGTGGTCTTGACCATTGTGGCGCTCATCTGGCTGGGTCTGATCATCATGCTTGTGGCGGCGGTCGGTTGGATGCCACGGCTGGCCGGCGGAGGGATTGGAAGGCGCGACAAGTGACAACTGTTCACGTTGCCCGCGATTTGTGAACTTCCCCACCCCCGCCCACGGCGGGCTCAAGTGATCCACGCAATTCCTCGGTGAGCTGACCAAGGTTGGCGCAGCTCACCGAGGAGGATGCAGATGCGACCGCCCGCGCCGTGCGGCCCAATTCTGAGGTCGCCAAAGCCGGTCCGGCTCATCCTGTCAGCTACCAACTGAAGGCTCGTAAATTCCGGCTGGGCCGTGTCCGAACACGCTCAGGATGTTCCGCGTGATCCTGTCTACCTCGAGTGACGAGCAGCCCTTGCCGCGGTTACAGGCGCTGAGCGCCGGGATCCAGTTGTTCGTGCCGGTGTCGAGGATCCCGGCATGGCCCTTCGGCATCGTGTAGTAGGTCATGTCGGAGTAGCTGCTCGTTCCTGGAATTGGTGAATGGCCGAGGATCTCGACGTTGTTTGGATGCGACAGGTTGGGATCGAACTCGTCGTAGTCCGAGGCGAGGACTTCGGGCAGCGACGAGCCGTCATGCAAACCGGTCCCTTGGAACACCCACGCCGACGCGTCAGCGACCACGAAAGCGGCGTGTGGCGCGTTCGGCTCGAGGTAGCCGGCATAGGCCTCGCCGACAAAGGGCACCTCCGACCAGTTGGCCGGCGGTGAGCTCCACGTGTTCCCGGTGACGAGAAGCGGGTTCCCCTTGCCGTTCAAGGGGTCCTCGGAGCAGTCCCGGTAGTCGACGAGCTCTCGATCCGCTACACCGAGGGGCGAGGACTGGAGCCGCACGTGTCGCAGGATCGCGCTTGCCCCGAGGAAGACGATGTTCAAGCCTTTTCCAGCAGCCGACTGCGCCGCTTCGCGTTCGATGAGCGACCAGCACTCGTCATGGCCGAGCGACAGCAGCACTTTGTGGTTACTCAGGATGTTCGGGTGCTGCTCAACGGTCATGTCTGTGCCGTACGCGACGTCGAGATCGCGTCGCTCGGCGAACTCGATGAGGGGGAGCTCCTCTGCGAGGAAGTCGGCGGCCCCCTCGCCGTAGGCGTAGGGCCGGTCATAGGAGACCACCCGTGCGCGGTTGCACACCGGATAGGTGGGCGCGCACGATCCGAGTCCTTGGTAGAAGTCGTAGCCCCCGTAGGGATTCCACGCCTGCCAGGTGAAGACGTCGTTCTTCACAAAGTAGGTGGCGTGGCTCGCCGGGTTCCACACCGTGAGCGGCACGTAGCTCTGCTCGTTCCCGCTCCCGACCAGCTTGAACAGGTAGTCACCTTCCACGAACGAAGAGGAGATGGTGACCGACAGGGAGAGCTTCCAGTTGTCGCAGCTGACCATGTTCGTCGGCTTGCTGAGCGGACACGGGGGCTGCACGACGCCGTTCATCTCCGAGGAGCTCCAGACGAGCCGGGCGCCGTAGCCCTGGTAGTAGCCCATTCGGTAGGCGTCGACCTTGAAACGCGGCGCACTGCTCGAGACATAGAGCTTCACGACCTGACCGCGCTGCGCATAGGTCGTGTTCGCGAAGCCCTCGATGATCCCCCTTGCCGGCGCACCGTGGATCTTCCAGCTGGACGTTCCGCGCTTCGCGTTCTCGCTGATGACCCAGCGCGCCTCGACTCCGTTTGGGCCGAGGAAGGTCGATGAGGCCGGAGTGGTCGCCTTCTTCGGAACACTGGCCGCGCTCGAATGGGACCGACCTGGCAAGGTGCCGATCGCGCCCATCATCGTGAGCAGGGCGCAGCAACCAGCGAGCGCCGCGCCGCGCTGCTTCATAGAGAGCTTCCTCGGGCGACACCTTCGAGCATGACGCCCACGGTAACCCTCCAATGAAACGAGACTCCGGCGTCAGTACCGAATGAGAAATAGTCATCTATGAAGGAGCGCAGTTTGTCAAGGGGTGTCAACGCCGGTCGAAAACTGACGGCGGGCTCAACCAGTCATTGCAACGAGTTCGGCGAGCTTCTCTGATGGTTTCATGAATCCGAGCGTCTCGCGGGG
>Ga0209415_10016176_pt1 | contig 12018 bp, 7 predicted proteins | sample PeaSoiSIISIP2007_FD_187696 | JGI IMG/M metagenome (GOLD analysis project Ga0209415, IMG submission 187696) | Peat soil microbial communities from Weissenstadt, Germany - SII-SIP-2007 (SPAdes) (version 2) | ecosystem: Environmental > Terrestrial > Soil > Wetlands > Peat | place: Germany... | reverse complement strand
GGAGGGCCCGGGCAAAGGGAAGCCTGTGTTCACCGCCTCCTCACCCCGAGCCCCGGCTCCTCCGTCATGGTGTACCGCGGCCCCTCCGCGACGTAGCCGCCGGTGTACGGGTCGTCCGCGAGCAGAAGCGCGGTGTCGAGATCCACGAAGTCCGCCCCGCCGAGCGCGCACGCCAGGTGGGCGGCCGCCGTCATCCCGAGCCTGGTCTCGACCATCCCCCCGACCATGATCTTGAGCCCGCCCGCCCGCGCCGCCCGTCCGACCGCCAGCGCGGCCAGCAGCCCACCGGACTTTGCGAGCTTCAGGTTCACGCCGCCGGCGCACCGGCCCGCGAGGATCGCGTGGACGTCACCCACTCCCTTCACCGACTCGTCGGCGATCACCGGGGCCGCGAGCGCCGCGGCCACCACCGCGAGCCCGTCCAGATCGTCGGGGGCGCAGGGCTGCTCCCAGCACTCCACGTCCAGCGCGAGTCGCTCGCACCGGAGCCCCAGGGCGATCGCCTCGGACGCCGTGTACCCCGCGTTCGCGTCGACCCGAAGCCGCGCCCCGGGGACCGCGCGGGCGATCGCCTCCAGGGCCCGAGCGTCGGCGTCCACGTCCTTGCCGACCTTCACCTTGAGCGCGCGGAAGCCCCGGGCGAACCACTCGACCGCGAGCGCGGCCATGCGGGCGGGGTCCGCGATGGCGACCGTCACGTCCGTCTCGAGCCGCGCGGTCGCCGCGCCGAGCGGGCCGCCGAGCAGCGCGCGGAGCGGGACCCCCGCGATGCGGGCGAGGGCGTCGAGGATGGCGGTCTCGACGCCCGCGCGGGCGACCGGCCCGAGCGCGGCCTCGCCGAGGCTGGCCTCGAGGCGGGCGCCGGCGATCGCGCGGCCGGCCACGAGCGGCGCCGCGGCGGCCACCTCGCGGAGCACGTCCCCTTGATCCTCGCGAGTGACCGGGGGAAGGCACGCCGCCTCGCCGAGGCCGACCGCCGCGCGGCCGCGCCAGGCCACGCGCGCCTCGATCTCGACGGCGCGCGTCGCGTCGACGCGGCCCGTTGCGATGACGAAGGGCTCGACGAGCGCGACCGACAGGGGGCGCGCGACGAGGGCCTCGACGACGAACGTGCCGCTCACCCAAGGTCCCGGATCCATGGTCTCTCGCTTCCCCTTTGCAACTTTCGGCGCCGGGGACGGTAGGATCGCAGGCCCCGGTGCGAAGCGCCTCGCTTCTTTCAGCGTTCGTCCTCTCCCTCGTGCCGGCGGTCGCGCGCGCGCAGGCCGCTCGCACGTGGGGCGCGCCGACCGAGGCGCCGCCGTCGGCGCCCTCCGCCTCCAGCCCGCCGCCCGAGCCGCCGCCGGTCACCCTCGGAACCCCCACGCCGGGGTCGACCGCCGCGCCCCACGAGCCCGCGACGACCCGCGCGGTCCCGGCCGAGGAGGGTCCGGGGGGCGCGGCGCCGTCGGGCACGGGCGTCGGCCCGACCCCCGGGACGCACGCGCTCAAGTACACGCTGGAGGGCGTCGAGGTGCGCGGCAACAAGTCCACGCGCGCGCGCGTCGTCCTGCGGTATGTCCCGCTGCACGCGGGCGACGTCCTCGACGTCAACGATCCGGAGCTCGAGCTGACGCGCTATCGCCTCCTCGGCACCGGGTTCTTCCGGGACGTGCAGCTCTCGCTGCGGCGCGGGACGCAGCGCGGGTACGCGGTCCTCGTCGTCGACGTCGTCGAGCGCAACACCCTCATCGTCGACGGCGTCTGGCTCGGCCTCTCGGAGGACGTGGGCTCGAACGGCGCGGCGCGGCCGCTCACCGCCTACGGCGGAGCGGCGGTGACCGAGACCAACCTGGCGGGTACCGGCATCGCGCTGGGGGGCGCCTTCGCCGTGGCCGACCAGCAGCTGGCCCTCCGCGTCCGCCTCGCCGACCCGCAGTTCTTGCGGACCAGCTGGCTCGCGGACACCGAGCTCCTCTACAACAGCGCGCGCGACTTCTTCGGCAACGGCGACGTGGTCGTTGCCGAGAGCGCGCAGGACTTCGCGGTCGCGCAGTACCAGAGGCTCGGGGGCAGGGTGGGGCTCGGGCACGACCTCGGCGTCTCGTCGCAGGTCTTCTTCGACTACCGCCTCGAGGGCATCAACGCGTCCTTTCCGGCGGCCGCGAGCGATCACTACGGGCTCGACGTCGAGCCGATCAACTTCATGCTGCTGCCCGGCACGAGCTTCCTGTCGACGCTCCGCACGACGCTCGTGCACGACACCCGCGACCAGCCGTTTTTGCCGACCACGGGGCACTACGCCAGCGCGATGATCGAGGCGGCGCTGACGCCGCTCGGCAGCGACTACCCTTACGCGAAGCTGGTCCTGCACGGGTCGCAGTGGTTCTCCCTTCCCTGGGGGCACGTCCTGCACCTCGAGGGCTTCGCGGGGGGCGTCTTCGGCAGCGCGCCGCTCTTCGAGCGCTTCTACGTCGGCGACTTCAGTGATCTCTTGCCCGACCGCGTGCTCGATCTGAACTTCGATCGCCGCGCGGCCCCCAACCTGCTCAGCACCGACATCGTCGAGGTCCGCTACGGCAACTACGCGGCGAAGGTCGACGCCGAGTACCGCGTCCCGGTGTACCGCGGTACGCGGTCCATCTACGGGGTCGACGTCTTCGCCAGCTTCGGCCTCTACGGCGTCTGCAACCAGGAGGAGCTGGTCGACCGGCCGCGCGGGTACAAGGGCCTCGCGACCCTGCCCGTGGATCTGACGTTCAACGCCGGGCTTCGCATCGACACGCAGGCGGGCTCGTTCGTGCTCGGGGTCGCCAACTTCATCGGGTTCGTGCCGTTCCGCGGCCCCCAGGAAGGAGCGGCGCGGCCATGACGCGCGCCAGGCGGTGGGGGTTGGCCCTGGCGGCGGCGATCGTCGCGCTCACGCCGCTGCTGGCGCAGGCCCAGTCGGTGCCGCCGCAGCAGCCGGCCCACCCGGGCGCGCTCGCGCTGCGCCGGGCCAACTACGCGTGGGAGAGGGAGGGCGCGGAGGGCGCCGCCGCGGACCCCGGGCGCGACCTGCTCCGGGTGAGCTTCGCCTACCGCGACGTCCTCGCCGATCCGGCTCTCGTGAAGAAGCTGTCGAGCGGCCTGCCCATGGTCATCGCGCTGCGCGCCTACGTCTACCGCGACGGGGAGGTGGCCCCGGTGGCCCTCGCGACTCGCGTGTGCAGGGTCGTCTACGACCTCTGGGACGACGTGTACCGCGTTCGCCTGAGCGAGCCGGAGCGCGAGCGCGACCAGGCGTCGGTGCTCGAGGGCGTCCTGCGGCTCTGTACGGAGGCGCGCGACCTGCCCGTCGTGCGGCGGGGCCTGCTCGCCGCCGGGCAGCCGTACTTCCTGGCGGCGGTCGTCGAGGTCAACCCGGCCTCGCCCGAGATGGTCGAGCAGCTGCGCCACTGGCTGTCCCGCCCCACCGGCAGCACCGGCATCGGGCCGACCGACGCCCTCTTCGGCACCTTCGTGCAGCTCTTCGCCCGCCAGATGGCGTCGAGCGACAGCACGCTCACCTTCCGGACCCAGGAGGTCGTGCCCTAGCATTTGACGTGGCCGCCGTGCGGCGCCTACCTATTCATGAGAGGCCTGATGCGACCCGGCGACCAGCTCGACGCGACGCTCGCGAAGCACTTTGCGTGGAGCTTCGTCCGGCCGGGCGACACCGCGGACCTCGCCGAGCGGCTGCGGGCCGCCGAGGAGGAGGGGAGCGAACGCGCGGACGTTCCGACGCCGCGGCTCCCGGACGAGGAGGAGGCAGGACGGGCGCTCGATCGGTCGCGCAAGGCGTGCCGGCCGCTCGCGCTGGCGGTGGCCGAGGCGTGGGCGATCGACGACGACGAGGCGAGCGCGAGGGTCGCCAAGCGCCTGCTCACGAAGGCGGACCGGCTGGGCGCCTCGCTCGCGGGGATGGACGCGCACCCCGCCGAGTCGGTCCGGCTCCTTCGCCTGCTCGTGCGGCACGGGCCGAGGATGACGAGGCGCCAGCGCGAGCGCGCCGCGCACGCGGCGACGCTGCTCCCCCTCGACCACCCGGAGACGGCGGACCTGCTCGTGGAGATCGCGCGCGCGGCGGATCGCGAGATGGCCCGGGCGCTCCGGTCCGACGAGGCGTGGGCGCCCCACGTCGGCGACGTGGACGCGCTGGTGTCGCGCCTTGCGGACGTCATCGACGCCGGGCCCTCGCACGTGTGCCGGGCGGTCGCGGTCGACCTGGTGACGCTCTTCGACCGCCGCGAGGCCGCGGCGCCGGCCCTGCGTCGCGCCCTGCGTCTGCCGAGCTTCGCGGTCCGCGCGCACGCGCTCCACGCGCTGGCCACGGCGCAACCCTGCGCCGTGCTGCAGGGGGACCTCCTGCACGTGCTGCGCGACCTGGTCGAGCATGCGCCGCCCGCCAGCCTGCACGACGAGGAGCACGAGGACGACGAGCGGACGCTGGCCGACGCCGTGGTGACGGCGCTCGCGTTCGTGCGCCCCGAGGAGGCCGAGGAGACGCTGCTCGATCTCATCGACGCCGATCACGACGCGATGTGGCTCGACGCCGGCTGGGCCACCGAGGCGCTCTCGGTCGCGTTTCCGTCGACGGCTGCGGTGATGGTCGATCACTGGCTGAAGTGCGCGCGTGTGCACGAGCGAACGCGCGCGCTCGCGGCCCTCTCGCGCCTGCCGGACGACCTCGCGGCGCCCCGGCTCCGCGTCGCGGCCAGTGACCCTGCGCTCGCGGTGCGGGATTCGGCGCGGCGCCAGTGGCTCGACCGCTTCCAGGGCGCCTGCCCCGTCGGAGCGGCGGACATGCCGGGCGCCGCGCTGCTGCGGTCCCCCCCCGACGATCGCTTCGCCGCCCGGCTCGCCGTGATGCAGGGGCGCGTGTCGGCCGCCCGCCAGGCCATGGCACGCGCGCTGCTCGCGGAGGCGCCGGATCGCGAGGCTCTGGTCCTCCTCTTGCAGCTGGTCGGGGACGACGCCGAGTCGGGGGAGCCGAGCTTCAGCGTGCGCGAGGGCGACGGCGGGTGGTCCGCGACGATCGTGGAGCGCTTCGGCGAGGTCGGCATCGAGGGGCTCTGCATGGTGGCTGCGCGCTTCCCTGAGCCGGAGAGCTTCGGCTGGATGCGCCGCCTGGGCGACCTGGTCGAGCGAGGCGCGATCGCGCGCGAGCGCGCGGCGGCGCTGCGCGAGCTCGCCGCCAGGCACGTGACGTCGGACGACGCCGGACGGGTGGACGACTCCCTCCGCGTCCTCGCCCTGGTCGGGGCGCCGCCCGAGCTGCTCGACCGCGTGCTCGCCCTGGCGCTGGACGACGACCTCGGAGCCCCCGAGGCCCGGGGCCTGGTGGTCGGCTGGCGCGACCGCGCCGTCGACGCGCGGCTCGCGTCGGAGATGGCGCTCGCCCTGGCCGAGCACGACTGGCCGCGCCTGCACAACGCCGCGGCGATGGGCCTCGCGCGCGGAGGGCACGGCGCCCGGGTCATCGCGCAGCGAGTCCTCGAGGTCGCGGAGCGCGACGAGGGCGCGGTGGACGCCGCCGTGGAGTGCGCGCGCCACCTGCGGGACGCGGGCCAGCTGGGCGACGCGTGGGCGGGCGAGGTCCTCTCGCGGCCCGACTCGCCGCTCTTCGCCGCCGTCGCGCGGGTGTGGCGACATAGCGCCGCGGCGCGTGCGGCCCTCGAGGTCGCGCTGGGGTCTCCGGCGCGGGGGAACGCCTCGGCGGTCGAGGCCGCGATCGCGCTGCTGCAGGCGGAGCCCCCGCTCAGCCCCAGGGATCGCCGCGTCGTGTCTCTGCTCGAGCGGGCCGGCGCGGCGCAGCGCGCGGACCTCGTCTACGCGATGTCCGTGCGCGGCGCCCCGATCGCGCTCGTCGCCCCGTACCTCGAGGATCTGCTTCTCTCGGCGGACCCGGAGGTCACCGGCGCGCTCTCCGGCATCGCGGTCTGGCTCAAGTCGCCGAGGGCCCGCGCCCTGCTCCGTTCCCTGCTCCCCCGCGTCGTCGACGCCGAGCTCCGCGCCGACATCGAGGACACGCTCGGAAGCGTCGCGGTTCCTTTTTGGGAAGGAGTCTGAGAGCCTCTCATAGGCGCGCGAACAAGCCGTCCCCGCTCGTCGTGAGCACGACGTCGCCATCGCGCTCCGTCGCCCAGAGGCGGTCGCTCGTGGGCACGTCGAGCCAGTCCGCCGCGCGGGCAGCCTCGCAGCGGTCGCCGTCGAAGGCCTGGAGCGTCCTCGGGCCTGCGCCGCCGAGCACGCGCGTCAGGCGCTGGACGATGAGCGCGCGCGGGTGGCAGTACTCGCGGTTGAGGCCCTCGTCGGGCTTGCCCGCCGCGATGACGGCGTACGCGGGCCTCACCCGGGCGAGGAAGCCCGGCGTCGTCGACGTGTCGCTGCCGTGGTGCGCGACCTGGAGCAGGACCGCGGGTCCCCGCGTGTCGACGACCGCCTCTTCCGCGTGCTCTGCGTCGCCCATCAGCAGGACCGAGGACGCGCAGAAGTCGATGCGCAGCGCGATGGAGCACTCGTTCGCGTCGTGGGAGCACGCCGGCAGCCAGGCCGGCGGGAGGACGGGGGTCATCGTCACCCCGGAGGACGCAGGGCCCGGCCAGGCGGGGTGCTCCGGGTCGACCACGCGGACCGGCACGCCGCGGGCCTGCGCCGCGCGCCGGGCGCGTGCCACCTCGCCCTTCCTCTGGTCGCGCCCGTTGTCGACGTACAGGCCCACCGGGAACGCGTCGAGGACGTCGGGCGCGGCGCCCATGTGGTCCGAGTGCGGATGCGTGATCCAGAGGACGTCGATCGGGGAGCCGTGCAGGTCCGCGCGCAGCCGATCGAGCAGGTGCCGCTCCGCGACCGCGCAGGGGTCGCCGCACCCAGACCGGTGCGCGCTGTCGCCGGTGTCCACGAGCACGTGCCGCCCGTCGGGCAGATCGACCAGCGCCGCGAGCCCCTGCCCGACGTCGTAGAAGTGGAGCGTCATGCGGCGGCTCCCGTCGCACGGCGACGCCGCCTGGGGCGGCGCGGCCGTCGGGCCTGCCGCCTCGCTCGCGCGCGGCGCGTAGCCGATCGCGGAAAGCAGGCCCAGGATCCCGACGATCTTCCGAACGGTCACTGCGGCTCCCGCGACACTCTACTATCTTGTCGCCCGTGCTCCCCGACGTCGTCCTCCAGAAGCTCGACGCCCTCCCGCCTCAGCCGGGCGTCTACCTCTTCAAGGACAAGAAGGGCGCCGTCGTCTACGTGGGCAAGGCCAAGAGCCTGCGCGCGCGCGTGCGGAGCTACTTCCAGGACGCGCAGGGCGACGCCCGCGCCTTCATCCCCATCCTCCAGTCGACGATCGGGGACCTCGAGACCCTCGTCGCCGCGAACGAGAAGGAGGCGACGATCCTCGAGAACAACCTCATCAAGGAGCACCGGCCCCGCTACAACGTCAAGCTCCGGGACGACAAGGACTTCATCACCCTCCGCCTCGGCCCGATGACCGAGGGGGTGTGGCCGCGGCTCGAGGTCATCCGCCGCCCGACCCCGGACGGCGCGCGGTACTTCGGCCCCTACCACTCCGCCACGGCGGCGCGCCGGACGCTGCACCTCGTCAACAAGCACTTCCAGCTCCGCACCTGCGGCGACGGGGAGTTCGCGAGCCGCAAGCGCCCGTGCCTCCAGCACCAGATCAAGCGCTGCCCCGCCCCCTGCGTCCTCGACGTCGACCGCGCCTTCTACGCCGAGCAGGTCGACGCCGTCGCCAAGTTCCTCGAGGGGCGCCACGACGAGCTGTCGCGCGAGCTCGACGCGAGGATGAAGCGGGCCGCCCGCGAGATGCGCTTCGAGCTCGCGACCGTCTACAGGGACCAGCTGCGTGCGGTCGAGAAGGTGCGCGAGGAGCAGCGCGTCGTCACCGTCGACGACATCGACCGCGACGTCCTCGGCTTTTACCGAGAGGGCGAGCTCGTCGAGATCGCGGTCCTGCACGTGGTCGCGGGGAAGCTGCAGGACGTCGCCACTCACTCGATCAAGCAGGCGGAGATCCCCGACGAGGAGATCGTCGCCGCCTTCCTGGCGCAGCACTACGGCGCCTCGCTCGCCCGGGGGCCCGGGGACGACGGCGCGGACGTCCTGCCGGTGCTCGTCCCGGACGAGATCATCCTGCCGTGCGAGCCCGAGGGCATCGCGGGCATCGCGGCCTGGCTCGCCGACCGGGCGGGGCACCGGGTTGCGCTCCTCGTCCCGAGGCGTGGCCACCGCGTGGACCTCCTCGCGATGGCGAACGAGAACGCCCGGCACAGCTTCGCGGAGAAGCGCCGCCAGAGCGACGACGTGCAGGACCGGCTGCGCGACCTGCAGGAACGCCTCCGGCTGCCCGTCATCCCCCGGCGCATCGAGTGCTGCGACATCTCTCACCTCGGCGGCGGAGACACCGTCGGCGCCGTCGTCGCGATGACCGACGCGGAGCTCGACCGGAAGCGCTACCGCACCTTCAACGTGCGGGGCGACGCCGTGCGCGACCGGGGCGGGCAGATCAACGACGACTACGGGTCCATGTACGAGGTGCTCGCGCGGCGGTTCAGGAGGGCGCTGAAGGCGGAGGCGGCCGCGGCGGCGGCGCCCGAGGGGGAGGGAGCGGGCGACCGGGAGGTGGACCCGTGGGACGCGCCGGACCTCTTCGTGGTCGACGGGGGACGCGGCCAGCTGGCCGTGGCGCTGGCGGCCGCGCACGATCTCGGGCTCCACGATCTGAGCCTCGTGGCCCTCGCCAAGGAGCGCGAGAATGCGCTCGGCGAGAACCTCGTGGACCGGGTGTACCTCCCGGGCCAGAAAAATCCGATCCCGCTGAAGAGCACGACGACGTCGCTCTTCCTGCTCGCGCGCCTGCGCGACGAGGCGCACCGCTTCTCGAACCGCGCCCGGCTGCGCGTCGGCAAGAAGCGCCGCTTCCGGTCGCCGCTCGACGACGTGAAGGGCCTCGGCGACAAGACCCGCAAGTCCCTGCTCCGGCACGTCGGCAACCTCGCGGCCATCCAGGCGGCCGACGACGCCACGCTCCTGGCCGTGCCCGGGGTCACAGCCCGCCACGTGCGCGCCCTCCGGATCGCGCTCGGCCCCGAGCCGCCGCGCGAAGGGTCACCCACGAACCTACATCCACCACAGCCAACGTCAGAGAGCGAACGCCAACGCAGTTGACTGAGTCCCTTCCTGCTCCCCGCACTTTTCCGTCTCCCGGGCGCGGCACGGCTCGTGCCTAATTGGAATTTGAGCGGTGGGCGCCTCAGTCGTGGTAAATGACCCGGGCGGCGTCGCGAGTTCAGAGGAGCAGCGATCATGAATCGACGAATCAAGCAGGGGGCCTTCGTGGCCGCTGTCGTCACCGGTCTCGGCGTGCTCGGTGCGGGGTGCCTGACACGCCCGGTGGAGAGCTCGAACCCGAACCTGAAGACGAACTTCACGAACGCCATCCAGACGAGCGTCATCGACAAGATCGACCTCCTCTTCGACATCGATAACTCCGCGTCGATGGGCGACAAGCAACAGTACCTCGAGGCGGCCATCCCCGACCTCATCAACGAGCTCATCAACCCGAACTGCCTCGACATGGCGATGGCCCCGCAGGGCGCGTCGGTGAACGGCATGTGCCCGGCGGGGCAGACGCTCGAGTTCCCGCCCGTGCACGACATGCACATCGGCATCGTGAGCTCGGCGCTCGGCCCGCGCCTCGGCGACGCTTGCAGCCCGGGGGACATGGCCCCCGCGCCGTTCGCCAATCTCTCGAAGCACAACGACGACCAGGGCCGCCTCATCTTCCGGAGCCTGACGTACTCGGGTGCGACCATGAGCGCGGCCACGGAGGGCACGGTCACCGACGCCTCGCAGGGGTTCCTCTACTGGTACCCGATGACCCAGGCGAACTCGGCGTCGCCCCAGGGCACGCCCGTCACGTCCGCGAACACGCTCAACACCGACTTCACGTCGATGGTCGGCGGCGCCGGCGTCTTCGGGTGCGGGATCGAGTCCCAGCTCGAGAGCTGGTACCGCTTCCTCGTCCAGCCGGACCCGTACGCGTCGCTGGCGCTGTCGGGCGGCAAGGCGACCTGGAGCAACGTCGACACCGTCATCCTCCAGCAGCGGGCCGACTTCCTGCGGCCGGACTCGCTGGTCACGATCGTCGTCCTGTCCGACGAGAACGACTCGGAGATCGACGTGCGGTCGCTCGGCCAGCAGGGCTACAACTGGATGGCGTCGAGCTTCGCGCCTCCGAGGGGGACGTCGGCGTGCGGCGTCGACGGCGTGAACGGCAACCCGTCGAGCTCGAGCTGCGTGTCGTGCGCCCAGCTGAGCGCCTCGGCCCAGAAGTCCGACTCGAGCTGCGCGATGGGGCCGTACAACGCCACGGCCAACCTGAACGACTGGGGGTACGACCTCAACCTGCGCCACGTGCACACGAAGGCGAAGTACGGGCTCGATCCGCAGTTCCCGATCCAGCGCTACCTGAACGGGCTGACGTCGCTGACCGTGCCGGACCGCTTCGGCGAGTACCCGGTGAACTCCGCCGGGGCGATGTCGTCGGGCTACGTCGGAAACAACGACTGCACGAACCCCCTCTTCGCCGGCAAGCTGCCGACCGGGTCGGACACAAGCTCGAAGGCCCTCTGCAATCTGCCGCCGGGGCCGCGGACCAAGGACCTCGTCTTCTACGCCCACATCGGCGGCGTCCCCTCCGGCCTGCTCCACTTCACGCCGGGCAACGCGGCGATGAGCACGCTGAACGACATGGACTGGCAGAAGATCCTCGGCCAGGACCCGCTGAACTACAACTACTCGGGCATCGACGCGCACATGCTCGAGTCGTTCAGCCCGCGAACGGGCATCCCGGTCGTCGGGTCCGGTACGACCGACCCCATCAACGGGGGCGACTGGGTCACGAACACGGGGGCGAACCACGTCCTCAACGTCGACCGCGAGTACGCCTGCACGTTCGACCTGGTCGATCAGAACGGGACCCCCCAGACGCGTGACTGCACGCAGGCGCAGTACGAGAACTTCTGCGACTGCCCCCACGCGTCGGGCCTGGCGGCCAACCAGCTCCCGCCGATCTGCAACCCGATGGTCCAGACGCAGCAGACGGGCGCCAAGGCGTACCCGACGATCCGCGAGCTCCTGCTGGCGAAGCTCATGGGCACGCAGGGCATCGTCTCGTCGATCTGCCCGATCCACGTGGCGGACAACGCCGCCCACGACGACCCGCTCTACGGGTACCGGCCCGCGGTCGCGGTCATCATCGACCGCCTGAAGAACGCGCTGACGACGCAGTGCCTGCCCGAGCAGCTGACGGTGACCAACGGCGTCGTGCCGTGCCTGATCCTCGTGACGCTGCCGGCCTCGATGAACATGGGGGGCACGTGCAAGGTGCCGAACTGCACGATGAAGGGCCTCGTCGGACCGGGGGGCATGATCGCGCCAGGCCAGGTGTTCGATCCGGCCGTCCTCAACTCCTTCTGCGATGCGCAGGAGACCGCGTACCAGCAGCAGGTCTCGGCCGCCGGGTCGAGCATGGGGCTCCAGGATCCCGCGCAGCTCTCCGTCTGCGCGCTGACGCAGCTCACCCCGCAGGCGAACGCGAGTTCCTTCTCTGGAAACGGCTCGTGCCAGGCATCGATGGCGCCGGGGTGGTGCTACGTGACCGGGCCGGCGGCGGGCCACTGCCCGCAGGCCATCCTGTTCACGTCGAGCGAGCCGCCCAGCGGCGCCACGGTCAACCTGCAGTGCCTCGAGCAGAGCGTCGGCGTGCTCGACGCGGGGGCCAGCACGACCACGACGACGGGTGGCGGCGGCGGCTGATGCCCGATGCCGCCGGCGAAGAAGACCATCCTGGTCGTCGACGACGAGCCGCACATCGTCCTCGGATTGCGTGACGCCCTCGAGTTCGAGGGCTTCCGCGTCATCGCAGCGGGCAAGGGGCAGGAGGGGATCGCGGCGGCGCGCACCGAGGCGCCCGACGCGATCATCCTCGACCTGATGCTCCCGGACGTG
>Ga0209415_10016175_pt1 | contig 12018 bp, 10 predicted proteins | sample PeaSoiSIISIP2007_FD_187696 | JGI IMG/M metagenome (GOLD analysis project Ga0209415, IMG submission 187696) | Peat soil microbial communities from Weissenstadt, Germany - SII-SIP-2007 (SPAdes) (version 2) | ecosystem: Environmental > Terrestrial > Soil > Wetlands > Peat | place: Germany... | reverse complement strand
AGGTCCTGCTGAACTCGGCGGAATCCTCCGCGAGTTCGGTCACCTTGAGCTTGTTGCCCTCGAGCGCGAGCGTGGCGCGGGTGCCGGCGACCTCGAAGAAAGTCCGTCCGGGCGCCTCGTTCGTCGTGACGTGGATCGTTCCGGTCGCGCCGCCGGGCCACTTCATGGCGCCGACGACGTCGTCCTCGACCTCGATCTCGTGGCCGGAGGTGTTGAGTTCCGAGAAGACCTCCGAGGGCATGCCGACGACCCAGTTGAGCAGGTCGAGATCGTGCGGCGACTGGTTGACGGTGATGCCGCCGCCCTCGCCCGACCAGGTCGCCCGCCATCCGCTGGAGCGATAATACGCCATGGACCGGAACCAGTGCGTGCAGACCATCGTCACGCGGAGCGTCCGCCCGAGGAAGCCGCTCCGGACCAGGTCGTGCATCTTCCGCTCGGCGGGCTGCAAGCGCCGGAGGAAGTTCACGCCGAGGACCCGGCCGGTCTGCCTGGCCACCGCGACGCATTCCGCCGCGCGGGCGGCGGAGACGGTCAGCGGCTTCTCGACGAAGGCGTGCACGCCGCGCCTCATGGCGTCCATCGCGATCTCGGTGTGGCTGTAATGCGGCGTGCCGATGACCAGGTAATCCGGATGCGCCTTCTCGATCAGCTCCAGGTGGCTCGGGAAGGCGGGCAGGTTCTGCTCGCGGCTCTGCGACTCGCGCACCTCGCTGCTGGTATCGGCGAAGCCGACCGCCTGCACGTCGCTCAGTTTCCGGATCGCCTTCAAATGCACCTGGCCGATCCCGCCCAGGCCGACGACGCCGACTTTCAACGCGGGCATGAGTATTCTCTCCTGACCTGTTCCTGTGGAGCCGATGCCGCCGCGCGGTACGCGCGGCATTATACTGCTCGATTGCGGACGCGTCAACGAGCGGAAACCATCAGGCCCGGTTGACACTGATGCGACGTTCTTATATCTTAGGAGAGAAGGGCGGCCAGGCGAGGAGAGCGGAGTTCGGCTTCGAAATGGAAAGGGGTGGCACGCTTTGAAGAAGCGCGGACACATTCAGACGGCTCTTTCCACCATGCAGGTCGCCGAGCGGTGCGGCGTTCACTATACGACCGTCCGGCGCTGGATTTTGGATGGGAACCTGCCCGCCTACGAAACGCCCGGCGGACACCTGCGCGTGCTCGAGACCGACGTCCAGGCCTTCCTCGAATCCCGCAAGCTTCGCGGGTGGCGCAACCTGACCGGCACGCTGCGGGTGCTCATCGTGGACGACGACGCGGCGTTCCGCGAGAGCGCGGTGGAATTCCTGGGCCGCCAGCCGAACATGCGGGTCCGGCAGGCCGCCGACGGATTCGCCGCCGGCCGCCAGGTCTCCGAGTTCCAGCCGCACGTCGTCATCCTCGACCTGCTCATGGCCGGCATGGACGGGTTCGAGGTCTGCCGCAACATCAAAGCTTCGCCGCGATCGCGGCAGACGCGCGTCCTCGTCCTCACCGGCTACGCCACCACCGAAAACATCGAGAAGGCCAAGGAGTCCGGCGCGGACCTCTGCATGGCCAAGCCGATCGGGTTGGATGAACTCCACGACGCGGTTCTGCGCCTCGCGCGCGGGTTGTCCGACGGCGCAGCGGAACCCGGAACCGGAACGGTCCCCAAGCCTTGATGGACCGATCCGGAGCTCAATTCCCGGCGGGCGCGCCTTTCCCCCGAGCGACAGGGTGAAATCATGCCGAAACCGCACGAACGGCGTCCTCCGCGCATCGCAACCTGAACGGTTCCGCCGTCCCTGGCCGATTGCATTACGCGCCATGAATTTCTTGCTTAATGGTTGCGGGCGGTGATATACTACTGCCGCAGTTCCGAGGACTTGGCGTGGTCAGAGCCCTCGGCGACAGGGCGCATATGCGGATGATGCGCCGCCGTCTGGTTGAGAGCCGGCATCCGGACTTCCGTTCGGACCTGACCGGCGAGGAGGTGTGCCATGGCTGACGTGCTCATGAACATTGAAGAGGCCTCCAAGCAACTCCAACTGAGCAAAGACCAGATCGCCGAGATGGTGAAGAAAGGTCTCCTGCGCGGGTTCCTCGACCAGAAGACCTACAAGTTCCGTCCGGCGGACGTTGAAGCGTTCAAGAAAAAACTCGCCAGCGGCGCCACGACGTTGTCCGACAGTGCTTCCAAGACCGACAAAGTCCCCGGCGCCACAGGCCATGCCACCAGCAAAATTGACCTGACCGAAGTCGAGTCCGATTCGGGCGTCGAGGACACCGACCAGACCTCCGTCCTCGCGCCGGTCACCTCGGGCGAGCCCAAAGAAACGCAGCCGGAGAAGCCCGAGTTCAGGTTCGGCGAGAAGGACCTTGATCTCCACGCCGAAGAGCCGGCGGCCCTGGATGAAGGGGACCAGACTTCGCTGCTCGTGCCCGGCCCCGGTAAGGTGGAGAGAAGCAAGCCGGAGCCCAAGTCGGCGTTCGAGTTCCCCGGAAAGGACGTGAAACTGCCGTCGGAGGGAGAACCGGGCGATTCGGTGCTCGTGGCCGACGAATCGGAATCCTCCATGGACATCCTCGAAGTCGCCGAGGAGAGCTCGTCCGAGTCCGCCTCCAGCGCCTCCCGCATGTCGTTCTCCGACGAGGTCAGCTCCGGCGAGGAGATCGAGGTGGCCAAGGAAACTCCCTCGCAGCTCACCGAGAAGCCCGCCCCGAAGCCCGGGACAAAAGCAGGCGAGCCGACGACCGACAAGGTCGTCACCGACATCCTCGGACCTGCCCCGGAGGAAAGCGATGAGGCGCTCGAAGCGCTCGACGTGGACGAAGTGGTTGAGGCGAAAGAGCCGGCCGGCGCAGGAGCCGGCGTCAAGCTCGAGACTCCCGGTACGGCGCCGATCGCCGACGAGCATGAGACCGTCGGCATTCCGGCCGTCGAGGAAACCAAGGCCGCCATGGGCGCGGAGGAAGTCGGCGTCGCCGCGGGCGCGGAAGAGACCCGAGCCGCCATGGGCGAAGGCGGCGAAGCGGTGGAGACCGGCGGCGTGGATGGGGCGGTCGCGGCGGCCCTCCAGGAACAGGCCGCCGAGGAAGAGCCCGAGGCGGCCGAAGAGCCGGCGCCGGAAGTCGTCGCGGCCGGCTGGGAGACCGGGCAAGCCTGGCCGATCGGCAACGCCCTGCTCATCGCGGCCACGGTCGTTCTGATCGTAGGCGGAGCCCTGCTCTTCTGCGAAGCGTTCAATGTTCACAACGGCGTTACCGCCAAGATTGCCGAGATGATTGCAGGACCGCCCGCACTCAAATGAATCCGGGCGCGCGGAGCGCCTGGCCGAAATGATCGGCGTTGGACAGAAATGAGTCCGTGTTTTTGACCTGGGTCAGCGAAAGGAGTGTCTGATGAAGAGTCTGCGGTGGGGGGCGTGCCTGTTGGTGGTCGGGAGCGTCGTGGCGTTTTCCGGTTGCCGTTCCACGGGGCGCTGGCTGACGCCCTCCGAGTACGATGAGTACAACACGCTGAAACGTCTGAATCAGGACCAGTCGGTCATCATCACCTCGCTGACCAACGACAAGGTCTCGCTCTCGTCAGAGAACGACTTCCTCAAGGCGCAGTTGCAGGACAAAGGAGAGCTGCTGAACGCGCTGAAGGCGAACCTCGAGAACATGCAGCAAGGCATCACCAAAGCCGGAGTGGGCGAGGATGTGGAGACGTTTATGACGCCGAACGGCCTCGCGGGCATCCGCGTGAAGGGCGACCTTCTCTTCGCCTCCGGCGAAGCCAGATTGAAATCGAGCGGCGAGAAGATTCTCAAGCAGGTGGCGGACCTGGTGCGCGACAAGCCGAACAAACTCGCGGTCCGCGGCTTCACCGATTCGGACCCGATCGTGAAGACCAAAGGCAAGTGGGAGGACAACTTCGATCTCTCCGGACACCGCGCGCTCGCGGTGCTGGAGTTCCTCGAGAAAGAGGGCATCCCGGCGGAGCGCTTGCACTTCGAAGGTTACGGCCAGTACGCGCTGGTGACCGGCGCCGCCGGCAAGGAAGACAAGGCCAAGTCGCGCCGCGCCGAGATCATCCTGCTCAACGACGCCGTGAACCCGAACGAAGTCCCGGCGGGGACGGCGCCGAAGCCGGCCGGCCGCGCGCCGAAGCCGAAATCCACCGTGCCAATGACGCCGAAGTAAGACGCGCCGATCGTTTGCCGAAGGGGCGCGGGCCCTCCAAAGCCTGCGCCCCTTTTCATTTCGCCGCAGGCGTCGGCGCGGCGGCCTCGATCGCCTCCCGCAACGCCTGTAGGAAAGGCGCCTTCAGGGGATAGAAGATCACGAACTCCTCTCCGGCCGGAATTCCCTCCGGCGAAATCCCCGCTCTCCGGCAGGCGTCCTGCCACACGTCGCGCGTGATGAATCCCATGCGTCCCCGCGCCGCCCACTCCGCGAATGCGAAATCCCGCCGGAAGATGAACGCGAATTCCTCGCCCTCGCCGACCCGCTTCCAAACCGCGTCATCGTAGTACGGGTAGCGCGAGGTCCGGCCCGGCATCGGCCCGGGACTGATCCACAGGGAAGAGACCAGCACCCGCTCGTCCGTCGCGAACATCAACCGCCACTGAATCTCGTACGGCGCAAACGCGGCGCGGATGCCGCGCTCCCGGACCGCCGTGGCGAGCTTCGCCATCTCGATGCCGGAGGTCCGAATCCCATGCTCCTCGTGCCAACTCCGCATCCCGATCCGGAGCGCTGCCGCCGCGCTGGCCGCCACGAGAAAAGCGATCACCGCCAGTCCGGCCCACCGGCGCGCGCCCGCCCAGCCCGCGACGGCGATCGCGATGGCGATGCTGACGAACGGGCAGAGCGGCAGCAGGTAGCGCGGCGTGCGCAGTTCCGGCAGCGAGAATTTCGCGACGCCGTACATGCCCAGGTACACGATCGCGAAGACCGCCGGCAGCAACGTCACCGGCGCCCGCCGCGACTTGGGGAAGAGCGCGATCGCCGCGCGGTTCCGATAGATCAGCACCGCCACGGCGAGCACCGCGACGGCCGCGTGGACCCATGCCGCCGGGCCGGCCGGGTGAACATCGTCTATGTCCCCACCGAAGAAAGCCGCGAGGTCGCCGGTGAAAACGCGCCAGAGCGCGCCGAAGAAATGCTCCAGGAACCCGGCGCTCGCGCTCGCCGCCGGCGCGTACATCTGCCTGAAGTGCTCGAAATGGTGCTGTGCGTTGTACGCCAGCAGCGGGAGACAACCGATCAGGAACCCGCCCGCCAGCCGCGCCAGCGCGCGCCACCGGCCCACTGATCCGTGCGCCAGCCAGAGCAGCGCGAAGACCGCGGGGTAGAGCAGCGTGTAGTCCATCGCCCAGTACGCCAGCCCGCAGAAGAGACCGGCGAGCCACTCGCAGCGCGGTTCCGGCTTATCGCCCGCGTACGACCGCAGGAAGAAGTGAAGCGCCGCGAGCGCCAGGAGAAACGCCTCCGTGCCGCCGTTCACAAGATAGGACTGGTAGACCACCGGCGGAGAGAACGCGTAGAGCGCCGCCGCGAGGATCGCCGCCGCCTCGCCGACGTGGCGCCTGACGATGAGCCAGACGAGCCAGACGCTCACGAGCGAGAGCGCGACGGAGACGCCCGCGAGCAGGACCTCCGAGCGCCCGAACGCCGCGAAGAGCGGCGCGGCCAGGTAGGCCACCATCGCGTGACCGCCGCCGTACGCCTGGCCGTAGAGGAACACGGGCGTCTCGCCGCGCGTGAAGATGTGCTTGGCCATCAGCCCGACGACCGCCTCGTCGCTTCGCAGCCCGCGATGCCCGGCAAAGAGGATCGCCCCACGCAAGCCCGCTGCGAGGAGCAGCACGCCCGCGATGGCCGCAATCCCCTTCGAGCCCGTCCCCGCTTTCGACAAGGCGAAACCCTCCATGTCGGGAATCAATGTAAAATCTCCGGGCGGAAATGTAAAATGGCAGTTGAACTGCGTTCACCGATAAAACGGCGCTTGCACCGGCGGCGGATTTTTGCCAGTCTATGGTGAACGGCTCAACCATTGCGAGGAAGTCCGTCCGAACGCAGGTCTCTGATGAAAGGGACGATCATGAAGCAACGAATCGCGCGAAGCAAGTTCGGGCCGAAATCGGCGTGCGCCGGCGCGGCAGCCGCTTTGCTGGCGCTCTCGCTCGCCGGATGCATCAACGTCGGCGCGTTCCCGACGGAGCAACTCGAACGCGTCGTCGTGGAGAAATCCGGGTACTGGCTGGAGACGAACCGCATCGCGCTGGTGGACGTCAGCGGATTCATCGCCGAGGAATCGGGCTTCTGGACCTTCCTCGGCGGAACGAGCGTCGCCGACGTGCAGCAGAAACTCCAACTCGCGGCGGCGGACTCCCGCGTGCGCGCCATCGTGCTGCGGATCAACAGCCCCGGCGGCGAGGCTTCCGCCAGCGACACGATCTACCAGGAAGTGCTGCGCTTCAAGGAGATGACCGGCAAGCCGGTCGTCGCCGCGCTCATGGGCACCGCGGCCTCCGGCGGCTATTACGCCTCGCTTTCGGCCGATTGCATCGTGGCCTCGCCGACCACCATCACCGGCTCGGTCGGCGTCATTATGGACCTCCTGAACACGGAGAAGCTGTACGGCAAGCTCGGCCTCGAGTCCGTGGTGATCAAGTCCGGCGAGAAGAAGGACATCGGCTCGCCCACGCGCCCGATGACGCCGGAGGAGCGCGAGATCCTTCAAGGGCTCAACCGCGCCCTCTTCGACCAGTTCCTGGCCAAGGTGCGCGAGCGGCGCCACGGGATGGACGAGCAGCAGTTGAAAACCGTCTCCGACGGCCGCGTCGTGAGCGCGCAGGAGGCGCTCCGGTTGAACCTCGTGGACCGCGTCGGTTATTTGCGCGACGCCATCCAGGTGGCGTGCGGCCTGGCGAAGATCGAGTCCGCCGACGTGATCCTCTATCGCCCCATGCCCAGTTACAACTCGAACATCTACGCCCAGGCGGGCACGGGGTTGCTGCTCGAAGAGGGGCTGAACATGCTGCTGCTGCATCGCGGACCGACGTTCCTGTATCTCTGGTCGCCGGGATTGTGAGCGCCGCGCGGGAGTTGTCGCAACGATCGGAAGGGGAGCCGCGCCGTGAAGTGGGCTGTCTGTGAGGCGCTGCGGAGGCGCGCCGGCGAATGGACCGCGCCGGCGGAACTCGCCGCGGAAACGCTGGAAGCGCCGGCCGAGGTGGAGCGCGCCGTGGAGGAACTGCGCGCGGACGGCTACCTCATCGGACGGCGGCGCGGCGGCAAGATCCGGTTCACCGGCTGCGGCGACCGCCTGATCGCGCACGAGATCACGCGCGACCTCAAGACGAAGATCATCGGCCGGCGGGTGACGGCGCTCCAGCGCGTCGCCTCCACGAACGACGCCGCCTGGCAGGAGGCGCTTTCCGGCGCTCCGGAAGGCGCGGTGATTTTCGCCGAGGAACAGACCGCCGGGCGCGGCCGGATGGGCCGGCCCTGGTTCTCTCCGCCGCGGTCGGGCCTGCTCTTCTCCGTCGTGCTGCGGCCGGAACTCGAGGTGCGGCAGAGCAACCTGCTCACCGTCGTCTCGGCCGTGGCGGTCGCCGAAGCGCTGCAGGAGCGGTTGGGGATCCACGCGCGCATCCGGTGGCCCAACGACATCACCGTCCGGGACCGGAAAGTGGCGGGCATCCTCGTGGAAGGGCGCTCGCTGGCGACCGGCTCGACGTTCGTGCTGGGCATCGGGGTGAACGTGCGCGCGCGCGAGAGGGAATTCCCGCCGGAGATCCGCGAGACGGCGACCTCGTTGGCCGTGGAAACGGGAACGCCGCCCGAGCGCAACGCCCTGGCCGGCGCGCTGCTGGCGTCGCTGGACCGCTGGTACGGCGACCTGCGCCTGGGCGAGTATGGCCACATCGCGCGGCGCTGGCGGCGGATTTCCTCGACGCTGGGCGAGCGGGTGATGCTGCTCGAGAGCGGCCGCGAGTACCGCGGTCGCGTGCTCGACCTTTCGCTGGAGGACGGCCTGATCGTCCGGCTCGACGAGGGCGTCACGCGCATTTTCCATCCCTCGACGGTGACGCTGCGCCAGATGCCGGAGCGCCGCAGAGGGTTGACTCCGAGGCGATAATCTGTAAGATATGGAAGCTGAATATCCCGGCGCGGTGAGGCGGCGAGAGGGGGTTTCGGACAGGGACGTCGCAGGACCATGTCAGAGTTCCGAAGAGATCGCGTTTCCGGCCGGTGGGTCATTATCGCTCCGGAGCGGGCGGCGCGACCGACGGACTTTCCCGTCGAACGGCGTTACGGCGTCGGCGGGTTCTGCCCCTTCTGCGAAGGACACGAGGACAAGACGCCGCCGGAGGTCGCCGCGCTGCGCAACGACCCGCAGCAGGCGAACCGTCCGGGCTGGCGCGTGCGCGTCGTCCCGAACCGTTTCCCCGCGCTTCGCCCCGACGTGCCGATCGAGGTCGTCGGCGAGGCGGCCAGCCGCGGCATGACCGGCTTCGGCGTCCACGAAGTCATCATCGAAAGCCCGCGGCACATCCTGTCGCTCAACGAGCTGGACGAGGCCGGCGTCACGGACGTGCTGCGCATCTACCAGCAGCGCCTCACGAGCATGCGCCGGGACAGCCGGTTCCTGTACGGCATGATTTTCAAGAACGTCGGCTCGGCGGCCGGCGCCACGGTGGAGCATACGCATTCCCAGATGATCGGCATGCCGGTGGTGCCGGAGACCGTCCGCACCGAGGTGCGCCACGCGCGGCAATTCAACGACGAGGCCGGCGCCTGCCTCTTCTGCGACATGATTGAGCAGGAGATCGCCAAGGGCGAGCGCGTCGTCCACGTCGGCCGGCACTGCATCGCGATCGCGCCCTACGCCTCGCGGTTCCCGTTCGAGACGTGGATCCTGCCGACGCGGCACGTGCCGCACTTCGAGGACCATCCGGCCGAGACGCTCGGCGACATCGCCGTGGCGCTGCGCACCGTGCTCAACCGGCTCGATCAGGCCCTCGAGACGCCCGCCTACAACTATCTCATCCACACCTCGCCGCTCGGGGAGAAGTCCGCCGATTGCTTTCACTGGCACATCGAGATCATCCCGTGCATCACGAAGATCGCCGGGTTCGAGTGGGGGACCGGATGTTATATCAACCCGGTGCTTCCGGAGAGCGCGGCGGCCTTCCTGCGCGAGGCCACCCACCTCGCCCGATCGGCTTCCGGCGGCAGAGCCCTGCCGCCGAATTGACGCGAAAGGAGATCGCCCGGTGACGACCATCCTGGTCGTGGAAGATGACCCGAACCAGTGCCTGCTCTACGCGAACGAAATCCGCAGCGCCGGCTACGACGTCATCACCGCGCACGACGGCCGCGAGGCCCTCGAGATGGTCGAGAAGTCCCGGCCGGACCTGGTGGTGATGGATGTCAGCATGCCCGGGATTGACGGCATCGAGGCGATGAGCCGCATGCTCGCCAAGGACCACAAGCTGCCGATCATCCTGAACACGGCCTACGCGACGTACCGGGAGAGTTTCCGCTCCTGGTCGGCCGACGCCTACGTCGTCAAGTCCTCCGACCTGACGGAGCTCAAGAACACGATCAAGAAAGTATTGGAATCGCGCAGCCGCCCGGCGGATCCGGCCGGAGCGTGAGGAGCAGAACGTGCCGAAACAAACTCTGGTCATCGTCCTCGGCGGCGGACAGGGCGAGCGCCTGTATCCGCTCACGCGCGACCGCGCCAAGCCCGCGGTCCCGTTCGGCGGCTGCTATCGCATCATTGACTTCACCCTGAGCAACTGCGTCAACAGCGGCCTGCGGCGCGTGTACGTCCTGACGCAGTACAAGTCCTTCTCGCTCGACCGCCACCTGCGGCTGGCGTGGACGCGTTTCAGCGAGGAGATCGGCGAGTTCATCGTCCCCATGCCGCCGCAGCAGCGCATCGGCGAGCGCTGGTACCTCGGCACCGCCGACGCCATCTTCCAGAATATCTACACGCTCGAGCAGGAGCGCCCCGAGTACGTCCTGGTCCTCGCCGGCGACCACATCTACAAGATGAACTACCTGACGATGCTCGACCAGCACAAGGCCAAGCGGGCGGACATCACCGTGGCGTGCGTCGAGGTGCCCATCGCCGAGGGCCCGCGTTTCGGCGTGGTGTCGGTGGATGAGATGATGCGCATCGTCGGCTTCGAGGAGAAGCCGGCCAATCCCAAGCCGGTGCCCGGCCGGCCGGACGTCTGCCTCGCGAGCATGGGCGTCTACGCCTTCAACACCCACGCGCTCGTCCAGCTCGTCACCGAGGACGCCAAGCGCGATTCCACCCACGACTTCGGCCGCGACATCCTGCCCCGAGTCATGCGCGAGCGGCCCACCTACGCCTATCTCTTCCAGGACGAGAACCGCAAGGCGATCAAGTACTGGCGCGACATCGGCACGCTCGACGCCTATTACCAGGCGAACATGGACCTCGTCGCGGTGGACCCGCTCTTCAATCTCTACGACACCGCCTGGCCCATCCGCACCAACCTCAAGCAGCGGCCGCCGGCCAAGTTCGTGTTCGACGAAGATGGCGGCCGGCGCGGAATCGCCGTGGACTCCATTGTCTCGCAGGGCTGCATCATCGCCGGCGGCAGCGTCGCCCGCTCGGTGCTCTCGACGAGCGTCCGTGTCGAGGCGCACGCCCGGGTCGAGGAATCCATCCTCATGGACGACGTCACCGTCGGCATCGGCGCCCACGTCCGGCGGGCCATCGTGGACAAGGCCGTCGTGATTCCGCCGCGCGCCCGCGTCGGATGGGACCTGGCGGCCGATCGCAAGAAATTCACCGTGACCGAAAGCGGGATCGTCGTGATTCCAAAGGGCGTGCCGCGGGGCGAGGAATTCTGGCGCGCCTGACGCCGGCGAAGGGTGGAACAGCTCCGATGGCCAAGCGAACTGCGGCGAAGATGCCGTCCCCGCGTCCGCCGTACATTGACCGCGGCGAGCCGCTGCCGCGCTCCTACGCCGGGAACTGCATCGTCGCCCTCGTCCGGTCTCCCGAGCAGATCTACCTCTATTGGGATGTCGAGACCGAGGTGCGCGTGGCCGGCAACCCGCAGGTGATCCGCGTCCATGACCTGACCGAGAAGCGCGCGTACGACCTCGAGCCGCCCGCCGACGCGGACAACTGGTACCTGTGCGTGGCGCCGAACCGGACCTGCCGCTTCGAGCTTTTCGAGCGGCGCGGCGCGCGGCTGCGCCGCCTGGCGGTTTCCGAGGAGGTGACCACGCCGATCCGGTGGGCCGGCGAGAACGGCGAATATGTCCCGGCGGAGATTCTCCACGCCTTGCGCCATCCGATCTCGCGACTGGACAAGGCGGCGGTGCGGATCGCCCGTGCGACGCTCCGAGCGCTTGCGGGAGCGCGGGCCCAGCGCACGCTTCGCGTCTCGGAAGCGCCTCGCCCCGCGGAAGCGCCGAGCGCCGCAACGCCGGCCGCTGAAAAGCCGCCGACGCCGATCCCCGTTCCCTGGGAAAAAGTCTTCGCCGCCGCCTACGCCGGCGGCAAGTGAGGCCGGACGATGTCCGATGCGCATCTGGCGATCGTGCTCCACGCGCACCTGCCCTTCGTGCACCATCCCGAGCACGAGACGTTCCTCGAAGAGGAGTGGTTCTTCGAGGCGGTCACGGAGACGTACGTCCCGATCCTCCTGGCCTGGAACCGGCTCAGCGACGAGGGCGTGCCGTTCCGCGTGACCCTGTCGCTGACGCCCACGCTGCTGGAGATGCTCGCCAGCCCGCTCCTGCGGCAGCGATGCCGGCGCTACCTGAACCGGCGGATCGAGCTGGCGCAGGCGGAGGCGCGCCACAAGGGGCGCTCGACCGGCGAGCGCGCCGTGGCGCTGCACTATCTCGAACGCTTCCGGCAGGTGCGCGACTTCGTCTTCCGAAAGCACGACGGCAACCTCGTGCCCGCGTTCCAGGAGCTTCAGGACGCCGGGCACCTTGAGGTGCTCGCCTCCGCCGCGACGCACGGATTCCTGCCGCTGATGCTCACCC
>Ga0209415_10016174_pt1 | contig 12019 bp, 6 predicted proteins | sample PeaSoiSIISIP2007_FD_187696 | JGI IMG/M metagenome (GOLD analysis project Ga0209415, IMG submission 187696) | Peat soil microbial communities from Weissenstadt, Germany - SII-SIP-2007 (SPAdes) (version 2) | ecosystem: Environmental > Terrestrial > Soil > Wetlands > Peat | place: Germany... | reverse complement strand
ACGGCGATTCCGATCCCCAGGATGCCATCGTCTAAGTGGCTTGGCGGCGATTTAATGCCAACAGCAAATCCGACGCGCTGATGATCGCAAAGTCCAGCGACGGCGGAGAATCGTTTGGGAAGCCGGTGGCTGCGGTCAGTTTCCCGAGTTCTTGCGGCACTTCCCCTCAAGGGATCGGTTGCGCGTTCGATCAGGGAGAATCCGGGACGGAGTTCCGCAGCAACGCATACCCTGCGTTGGCCGTGGACGATACCGGGCGCGTGTACTTGGCGTGGTCGCAACGGCAAGCTAGCGGGGACGGACGAATCATGATGCAGGTGACCTCTGACTGTACGAACTGGTCGGCGGCTCCTGCGTTAGTGGATAACGGACCGCTTCTCGATGATTACGGCAATCCCTTTAGCACGATTTCCGAGCGTGGCCACCAGCTCATGCCATCACTCTCGTTCATCGCCGGGAAGCTGACGCTTACCTATTACGACCAGCGCCAGGACCACACGCTGGGAATTTTCACCCCCAAAGCCGACCTGACGGGATATACCGAAGTTCGCCAACTGGTTGGGGAACTGATTGGGAGTCCTGCGTCAAGCTTGGTGTTCAATTCCCAGATCAGTGATGCCGTGCCCCCGCTCGTTTCGCAGCGCCATACGATTGATATCCAGGGAGCGCAAGCCTCGGAGCTCGCCGCGGGAAGCTTGAGTGTGCCGGCATTCACCTCATTCCGAATTTCGCGCTATGCGCTGGGCTTGAATCCAAACGACACGCAGAATTCCGGACAAGTAGAACAGTTGCAGCTCAGCCCGCCCAATCTCCCGATGTTTTCTCTGGGCGCCGAGCCCTTTGAAGGAGACTACATCGACATTGCACCTGCGCCTGCGTACGTGCTGGTGAACGGAGCTTGGAAGTTCAATACCAGCCCGTCGAGTCTGCCAGTTTTCCACGCGACGTGGACTGATAACCGCGACGTCGTGCCGCCCGCCAACGGCGACTGGACGCAATACGTGCCGCCTTTCTCCTTGTCGAATCCCACGGGAGGCCAGCCGAGCTTATTCAATCCCTTGCAGAACGTGCCGACCTGCGTCCTGAACGTAAACAGTCAGTTCACGGCTACGCGCAACCAGAATATTTATACCTCCATCATTGCGCCGGGATTGCTCGTAGGCTCGCTCGGAAATTCGAAAACGCTGGGTTATTCGCCTGCCAATCCGACCCAATTGTTGCAGCGTGCGTTTACCGTCACAGTGCGCAACACCACTCCGATCCAGCGCTATTTCCGCATCACCGTGGCAAATCAGCCCGCGCTTGCCAACGGCACGACGGATCCGGTGGGCCAGGCTTCACTGCTGCAAAACAGCCTCCAGACCACGTTCGACGTGACCATCGGACAAAACACCAGTGTGGCGCGCGCCGTGTTTGTGCAATCGGCGAATCCGACCGCCAGTGTCACCATCAACGTTCAGGAAATTACTGCGCCGGGTGGCACCGTGATCGCCGGCGGACTGACGGGATCCGTGACGTTCAATTCCGATCCCAATGCGCCGGCGATTCAAGATCCTGATAGCTTCGGATTCACCAACCCAAGCATCGCCAGCAATGAAGTGCACAATCCCGTGATCGGAACAGCGACAATCATCACTCCGCCGATAGGAAACTCATCTATCCTGGCGCCGGCGATTACCAACCCGGCGATCACCAACCCGGCGATCACCAATCCGGCGATCACCAACCCGGCTTTGCTTACGTCTTTGAATCCGGCCATCACCAACCCGGCGATTACCAATCCGGCGATCACCAATCCGGCCATCACCAACCCGGCGATCACCAATCCGGCCATCACCAACACATCGATCACGGACGCTAGTTATCCGATTACCAATACGGGAAACACGACGACTTCCTACGCCGTGAAGCTTTACCAGCAGGGAACTTTGCCCGCCGGCGTGAACTTGGAACTGATCGTGGTGAAGCAATACCTCACACCAATCGCGAACGCTTGCAATCTGGCACAGAACACAGAAAACATCATCGTTGCGGACGTTCCCAACCCGGTGTTCACTCCGGCGGCAAATCTGGGAGACCCCGACTTGCCGGACTCGGCCCTCACGAACGCCACGGTTGCGCTGGCTCCCGGAGAAACCGGCCAGATCATCATTCGAGCTAACGTCGGAAACGCCACGGATATGCAGAATCTGGTGCTGAACAACGTAACGCCCGTGGGAGTCGCGCATCCCGCCAACACGGGATTTACGGTCCCGCCGGCGACTCTCACGATTCTTTCCGTAACTCTCCCGGACGGCGTAGTCGGCGTTCCCTACAACATGCAGGTGAACCTCTTCGGCGGTGTTGCGCCGCTCACGTCCTCGATCAGTGGGGGTAGCTTGCCCACCGGTTTATCCCTCAATGCTGCGACGGGCGTCATCTCCGGTACGCCGAGCGCTTCTGGAAGCTTCGCTTTCACTTTTCAAGTGGCGGATTCATCGACTCCGCCCGTTGTCACAAGCAAAAATCTTGTGATTCGCATTGGGGCGCCTTTGCTCGTCACAGCTCCGTCGCTCGCTGATAGCGTAGTCAACACTCCTTATTCTTTGGTGCTGAATTCCAGCGGAGGACTTGGAAACACAACCTGGAGCGTCGTATCGGGTTCGCTGCCTGCGGGAATTTCGCTGAACTCGGCGGGAGTTCTGAGCGGCACGCCGAGCATCCTGAATACTGCTGGTACGCCGGTGACCATTCAAGTGCAAGACTCCAGCTCGCCGGTCCAAACCACAACAATCAGCGGCACCATCCATGTCCTGGCGGATGCCACCACGACAAGCCTCAATGCGCCCGCAGTGACCTACCCTGCTTCCGCCATCGTCACGGTGACGGTCAGTTCATCGGTCGGCACGCCTACGGGCAACGTCTCACTGACAGTCGACGGCGGCCCACCTCTCGCGGCGCCATTGAATGGGAGCGGAGTGGCCACCTTCACGATCACCGCGCCCAGCGCCGGCATCCACAGTCTGAGCGCCAGCTACGCCGCCCAGGTCAACTTTGCTGCCAGCGGACCGGCAGCGGGAGCGCTGACGGTGTACCAGGCACCATCGATTCCCAGCTCCTCGAGGTACACGTTCACGGCGGCTGCGCCAGGCTCGTTTACCGTGACGTCGATGGGCTTCCCAGCTCCCAACTTTGCCGTGACAGCCGGTACCCTGCCCACTGGTGTCTCCTTCACGGACAACCTGAACGGCACCGCCACGCTGGCGGGCACACCGACGGTTGCCGGGAGCTACCCACTTACCATTACCGCCGCCAACGGCGTGGGTCCAGTGGTCCCGCAAGTGTTTGCGCTCAGCGTGAACCCCGGCACTTTCGCCCGGCTCCAGTTGTTACTGCCGGGTGAGACGGCAGCGCCAGGAACAGCCAGCGGCAAGACGGGAACGCCGAACATCGAGAACGTGAACGGCGCGTTCAACGTCACCGTCAACGCGGTGGACGCGAATTGGAACCTTGTCAGCACTTCTAGCGATGTCGTTCACGTTACTTCGAGCGACGCCCAGGCCATGCTGCCAGCGAACGCGGCACTGGTTGCGGGCACCGGGTTGTTCAGCGTGAGGCTCGAGACGCCGCAAAACCCAGCCGCCACGACCATCACAGCCTCTGACGTCACGAACAGCGGCATTACCCCGTACAGCAGTCCGGCGATCGAAGTAGTTGTGGTGTACACCGCTAACCTCAGCCCAAGCGCGACGGCCAATGGGGCCTCGACCGCCTATACATTGACCGTTAATAATGCCGCTGCCCCCAATACGAACAGTTTGAACAGCTTAGCCGTGGCCATTCCTGCTAACGGCGGAACGCCCAGCGCCATTTCCGTGACCGCCACGAACCCAGGCCCGACGCCTGCGAATTGGATGGTGGACTCAGCGACCGCAGGCTTCTTGCATTTCCGGGCTTGTACGACCTCTGACGCCTGCAACGGCTCAGGTGCCAATAACCTGAGCCCTGGTGGCAGCATCACCATCCTGCTCACCACCACAGCCAACGAAAGCATCTCCAACGCCGTCGTCAACGAGACGTGGACGACCACGGCGTTCTCCGACCTCGCCTACTCGAATCCCTTGCCTGTGGCCGGGATCGAACCCAACGTTGGAATTGGCGGGTCGCCCAGCTTCTCCAGTGGGAACACCGCTACGTTCACCTTTGGCGCGGCCGAGACATTTACACTTACGACGACCGGCGGAGTTCCCACTCCAAGCCTGACGGAATCTGGTTCGCTGCCCAGCGGCGTGACGTTCACGGACAACGGGAATGGCGCGGCGACGCTGGCAGGCACTCCGGGTGCCGCAGGAAACTTCCCGCTTACCATCACAGCTCACAATGGGTATGGGGCTGACGTCACCCAGAGCTTCACGCTGGCAGTGAACAAAGCGACAGCCACGGTGACGCTGGGCAACCTGGCACAGACCTACACGGGTAGTCCGCTGTCACCCACGGTGAAGACCGTCCCGTCAGGCTTGGCCTACGCGCTCGCCGGAGCTCCGGATGCCGTCGTGGGTTCCTATCCGGTGACAGCGACAGTTACCGACCCCAACTACACAGGTTCGACCACCAACACCTTCGTTATCTCCAAAGCGGCGGCCACGGTGACCCTCAGCAACCTGACCCAGGCATATACGGGTAGTCCGCTGTCGCCCACGGTGACGACAGTCCCGTCCGGCTTGCCCTACACGTTGAGCGGTGCACCAGATACCAACGCGGGTTCCTACACTGTGACAGCCGCGATCAACAACGCCAACTACACCGGTTCGGCCAGCGGCACGTTCGTCATCACCAGGCCGGCAGCGACGGTGTCGCCATCCAGCATAAACTTCGGCACTATCCGGATTGGCACCGCCGCTTCTCAGAACGTTACTCTGAAGAATAGTGGGACTGCCCTCATGACGATTGCCAGCGTCGAGTTAGCTGCGTCATCCGACAGTGACGAGTTCTCGGTCAAAAGCAATTGCGGAGCAACCCTGGCGGCAGGTGCAAGTTGCACCATCACCGTCACTTATTATGCAGATCGAGACGATACTACTAACGGTACGAGCGAAACGCTAATCATCACCGACAACGCGCCGGGCAGCCCGCAATCCGTGCCGATCAAGGGTCAATCGAAGTAAGCAAATCATTCGGCCCGGCAGGAGAGCAAGCGCGAATGAGAATTTCGCGCTACAATTAGAGGGTTATGCTCTCCGTCAACAACATCACTATGCGGTTCGGCCCGCGGGTCCTGTTTGAGAATGTGACCTGCACCTTCATGGCCGGCCGCCGTTATGCGGTCACCGGGCCCAACGGCGCCGGCAAATCCACATTTATGAAGATTTTGACTGGGGAGCTTGACTCCACCAGTGGCTCGGTCACGCGCCCGAAAAAGATGGGCGTTCTGCGCCAGGACCAGTTTGCTTTCGACCAGTACCGCGTCATCGACACCGTTATCATGGGCAATGCCGCGCTCTGGAAGGCCCTTGAAGAGCGCGATGCGCTCTACGCCAAGCCTCACGAGCAATTGACCGACGCCGATGGCATGCGCCTCGGGGAACTCGAAGGCATCGTCGGCGAAGAAGGCGGCTATACCGCAGAAGCGGATGCTGCGGTTCTGCTCGACGGCTTGGGCATCGAAGATTCGCTGCATGAGCGCAAAATGGGCGAATTACAGGGCGGGCAGAAAGTGCGCGTGCTGCTGGCGCAAGCGCTCTTTGGAAATCCCACGGCGCTGCTGCTCGACGAACCAACCAACAACCTGGACCTGGATTCCGTTCACTGGCTGCAGCGGTATCTTTGCGACTACGAAGGCGTGCTGATCGTCATCTCGCACGACCGCCACTTTCTGAATAGCGTTTGCACTTACACCGCGGACATCGACTACGAAACCATCATTATGTACGTGGGGGGGTACGATGACATGGTGGTGGCCAAGACGCAGATTCGTGGGCGCATCGAAGCGGACAATGCCAATCGCGAGAAAAAGATCGCGCAGTTGCAGGAGTTCATCGCGCGGTTTTCGGCGGGTACGCGCTCCGCGCAAGCCACTTCGCGCAAAAAAGAAGTCGAACGTTTGCAAACAACGGAGCTGGCGAGAAGCAATATTCAGCGGCCCTACATCAAGTTTGACATGAAGCGGAATTCTGGGAAGCACCCGCTGGAAATTCGCAGCGTCGAGAAATCGTACGACGATTTGAAGGTGATTCCGAAATTCTCAGCGAGCGTCGTGCGTGGCGAAAAAATCGCGCTGATGGGGCGCAACGGCGTCGGCAAAACCACCATGCTGAAGTCGCTGGTTCGAAATGCGCCGGGCTTCATCGAGGACCAGGACCTGCAGTTTCCGATTGATGGCGGCGAGGTGCGCTGGGGCCACGAAGTGACAGTCGGCTACTTCGCCCAGGATCACGGCGAATCGATTACGAAAGGAATGACCGCGATTGATTGGCTCTGGCAGTTTGATCCATCGGCTTCGCAGCAGGAATTGCGCGGATTGATGGGGCAGATGCTCTTCAGCGGCGAAGATGCGCTGAAGCCTACGCGGGCCCTTTCCGGTGGCGAGTCTGCACGGCTGATTTTTTGCCGGTTGATGCTGCAAAAGCCGAACTTTCTCGTGCTGGACGAGCCGACCAACCACCTGGACCTGGAATCCATCAACGCGCTGAACATCTCGTTGCAGCGCTACGATGGGACGGTGCTGCTGGTCACGCACGACCACGACGTCATCGACGAAGTGGCCACGCGCATCTGGCATTTCCATAACGGAAAGATCGAGGACTTCAAGGGAACGTACGAGGAATTCGTTGCCACCGAAGAAGCAAAAGCAGCGCAAGCGCCGGCCGCTCCGGCGCGTACTGGCGCTCGCCGCGCCTCGGTACCTTCATAGAGCACGGCCGGCGGCCGTGCCGGAAGCCCACGCCCACTGAAAATTGAAACCGCCGAGTTGGCCGGTGACGTCCACGACTTCGCCGATAAAAAATAATCCTTTTACCTTTAGACTTTCCATCGTTTTGCTGGAGAGTTCGGCGGTATCCACGCCCCCGGCTGTCACTTCTGCCTTTTCGTAGCCTTCCGTGTCGGCGGGCTGGATCACCCATTCATGGATTTGCTTTTCCCATTTTGTGAGAGCTTCATCGTTCCACGCCGCTGGTGGATGGTTTTCCAGCCAGCGTTCGGCGAATCGTCTGGGCAGGCTACCTTGAAACGCATTCCGCGCGGCAGTTAGGTTACGAAACTTGGCGGCGCGAATTGCGGGCGTGATTTCGCGATCTGGAGCAAGGTCAATTTCGATAGGCCGGCCTTTCTCCCAATAGGAAGAAATCTGCAGAATTGCCGGGCCACTCAAACCGCGATGAGTGATCAGCATCTTTTCGCGGAAAACGTGATGATCAGACTTAGCGATCACTTCTGCGGAAACGCCTGCCAAATCGCAATAACGGCTTCGATCTTCGCCGGCGAGGACAAAGGGCACGAGCCCAGGCTTGGTCGCTACGATCTTCAAGCCGAATTTGCGCGCCAGTTCGTACCCGAACAACGTCGCGCCCATCTTAGGAATGGATAGTCCGCCAGTCGCGACCACGAGCGCGGGAGCTCGGAATTCGTCCGATTCCGTGCCTACCACGAACCCCGTCGTGCGCCGCACCTCTTGGACGCGGCTCTGGACAAATACTTGCACTCCTGCCTCACGGCACTCCGATTCCAGCAAGTCGATGATGTCCTGCGCGGAGCGATCGCAGAAGAGTTGCCCAAGCGTTTTTTTATGGTAGGGAATTCGGTGCTTCTCGACCAGCGCAATGAAATCCGCGGGCGTGTAGCGGGCCAGAGCTGATTTCGCAAAGTGCTCGTTCGCGGAAATAAAATTTTCCGGCTGGCAATGAATATTGGTGAAATTGCACCGGCCTCCGCCAGAAATGAGGATCTTCTTCCCAATGCGATCGGCATGTTCCAGCACGGCCACGCGCCGTCCGCGTTTGCCTGCTTCGATCGCGCAGAACAGTCCCGCCGCCCCGCCGCCGAGAACCACAGCGTCAAATTTGTGGATCAAGAATGAATCTCGCTTGTGCTGGAATTCGCCGTCCGCCGAGTTTCCGTTGTCATCACTCTCAAGGTTAAACTAAGTGCAGAGGAAGACCGAGAAAATTGCCTCCCATTATCAGCGCACAGGGATTGTCGAAGCGATACGGCGTTGCGCCGCTCTTTCAGAACATTTCGTTTACCGTCTCCGAACGGGATCGCATCGGCGTGATTGGCCCGAACGGTTCGGGAAAGTCGACGTTGCTGGAGATGCTGATCAGCCGCGTCAAGCCGGATAGCGGCGGCGTGGCGATTCGCAAGGGAACGCGGCTGAGCTATGTCTCTCAGATTTCGGAGTTCACGCCGGGCGTAACTGTTCGCTCCGTGATCGAAAGTGCTCTGGACCGCTCGGTGGTGCCCGGGTCGGAGCGTGCCGCTCGTTTTGCGGAAACCTTGGGCCGTGCGGGCCTTGCCGATCTCGAGGTGCAGGCGGCCACGCTTTCTGGCGGCTGGCGCAAGCGTCTTGCGATTGCCGAAGCTTTGGTGCAGGCGCCGGACATTCTGCTGCTGGACGAACCCACCAACCATCTGGACCTCGCCGGCATTCAGTGGCTCGAATCCATCCTTCGAAATGCGCCCTTTGCGTGTGTAGTAGTCAGCCACGACCGCTACTTCCTGGAAAACGTCGTCAACGAAATGGTGGAACTCAATCGCGCCTACGAAGATGGCGCGCTGCGCGTGAGCGGAAACTACAGCGCATTCCTGGCAGCCAAGGAAGAGTACCTGCACGCGCAGAAAAAACGCCAGGAATCGCTGGAAAACCGTGTGCACACCGAACTCGAATGGCTGCGCCGCGGACCCCAAGCCCGCGCCACGAAAGCGAAGGCGCGTATCGACAAAGCTCACGAAATGATCGGGGAACTCGCCGAAATGAACGCCCGCAGCCGCACCGCCAGCGCCGATATCGATTTCTCCGCGACCAACCGCAAGAGCAAGCAGCTCATCACTTTCGATGGTGTTTCCTTCGGCGTTGGCAGCCGCACGCTTTTCACGGACATTCATTTCAGCGTAACGTCACGCATGCGAGTTGGCCTGGTCGGCCCGAACGGCAGCGGCAAAACGACGCTGCTTCGCCTGATGCGCGGAGATCTCAAGCCGGAATCCGGCAAGATTCGCCGTGCCGAAGGCCTGCGAATTGTTTATTTCGATCAGAATCGCGAACTCGATCCCGACATTACGCTGCGCCGGGCGCTCGCGCCGGACAGCGACGCGGTGATTTATCGCGACCAGGTGATTCACGTCGCTTCGTGGGCGGAACGATTTCTCTTTTCATCCGAAAATTTGAACCAGCGCGTCGGCCGGCTTTCCGGCGGCGAGCGCGCTCGCGTTCTAATTGCTCAACTCATGCTGCAACCGGCGGACGTTTTGCTTTTGGACGAGCCGACGAACGATCTCGATATTCCCACGCTGGAAATTCTGGAGGAAAGCCTGCTCGAATACCCTGGAGCATTGGTGTTGGTCACGCACGACCGCTTCATGCTGGATCGCGTTTCAACCGTCGTGGTCGGGCTGGATGGTTTTGGCGCGGCGGAGCGTTTCGCGGATTATTCGCAATGGGAAACCTGGCAGCGCACGCAGCTAGCGGCAGCTACTGGCAAGCCAGAAAATGGAAATCGGCGCCCTCCCGCTTCCGGCGACGAAGTTCCCCGTGCTGCCGCAAAAAAGAAACTTTCTTACGCCGAAGCCCGTGAATTCGCCACCATTGAAGACCGCATCCATGAAGCGGAGCGACACCTTCAAGCCAAGCGCGCCGCGCTGGAAGATCCAGCCATCACCAGCGATCGGATGAGTCTTCACAACGCTTGCACTGAATTGGACGAAGCCCAGAAATCAGTGGAAGCGCTCTACGCGCGCTGGGCCGAACTCGAACACAAGCAGGCGTGAAGTCTCACGCCGCACACCAATTCACGCGCGTCCTTGTGAAGTAGGTTAGGTGCAGAATTTTCGGAAGCCCAATTACGATTTTGCGTTGCGAACTTGAAACAAAAAATAGCTGCAAGCAAATCGGGTGCGGTTTCACGAGACGCTGTCAGCCACTTGGATAGCGGTGCGTGGATAGTTTGCCCAAGGCCGAGATAGTGCTTGAATAGGCTAAGGGCTAGCATGAAGTAGCCAAGAGCCCTTATGAAGCGCGAGGAGTACTCAGCGCGGGGGGATAGCCGGTGATTCGAAGACTCTTCCATGACCGAACCATGGAAAGTCTAGCATCGCTCGTCTACAACAAAGTGTATTTCAGAGAATATTTCGCGACCCGTGCTACGCCTGCTAGCGGCTGAGCAGACTCTTCCAGCGCACCCAGGCGTCGGCCCGCGCCTTTTTGTCGGCTTCTTTCGCATCCGGTGCTTCGCCGGCACGCATGAAGCCGTGTCCCGCGCCGTCGTAGGTGACAGGGTCGAACGTCTTGCCCGCCGCTTTCATCTGGACGATGGCATCGGGGATCATGGCGCCAATGCGCGCATCGTTCCCCGCAAAAAAACCGTAGACGGGCGCCTTGATGCGCGCCATCGCATCCTTCTCGGGCGGACCGCCGTAGAAGACGAAGGCGGCGGCAAGATCGCCGCGGTTAGTCGCAAACCGGAAAGTCTGACTTCCGCCCCAGCAAAAGCCGCCGACAAAGAGTTTCCCGTTCGAAGCGGGAATCTTCATCGCGTAATCGGCCGCGGCATTCAAATCCCCCGTCACCTGGTCCGGATTCAGATGGCTCACCGCTTCAAAGGCCTTGCCCTCGGCAAAATCGCTGCTCCGTCCGCCGTTGGGAGCCATCCCGGAAAGAAGATCCGGCGCGACTGCAATGTAGCCCGCCGCGGCAACCTGATCGGCCAAATCCTGCACCCAGTCCGTCATGCCAAAAATTTCGTGAATGATGAGCACGACGGGAGTCTTGCTTTTCGATTCTGGGTAGACGACGAAAGTCTCCACCGAGCGGCCATCGTGTTTGATGGTGACCCACTCCCGGTGGCGCGGCGACTTCTCCAGCGTCGCTTTGGCCCAGTCCTGCGCCGAGGCGAACGGCGCTACGCATAGAATCAGCAGGGAAATCAAAGTGATGCGTTTCATGGCGTGGTTTCTCCCTCAAAGAACATGGCTGCCGGACACAAACGCGAATTAGTTCGTGCAGAACGAGAGGCATTGTAATGCCGCGCGGCAGCGCCCGCAAGCTAGAGAAAAGGCCTTTCATTTACAAGCTAACGAGTAGGCTGACCTCTCCATCGGACTTTCTTAGCAGCTTCATTCTAAAGCTGCTTATCAACCAAAAAACGAAGTTAATAGACGATTCGAAGACGCCATCCTTCATCACGCATCACCGTCAATTTAACTTGCAGATAAGATCTTGCTTGAGGTGCTGGGGGCGTAAGGGGTGCTGGGAAGAAGGTACCAGGGGATACGCAACTGTTTCGGTACTAGCCCTCTATTTCCAAGGCGGCGCACAAGGTTTATGATCATGCAACGATGTTCGGTTTCCGACGGAGATTCCCCATGATCCCCACTCTTCGAGCCTTTCCAACGATTCTCCTCGGAGTGCTGAGCATACCTGGTGGTTCCTGGGCACAGAGCAAAAACAATCCACCTGATGTTAAGCAATCCCGAGCCGCAACCGGGACGGGGGGAACTTCGGTAAGAAAGCCTCCCGTGATGACAGATGACCTTATCTCGTTACTGGCAGAGCGTCCGCCTGCCAAGTCGGCGGAAACCCCGACAGCCGAAGCAGCGGCCGATGCCGCGGCGCGGGAATCTGCCGAGGTTCCGCAAGATCCGGAGAAGAGAAAAGCGGAGATCGTAGCGCTGGAACAGCTGATCAAAGAAAAACAACGGAGGATTGAATTTCTGATGCGCATGTTCGTCCTCGACGAACGTGCGTTCCTGGTGGATCCAAGCGGGCAGTCGGAGCATGAGGAAGTACGGGCAAAACGCAAATTCGAGCAGGAAGAATTGCTGCAGCAAG
>Ga0209415_10016173_pt1 | contig 12019 bp, 8 predicted proteins | sample PeaSoiSIISIP2007_FD_187696 | JGI IMG/M metagenome (GOLD analysis project Ga0209415, IMG submission 187696) | Peat soil microbial communities from Weissenstadt, Germany - SII-SIP-2007 (SPAdes) (version 2) | ecosystem: Environmental > Terrestrial > Soil > Wetlands > Peat | place: Germany... | reverse complement strand
GGACCAGATTTCGCAGCGCCAGAAAGAGATCATCACGGCTACCTGGAACCAGCTCAAGGGGCAGGGCGCGCGCGGCACCGATGCCGAGAACTCCGCGTTTCTGGCCTCCGTGCAATCCAAGCTGCGCGACCAGGCCAAGTCGCTCTCCGAGCGCATGAAGGCCCGCCAGTTGGAAGGCGCGGGCGATTCCTTCAAGAGCTTCGTCGACGATATGGATAAGGCGGTGGAGGCCATGGGTCCGGCCGCCGACAAACTGAAGGGCGCGAAGTGGCAGGATGCGCTGGCGCCCGAGCAGAAAGCGCTGCAATTCCTGCTGCGCGCCGAGGCGACCTTCCGCGATATCCAGGTGGCCTTCGGACGGCAGGGCGGCGGTGGCGGAGGAGGCGGCGGTGGCGCCACACGCGATATGCAGGGGCTGTTCGACCTGGAGCTGGATACCGAAAAGAACCAGTACGAAGGCGCCAGCGCCCGCCAGCAGCAAGGGGGCGGCGGTCAGCAGCAGCAGAAGGAAATCGACGACGCGCTGGAGAAGTTGAAGCAGCTCGCCAAGCGCCAGCAGGAACTGGCCGAGCAGGCTCGCAAAGGGCCGCAGACTCCCCAGCAGCGCTGGGAGCAGGAAATGCTGCGGCGCGAAGCCGAAAAGCTCCAGCAGCAAATGCAGCAGATGCAGCAGGCGCAGCAGAATAGCCAGTTGAGCCGCAACGGGCAGCAGAGCCAGCAGGGGCAACAGGGTCAGCAGGGGCAGCAAGGACAGCAAGGACAGCAAGGACAACAAGGACAACAAGGACAGCAGGGCCAGCAAGGACAACAGTCCGGACAAGCAGGCCAGCAAGGCCAACAACAAGGACAGCAAGGGCAGATGTCGGCCCAACAGCAGGCCCAGCAGCAGCGCATGAACCAGCTTGGCCAAAACCGGTTGCAGGGCGCTGATCCGCAGCGACTCCAGCAGACCTTGGACCAGTTGAACCAGGCGATCAACGACATGCGCCAGGCAGCCTCCTCGCAGCAGGCCGGCACGCCCCAGGGTGAAGCCGAGGCGCGCCGCGCGGCCGAAAAGTTGAACGAAGCCCTGCAGGGGCTGCAGGGCATGCGCAATCAGCAATCCTCCGGCCAGGTGGATGACATGGCTAAACAGGCCGAAGAACTGGCGCGCCGCCAGCAGGATTTCGAAGGCCAGATGCGCCGCGCCTACGGCCCGGACAGCCCGGGCGTCAACCGCAACCAGGCCGAGCAGCTTGCCGGCCAGAAAGAGGCCGAGGCCACCGATCTCAAGAAGCTGGAGCAGCAGATGCAGAACGCCGTGCGCGATCTGCAGTCCACCCAGCGCCAGGCATCCTCGAAGCTCCGCGACGCGCTCGGCGAAGCCCAGCAGCAGGAGTTGGATCGCGCCATGCAGCGCAACGCCGATTGGATCCGCCGCGGCATGGGCGGCTACGCCGTGATGTCGGAAGCCGGAATTACGCAGGGTCTCAACAACCTGCGGGACCAGCTCAAGCAGGTGCAGCAGGCCATGGGTCCGGGTGGAAAGCCCGGCCAGGATGACAAGTCCGTCGAAGCCGCGCTCAATCGGGTCGAGGCTCTTCGGCGCCAGATGGAGCAACTCGCCGGCCGCGGACAGCAGGGTCAGCGCGGACAACAGGGCGGCCAGCCCGGCCAGCAGCAGTCAGGCCGCGGCGGGCAGCAGGGTCAACAGGGCCAACAGGCCGGACAGCAAGGGCAGCAAGGGCCGCAGGGCCAACAGGGTGGACAACAAGGCCAGCAGGGTGGCCAAGGCCAGCAGGGTGGGCAGCAGGGCCAACAAGGCCAGCAGGGCCAACAAGGTGGCCAAGGCCAGCAGGGCGGACAGCAGGCGCAAGGCGGTAGTCCGCAAGGTGGCGGCGGCGGCGCCATGCAAGGGCAGTGGAACGGCGGTCCCAACGGCCCCCGCAACGGCAACAATTATGGCGGCAACCCGTGGAACGGAGGCAACGGCGCCTGGGGAAACTGGAACGGAGCTTTCTGTGTCGACGGCCAAAACACTTCCAACGGCCCCTGCATTCGCCAGCAGGATTTCCAGCAGAACTACCGCGACACGCTGCAGTCCCTCCAGCAGCTCCAGCAGCAAATGCGCGATGACCCCGCGACCGCGCGCGACATCCAGGGCGCCATCCGCGACCTGCGCCAGCTCGATCCCTTCACCGGCTCCAACGATCCGTTGCTGAACGAGCGTATTCAAGCCGCGCTCGCCGGCGTGGAGCAGGTGGAAATGGAACTCCGCCGCAAGGTGGATGAAACCGGCGGCAACGGCAGCGTCCGCAGCCCCGGCGGCGAAAAGGTCCCGCAAGGCTGGGAAGGCGCCGCCGCGGAATACTTCCGCAAGCTGAGTAAGTCGAAGTAATCGGAGCCGCGCGCGTAAGCAAGCGGTCGGGTCGCCTACTGAGTCAGTCGCGCCATAACCAAAGTCAGTGGACTATCCGCTGCGGGAGGTAGCTTGCATTCCTTCTTGCGAGCCTGCCAGATCTGCTCGGCAAGATCCAGATTCTGCTCCGCCACCTCGCTTTGTTGAACTCCACCCACATGAGCTTCCAGCGCCTTCCCCGCCTCATCCAGCAATCCCTGCAATTCCGGCGAAGGATTCTCACCGGCACACTGACTTGCGTCATTCCGCGTCAGCTCTGCCAGATTGAGGCTCCGGCGGAAACGCCCCGCCGGACCGATGCCCCTCTCCATGGGATCCAGCATCAGCAGTTCGTTGCAGAGATCGAGTCGTTGCCGGGAGGCCTGGTCGGCGGGCGCCAGCCGTAGGGCAACCTGAAAGTCCCGCTCCGCCGCGCGATAGTCCCCGCGGGCGAATTCCGCCTCGCCGAGGCCGGCACGCGCATCCGCATTTTCCGGGTCGTCGTTCAGGATCCCGCTAAACACATCGGCCGCCCGGGCAGCAGATCCCGCCACCAGGAACAGCCGGCCAATCCGTACTTGAGTCTTCAGATCGCCGGGAGCCTCGTCCTGAATCGGCAGTAACTCGGCGAGCAGCTCCTCCTTGGAGTTACGCTGAGCCAGCAGGTCGATCAGCTCGAACCGCGCATGGAGCCGGCTCCCGGACCCATCCTCTTTCCACTGGCCGTAGATCGCGCGGTGATAATACGAGATGGCTTCCGGAAGTTTTCCGTCCTTCACCAGCACCCGGGCCATGATCAAATTGGCCAGACCGTCGGTCGAGTCACTCTCGAGCAATTCCGTCAGAGTCGATTCGGCGTCGGCAGTCCTTCCATCCGCCAGTTGCGCCTCGGCCAGCGTCCGCAGATAGTCGCGATTGCCGCGGTCAATCGCGATCGCGTCTTTGATCCGTTCGATCGCCTCCGCGTTCTTTCCGCTTTGCATCAAGGCACGGCCCTCTCCGAAGAGACGTGCCGCCCCGACCAGGCTCTCCGCGCGCTCCGTTTTCGCGAGAAACATGTCAACCGCAAACAGCAACGCCATGGCGAGCCCCACCAACCCGAAGGTCCCCAGGAAAGATCGTCCCGCCGAAGGCTGCGCCGTCATCGCCGCGGCTCCCTGGTTCTGGCCCGCCTCGCCACGCCGTAAGCGTCCAGGATATCGTCCAGCACGACAATCCCCATCAACTGGTGCACGTTCGCGCGGCTGACTACGGGAAGAACATTCAGCCTAGTGGCTCCCATCCGTTCGAGCGCCAGGCTCAGGCTGTGGTCGTCGTGGACGTGCGGAAGCTCTTCGGCGCTCGAGCCGCCGCTCCGCAGAGCTTCTCGGAGAATCTGCGCGACGGTCTGATGCGATGCCCCATCCGACGCCGCCTGCTCCAACTCGCTGCTTCGAATCATTCCCCACAGCCCGTACGCGTCGACCACGGGCCAGGCATCCAGCGTCTCATCCTTCATTTGATCGAGCGCTACCGCGATCAGCATGTCCGGCGACAGGACCGTCGGCGCCGGGCGCATGGCTTGGCGCACCTGCATCCGCTCGGCCTGCGCGCGGGAATGCATGGTGGGCAGGTGCACCCCTTCCTGGTAGGCCAGCGCTTCGTAGATGGGCTGCCTCTGCAGCTTGTACGAAATGAAGTAGGCGATCAGGTTGGAGATCATCAGCGGAACGATGATGGTGTAATCGCGCGTGATCTCGAAAATCATGATCACCGAAGTCAGCGGCGTGCGCACGATCCCCGCGAACGCGGTGCCCATGCCGACCAGCGCATACGCCCCGGGGCCCGCCGTGTAATGCGGGAACAGCGTGTGGGCCACGCCTCCCACCGCCCCGCCCATCATCGCGCCGATGAACAGCGCCGGTCCAAAAATGCCACCCGCGTTGCCGGACGCGTAGCACACCGCGGTCGCCACGATCTTGAGCACGGCAAACAGCACCACCATTTTCAGAACCATGTCGCCGTTCAATACTTTTTCGACGTGGTTGTAGCCGACCCCTAACACTTCGGGCACGAAGTAACCCATCAGCCCGACCGTCAGGCCGCCCACCACCGGCTGAAACCAGACGGTCCGTCTGGGCAGGCGCATGAACCACGCGCGGAGTCCCAGCAGCAGCTTGACGAAGCAAACCGATCCCAGCCCGCCCACCAACCCCAGCACCGCGTAAACGCCAAACTCCACGGGATGCACCGCCCGATAGCCCGCCACGTGGAAGAGAGGATCGTCCCCCAGAACCAGGTGCAGGACCATCCAGGATGTGGCCGAGCTCAGCACGACCGAGCCCAGTACCTCCGCGTGCAGATCGCCCATGATCTCTTCGAGCGAAAACAGCACCGCCGCGATCGGCGTATTGAAGGCCGCCGCCAGAGCCGCCGCGCAGCCCGCCGGCACCAGCGCCTTCACCTGCCGCGGCGAGAGTCCGAGGTTCCGCGCCACCACGGAGGCCAGCCCGGCGCCCACCTGCACCGACGGTCCTTCGCGCCCCAGCGCAATGCCGCTGGCCAGCGAGGCCGAACAGCAGAAGAACTTCCCGAGCACCGTTCGAAACGAAATTCGTCCGTCGTTGATGAAGAGCGCGAACTTGGTCTGCGGAATTCCGCTGCCGCGCGCAAACGGGAAGTAGCGCCACAGCAGATAGCCCGTGGTGAGCGAGCCGAGCGTGGGGACGAAAATCCGCCGCCAGCCCGATCCCCCCGCCGGATACATGCGGGCCGCGAGCCGTCCGGTCAGCAGGATAAACGCCACCACCACCAGCCCGACCAGCGCGCCGATCACCAGGCTGAGGACCAGCGAAAGCTGGTTCTCGCTCTGACGAAGTCTTTCCAGGCTCCCGCTGAGTTTCGAAATCCACGATGGTGGCTGGGTGGTCTCCATGTCCGCTGCGATAGCCCCATTATCCCCCGCGTGGGCAGTGGACCGGAAGCGGCCTTTCAGAATGGCGCACGCCAGCGAAGCCCGTCGAAGTGGCGGAAGTCACGGTCCAGCGTGATCCACTCCATGCCCGATTCGATAGCCAGCGCGGCGAACCAGGCATCCGGCGCCAGACCGCCGGCCGCGTCGGTCTCCCGGCACAGTCTGCAGAAGATTCCCCAGTGGCGGGCGCCGGGCCGGACGACGAGGCAGTGGGGCTGATCCAGCACGGTGTTCGCATAGGCCAGTACTTTGTCCAGCGGGTCCGGTTGCCGGTAGATACGCCGGTTTGTGAGAATCCGAACAACCGAGCCCAGTACCTCCGGAGACATTCCGAATGCCGCGTTACCGTTTACTACGGAGTCCAGCCAATGCCGGCATTCCGAATGGTACTGCGAGTCTGGCCGGAACGCGCACACCAGCACATTGACGTCGGGAAGGGTCATCGCAGTTTGTGCAACGGCAGACCTTCTTCCAGGATGTCGCGGAGACTTGCGTTGTTGGTCAGATCTACGCCGGGCATGACGCCTCCGCGGCACTTGGACACCGGCAAGACAACCTTGCGCCGCGGACCAGGCTTCGAGTGCGCCAGTTCCTTGCGCAGGCCCTCTTCAATCAGCGACGTCAGAGTGCCACCCCTCCGGCGCGCTTCGCGCTTCGCCTCATCCAAAAGGGCATCGTTCAACCGTACAGTGGTGCGCATATGTCTAGACATATCTTACTACCGCGCCAGGACCTGTCAGGCGCGCACCGAAACACACCGCTCACGAGACCGCGCACCCCGCACCTGCGCGCCGCTTGACACGGCGCCCCCTTCGAAGTCACTATAAGGAGAATGTCTACCGTAGACAATCTATCTGAGGGGTAACCCGATGCGCGAATGGTGGTCCAAGATCCGGATGACGTTAGCCGGCCGCCGCGGGCTGGCGGACGAATTGCGCGAGGAACTCGACGCCCATCTGGACCTCGAGATCCAGGAGAACCTCGCGCGCGGCATGCCCCCCGCCGAAGCGCGCCACCGGGCGCGCCGGCATCTGGGGAACGCGACCCTCGTCCGCGAGTACGCCCAGGACGCGTGGGCGTTTGGCCGTTTGGAGATCCTCCTGAGGGATCTCGCATACGCCGCCCGCATGCTCGTCAAGAATCCCGGCTTCACCGCCGTGGCCGTCGCCACCCTGGCGCTCGGCATCGGCGCAAATTCCGCCATCTTCAGCGTGGTCAACGCCGTCCTGCTGAATCCCCTGCCATACCCCGAGCCGCAGCGCCTCATGTGGGGTACCGGGCGCACCCCCAGTGGATTCACCGGCGCCGCCGTCTCGCCGCCCGACTTCCTCGACTACCGCGATCGGAACCGCACCTTCGAGCACCTGGCCGCGTTCTTTACCATGGGCACCATGTCCCAAAGCTGGAGCTTCGACGGCCAGGCGCGCCAACTCCAGGGCGGAATGGTCACCGCCGAGTTCTTCGAAACCCTCGGCTCTTCGCCGATCCTCGGCCGCTCCTTCACCCGGGACGATGAGCAGATGCAAACTCCGCAAGTGGTGGTCCTCAGCTATCGCCTTTGGCAGCAGGCATTCGGCGGCAACCCCGACGTGGCCGCGCTCACCGGCAGGCTCGACGGCAACCCCGTCACCATCGTCGGGGTCATGCCAGCCTCGCTCGACTTCCCCAAAGCCGCGGACTTTTGGTTCCCCGTTCCGTTGCGCGCACCGGGCATGCAACGCCGCATGGGCCACATGCTTCTGACGCTCGGCCGTCTTCGCCCCGGCGTGACCGAGGCGCAGGCGCAGAACGACCTGGACGCCATCGCGCTCGACCTCGGCCGGCAGTTTCCGAACACCAACAAGGACTGGGGCCTGCACCTGCGTCCCATGCAGGAGGCCATCGTCGGATCCACCCGCCCCGTGCTCCTGATGCTGCTCGGCGCGGTCGCGCTGGTGCTGCTCATCGCCTGCGTCAATATTGCCAACCTGCTCTTGGCGCGATATGGCGCCCGCCACCGCGAGATCTCCATTCGCACCGCTCTCGGCGCCGGACGCCTTCGCATCCTTTGCCAATTCCTCACCGAGAACCTGCTGCTGGCGTTGCTGGCCGGCGGTCTCGCGCTCGTGCTGGCCCGCTGGGGGTTAGTCCTGCTCCGCAGCCTGGGTCCCGAGACCCTGCCGCGGCTCCAGGAAGTTCGCCTGGATGCCCACGTGCTGGCCTTCACCGCCGCGATTTCCGTGGCCACCGCGGTGCTCTTCGGGCTCGCGCCCGCCTGGCTCGCCACCGGTGGGGCAGGCTTCAGCCTGCCAATCAGTTCCCTGCGTGACGACACCCGTGCGGGAGCCGGCCGCCGCCGTCACGCCATGGGCGGCGCCCTGGTGGTCGCTGAAACCGCCCTCTCCATCTGTCTCCTGATCGCCGCCGCCCTGCTGGTCGAAAGCCTCTATCGCACCTTGCACGCCCTGCCGGGCTTTGCCACGAAGAACATCCTTTCCGCGGGCCTGATGCTGCCCAAGACCGGCGACGCCGCGCACGTCGACCGCCTCGTCGAACAGATGACCGCTGCCGTCCGCGTCTTGCCCGCCGTCGAAGCCGTGGGAGCCATCAGCGAAATGCCCATCCACAACGAGTTCAACGACATGCTGTTCGACATCGTGGAGCATCCGCCGCGCGCCCCGCAGGATCGCGACGACGAAGACTTCCGCAGCGTCACCCCCGCCTATTTTCAGACGATGCAGATCCCGCTGCTCCGCGGCCGCCTGCCGGACGGCCACGATCGGCCGTCATCGCCATTCTGCGCCGTCGTGGATGAGCCCTTCGCGCGCCGCTACTTCCCCAAGGAAGATCCCATCGGCAAGCATCTCCGCTTCGGAGAGACCGTCGAGATCGTCGGTGTCGTAGCCGGTGTCCGCAATCACACGCTCCGGACGCCGCCGCGACCCACCATCTACCTCCCGTTCGCCCAGTTTCCGTCCGACAAACTGCACCTGGTGGTCCGCGCCTCGGCCGCCCCTGCCGCGCTCTCCGAAGCCATTCGCCGCGTGATCGCCGTGCAGCATCCCGATCTCGCCCTGTCGGGCTTCGAGACCATGGATCGTTTCATCTCCCAATCGGTCTCGGGCGCCGTGTTCGATACGCTGCTGCTGGGCCTGTTCGCCCTGCTCGCCCTGATCCTCGCGGTCGCCGGAGTGTACGGCGTCTTCTCGTACATCGTGACGCAGCAGACGCATGAGATCGGCGTGCGCATGGCCCTCGGAGCGCGCCCCGCCAGGATGTTGGGCCGGTTCCTCGCCCGCGGCGCGCGCCTCGCCACGATGGGAGCGGCGCTCGGCCTGGCCGCTGCCTTCTTCCTCATGAAGGTGCTCGCCACTCAGCTCTACGAAGTCACGCCGCGCGACCCTCTGGCCTACGGCGCCGCCGCCGCGCTCCTGATCGCCGTCGCCCTGTTGGCCTGCGCCATCCCCGCCCGCCGCGCCATGAAAGTCGACCCGATTGTGGCTCTGCGCTACGAGTGAGATCTGTTCTTGGCAGAGGTGACGATCGGTTTTTGTCGTGAAAAAGTGGGGCGGACCCCCGGGTCCGCGCGCGACCCCCTGGTCGCGCTCTTCCTGGCCAGCCGGTTTTTCGACCCTGTCTCTCTGCCGCTCTGGATGCGGCGGAGGCGGAACGATACTCCATATTTGGCGCATCCGGCCTCAATAAATTTGAACTCGCGCGCCGCCCTGGGAAGCCGAAAGTGACGATAGAACGGCTGTTTGACCTCGACCATCATTCGCGCCTGGACCACACCCACACACTCGTCGGTCGATCCCGATTGCGCCACTTCGCTGCGAACGCGCCGGCACCCGCCAGAGATACTCAGGCCTTCTCCATCTCCGCGGTATAAGCCCGCATCCTGCGAAGCCGCGCCAGGAAAGCCCCATACAGCCCGTCGGCATGCTCCCGGATGCTTCTCCTGCTGTTCGTAATCGGCATTTTGGTAGTCGCGTAGTCCACCTGCTTGATCCATTCCTCGGGAATCGAGCCCGCTCCCGTGAGCGCCCCCGAAATTCCCGCGGCGCACGCCGACATGCAGTCCGTGTCGCGCCCCATGTTCACCGCGGCCAGCATGGCTTCCTTCGTGTTTCCCCTGCCCATGGAAAAAACGCCCATGGAAAAAACGCAAATACCCTTGGTGACCACTTCGTTGGCGTAAGAAGTCGGATATGGCATGCCCTTGCCGAAATAGACCTTGTCGAATGCCACACGCAACTCCCGGTAATCCTTGCAGGGCTGTGCAACCCTCAGCCCGCGCTCGATTTCCGCGGTGACTCCCCGCCCGATCCGCGGATGACCCTTGAGAACCGCGGCAATAACGCGGTCCACCGTCGCTCCCGGCTTCGTGGCCGTCGCGATCGCGATGGCCATGATCGCCGCCCACTGCAGACCCCGGCTGTTGGCGGTCTGGTAGAGCTGTCCTACTTCCATCACGTCGTTCACCGCGCTATCCACATCGCCCGCGTTGATCAGCGCGATCGCGTGGCACGACCGCGACATCGAGACCAGCCCCGCGTAGTCGCAATACTTGCCGATATCCGCGGCCGGCATGCCGGATTGCGCCATTTTCAGCAGCACGGCTTCAAACGGCTCCGAGATCATGCCCGCCGCCTCGGGCTTCATGTCGCGCACCCAGATCTTGCGCACGTCTTCCGCGGTCACCCGGTCCTGCTTCTCGATGATCGCCGTGATCATCATCTTCTGCCGCTCCACTCCGTCTTCGGTAGTGCCAGGCTCGCGATTCCAGTTGTTGCCGTAGTCCCGATAGGGCAGCAGCTTGTCGATCACGCCGAATTTCGCCTCGCAATCCTGCCAGGTCCAGCCCTCGCAAGGCCCTTTCAGCGCCGATCCGACATGGCAGCCGGCAATGCAACCGAAAAACTTCTCCTTCAAGCCGGCCTGCCCGCCGGCCCCCGCTTGCTCGTCCGTTGACGGCGTGGCCGAGCCCGACGCCGCGTACGCCATAACAGGCAAGATGCTTCGTTGCACGAACCGACGACGATCCATGTAGCGGACCTCCGAAGAAACGGATGAAACGACTCAATCGTAAACGTGCGCACCAACCCTGTCAAGGATATGCAGATATTGTGATCTGAATTATGATGGCGGCACCTGCCCCATTGGATCTGCTCCCCATCCTGACCCGCGAACGGAGCTGGCTTCCAAGCGCGAACCCACCGTTAGCGCCTTAAGCTACGATTTCAATCGGTGTAACGACCATCTCCTCAGTGGCTTGTCAGATAGGGTTTGACAGCCGGTAAACCACGGCCGATTCCCGCTTTAGTTCGTTCAGTGCCGAGTGATACCAAGCCAGCCCTTCCAGGCCAAGCGCCAGGAACAGGAGCCACCGAATCTGGATCGTGTGGATGAACAGGTTGCTGTATTCGGTCACCTTGAGAGCTTCTAGCAGGTGGGCCGTGCTGACGATGGAATAAATCGCGCCGCAAACCAGCAGAACGCCCAAGAGCCAAGCTCTGATATACGGAGCACGCGTCGGAGCGACGGCGAACCTGCCGCCTGTCAGAAGCTCAAACGCCATCCGATGCCTACCGCCTTGAAGTTCCCGCTGCATGGTGACAATGAAATGGAAAGGCACAAGCGTGAACAGCGCAGTAAAGGCGACAGTATACACCGTATCCTTTAGGAAGGCGGCCTGAGCCGTCCACGTCTGGAACGTTGCCTCCGTGATTGGGAAGATCGGTAGAAAGGGCCGCAACACCATGTATTGCAGGGCGGCGGCGGACACCAGCACGCCAATCGAAGCCGCAAGCCCGGAGGCTCGTCCGGCACGGGTCAATCTCCAGTCCGTGGCCAATGCCCCGATACCGGCCGCGGCCATCCAAAGGAACACAACCGGCGCTGCGGTCCAAGCAAACGCAGCGAAGCGGTCGTACTGATACGCGATTTCCATGAAGACCGACAGGGCGACGATGCACGCGAAGATGACGGCGGCAACGCCTACGTGAATCCGATGACCCGCAACAAAGCGAGGGAATACCGACGAGATGCCCGCCATGCTTACGATGTCGGATGTGAAATGGCGTTGTGTGAGGCTCTTGTCGGAACGTAGCGTCTTGATCAGCGAATCGAGTCGTTGAACTTCATGCCAGCAAAGGTCGCATTCCAGGACGTGCGCCTCGAACCGATCCCTGTCTTCCTGACGAACGCCACCGAAACAATAGTCGGTGATGGCCTCGTTCCACTCGGGCTGGCTACATCGCGGACGATCAACGCCCTCGCCTGGCTCGTTCATCAACCCCCTCAGAGCTTGTTAGTCCCTACCCGGCGCCAATTTCTTCAAAGCACGTGGGTTCCCCCGAAGCAAATGTTTCGCTTCCCACAAAATTCTCCCCACGGTCCCACTCGGCATCTTGAGAAGGGCTGCGATCTCGTCAGTCGTCCAACCTTCTGTGACGTTGAGAAGCAGGACAACCCGGTGTTCTTTCGGCAGCATCGCCAGGTTCTCCCGGGTTTCAACGGCGACGTCAGGGTGCGGAGCCGGATCCGGAATTCGGTCAATCGCCGGCTGTGTTGCTGTAAGCTCAATGTTCTCAGTGCGCGCGATTCGGCCGCTCTCCCGACTATTTCGATCCCAATAATCTGCAATCTTATGGCTCAGAATTCCTATAAGCCACGTGCCGAGTGACGACTCCCCGTGGAACTTATGTTCT
>Ga0209415_10016172_pt1 | contig 12019 bp, 12 predicted proteins | sample PeaSoiSIISIP2007_FD_187696 | JGI IMG/M metagenome (GOLD analysis project Ga0209415, IMG submission 187696) | Peat soil microbial communities from Weissenstadt, Germany - SII-SIP-2007 (SPAdes) (version 2) | ecosystem: Environmental > Terrestrial > Soil > Wetlands > Peat | place: Germany... | reverse complement strand
GACCTCCTCATGGATCATCCTGGCGTCGTAGCCGGGATGATAGTGGAGGGTGGAGGCCAGATTGCTGTGGAGTCCCGCGTCATCAGGGCTAAGGCAAATAGCCTGCCGATAGGAAGCGACCGCCTCGTCAAGTTGGCCCATGGCACCCAATGCGTTGCCGAGATTGCCATGCGCTTCGGCAAGATCAGGCTTGAGCCGAATCGCCTGCCGATAGGCCGCAATGGCCTCGTCCAATCGTTCCCTGCGTTGCAAGACGATGCCCGCGTTGTAGTGTGCTTCGGCAAGATCCGGCTTGAGCCGAATGGCGTGTCGATAGGAGGCGAGCGCCTCGTCAAGTTGCCCATTGTCCTTCAATGCGGCGCCAAGATTGCAGTGCGCTTCGGCAAGATCAGGCTTGAGCCGAATGGCCTGGCGACAGGCACCGATGGCCTCGTCAAGTTGCCCCATATCCTTTAGAACGCTGCCAAGATTGCTGTGTGCTACGGCGTAATCGGCGTTCAGCCGAATGGCTTGGCGATAAGAAGCAACGGCTTCGTCAAGTTGGCCCGTGGCCGTTAAGACGTTGCCCAGATTGTTGTGAGCATCGGCAAAATCGGGCTTGAGCCGAATGGCCTGCCGATGGGAAGTGATGGCCTCATCGAATTGTCCCTTGGATTGCAACGCGTTTCCCAGATTGCTGTGCGCTGCGGCGAAATCAGGCCTGACCCGAACAGCCTGCCGATAGGAAGCGATGGCCTCGTCCAGTTGCCCCTTGTCCTTCAATGCGTTGCCGAGATCGTTGTGCGCTTCGGCGTAATCAGGCTTGAGCCGAATGGCCTGCCGATAGGCAGCGATCGCCTCATCAAGTCGCCCCTTGGCTTGCAAGGCGATGCCTAGATTGTATTGCGCTTCAGCGTGATCAGGCTTAAGCCGGACGGCCTGCCGATAGGCCGCGAGGGCCTCGTCAAGTTGCCCTACGTCCTTCAGTGCTTTGCCGAGGTTGCCGTAGTAAAGCGCATTGGTTGAACAAATCGTGATCGCCCGCCGAAGCAGTTCCACGGCCAAGTCCGACCGGCCCGTCTGTCCGGCCAGCACCCCCAACAGATGCAACGCATCCGCATGATCGGGCTGCTGGGCCAGGACCTGGCGGTAAATCCTCTCCGCCTCAGCCAAACGGCCGGCCCGGTGATGTAACACTGCGGATTCGAGCTGTTGCTGAAGGGTCATCTGGCCGGACATTGTAAACGCGAAATGCGATTTGATCTTTATTCGGCGGTTACAGGCAAAGCGCGGAGCATGTCGGCGATCTTCAATTGCGGGCGCGAGAGAGGGAATCGATCCAAATCCTGGAGGCGAATCCAGCGGCGATTGGGGAACTGCGCGGCGCTGAGAGTGGTCGCGGCAAATGCGGTGAAGACGTATCGGCGATGAGTCAGAGCGTGGCGGATTTGGCCTATCTTGCGGAGGCTGGCGATGCGCAGTCCGATGGCGGGGCCGATTGATTGGGAAGTCGGCTGGGCGTGCGGCGCTTCGATGGTGGGGAATTGCCAAAGTCCGGCCCAGCGGCCGGTGCGGGGGCGGCGCTCCAGAAGCCAGCGGTCCCGGCGGTGGACGCAGATGGTCCATCGGGCCAGGATCGGCGCCGGGCGGGATTTGCGCGGCGGGGGGATGGTCTGCTGCAAACCGGCCGCGGCGGCCCGGCAGAACCGCCGTAGCGGACAGATCGGACAATTCGGTTGCCGGGGAGTGCAGATCGTGGCGCCCAGTTCCATGAGGGCGGAATTGAATTGGCCGCAATGACGCACCGGGAGGATTTGCTCGGCCAGTTGCCAGAGCCGCCGGACGGTTGCGGGCCGGCGGGGGTCGGCTCGGACTTTCTCGAGTCGGCACAGGACCCGCGCCACGTTGCCGTCGAGGATTGGGGCTCGCTGGTCGAACGCGATGGAGGCGATCGCCCCGGCGGTGTACCGTCCGATGCCGGGAAGAGTCTGCAAATCTTGCACGGATCGAGGGATTTGGCCGTCGAACTGGGCGAGGATTTTGCGGGCGGCGGCGTGAAGATTTCGGGCGCGGGAGTAATAGCCCAATCCCTGCCACAGCCGCAGGACGTTCCGCTCGGAAGAGGCGGCGAGGGCGGCAAGGTTGGGAAGGGCGGCCAGGAAGCGGAAGTAATACGGCACAACGGTCGCGACCTGCGTTTGCTGGAGCATAAACTCGCTCACCAGCACGGCATAAGGATCGACGGAGCCATTGTCCGGAGGCGCCGAACGCCACGGTAAATCGCGGCGATTCCGGGCGTACCACAGGAGCAATGCCCGAACCAAACTGGGCCGCCGGATCATGAGCGGGACGTTTGCACTCGCGTCCGCCGTCGCCAAATACGAATGATTTTTCGGATTTTTTGTTGCAGTCATGGGAAATTAGTTTATTTTAGCTGATACATCGGATGTGGTAGGGGCATAGAATGCAAGTGGGGAGAATAATGCCCAGCATGCATGGAGGATGCCATGAGGTCGCCGCGCATCGACGATTTTGTCCGCTTAATGTCGGACATTCCGGAATTAGCCCTGAGCCGAGGTGAAGTAGGCGTTGTACGCAGCACTTGGTTTGCGCCATCTGTTGCTTACGAGGTCGAATTTCACCAAATCGGACATGACTACCAGACACGTGCTCTGCTTTTGGCGGAGCAGGTGGAGGTGGAGGATGGGCCGATCTTCCGTTCCGCTGGCCCCGTTTCCGCGGAGGAGGCCATGGCCGCGTCGGTAGGACACAGTTGAACGGCGCTGAGCAGGGCGATTCGGGTTTGGCGCGACATAGAGCGGGGGGATTGTGTAATTCGCAAAGGCAACCGTAGCGGCGTGGCAATCGCGACAAAAGGACGGTCGTTGGTTCCGGTCAATGCGAAGCCGGTTTCAACCGGCCTTGCGTTTCTTGGTCTGCGCGGCGGCGCGGCGAATCGCCTTATCCAGTTTGTCGATGACTCTCACCGTCGCGGTTTGTTTTCCCGATTCGATTCGTGAAATGGTTTCCTGGCGAACTCCCGCCAGTTTGCCAAGCTGCTGCTGGCTTAGCCCGGCCGAGCGGCGGTCCGCAATCAGTCGCCGCGCGATGGCGGCGCGAGCGAAGTCAATGGCGTTGCTCGTGCCATTGGCGTCCACGGGCGGAAAGGGCGGTCCCTGACCGTTCAGGCGTTCATATTCCTCAATGGGCACTGCCACGCAACGACGCCCCTTGTGGGTGATGATATCGAGACTCATGTCACACCTTCAATCATCGTAAACGTCCCGGCGATTTTTGATGCGAATCACGGTTACACGCTTCGCCTCCTCGTCCACGGCGAATATCACGCGCCAATCTCCCGTCCGAATGCGGTACATCCCCTTGAGCGATCCCCGGAGCGGCTTGACCCCGCTTACATTCGGCCAGCGGGTAAGCCGATCAAACACGTCCTGCACTCTCACCTGGATACGCAATGGGAGCGACTTGAAATTCTCCCGCGCCTCCTCGGCGCCGCGTATCTCGTACATCGCTACATTATGTCATTAAAAGTCATAGAGTCAATGCAAAAAACTGCATAAGAACCGCATTGCCCCCGCGTTCGGGCGACAAATGCCGGTTGTGCGTCGAATCCTTGGTTGATGTCAGGTGGGGATTGAATTTGATTTTCGAATCGACGATATTCTTCTTTTTGCCGTGAAAGGACTTCCGGGCGTGTACCGAAGTGGACAAACGGGTCAGACTGTAAATCTGATGGCTTAAGCCTTCGTAGGTTCGAATCCTACCGCGCCCACTTGAATAGGATGCAAGTATACAAAGCATCACGCCTTTTCAGCCGTCTTGACGTAGAACTCCCGCTTGGAACAGAGAAACGCCGCCAAGATGGTGAGCACCAAGCTCCCGACCGATAGAACAATCACGCAGGTTGCAAATTGCGGGTGCTCCAAAAGCTTTGGATCGGTTCGGACGTCCAGTTGCCAGGCTTCGGCGGCGAAATCCTGCGTTCCAAATGGGGTCGAAACGATGAACGGCAAGGTTCGATAGGCGATCAGGCGGGTGTAGTAAATGACGGTGAGCAAGCGAATGCCGAAGGCCAGGTTGGCGAACAGGCCCTCAAAGATGGCGATGTACAGGATGCCGACGATGAGAATGCGCTTGGCCATCAAGCTCATCAACCCAAACAGGCAGCAATAGGCGACGACGGCCGTCGCGTGGATGGCGGATGCCTTCAGGCAGCGGAGGAGGATGTTCTGGCCGTGGGTATCGGCCCCCCAGTAGATCACCGCATAAGTCAAGGAAGTGAAGACCACGGTCAAACCGACTGCAACGGTCAGGGTCGCCAGGAGCTTCATGGTGTAAATCGCCCACTTGGGAATGGGGCGGATGAGCAGATAGGTGATGGTCTGGTCTTCCTGCTCGTCCTGAATGATGCCCGACGCGTAGATGAGAGCCACCAGGGGAAGCAGGGCCTGCGGGATAAGCATGAAGCAGAAAATAAATTCCATGGCGACGGGCGGAACATTGTGGGCGGTATTGCGCACCAGGAGCGCCAGGCCGGCCGGCAACAACATCAGCGCGGCCATGATGATCCAGCGTTTACCGTGGCGATGCTGACGCAGGCTGAATGCGTAAAGCGTCCAGAACGCGGACAGGTTCAATCCACGGCCGGCGCGGCCAGGGGAGGAGGGCTCGTTCTGTGCCAAAGCGGGGGCCGAGTTCATTTGTTCACCAAATACTTGAAGACGGCCTCGAGGTTGTCGTCATCGGAATAGACCTCCTTGATCTCGGTCCCATCCTCCAAGGAGAGCTGCGGCAATCGGCCGTAGAACGCATCCGGCGATCGCGTCTCGACCATCAACGCCTTGCCGCCCGGCAGCATTCGGATGCCTTCGACGTCCTCCCAGCCCACCAGGCGGCTGGCGAGTTTTCTGCTGCCGTCGCAAACAAGCACGATGTGGTGCGGATGTTTGTCGATGAGGTCGCGGATTTGCCTGACCTGGCCCTCCGCCAGCAGCCGGCCTCGATTCAGGAGAATGATGTTCGGCGTCAGCGATTGCACCTCGTGCAGAACGTGACTGGAAACCACGACGCTTTTCCCTTCGCTGCCGAGCCGCTGGATGATGTCCATCAGGGCGCGGCGGGCGACGGGATCGGTTCCGGCCATCGGCTCGTCAAGGAAAAGAACCTGGGGGCCATGGACCAGGGCCTGGGCCATTTTGATGCGTTGGCGCATACCCTTGGAATAACCGCGGATCGCCCGGCCCTTGTGGCGGGTCATGCCGACGTCTTCAACTGTGCGTCCGGTGGCGTCGCGCGCGTCGGCCCGGCTCAATCCAGCAAGCCGCGCCGAAGTGTAGACAAAATCCCAACCCGTCATCCATTCGTAGAACGCATCCTGTTCCGGGCAAAGTCCGATGCGGCGATTGAGCGATGGATTGTTCCAGACCGATTGGCCCAGGACGTGAACGGTTCCCTGGCTGGGGTAGAGTTGTCCGGTGGCCAGTTGCAACAGCGTCGATTTGCCCGCCCCGTTGGGGCCGAGCAGGCCGGTGACGCCGGCGGGGATGCGAATGGTCAGCTTGTTGAGACCGATCACGTTGCCGTACCACTTGGAAACTTCGTGCAAGGCAACGATCGGCGTCACTTCAGCCGGTCCAGAGATTTCACCGAAAGGTTGAGAACACATGCGGACAATCCAAACAAACCGGCCAGCACGGCGGCCGACCAGTACCAGGGATATTGAGGACCCATATAGGTAGCCAACAATTGATCGCGGGCCTCCTGGTCCGGATCGAGCAGACTCAGTTTTTTCCAAGTTTCGTCGGTCCTCAGAAGTTGCTGGCCCAAGCGCGACAAATTCGCCGTGTAGGAAGTAAGCGGGCGCCAGTCGTGAGCGGAGAACCCGAGCTCCGCCACGCGATATTCCTCGGTAGCTCTTTGTCGCGCCTGGCGGTAGGCGCGCCATTGCTTGTCGCGCTCGGCGGGCGGCAAGCGATTGGCATCCCGCCCGTTCGGCCGAGCCACGGTGATCTTATTGTAGTAGTCGTATCGGCGCTGCTGGCTATCGACGGCTTGGAGCACCGTCGCGACGATGCCGCTCACCAACCAAATCCCCACCCAGCAAAGAGCGACGTACCGTGAACTGCGCGACAACGCCGACAAGGCCAGGATCAGCATTCCAGCCGAGAAGGTGAGAATCAGTCCGTATGCGACGCTGGCCAGCAGAATGCCGAAGGTGTCACGGATGATGGTGATGTCGAGGCTGAACATCAATCCGAGGATGTAGGCGACGATCGACGGCACGATCACCACCATCCCGAGAAATGCCAAAATCACGCCCAGCTTGCCGAGGAAATAGTCGATGCGGCGCAGCGGCCGGGAAAAGTAGAGAGGCAAGGCGTTGAAGCGGAGGTCCTGGCTGATAAGGTTCGGCCCAACGAGCAGAATCAGGACCATGGAAAAGCGAAGTTCGATCTGAAGGAAATATCCGTAGGAAAGCCGCCAGATGTCGGCCCTGTAATGCTGGGGATCGGTCACCAAGCCTGGTTGCAGCACGGCCATATACTGCATAAAGGTGGATGCGAGGCTGGATCTGCGTTCGAGCAATCCCCACATGCAGAGCATCAACACCAGCGCCAGGGCGGGGACCCAGGCGGCAAACAACACATATCGCAAAAAGCGGTTTTTCAAGCCGCCGCGAATCCCCTGGCGCGTCACCGCCAACCAACGCCAGGCGCGTCCGGACAACTGACCGGACCAGTGCTGATAGCCTTGATCGAAAATCGGCATTACTTCTGCTCCAGGGCCTTGAGGAAAACCTCTTCCAGCGTGCTGCGCTGCGAGCGCAGATAGCGGATTTGCTGATTCTGCTCGGCAGCCGCCCGCCAAAGCATCCGCGGCGATTGACCCTCGGGAATATGCACGAGCAAGACGTCGTCCCGGGGTTCGATCACGCAACCGAGGGCCGAAAGCCCCTGCGCAAATGTCTCCGAGCCGGCCTTGAGGCGTACCTCGAAACATTGATTGTGAACTTGCTTAAGCTGCTGGATATTGCCTTGCGCCAGAAGCTTTCCACTACCCAGAACAATGATGTAATCGCAAACCGCCTCGACGTCGGGCAACAGGTGGCTCGAAAACAGCAGGCTCATTCCCTTGTTGCGAGCCAGATCGCGGCAAAGCTGAAGGACGTCCTCCCGGCCGTCAGGGTCCATGCCGTTGGTCGGTTCATCCAGGATGAGCAGCTTGGGATCGTGCACGATGGCCGACGCCAGCTTCAGGCGCTGCTTCATGCCGGTGGAGTAGGTTTCCACCTTGCGATAGCGTGCCTCGCCCAGGCCGACATAATCCAGGACCTCATGCGCTCGCTGCATGGCATCCTTGGAGCGCATGCCGACCAATTCACCGGCATAGGCGACGAACTGAACGCCCTGGACGGCAGGGAAGAGGCATTCGTTTTCGGGGGCAAACCCCACCTCGCGGCGGATGTTCAGTTGGCGATGAAGGATATCCATGCCCAGGACTTGCCCCGAACCGGCATCCACGGGAATAAGCCCCAGCAGCGTACGGATCATGGTTGTCTTGCCGGACCCGTTCGGTCCCAGCAGCCCGATCGCGCCCGAGGGAACGGTGACCGAGAGATCGTCCAGCGCCGTTACGGGGCCGTAGGTCTTGGTTACTCCGTCCAGTTGAAACAGAGTTTGCGGTTCAGTGTCTGATTCGTGCGCCATTTCCAATGGAAAAGATTAGCTGGTTTTGAGTTCCGACGCGAGCGGAACGTCGACAGGCAGCCGATCAGACGGGCTTCAGCAGCGACGGGAAGCTTTCGTGGGACTTGGCGTTCAAATGGAAAAACCGTGAATGACCGTGGGAATAACCGGGACAGCTCTGAATTTCTCGGAGCCATGGAAATTCCAGAGCTGTCCCGGTTATTCCGACAAGGTTCGGCGAGCCACGAAGACGCACCTGGGCCTCTCGCCTTTGTCGCATTGTTCTTTCATCGGCTGAGCCATCAACTCACTGACAAACGCCTGCGCCGCGAGACACAATTCCGGATGATCCCGCACGGCGCCGTCGAGAGGACAAGCGAATCCGCGAATCTCGATTCGGCCATCTGGTTCATCCAATTCCGCCAATCCGCCGAGTCCGCCAAGGATCCGGACCGTTCGCTTGGCCCGTTCTCGCATGGAGAGATTGGCAAGCGCCGGCAGATGCGGCGCAGCCAGCCGCAGGCCGACTTCCTGAAGGCACTCAGCCAGCCGATCCGGAGCCAACTGCTCCCGCAAAACGTCCAAAAGCGCCGCTAAGACCGGTCCCTGCGCTTTGGCAAAGGCCTGCTCCGTTTCCACCGTGAGCCGATAGACAAATTCCGGCTTTCGAAAGCTCGCGCGAGCGCCCATTTGCTCAACCTGTCCATCCCCCTCGAGGCGGGTAAGGTGGGCTCGGACGGCATTGTCAGTCAGTCGAAGCGCCGCGGCCAACTCGTTAACCGTCTTCGGCCTACGGCGAAGCAGCTGCACGATCTTTCCGCCCGTTTCCCCCAAAAATGTAGTGTCCATGGCCATAATCCTAACCTCCTGTGGGCTGGATAGTTGCACGCCAGCATCATATTCTAGGCCGATTAAGTCAAATTAGACATTGACTTATTTTGGCACGCCGTTTCTCATTGAGGGCTAGGCATAAGACATGGTTCGCTTAAAACGCGCATACGACCAGCCCTCCCCGGCCGACGGCGAACGAATCCTCGTGGAACGGCTTTGGCCGCGGGGACTCACCAAGGCGCGGGCGGCGGTGGACCTGTGGCTCAAGCACGTGGCCCCCAGCCCCGAGCTGCGCAAGTGGTTCGCACACGATCCGGCGCGGTGGAAGCAGTTTGAGCGGCGATACTGGAAAGAGTTGCAAGACAAACCAGAGGCGGTTGAACTTTTGGCGAACAAGGCCAGGCGAGGCGCCGTCACCTTCGTGTATGCCGCGCGCGACCGGGAGCACAACGGCGCTTTGGCGCTCAAGGAATTCCTTGAAAAGCGAAAGAAATGAGGCACGCCATGGAGCGGCGCGCATGACGGCCCAATCACTCGCCCATCCGGCAATCCCCCTCAGCCAGCTTTCCCCGCCCGCGGGAAATGCGTTGCAACTGACCCTTGCCACATTGGCCTTTGCGGTTTGCTTTGCAGTCTTCGGTTCGCTTTCGGCCATGATGCCCCAAGTCCGAAAAACGTTGCATCTCACCGAGCAGCAGCAATGGCTGGCCATCGCGTTTCCGGTTTTGCTGGGCAGCATCGGCCGAATTCCGCTGGGCATCCTCACCGATCGATTCGGCGGCCGCGGCGTCTTTGCCGCGACGATGGGTCTCTCCATCGTGTCCATCGTCTTGCTCGGTTACGCGGCCACTTTTCCCCTGCTCCTGGCGTGCGGATTCCTGGTCGGCATCGGGCTGGCGAGCTTTTCCGTCGGCGTCGGATTCGTCAGTCCGTGGTATCCGCCCGAAAAGCAGGGAATGGCCCTGGGAGCCTATGGAGTCGGAAACATCGGACAGGCGGCGGCGGCGTTCGGATCCCCGGTCATCGCCGCCGTTCTGGGATACCGATGGGGATTTTGGGTCTGGGGCGTGGTGGCGGCGATAGTTCTGACGGCGTTCCTTGTCCTGGCGCGCGACGCGCCCCGGCAAGGGCCGGCAAAGAACTGGGCCGATTTCATTCGCCCTCTGGCGCGGTCGCAATCGTGGGTGCTCAGCTTGTACTATTTTCTGACTTTCGGCGGATTCGTGGCCATGGGCCTGTCGTTGCCGATCTTCTTGACCGAAGTCTTTGGTCTGACGAAGGTGGATGCCGGTTTCCGCACCGCCGGATTCATCGTTCTGGCCACGATCCTGCGGCCGCTGGGCGGGTGGCTGGCCGACCGTGCCGGAGGAAGGCCCATCCTCGCTTTTGTCTTTCCCGCAATCGCTCTGTTCGCCATGTTTATGGCCTGCCCCTTGATAAGCACATTTACCATCGGCGCGCTCGGCATGGCCGCCGCCATCGGCTTGGGCAACGGCGCCGTCTTCAAACTGGTGCCCCAACATTTCCCCAAGACCGTCGGCAGCGTCACCGGATTGGTCGGCGCGGCGGGCGGATTGGGCGGATTTTTCCCGCCGCTCGTCCTGGGCGCGATTCACAAATCGACCGGAAGCTACACCCTGGGTTTTATATTGCTTTCAGCCTTCGCGATCCTGTGCCTGATCGTTCTTGCTTTCAACGCCGGACGCGATAATGCCTTGGCGCTGAAATAATTCCTTGACCTGGGCTAGAAACGAGGCGCACCATGATTCGGGAAACGGAAACCCTGCAAGCCACGAATATGCCGCGCGTGGCGGAGGGACCACGCATTCGGCTCACGACGCTTCTTCCATTGGTCGTGCCCATCGTGCTGCTGGTGATCGCGGCGTACGTGCAATGGCTGGCGGCCGGCCTGCCGCCCGTTCCCACCGTTCATGAGGTTACGCCGGACACGGCCACCCAGCCCTACGGATTCCCCGCCTGGATCGGCATCACGCACTATATCAATCTTCTGTTCATGGTCCTGCTCGCCCGCAGCGGCCTGCAAATCCTGATGGATCACCCGCGTCTCTACTGGAACGTGCATTGCACCCCCGGCAGCGAATGGGTCCGCTTCACTCCCGTGCAGGTCCCGCTCGATCGGCTTTACACCGCCAAAGACGATGCGCGCTATCTGACGCCTTGGGTGGGCCTGCCCGGCGGCCGGCACACGCTGGGATTGGCCCGACACTGGCACTTCGTCAGCGCGCTGTTCTGGGTGCTCAACGGCGCAGTCTATGTCGTTCTGCTGTTTGCCACGAATCACTGGCGGCGGATCGTGCCCACCTCCTGGCATGTCTTCCCGGATGCCTGGGCTGTGTTCGTCCATTACGCCACCTTCCACTTCCCGCCGGAGCCGAACGGGTTCTTCCAATACAACGCGCTTCAGCAACTCAGTTATTTCGGCGTGATCTTCATCCTGGCGCCGCTTTCGATTCTGACCGGGCCGTCCATGTCCCCGGCGCTGGTCAATCGGTTCAGTTGGTATCGCCATCTGCCCGGCAATCGGCAGGTCGGCCGATCCATACATTTCCTCGTGCTGTGCGCCTACGTCGCGTTCGTCATCGCCCACGTCACGATGGTGTTCGTCAGCGGCTTCGTCCGGAACATGAATCACATCGTCATCGGCACGGACGATCTGCTGCGGTTCGGAATGTACATCGGCCTGACCGGGCTGGTGATCCTGTTCCTGCTGAACGTCATGGCCAACTGGGCGACCTGGCTGTTCCCGCGGGCCATTCAGCGCGTCGGCAACGCAGTGGTGAATCCGGTTCTTCAACTCTTGCTCGCCCGGCACGCGCCCCGGGCTGAATACACCGTCGAAGACATCTCGCCCTACTTTTGGCCCAATGGCAAACTGCCCACCTCCGACGAATGGAAGGCGCTTGCCGCCAATGAGTTCAAGGATTACCGGCTGAGGGTCTACGGCCTGGTGGAGAATCCCGTCGAATTGTCGCTCGACGAGTTGCATGCGATGGCCAAGCGAAGCCAGATCACGCTGCACCACTGCATCCAAGGCTGGTCGGGGATCGCCCAATGGGCAGGCCTGCCGATGGTCGAGCTCATGAAGACCGTGCGGCCAAAACCAAATGTGAAGGCCGTGATTTTCTACTCTTTCGGCGAGGGACTCGAAGGCGGCCAGTATTACGACACCCACAGCATCGCCAACGTCCGCCATCCCCAGACGTTGCTGGCTTACGAGATGAATTTCAAGCCGCTCAATGAAGTTCACGGCGCCCCGCTCCGCCTGCGCGTGGAGAATCAACTCGGCTTCAAGATGGTCAAGTGGATCACGGCCATCGAATTTGCCGCGGATTTCAAGCACGTCTACCAAGGCGAAGGCGGCTACAATTCCGACCATGAGTTCTTCGACACCATGGCGGATATTTGACACCATGGCCGAGGGCGCAGCCGTAGTGTTTTGCGGAACCCGACCTTTTCCCCCTCCCCCTGTACTCAGGGGGAGGGTT
>Ga0209415_10016171_pt1 | contig 12020 bp, 8 predicted proteins | sample PeaSoiSIISIP2007_FD_187696 | JGI IMG/M metagenome (GOLD analysis project Ga0209415, IMG submission 187696) | Peat soil microbial communities from Weissenstadt, Germany - SII-SIP-2007 (SPAdes) (version 2) | ecosystem: Environmental > Terrestrial > Soil > Wetlands > Peat | place: Germany... | reverse complement strand
CGTCTACCGAGGGCGGCATCAGGAAGCCGGTCGGTCGGACGGAAATTGCTCATGCCGGGGCATCTGGGCTGGGTGCGAATCGTCGTTGCGATTCTAACTCAGATGCCGCGTGGCGTTAAGTCCGACAGGCTGCTAGCTAGCGACATGCTTGCTCGCCCAATGCTGTCCACCATAATCTGGCGGCGTGCTGCATTTTCTCGTTCGCCGTCTGGTTCTGGCGATACTGGTCTGCATGACCGTGCTCGTCGCCAGTTTCATGCTGACACGACGTCAGGCGACATCGCCGTCTCCATCGCTGGACCGAACGCCACCTCCGGGGACGTGGCAATCATTCGCAAGAACTACGGCTTCGACCGGCCGCTGCCGGTGCAGTTCATCGATTGGGAGGCGCACGCCGCGCACGGCGATCTCGGGCGCTCCTATCTCTACCACGCGTCGGTTGCCGGCCCAATATAAAGGGAGTTCCCCCGGCTCTGCCGGGGAGGCAGTAGAAGTTTGACGTTTCCAGGGGTATGCCCGGGCTATCCGTCGATGAAACTCCGGATCGTGAGTCGCCAAGGCTTCTGTGCCCAATCATGCACACATGATGATCGCGACTCCGCTGAAATATCCCATCTCGCAAGAAGCTGAGAGCCGCGTAGCGCAGGGCGAGGTTTTCCGGCATCCCCCTGGCGAGTGTGTATGGAGAAAACGGGCGGAGTTTTGTCGGTCGAAGTTTTTTGGGCACACGCGTATTTCATATCGGCAATGGGCCAGAGCGCGGAGTTGATGCGGCGCCACATCTGGAACCGGAAACGGGAGGACGAGCGTTTGGAGCGGCTGAACCTTCGTCGCCACCCGGCCACATCAGTGGCCTACTGAACCTGGGGCCGCGTCAGCGACCCCACCGGCCGCTTTGAGCGGCCAAAATCCTAAAGCCCACGGCTTTGCCGGGGGATATTTACTTCGCGAGCGGCTGCCGATCACGCTGACACTCGGGTTGACCGGGCTCTGCATCGCGCTGACCGTTTCCATCCCGTTCGTCATCATCGCCGGTATGCACGAGGGCACCCTGCTCGACCGGGCGATTTCGCTGGTCGTGCTGTTCGGACAGGCAATGCCGAGCTTCTGGCTGGGCCTGGTGCTGATCATCTGGCTCGGGCTGCGCTGGCAACTCCTGCCGATTTCCGGCGTGGACGAGTGGCAAGGCTATATCATGCCCGGGATCGTGCTGGCGTTCTCCGCCATCCCGGCGCTGATTCGGCTGACGCGCACCGGCATGATCGACGTGGTCGCCTCCGACTGCATTCCGACCGCCCGCGCTAAGGGCCTGAGCCCTGCGAAGATCGTGCTGAAGCACGCGCTGCGCAACGCGGTGATGCCGGTGGTGTCAGTGGCCGCGGTGCAGCTTGGCTTCATGCTGGGCGGCTCGATCGTCACCGAGGCGGTGTTCGCGCTGCACGGCGTCGGGTATCTGGCGTGGGAGTCAATCAGCAAAAATGACTTCCCAGTGGTGCAGGCAGTCGTGCTGCTGCTGGCGCTGATCTACATCGCGCTGACATTGCTGGCCGACCTGGCGAACGCGCTGCTCGATCCGCGGTTGCGGGCTCGATGATGACTCGGCGATCGATACTGCCTCCCCGCTTGTGGCGGAGGGTTGGGGAACAGGGAACAAACCGCACCAGTCGCGCGGTACGGACCCCCCTCCCCGACTCTCCGCCACAAGGGGGGAGGGCGTCTTCCTGTCCTCGTGGGCCCGCCCCCGTCATCGCAGCTACGCCGCTCGCATGAGCACCACCATCCTCCCGGGCCGCCGTCGCCTCCAGCTTCGCAAACCTGGTGACATACCTCGGTGCGATCATCGTCGGCAGCGTGCTGCTGATGGCGGTTTTCGCGCCTTGCCTCGCGCCGCACGGTCCATTCGCGCAGAACCTGATGGCACGCCTGATGCCACCTCAATGGATGGACGGCGGATCCGCCGCGCATCCGTTCGGCACCGACCAGCTTGGGCGCGACTATCTCTCGCGCCTGATCTACGGCGCGCGCATCTCCATGCTGATCGGCACGCTGACCGTCGTTACTTCCGGCCTGATCGGCATCACCCTCGGCGTTCTGGGCGGCTATTTCGGCGGGCGCGTTGGCGACGCGGTGATGTTTGTCATCACCTGCCGACTGGCCATTCCACTGATACTGGTCGCGCTCACGGTGGTTGCGTTGGTCGGCAGCTCGCTGACTGCGGTGGTCACCACGCTCGGCCTGCTGTTGTGGGACCGCTTCGCCGTCGTGGCGCGCACCACGACGATGCAGGTGCGCAATCTCGACTACATCGCCGCGGCGCAGGCGGCCGGGGCATCGCGCACGCATATCCTGCTGCGCGAGGTACTGCCGAACATCCTGACGCATCTGGTGGTCGTCGCCACGCTGGAGATGGCACTGGCCATCCTGCTGGAGGCGGCGCTGTCGTTCCTCGGCCTCGGCGTGCCGCCGCCGCTGCCGTCCTGGGGCCTGATGATCGCCGAAGGCAAGGACTACATGTTCTTCTCGCCCTGGGTCATTATGATCCCAGGCACCGCCCTGTTCGTCCTCGTGCTGGGCATCAACTTGCTCGGCGACGGGCTCGGGGATCTGCTGGGCACTGGGCGGCCACGATGAGGCCCCCCGCTGCTATGTGGCCCGTCCTGGAAGTCGCCAATCTGCAGGTCACGTTCGGGGACAGCGTGGCCGCAGTACGTGGCGCGTCGCTAACGGTGAACCGCGGCGAGACGCACTGCCTGGTAGGTGAATCCGGCTGCGGCAAATCGGTAACAGCCTTGGCGGTGATGAACCTGCCGGCACGCGGTACCGAACGCCGCGCCGACGTGCCGCGCTTCCACGACACCGACCTGCGACGTCTCTCCGAACGCGGCATGGCGCGGCTGCGCGGCAACAAGGTCGCCATGGTTTTCCAGGAACCGATGACCAGCCTCAACCCGGCCTACACGATCGGCTCGCAGATGGCCGAGGTGCTGCAGCGCCACCGGCGTGCTTCGCGCGTTCAGGCACTGGACCGCGCGGCGGAGTTACTCGGCCGGGTCGGCATTACCGCACCGGATATACGGCTGAAGCAGTACCCGCATCAGCTTTCCGGCGGATTGCGCCAGCGGGTGATGATTGCCATGGCACTGATGTGCGAGCCGGAGCTCCTGATCGCAGACGAGCCGACCACCGCGCTGGACGTCACGGTGCAGACGCAGATCCTGCGGCTGTTGCAAACGCTGCAACGCGAGCTTGGCCTGGCGTTGCTGCTGATCACCTACGACCTCGGCATCGTCGCGCGCATGGCGCAGCACGTGTCGGTGATGTACGCGGGCGAGGTGGTGGAAAGCGCGCCGGTCGAGGAGCTGTTCGCCGCACCGACGCACCCCTACACACGCGGGCTGCTGGCCTGCATCCCGGTGCCGGGCGGCCTTGCGGCGCGATGCACCGCTCGGCAGCATTCCCGGCGTGGTGCCGCGCATCGCGCCCAGCTTCGTCGGCTGTGCGTTCCCCGACCGCTGCGCACACGCGATGCCGGAGTGCGTCGCACGAATCGTCTTCCGCTTTGCAGGAGAGGGCAGGGCGAGGGTTTCGGCGCCGCACGCTGCACCCTCCTCGTACTCTCTCCCACAACACGGGAGACGGGGCCACCACTATCTCTGCCGATTGCCGCCCGACTGGCCATGTGCTGAGGCCGAATGACCGCTGCCGTCGAGGTCCGCGACGTCTGCCGCGCTTTTCACACCCGCTCCGGCATGATGGCTTCCGAACACGTCGTACGCGCGGTCGACGGCGTCTCCTTCAACCTCCAGCCGGGCGCCGTACTCGGCGTCGTCGGTGAATCCGGCTGCGGCAAATCGACCTTGGCGCGGCTGATCCTCGGCCTTCTTCCGGCGAGCAGTGGCGATCTGCTGGTTGATGGGCGGCGGCTCGCATCGCTGGATCGGCGGGAGCGCGCGCAGCTGATCCAGCCGGTGTTCCAGAACCCGTACTCCTCGCTCAATCCGCGCCAGCGCGTGCGCGACATGGTCGGTCTGCTGCTCGCCGCGCAGAACGACATTCCGGTGTCAAAACGGCTCGACCGGGTGATGGAGATGCTGGTGCGCGTCGGTCTTTCCGCAGAAATGGCCGAGCGGTTCCCGAAACAACTCTCCGGCGGTCAGCGGCAGCGCGTGGCAATCGCCCGCGCCCTGGTGCTGCGCCCGCGCATCGTCGTCTGCGACGAACTGACCAGCGCGCTGGACGTATCGGTGCAGGCGCAGAGCCTCAATCTGCTCGCCGAGTTGTGGCGCGAACTCGGCCTGACCTACGTGTTCATCAGTCACAACCTCGCAGTGGTGGAGCACATCGCGACCGAGGTTGCGGTGATGTATCTCAGCCGCTTCGTAGAGCAGGCGCCTGTGGATGCGTTGTTCTGGGATCCGCGGCATCCTGATACGCAGGCCTTGCTGGCATCGGTGCTGACGCCCGAGCCTGACCAGGGCGTCCCCGATGGCGGCCTCGGCGACACCTATCCCGATCCCGCCGACATTCCACCCGGCTGCCGCTTCCATCCGCGTTGCCCGGTCGTGTTCGATCGTTGCCGCACCGACGCGCCGGACGGGATCGTGCGCGACGGTCGGCTGACGGAATGCCTGCGCTCCTGATCGACTGATCGTTAGGAAAATTTTACTTGACTTTGTGTTAGCGTCCTGTTATACCTACCAACGGCATCGCGCCGTGCCTGGCATCACCCTCACGATCGCAGCGTTATTGCATCCGAACGTCCCATCCGTGCTTTCATCAGGAGACGAACCGTGAATTTCAGCTTCAGCACCTGGATCAGTGAGGTAACGACCGGGCACGGCGCGATGATCCTCGGACCGACGCTGCTAGCAGTGTCGTCCGGCACCATGAGTTGGCCGACGGCCGTGCCGTTCCTTGCCGCCGGCGTCATCGGGCTGCTGTGGCCGGAGAATACGGCCCTGAAAAGCGCGGTGCAGAGCACCGCCACCGACATCGAGACGTTGATCGCGGCATACCGCACCGGGCTGAGTCATGGCGCCTCGGGCGATTCGCCTGACGCGGACGCGGATGCAGACGCCTCGGTGTCTCAGGCGCATACCGGCGCAGCGGTGTCGGCACTTGCCATGCTGGTCGCGACCGGGCTGGCCCTTACTGCTTGCGCCAAACAGACACCGGCTCAGCAGGTCGCTACCGAGAAAACGATTGCCTCCGGCCTGCTGTGCCTCGCCGACACCTCCGGCAAGGTCGTGGCGACTGTGACGACCAGCGATTCGAACTCGCTGAAGGCGGCGAATGCCGCGACCGCCGCCGGCAATGTTTTGCTGACGGACACCGCGTGCCAGACCGCCCTCGCCAGCGGAGCAGCGTTGGTGCCGGTGACCGGCACGGCCACGCCGTGATCTTCGCGTCCGCTCGTAGCGCGGCCGGTGACGACGTGAAGGCCACCCCGCAGAGCAATGCTTCGTATCTTCGGACCGCGCTCCCATTGCCATGGCCGGGCCGACCTGGACCATCTGCCGGGGGGCGGATGGTCGGGGTGGTTGGGCGGGTCAGGCCCGGCCATGACGAGGGGAGCGCGGCTTGGTGCAGCAGAGGCCAGGAGGCGACGGCAGGAATGCGGGAAGCTGCGCCGACGCCTCATTCACCGGCCAGCCGTGGGGACAAACCGGCGAGCGGCAAGCCCCGTGCGCAGCGATCAAGACGCGCCGCCTCGCCGTGAGCTGACCGTCGTGTTACCGTTTCGGCGCATGCGCAACATCTACAATTCGCTGATCCCCTTGATCTGGGTGGCCTGGGCTCTCTACTGGTTCATCGCCGCGTTCACCGGCAAGCCGGTTCGGCGCAGGGAAAGCATCGCGTCACGGCTGTCACACTATATCCCGCTATTGCTCGCGATCCTGCTGGTGGTTTCACCGCGGTTTGCCGGCGCCGCCCTCAGCACACGCATCCTGCCAAGCTCCCTGCTTCTGTTCTGGACCGGCACCGTTCTGCTCCTCGCCGGTCTGCTGTTCACCGTCTTGGCCCGCCGCCACCTGGGCGGCAATTGGAGCGGCACTGTGACGCTGAAGCAGGACCACACATTGACCCGCAGCGGCCCGTACCGCTTTGTGCGGCACCCGATCTACACCGGAATTCTGCTGGCGTTCTTCGGCAGCAGCGTGATCGCGCTTGGCGAATGGCGCGGTCTGGTCGCTCTGGCGCTGCTCACGACGGCGTTCTCGCGCAAGATCCAGATTGAGGAGCGGTTCCTGCTGGATGAGTTCGGCGATGCGTACGCACGCTATCGCCGAGAAGTCGCTGCGTTGGTTCCGGGCCTGCTGTGACATCTCGCCCGCGAAGCGGGGTTGAGCCGCGAAGCGGATCAACGCGACGCGTAGCGCCAGGTGACGGCGCAGCGAGGCGACCTGATCACCCGTGTCATTTCGCTCCGCGACCTTTCCCGCCGAAGGCTGGAGAGGTTTCTACTCATGCCGTGCGCCGCCGCTTGCGCAACGGTGTCACCACCGGGCGCGGCGCCTCCTCGTCCTCGGGCGGCGCCAGCGCGGCCAGCAGCGCCTCGCGCAACTGCGTCAACTTGCGCTCGTTCTCCACTTTCAGCCCGAACACGTCCTTCACGTAGAACACGTCCACCGCGCGCACGCCGTACGTCGTGACGTGCGCCGACGCGATCTGCAGCCCCTGCTCGCTGATCGCTGCGGTGACGTCGTGCAGCAGGCCAGGCCGGTCGCGGCCGTTCACCTCCAGCACCGTGTGGGTGTTGGAAGCATAATTGTCGATCACCACCCGCGGCGGCACGTGGATGGCACGCATGCGCCGCCCGATCAGCGCCTTCGAGAGCCGGAGGATTTCCGCGTTCACCCGTAGCCGTCCCGATAGCGCTTGCTCGATCAGCACCGCCAACCGCGCCAGCCGATGCGGCGCTTCGAACGTGCCACCGGCCGCGTCCTGGATCCAGAACGTGTCCAGCGCCATGCCATTGGTCATGGTGTGGATGCGCGCATCGACGATCGAGGCGCCCGCCACCGCCAATGCGCCGGAAATCTGGCTGAACAGCCCGGCATGGTCGGCGCAATACACCGTCACTTCGGTCACCGCGCGCGCCGGCAGCGGCTCGGTATCGACGGTCAGCGGAGCCTGCCGTGCCTCGGCCTCGCGGATCAGGCGCGCATGACGCGCATGCGTCTCCGGATCGAATGACAGCCAATAGCCGGGATAGCCAAGTTCATAAAAATGCGCGAGCTCTTCCTTCGACCAGTCCGACAGCAACGCCGCCGCAGCGTGCCTGGCACGCTGCACGCGCACATCGCGCTCGGTGGTCGACAGGCCGCCGGCCAGCACCTCGGCCACGCGCGAATACAGCTCGCGCAGCAGCGTCGCCTTCCAGCCGTTCCATACCTTGGCGGACACCGCGCGCATGTCGGCAACCGTCAGGATCAGCAACAGCCGCAGCCGCTCCGGCGACTGGATCGTGTCGGCCAGGTCGAGGATCGTCTTCGGATCGTCGATGTCGCGCTTGAACGCGGTCTGGCTCAGAATGAGGTGATGCAGCACCAGCCAGGAGACCGTCTCCGTCTCCTCGGCGGTGAGCCCGAGCGCCGGCCCAACCTCCAGCGCAATCTCCGCGCCGATCTGCGAATGGTCGCCGCCGCGCCCCTTGGCGATGTCATGCAGCAGCATCGCCAGGTACAGCGCGCGACGCGACTGCAGATGCTCCACCAGCTCCGAGGCGACCGGCGCAACCTCCGTCAGTTCGCCACGCTCCATCGCGTTCAGTACGCGGATGGCCTCGATCGTGTGCTCATCGACCGTGAAGATGTGGTAAGTGTCGAACTGCATTTGCCCGACGATGCGCGCCCAGTCCGGAATGAAACGGCCAAGAAACCCCGTCTCGTTCATGACCGAGAGCCAGCGCGCGCCGTCGGGATGCGGGCCGGACGGATGGCCGCCGCGATGATATTCCGGCTCGTGGCCGCACATCAGGTCCATGTAGATGGCAGCGGCCTTCGGATCGCCGCGTAGTGCAATCGCCCGACGCTCGTTCTGCACCAGCGAACGCAGGGCAAGCGGGTGCAGCTCCAGCCCGCGATCGCGCGCCACTTGCAGGATGCGCAGCATCTGGATCGGTTCCGCATCGAAATCGCGGCCGCCGAGCGGCAACAGCTTGCCCTCGGCGAGCAGGAAACCGGCTTCGACCAGGGTTATGTCGGTCTCCGCCGTCACCGCCGGCGGACCCAGCGCGGCGCGCAATATGCCCGGCTCCAGGATACGCGTCAGCCGCACGACCTCACGCGCGATGAGGAAATAGTGGCGCATGAAGCGCTCGACGCCGTCCTGCTTGCCATGCCGCGTATAACCCATGCGCGCGCCGACCACCGGCTGCATGTCAAAGGTCAGGCGCTCCTCGGCGCGGCCGGCGACGTAGTGCAGATGAAAGCGGACGGTCCACAGGAATTCCCACGCGCGCCGCCCATGCCGCGCTTCGGCGTCGGTCAGCACGTCGCCGACATTGGCGAGCTCGCCCATGGTCTGTGTGTCGTAATAGTAGCGCGCGATCCAGTACAGCGTCTGCAGATCGCGCAGCCCGCCGCGACCTTCCTTGACGTTCGGCTCGACCAGGAACGGACTGTCGCCATAGCGCCGGTGGCGCGCCGCACGTTCGTCCTGCTTGGCCGCGATGTACTCCGCCACACCCGCGTCCTTGCAAGCCTGTCGGAACCGCCGGTGGAAATCGGCGAACAATGCGCTGTCTCCGGCGAGGTATCGCGCGTCGAGCAAGGCGGTGCGGATCGTGGTGTCCTTGCCGCCTTCCACCAGACAGTCCTCGATCGACCGCGTGGCGTGGCCGACCTTCAGGCCGAGATCCCACAGGAAGTAGAGCATGTACTCCACCACCCGCAGCGTCTGCGGCGAGGGTTCGTCGGTGGTGAGAAACAGCAGGTCGATGTCGCTGAATGGCGCCAGCACGCCGCGTCCGTAGCCGCCGGTTGCCGCCACGCCCAGGTGCTCCGGCTCTCCCAATCCGGTGTCGGGCGTCGCATGCTCGTAAAGAGCGCTGATCACCCCATCCACCAGTTTGCCCAGCAGCCGCGCCGCTTGCAGCCCGCTGAGTTGCTCCTGTTCGAACGCATGCTGCACATGGGACTGGATGCCGGCGAGATGCCGGCGGAAGGCGCCCAGCGCCGCGTCGCGCGGAACCGCGCCTTCCGGGTTGGCCAACGCGGCCAGCGCATCGGTCAGGAACGAGGCGGCGGCCTCCGGGGCCTTCGGCAGGGTGGCTGGCATCAACATCGTGGTGATCGTACTATGTCCCGGCGATTGCGGAAACCGGCAACAGTGCCTTGAGCCGGTACAACGCCTCCAGCGCCTCGCGCGGACTCAGGCGATCGGGGTCCAATTCGGTCATGGCGGCGTGCAACGGATCGATCTCGTCGGCCGCCGGAAGCGGTTGGTCGGCGCCGGCGAACAGCGGCAATGCGCCGAGCGGTGCGCCGGCACCCAGCGGCCCGCCATGTTTCTCCATCAAAGCAAGTAGTTGCGCGGAGCGCCGCACCACCGGCGCGGGCACGCCGGCGAGCTCCGCGACATGCACCCCCCAGGACCGTTTGGCCGCGCCCTCCGCCACTTCGTGCAAAAAAACAACAGTGCCCTTCCATTCCTTCACCCGCATGGTATGGGGCGCCAGCCGCGGCAGGCGATCCGCCAGCTCCGCAAGCTCATGGAAATGTGTGGCGAAAATGGTGCGGCAGCGGATCGCCGAGTGCAGTGCCTCCAGGACCGCCCAGGCGATCGCCAGTCCGTCGAGCGTGGCGGTACCGCGCCCGATTTCGTCCACCACCACCAATGAGCGCGGACCGGCCTGGTGGAGTATCGCCGCGGTTTCGGTCATTTCGACCATGAAGGTGGAGCGTCCGCGCGCCAGGTCGTCCGACGCACCCACCCGGCTGAACAACCGGTCCACCACGCCGATGCGCGCCGATTCCGCCGGCACCGGCAGACCGGCCTGCGCCAGTACAACGATCAGCGCATTCTGCCGGAGATAGGTCGACTTTCCGGCCATGTTCGGCCCGGTGAGCAATAGAACGCGTCGTTCCGGCGACAGATTGCAGTGGTTGGGGACGAAGACGGCCTGGCCGGCAAGCGCAGCCTCCACCACCGGATGACGGCCGCCGCGGATCTGGAATTCGTCGCTGTCCGTCACAACAGGACGGCACCAGGTGCCGGATTCCGCCAGTTTCGCTGCCGATTGCGCCGCATCCAGCAAGGCGAGCGCGTCGGCGCAGGCGGCGAGCGCCTCGGCGTGATCCAGCGCGCTGCGCACTAGGTGCCCGAACACGGTGCGCTCGCGCGCGGCGGCACGCTCACCGGCCTCGGCGATGCGCCGGTCGAGTTCGGCAAGGTCGGGCGTGGTGAAGCGCGCGCCGTTGGCCATGCCCTGCCGCAGGGTGAGTTCCGGAAACGCGCGCAGCTTCTCCACCGCGGCAGCCTGCACCTCGATGACGTAGCCGAGCTGCGCATGATGCTTGATCTTCAGGCTGGCGACGCCATAGCGCTGCGCGCAGTCGAGCTGCATCGTCGCCAGCACACGGCGTGAATCGTCACGCAGGCTGCGTTCGGCGTCGAGTTCGCCGTCGAAGCCGGGACGGATGACGTTGCCGTCCTCCAGCCGGTGCGGCGCCGGATCGGCCAATGCCTCGGTCAGCGTTTGCACCAGCGCCGCATCGGTCACCAGCGCGGCGCGCGCCAGCGCCAGCACCGGCGGCAGCGGCCCTTCCAGCGCGGCCTCGGCGTGATGCGCCCCGCTCAGTGCGTCGCGCAACGCGGCGAGATCGCGCGGACCGCCGCGGTTCAGCGACAGCCGCGCCAGGGCGCGGGCAATGTCGGGTGCCGAGCGCAGGGCCGCGCGCAGCCTCCCCGCCGCCTCTGGGTTGGCGAGCAACCAGGACCAGGCGTCCTGCCGCGCAGCGATAGCGGCGGTGTCGGTCAGCGGCGCGGCAAGCCAGCCGGCCAGCATGCGCGCGCCCGCCGGGGTGAGCGTACGTTGTACGGCCGCGTAGAGCGTATGCTGCCCGCCACCATCGCGGGCGCGCTGGATTTCCAGGCTGGCCCGAGTCGCCGCGTCCATTGCCAGCACCCCGGCGCGGCCCTGCGGCGAGGGACGGGCGAGCCGGGGCAGGCTGCCCGCCTGGGTGGCACGCACGTAATCCAGAGCCAGGGCAGCGGCGACCGCCTCGCCATCGATGAAGCTGCCGAATGCGTCCAGGTTGGCCGCGCCGAACGCCTCGGCAAGCCGGCGGCGGGCGACGAGCGGCGGCGATGCCACCAGCTCGGGGGCGCGCTTGTCCGCCCAGTCGCCCAGCGCAATGGTGGCAGGGGCGAGGATTTCCGCCGGCTCCAGGCGGCCAAGCAAAGCGGGGAGTTCGGGCGGGAGCAGCGCGGCGGTCTCGAACAGGCCGGTGGACACGTCGAGCCAGGCGGCCCCGATCCCGTCCTGCCCCTGCGCCAAAGCGAGCAACAGGTTGGGCCGGCCAGCGTCCAGCAGCGCCTCTTCGGTGATGGTGCCGGGGGTGATGAGGCGCACCACCTCACGGCGGATTGGCGCCTTGCCGATGCGGATTTTCGGGTCCTCCATCTGCTCTGCCACAGCGACCCGGAAGCCGCGGCGAATCAGGCGGGCGAGGTAGGCTTCGGCGGCATGGCATGGCACGCCGCACATCGGGATCGGCGTGCCGGCATGCTCGCCGCGATGGGTCAGAGCGATGTCGAGGGCTGCGGCGGCGGCTTCCGCATCGGTGAAGAACAGCTCGTAGAAGTCACCCATGCGGAAGAAGACCAGCGCGTCAGGATGTTCCGCCTTGGCGGCGAACCACTGCGCCATCGCCGGAGAGGCACCATCGGCACGGGGGGCTGAAGCCATGGGCTTGATGTAAAGCATGTTCAGGCTGACTTATACCAGCCCGCGTAACCCCTGACTCTCGGGGTCTTCCCGAATCGGCTGGCGGTCGATTCTGTGCAGGGATCAT
>Ga0209415_10016170_pt1 | contig 12020 bp, 7 predicted proteins | sample PeaSoiSIISIP2007_FD_187696 | JGI IMG/M metagenome (GOLD analysis project Ga0209415, IMG submission 187696) | Peat soil microbial communities from Weissenstadt, Germany - SII-SIP-2007 (SPAdes) (version 2) | ecosystem: Environmental > Terrestrial > Soil > Wetlands > Peat | place: Germany... | reverse complement strand
AAGCCCGCGCCGGGAAAACCATCAGCGACATCTTCGCCCAGGACGGCGAGCCAGCCTTTCGCCAGTGGGAACGGCGGATTGTGGAGGAGTTGACCCGGCGCGAGAAGACGGTCATCGCCACCGGGGGCGGCTTGCCGGCCGACGAAGGGAACCTGGCCAGCCTCAAGACCCATGCGCTGGTGATTTGCCTTTGGGCCTCGCCGGAAACCATCTGGGAGCGCGTGCGCGGTCACGATCACCGGCCTCTGTTGAACGAATCTGACCCGCTGGCCAGGATTCGCGAGCTGCTGGCGGCCCGGGAACCCTATTACCGCCAGGCCGATGTGCTCGTGAACACTGGGATGCGGTCCGTCCGCGAAGTCGCCCAGCACGTGATCCATCAGTTCCACATGGCGCAATCGGCGCATCGATGAAGGCGGTCCTTCGGCAGCGGGCGCTTGAACTGGGCTTCGACGACTGCCGCATCACCACCGCCACTGCGCCTGGGTCCGGCCCGCGCTTCACCCAATGGCTGGCTGAACGGCAGCACGGCGAAATGGCCTACCTCGAACGCACCGCGCCGAAGCGCGTCGATCCCCAGCAAGTGCTCCCGGGCGCCCGCAGCGTCATCCTGCTCGCGGCCAGTTATGTGCTGGAAGGGCAGGGCGCGCCCGAAGCGAACCAAGCCCCGGCCCCCTCCGACACGCAACACGCACCACGCACCACGCCCCTCTCCGGTCTTGTCGCCCGCTACGCCCGTTACCGCGACTACCACGATCTTCTGGCCGAGCGCTTGCGGCAGCTCACAGACTTTGTGAGCCAGTTGGGCGGCGAGGGCACGCGCTGCCTGTGGTATGTGGACACCGGGCCGCTGCTCGAACGCGATCTAGCGCAGCGCGCCGGGCTGGGCTTTATCGGCAAGCACACCAACCTCATCAGCCGTCAACTGGGCAACTGGATCTTTCTCTCCGAGATCATCACCACGCTTGCCGTGGAGCCGGATGTGCCGGAGAAGAACCGCTGCGGCTCTTGCACACGCTGCATCACCGCCTGCCCGACGGCGGCCATCACCGCCCCATTCCAGCTCGATGCGCGACGGTGCATCTCTTATCTGACTATCGAGTTGAAAGGTCCCATCCCGTTGGCGCTGCGCCCGGCGATTGGCAACCGCATCTACGGCTGCGACGATTGCCTCCAGGTTTGCCCGTGGAATCGGTTCGCGCGCGAAGGGCAAATCATGAAAGCGCACGCGCGCCCGGAGTTGGCCCAGCCCGATTTGGTGGAACTGCTTTCCCTGGACGAAGCGGGTTTCAAGCGCCGCTTCGCCAGCACGCCGATGCTGCGGGCCAAGCGCCGCGGCCTGCTGCGCAACGTGTGTGTCGCCCTGGGGAACATTGGCGACGAGCGGGCTCTGCCCGCGTTGCAAAAGGTAGCAATCGACCCGGAGCCGTTGATTGCCGAGCACGCGAAGTGGGCGATCGAGCAGATTCGAACACGAGCGACCCTTGCAGGCTGAGCGCGCGCCTGCGGGAACGGCTCCGTACACGCATCTCGCTGCTCGCTGGCCGTGGCGCCGTTCCCCTCTCCTCCTTTGGAGGAGAGGGTCAGGGAGAGGAGGCCGTCGCTCTCATCCAGCACGCCAGATATATTGGCAAGGCAACCTGCTGGAATGTCACCACAAAAAGCAACATCCAGAATGGTGAAGGGCCTCCTCTCCCCAGCCCTCTACTCCAAAGGAGGAGAGGGAGAACCGCTCGCCCGTCGCTCGCGTCCGCGCCGGTTGCGTGTGAGGAGTAGTGCGGCAAATCGCATCCGATTTTTCCCCGGGGGCGGGTCGCTTCGGGAGGCCAATGCGCCGATAGGCCGCATCTCTGCGCCACACCTGCTATCATCCCCTCAGGGTGAGACCGCCCGGTAGAAACGCAGTGGGGTATTGGTCGCGGCCCGGTCAGTGAACTGCAACGGTGACACGCTCGCGACGAAGCTGGTCAGGTTGCTCCAGATGATGGGATGGACGCCGAGGTTCGTGGTCGCTTGGAGGTGATAGTTGAGGTTCGTCTGGAGCAGCAGACTGAAGCTGAAACCATTGGCTCCTTTGGTCAAGGCGCCAACGAATTGCGGCGGCCCATTGGTCGAGCTCGCATCGGCGCTGAACTCGCTGGTGTCGCCGGTGGTGACGTCGGTGGCGGTGGCGGAGAAGCTGCCGCCGGCCAGGTTGCTAGTCGTGGTGAACGCGAAGGTCCCGTTGCCGGCCCCGTCGGTGCTGAGGTTCGCGTGGCCCAGGTAGAGCTGGCCTTCACCGTGGCCGGAGGGATCAGCGACCGCGCTCCAGTAGAGGTCGATGAGGTAGGGGCGACCGGCGGCGCTGTTGAGCGTGCCCATGATGACGGTCGTGCCGGGATAGCTGAGCGGAGAGATGGCCGGATAGTTCTGCAGGTCGTTCGGGCCGGGGACGGCCCCCCCGGGATGGTCGGCGGTTACGCCAAAGCCGTCTTCGATGCCGCCGACCAGATTGAGCCCGAGGTTGCCGTTGTTGAAGATGGCGTTGCCGCGGATGCTGTTGCCGACGGTATTGGTGTTATAGAGGATGATACCTTCAAATCCGTTGTCGGCGATCAGGTTGCCGGCCCCGCTGCCGCCGAGCGAGAGGCCGATGACGTTGGCCTGGGCCCCGTTGTCGATGAGGATGCCTTGCTGGGCGTTGCCCAACGGGGTCACTCCATTGGCGCCGACGCCGATGTTGTTCCCCTGGATGAGGTTGCCGCTGGTGCCGGGGTCAGCGATGAAAATGCCGTGAGCCTTGCTGGCGGCGATGGTGTTGCCCGCGCCGGGGGCGGAGCCGCCGACCAGGTTGTTTTGCGACGCGCCGAATAGGGTGAGGCCTTCCGCGCCGTTGGAGAAGGCGAGCAGGCCGGTGATGTCGGTGCCGATGTAATTGCCCTGGATCGTGTTGTTGGTCGCGGCGTACAGATACACGCCGTCATAATTAGTGCTGGCGGAGAAGAGGTTGCGGGCCGCGGCCGTGGTGCCGCCAATCGTGTTGAACTGAGCCCCGGAGAACATCGACAGGGCGCTGGAGCCGTTCCCGAGCGGCTTGGTGCCGGTCCTGTCCGTGCCAACGAAGTTGCCCTGGACGAGGTTGTAGCTGGTGCCCACGCCGTAGAGCTGGATGCCGTCGCTGGCGCTGGCGGCAATGATGTTGCCCGCCCCGGCGACGGCGCCGCCCATGAGATTGCTCGCGGCGCCGTTGCCGACGAGCAGGCCGACGCCGTGGTTGCCCAGGGGCACAATGCCGCTGATGTCGGTGCCGATATAGTTGCCCTGGACGACGTTGTTCGACGTGCCCGGGTCGCTGATGAAAACGCCGTCGCCACCGCCCGCCGCAAGGATGTTGCGCGCGGCGGCGGTCGTGCCGCCGATGGTGTTGCCGGACGCGCCGCCGAACACGGAGACCGCGCTGAAGGCGTTGCCGAGGGCGTTTGAACCGGTCCGGGTGGTGCCGACGAGGTTGCCCTGGACGAGGTTGTAGCTGGTGCCCGAGCCGGACAATTGGATGCCGTCGCCGTTGTTGGCGGAGATCAGGTTGCCCGCACCCGGGGCGGTGCCGCCGATGCTGTTGGTCCTCGCGCCGCTGTAAAGCCCGATCCCCACACCCCCATTGCCCAGCGGGGTCAGGCCGTCGGTGGCCACGCCGATGTAGTTGCCCAGGAGCACCGTGCCGGTGACGTTCCCGCTGACCAGGATGCCGTTGTAGCGATTGCCGGAGATGTAGTTGCGCGCGGCGAGGTTCGTGCCGCCGATGATCGTGGTCTGGAGGCCGCCGAAAAGGCCCAGACCGGTGCCGTTGGGCAGGGCTCGGGCACCGGTGATGTCCTGGCCGATGAGGTTACCGAAGATGCTGAGGTTGCCCGCGCCGGGTCCCTGCGCGGCGATGCCGTAATCGCCATTGCCCGCGATGAGGTTGCCCGCGCCGGCGTTGGTGCCGCCGAGCAGGAGCGCCTGGGCACTGTTGAAGATGTCGATGCCGGAGCCGGTGTTCGAGACCACCAGGCTGCCACTGAGGTCGGTGCCAATGTAATTGCCTTGCACCACGCTGTTGCTGAGGCCGTTGAGGGTGAGGCCGTCGCCAAGGTTGCCCGAGATCAGGTTGCGCGCGGCGAGATTGGTGCCCCCGATGGTGATGGCCTGGCTGCCGGCCAGCGCCTGGAGGCCGGCGCCGCTGTTGCCGACGGCGGCGCTGCCGCTGACGTCGGTGCCCAGGTAGTTGCCCTGCACGACGATGTTGCTGGCGCCTTCCAGGTAGATCGCGTCGCCCCAATTCCCGGAGATCAAGTTGCGGGCGCCGGAGTTGGTGCCGCCGATGGTGACGTCATGCGGGTTGTTGAACAGCGTGAGGCCGCTGGAGCCGTTGGATACTGCCAGGCTGCCGGTGGCATCGGTGCCGACGTAGTTGCCCTGCACGACGCTGAAGCTGGCGCCGTTGAAGACGATGCCTCCGCCCGCGTTGCCGGAAATCAAGTTGCGGGCAAGCGAGTTGGTGCCGCCGATCGTGAGCTTGACACAGCCGTCGATGGCCTCGATGCCGGAACCGCCGTTGGGGACCGCGGCGCTGCCGCTGAGGTCGGTGCCCAGGTAGTTGCCCTGCACGACGATGTTGCTGGCGCCCTCCAGGTAGATCGCGTTGCCGCCATTGCCCGAGATGAGGTTGCGCGCGCCGGCGTTGGTGCCGCCAATGGTGACATCATGGGGGTTACCGTACAGTTCAAGCCCATCGCCGCCGTTAGAGACCGCCAGGCTGCCGGTGGCATCCAGGCCAATGAGGTTGCCCTGGAAGGTGCTGTTGCTGACACCTATGAGGACCAGGCCGGCGCTGGCGTTGCCGGAGATCACATTCCCGGCGCCGGTATTGGTGCCGCCGATGGTGACCGGCCCCGCGCCGTTCCATACGAGGATGCCGCAATTGCCGTTGGGGGCGGCCCGGGCGCCGCTGGCGTCCGTGCCGATGTAGTTGCCCTGGACGACCGTCCCCGTCGTGTTGGTATCCACGATCAGAATGCCATCGTCGCCGTTGCCGCAGATGACGTTGCGCTGGGTGGCGTTGAGGCCGCCGATGGTATTGTAGGACGCACCCAATTGCAGTTGTACCCCCTCATAGGTGTTGCCGACGACGTTGGTCCCGTCGGGGGCGAGGCCGAGGTAGCAGCCTTCGATGCGGTTGCTGGAGGCAAAGGCGTATTGGACGTAGAGGCCCGAGTCGGGGAAGTGGTTGAAGGCCAGCCCGCGCACCACACAGTTGGCGGCATAGACATGCAACCCGCTGACGAAGAGCACATTGGTGTAAGCCAATTCCGGGATGAGCTGCGAGCCGTTGACGGCGATGAGCGGCTTGCCCGCGTATCCCGGCTGGGTGCTCCCGTCGATCACCGTGCCGTCCGCGACCAGCGGGGGCAGCTCGCCGGTGACGTAAATGGTGAAGACGCCGTTGCTGTAGCCCGGGTCAGTGATCGGGAGGTTGAAGCGCACCGTGGTCCCCGGATGGTCGTTGGCGTAGTAAAGGGCGGCCCGGAACGTGCCGGGGCCAACGTCCGCCGTGTTGGTGACGACGTTCGACAGCGGTGTGGTGGGAGGTCCGTAGAGATAAGCCGCCCCGGCGCGGTCGCCCACGCTCAGGGCGAGGTTGCCGATGCGATAGTAATACTTGAGATAGTAAGCCGGCTTGGGCACGAGCACATCCAGGGTAGCCGGGTCAATGGAGAACAGAGTGCGGCCGTAATGCATGACGGATTCAAAGTCATACGGGCCGTTGAGTATGGAGTTGCTGTCAATGAGATAGAGGCCAAGGATGTTCGCGCCCTCCGCGCCCGGCAGATTGGTCTGCAGGTTGCCAAAGTTGACCGTGATGAAGCCATCCCGGTCCGTGCGCACGTGCTCGTGCTGAAAGCCCAGCAGATGGCCGGTCTCATGGCCAACCTGGGCCCGTGATAGCGTGTCCACCGTCATCACCGGCGGAACGGTGGCAATGAATGTGTCCGTCCCCTGCTGGTAATCAAACCGCAGGATCACGTATTGGCTTTGGTTGGTGCGCGGGATGAAATGGACGTTCGCCGCCAGCTCCCACTCGCGCATGCCGGCCAGATAGACGGATTGCTGCGTCGCCGTGACGTTGGTGTCGAACAGGTAGGGCACGATGCCGCCGGGCCACGGGAGATTGTTAGTGGCGACGCCCTGGTAGAAATTGGCTGCCCGGCCGGGCTGGAGCCAGACACTGGCCGCCGCGAAGGCCAGGAGCAGCAGCCTTCGCCGCCCACGGCTTCCCGGCGTTGAAGCGTAGGTATTCGAGGTCATCATGCCGTAAATTACTACACTTAACCCTAAAGGCGATAATGGGGTGAACTACTGAGGCTTGGGCGCTTGTGCAGGGAACGAAGCTCGCCGCCCGGCCCGGATAATTCACACCCCTGAACGCCGCATGGGGCCGCGCGGCCTGCCGGCGGCGCGCGCGTTTGTAGGCTGCGTGCCCCCACGCGGCGGACGGTTGGCGTTGCTATCGAAGTGTGGAATACCCCGGCTGGAACCGGCCGGAGATCAGGAGGGCATCCGTGGTGCGGCTCTTGGCCTCCTGGGCGAGGTTGGGAGGAGCGGGCCTGATACCCGCCAGGTGCTCGCGAAGCGCTCTCGATTCTTCCTTTAGTCTTCCTCTATTATTCCTCTATTACTCCTCTAGTCCTGGCGGTTTTTTCCCGCCTATCCCCCCTGACGACCTCCACCCCCCGCCGGTGTCGCCACCGAGCCGCTGCCTGTTATTGACCGCCTTCGCTGGGCCGGTATTCAACGGCCGTCGCAATTTCCCATGAATCCCGTCCGGGAGTTATTTAATCGCGTTCAACTGGTCAGCCGTCCAGGGCTGCGTGCGACTGCCGACCGCGGTCCGCACGGCTTTCACTTGTTCGGGGGTGATGGCCGAGGCTTTGTTGCCCCAGCTTTGGCGGATGTAGGTGAGCACGGCGGCGAGGTCGTCATCCGGCAGCGCGGCGCCCATAGCGGGCATCGACAAGTTCCACTGCTGGCCCTTGACCTCGACCGGCCCCGCCAAGCCGGCCAGGGGAATGCGGATCATGTGATTCGGATTGCCCAGTGCCCATTCCGACCCGGCAAACGGCGGCGCCTGGCCTGGCTTGCCCATGCCGTCGTTGCCATGGCACAGGCCGCAGATATTCTCGTACACCGCTTTCCCGCGCGACAGGTCCACGCCGCCGGTGGGCGGCTGGTAGAGGGCCAATTCGGCCCCCGACCGGTATGGCGTATAGACCTGGGCGTCAAACCAGCCGCTGGCTTGGTCGAAATAGACCATGCCCCAGTAGAGCAGCAGGAAGAACAGGACGATGAGCCAGACGGGAACCGCTACCCGGCCTGCTTGGGGTTCTGCGCCCGCCGTCATCGGCAGAGCTTGTTGCGGTTCAGGGCTCATTTTGCGGGAGCGTTGGTGGGCACGGCGTTGGTGGCGCTTGCCCCCGAGACCACGGGGGCATTCGTCGAGGCGGGCGTGCCGGCACTGGGCGGCAGGGTCCGCGGCGCGTCGAAAAGCGGGGCGTCAGCGTGCAAGGCGGTCAGGTAAGCCACCAGTGCATTGGCTGCCGGCTTCGGCACGATCTCATAGCCGGCCCCGGGTGCCAGCTCGTCGGGAAGTGCCAACGCCTCGGGGGACGGGCGGAACTTGATCTCGCGCTTCTCAAACAGGAACCGATACGGCGGCATGGTGGAGCCCTTCACTTCGAGCCGCGGGGCATACAAATGTCTCAGGTGCCAATTGGCGTCGGGCTGGCGCGAGCCAAGATCCGCGAGGTCGGGGCCGACGCGCTGCGAACCGGGCATGACCGTGAGGTCGAACAGATAATCCTCCGCGACCGAGCGCCGCTTGCCCCAGCCGCGCGCCAGGTCGGGTCCGACGGGCACGATGCAAAGCTGGGCTTTAGCGCTGGTCGCATTGAGAGTCTTGACGGCAGCATTTGCGGCTTCCCGGGTAGAGCTGCGCAGGAAGGTTCTGGGCAGCCCCTCCAGGATGGTCGCGCTGGCGGCGTTCGATAGGCCCGGCGGCAAAGGGACCAGCAGCGTAAGTCGGGCCGGCTGGTCTGGCGCGCTCTCGGCGAGCTTGCGCAGCGCAGCGATTGTGGCCGCCTGGTTCGTTCCCGCCTCGGTCAGCGCAATCTCCAGCAGCGTTCCCGTCTGGCCCACCTGTTGGCTGTGACAATAGGCGCAGCCGTTGGCGCGATAGACCTCCATTCCTTGCTGTGCCAGACCGGGCCGGGCCACCGGATACCTCGAGGCTGCGCCGCCAACCGTGTTGGTCTGCTGCAACCGGCCAATCTGCAGTTGCGGTGTCAAGACGAACCCGCACCACGAGCTGGCGAGTGCAAAGAACGCGGCGAGGAAGACCAGCGGCCCGTAGTTCATGGTCTGGCCTCCGCCGGCTTGATTTCCGCCGTGGCCGCCGCCCACGCCGAGATGGCACGGGCACGATAGAATCGGACCGCCAGGCCGGCGAGGTTGGCCAGGAACATGAGGTGGCCGAGCGCGATCAGCAGGTCACCGGTCGTGCTCGCGCGCAGAAAGGGCAGGGTGCCCTTCGCAATGTCGGTGAAGGGAATTTCCGGCTGCCGCAGTTTGAGACCCTGCACGACCCCGCCGGCCGCCAGCGGCACGACGAGCAACAGGATGCCTGCGGCGGCGGTCCAGAAATGCACGCGCACGAGTTTGGCGGAGGGGAACTCAATTCCAAAGAGTTGAGGCACGATGTAATAAATCGCCCCGAACATCACCATCGCGAAGAACCCGTAGGAATTCAGCAACCCCCTGGCGACCGTGAACCAGGTGAACTGCGTGACGTGGCTGACCTCGGACAATGCGCCCGCCGCGCTGATCACGCCGCCCACGATGAAGGCGACGACGCCAAAGCCGATGAACCGCAGCGACGGATGCGTCAGCAGCTTGGAGCACTGTCCGCCCAATGTCCCCTGCACGTTCAAGGCCACCGCCACAATCCCGATGACGCCCAGTCCCGTGGCCACCGCGCTCGACACGGGCATCCAGGCTGGCACCGGCGCGCTGGCCGGGATGCCGCCCCAGCTCCCGAAGAGAATCAGCATCCAGAACGTGAGCAGGGCGAGATAGCGGCTATGCAGCTCCCGGCCGGTGAGCTTCGGCACGAAGTAGAAGACCGTGGCCAGGCCAACCAGCCCGAGCCAGACTACCAGCAGGTTATCCGCGTACCACCACGCGATCACCGCCTGCGCCATGCCCCGCACCCGAAAGGTGAGCAGCAGCAGGTCCGCGGTTGAATAGGTCCACGGAAACCAGAACAACGCAGCGAACAGGAACCATTGGGAGACGAAGAGCTGACGCTCGCGCCTTTGATGGAAGGTGAGCGCGCCCCACACGACGATCATCAGGTAGCCCAGGAACGCCAGCCGCGCCGCGTAGCTCGGCATCTCCAGGTTCTCGAATCCCGTGCTGCCGCCGGCCAGGATGCCTCCAACTCCCGCGGCTACCCCTAAATTCCAGCACACGGCGCCGACGGTGACCAATCCCGGCAGCACCAGCCGGGTGCGGCCCAGGCGCGCGAGCAGCCACAGTGCGACCCCCAGCCCCGCCGGCATACAAAACCCATAAAGCATGCAATTGGCGCCGGCCGGGCGGACGCGCCCATAAGTCAGCCAGGCAGAATCCGCCAGGAACTCCGGCGCGTGAAACTTGATGGAGGCAATCAGCGCGAAGGCTGAGCCGATCACGAGCCACACCGCGGCGCAGAGGAACAGCACCACCAGCGGCGGACGGCAGGAGGCGTCGATTTCTGCGGGCGGGGCAGGGGAGCACACGAGGCCGCCGGGGTTGGCGGCACTCGGCGGCGATGGGGAAGAGATCTCGCTCATGCAACCAGCGCCTGCCTACTCGAACGGGCTGGGCTTCGCCGGAGCCGGAGGTGGAACCGCCGTGGCCTTTTCGACGCGGGCGATCAGGTTCGACCGGGCGGCGGCGGGGTTCTGCCAGTCGCGCAGCGTGAGCTTCATTGCCTCGTTGATCGGCAGCCGCACAACGCCTTTGCCTTGGTCCACCCAACCGTAACTAGCCAGCTCGCTGGCTTCCTCGGCGCGCAGCTCCGCGAGCGCCTTCTTGCGCAGCGCGGCCCGGTCTTCGCCCAGCGGGGGCGGCTGGGTGTAGCGCTGCATGGCCCAAACCAACGCGGCGACGATCAGGAATGAGCCGAGGATGCCGGCAAGATAGGCAAGGCCGGTCCGTTCGCGGGCAGGTTGCGGGTTCATCGGCCCCCTCCACCAGATTGTGGCGGAGCGCCAGACAACTTGGCCGTCGGCCCGGCTTCCGCCTCCGCCGTTGGGTGCATCACTTCAGGATAAAGCCCCATGGCCTCCGCCAGCCTGGGGTCTTTGATAGGATACGGCGCGTGCCGATTCAGGTTCCGCAGGAACACCTTGATCAGCACGCCGCCCATGAGCGCCAGGCAGCCGGCATCGAGCCAGACCCACTGCAGCGCAACGCCATTCGGGTGCAAGACCGGCGTGATGTTAAACGACAGGTCAATGTACTGCATCAACCCGATCCAGGCGCACAGCGGCAGCATGAATTTGAATACCAGCTTCACGTCGATCCGCAGCAGCGCCAGGAACGGCACCAGGAAGTGCCCGAACACGAGGATCAGCCCGACGGCAAACCAGGAGCCTTTCTCTCGCAGCACGTACCAGAACGTCTCTTCGGGCATATTGGCATTCCAGATCACGAAGTATTGGCTGAAGTGGATATAGGCGGAGAAGACCGTGAAGGCGAACAGCAGGGAGCCGAGGAAGTAATACTTCTCCGCGCCCATCGTGTCCCGGATCAACCCCTGCCGGTCCAGGACCATGGCGATCACATAGGCGGTGGCCAAGGCCACCCAGGCGCACCCGGCAAAGTAATAGACGCCATACATGGTGGAGAACCACTGGTATTGCAACGCCTTCATCCACATGATCGCGGCCAGCGAGAGTGTGAACCCGAACCCGAATATCCCCCACGACGAGTGGAACCGCATTTTGTAGGTGCACCGGGCGGAGCCGTCCTCGTCCTGCTTCAGCGACCAATACCGCAGCCGCCAGGTGAGCAGTCCCCAGACCGCGAAGCAGATCACGGCCGCCAGATAGAACCCCGGCTTGGTAAACAGGGGCCACTTCGCCGCCAGGTCACGGTCGTGGGCGGGATCCAAGCTCATCCAGGGATAAATCTTCGGTGCCAACACCGCGATCGGCACGAAGAGCAGGGTCATGCAAGGGAACACGAGGCAGGCCAGGTGCTCGCAAAACCGGCGGATTCCCACCGACCAGCTCGCATCAAACAAGTGGTGCACCATGACCAAAAACGCGGCGCCCAGCACCAGGCTCAGGTAGAACATGAAGGCCAACAGCCACGAATAGCCGAATTGCCGCGGATACCACACGACACCGATCAAGCAGAGCACCAGGCCGATGCCGATCAAGTAACCGGGCACCTTGCGCCACCGGGAGAAGTCCACGGGCGCCAGACCGCCAGGATTGGAAAGTGCGCTCATAGTCTATTTCTTCAGCGTCCCGCGCAGTGCCTCGGGCACCTCGTCCAGTGTGCCGAGCCGGCTCAACTGGAGCGCCCGCAGATACGCGATGGCGGCCCAGCGGTCCTGGATGGGAAGGTTCGCGGCGTAGCCTTGCATCAGGCCCTTGCCGTAACTGACCGTGTTAAAGAGCTCGCCGTCGGCCAGCTCCACGATGCGCTTGTCGTGCAGGTTGGCCACCACCGCCATGGCGCCGATGCGTTTGGGGGTGCCGTTGCCATCGCCCGTTTTGCTGTGGCAGGCCGCGCAATTAATGTTGAAGACCTGTTCGCCGCGGTGCAGCAACTCGTCGGTGACCGGCAGTGGATTCAGCTCAATAAAGTTGGTGGTGCCCGTCACGAGGCCAGTCGTGACCGGCGTATCCTGCCAGGGATACACCAGCTTATCGCCAACGCGGATCGGCTGGCTA
>Ga0209415_10016169_pt1 | contig 12020 bp, 12 predicted proteins | sample PeaSoiSIISIP2007_FD_187696 | JGI IMG/M metagenome (GOLD analysis project Ga0209415, IMG submission 187696) | Peat soil microbial communities from Weissenstadt, Germany - SII-SIP-2007 (SPAdes) (version 2) | ecosystem: Environmental > Terrestrial > Soil > Wetlands > Peat | place: Germany... | reverse complement strand
CAGGAACGACAGCAGCCCCACGATGGCCACGATCAGAGCGTTGACCGCGATGATCTTGATTCGCATTCGCCCTCCGGACCTCCCCGCGGCTTGCCCTCGGCGCGCGCACGTGCGCGCGCGCTCCCGGCCTCGCGGCACCCTATAGTGCCCGAGACGCTATCATTCGGCGTTGTGGCGCGGCAATATGCCCGTCGGAACCACGGCAAATGACCGCGGAAACGGTGCCTGAGGGGGATCACGATCGTTCGCGCGCGCTCGTCGTCGACGACCGACGGTTCGACCGGCACGTGCCCATCGGCCACCACCCCGAGCGCCCGGAGCGGCTGACGGCGGTACGCGAGGCCATCGTACACGCGGCCGCCCGCTTCGAGCGCATCACGCCCCGCGAGGCCACCGATGCAGAGCTCGCGCGGGTGCACGACCCCCGCTTCGTCGACCAGCTCTCCAGGCTCTCTGGACAGGCCGGCTACCTGGACCCGGACACGTACGTGTCGAAAGAGAGCGTCGACGTCGCGCGCCTCGCTGCGGGATCGCTCGTCGCGATGGTCGACGCGATGATCGACGGCCCGGTGCCCAAGGGCGTCGCGCTGCTGCGTCCCCCGGGACATCACGCCCGGCCGGCGCGCGCGATGGGCTTCTGCCTGCTCAACAACATCGCCGTCGCGGCGGCGCACGCTCGCGCCCGCGGCGTCGAGCGGGTCGCGATCGTCGACTGGGACGTGCACCACGGCAACGGCACCCAGGAGATGTTCTGGCGCGATCCGCACGTGCTCTACGTCTCGACGCACCAGTCGCCGTTTTACCCGGGCACCGGCGCGGCCGACGAGGTAGGCGAGGACGAAGGCCGCGGATACACGGTGAACGTCCCGCTGGCGGCAGGCGGGGGCGACGCGGTGTACGCGACCGCCTTCGAGCGGATCGTCCTTCCGGTCGTCGACGCGTACGCCCCGGACCTGCTGCTGGTCAGCGCCGGCTTCGACGCGTCGGCGCGCGACCCGCTCGCCCAGATGGACCTGTCCGCCTCCGCTTTCGGCTGGATGGCTCGCGAGCTTGGACGCCTGGCGGACTCCTCGGCGAAAGGACGGATGGCGCTCGTCCTCGAGGGCGGGTACGACCTCGTGGCGCTGGAAGCGGGGATGCGAAGCGCGATCGAGGGCATGCTGTCCGGTCGATCCGCAGAGCTCCCGCGGGCCCCGGACGACCCGGGCGTGGCACGCGCGGAACAATGGGCGAAGAAGACCTGGGCCGCGTGATTGCACATCCCTGGCGGCTTGGCGGCTTGGCGGCCTCCCTCCTGGTCGTTTCCGCTTCATGTGCGCACCCCGCCGTCGCTCCGGCAGCTCCCGCGATCACGGCACCGCTTCGCTACGAGGATCCGGCCATGTGGCTGTGCCGGCCGGATCTGCCGACCGACGCATGCCGCGTCGACCTCGACGCCACCGAGATCCGGCCGGACGGGACCCACGTCGTCGTTCCGTTCGTGCCGGCGGCGGCCCCTCCCGTGGACTGCTTCTATGTCTATCCGACCGTCGACGTCGGCATGGTGCCCGGCAACCATGACGACTTCACCGACACGACGTCGATGCGCGAGCTCGCGCACAGCCAGGCGGCCCGCTTCGGAGAGGCGTGCCGGGTCTTCGCGCCGCTGTACCGGCAAGTGACCATCGCCACGTACTTCGAGCCGCGCGATCAGCGAGAGCCGCGCTTCGAGCTGGCGTTCGCGGACGTCCTCGCGGCATTTCGCTTCTACCTCGCGCACGCCGACGCATCGCGGAAGATCGTCCTCATCGGGCACTCGCAGGGCGCCGAGATGGTCATCCGTCTGCTTCACGCCGTCTTCGACGACGACGCCGCGATGCGCGCCCGGCTGCTCGTCGCGATGCCCCTCGGCGGGGTCGTCGACGTGCCGGAAGGGCGCCTCGCCGGCGGGACGTTCGCACACCTCCCCTTGTGCTCATCGCCGGACGAGCTCGCGTGCGTCGTCGCCTTCCGAACGTACCGCGCCGAACATCCGGTCCACTCGTGGGACGGGCCGCCACCCAGAGGCCGCCGCACGGCGTGCGTGAACCCCACCGACGTCGCGGGCAACGAGCGGCGACTCCTTTCGGCTGCCGTCTTCCCCACGCGCTCGAAGTTCCGCCCGGGCATGCCGTCCATCGAGGGAGCGACGACGCCGTTCCTGCTCGTGCGTGACTTCTACGGAGCCCAGTGCCAGGACGGCAAGGACGGCTTCCGGTACCTCGCCGTGGAGGCTGCGCCGCGCAAGGGGGACACGAGATCGAACCCCGTGAACTTCGACGAGACTATCTGGCGGAGCCAGCTCGGGCTTCACCTGCTCGACTTCCAGCTCTCCGAGGGTGATCTGGTCGAGATGGTGAAGCACAAGGCCAAGGCGGCGGTCACTGGCTCGTCCCGCTGAGCGAGTAAGTCAGTGGTGGTAACGTTCGCGCGGGAGGGGTGCGCCTCAGGTCTCGCGGATTCGGAGGATGGGTCAGTGAGCACGATCGATATCAAGACCAGGGACGGGATCTGTCCGAGCTACGTTTCTCGTCCGACCGGCAACGGTCCCTGGCCGGGTGTGCTCGTGTTCATGGACGGTATCGGCATTCGGCCCGCCATGCTGGAGGTGGGTGAGCGCCTCGCCACCTACGGGTACTTCGTGCTGCTGCCGGATCTCTTCTACCGGTCCGGCCCGTACGAGCCGATGGATGCACGCAGCATCTTCAGCGACCCCGACAAGCGCAAAGTCCTGATGGAGAAGTTCGGGCTCGCGACGCCGGAAAACATCATGTCCGACACACGCGCGTTCCTCGACTGCCTCGCCGCGCAGCCCGACGTGGTGCCAGGCGGGGTCGGCACCACCGGCTACTGCATGGGCGGTCTGATGTCTCTGACCGCGGCGGGGACGTACCCGGACCGAATCGTCGCCGCAGCCTCCTATCACGGCGGCCGCCTCGCGACGGATGCGCCGGCAAGCCCGCACCTGCTCGCGCCGAAGATCAAGGCGCGGGTCTACATCGCCGGCGCGATCGAGGACGCGTCATTTCCTGACGACATGAAGGCGCGCCTCGAGGACGCCCTCACCAGCGCCGGCGTCGATCACCGGATCGAGACGTACCCGGCCAAGCACGGGTGGGTTTTCCGCGACACGCCGGTGTACGACGAGGCGGCCGCCGAGCGGCACTGGAAGACGCTCGCCACGCTGCTCGACGCGAAGCTGAAGACGGCGCCGCGATAACGCCCCTTGCCGGGGTTACCTTCGCGCCTCGCGTCATCCGCGATCGATGCCCTGGCCGGAGCCCTCGTCGCACCACCGCTGCCAGATGCTCCGGTACGCCGCCTCGAGGCTTCGGGCGAAGCGCGCACCGTCCATCAGTGGAGAGCGCTGCATGCGACCGCGCAGTCCCGCACGCAGCTCGGCGGTGTGCTCGAGGTCTTTCGCCAACCCGACCGCGATCGACACCATCTCGTCGAGCGTCCGGCCGGCGAGCTCCAGTAGCCCGAGGTTCATGGCGTGGCAGAGGCCTGCGCGCCCGACGACGGTCGGGCCGACCAACGTGACGACGGGCACGCCCATCCAGAGGGCGTCGAGGCTCGTCGTGTGCCCATTGTACGGGAACGTGTCGAGGCACACGTCGATCGAGTGGTACGTGGCGAGGTACGCCTGCCTCGACTGGTACTCGACGAATTGTATCCGCTGGCGCCCGATCCCTCGCGCCTCGAACAGCGCCAGAGTGCGTTCGCGCGCGCTCCCCCCGGGAGCCAGGAGCGTCATCGACGACCCGTCGACCGCGGAGAGCACTCGGGACCACGCGGCGACGACTCCATCGTTCACCTTGAGCACGTTGTTCAGCGAGCCGAACCGCACGCCGCCGAGGGCGAGCGCGGGCAGGGGGCGGACGTCCTCGTGGATCAGCGGGTCGTAGCACCAGAAGGTGTCGGCGAGTCTCAGGGGCTGCTCGGCGAACTCGCCGGCCTCGGGCGGGTCGAGGTAGGGGTCGGTCACGCGATAGTCCATCGCCGCGAGGCCAGTCGTTCCCGGGTACGCGAGCCAGCAGACCTGCAGCGGGGCGGGCCGACTCGCGAAGACGCGAAGGCGGTTGTCCGCCATGTGCATGGTCAGGTCGACGAGGATGTCGACACCGTCGCGGGCGATTCGCTCCGCCAGGACGGTGTCGCTCTCGCCCCGCACGCTCACGCGCCCATCCGCGAGCGCGAGGAGCTTCTCGGTCCACTCGTCCGGCCGCGCGACGTCCGAGTAGCAGAGGATCTCGAACCGGTCGTGGTCGTGGTGCTCGAACAGCGGGAAGAGGAAGAATGCCTGGCAGTGGCGCCGGAAGTTGGGCGATACGTACGCGACGCGCAGGCGCCTGTCGGGCGAGCGGTCACGTTCGCGGTGTCGTCGCGGCGTGGTCCCAGGGGCCGTCGCGTGAGCGTGCTCCCAGGCTCTGGCTTCCGCGAGGATCGCCCGCGCGTCGTACGCGGGGTCGAAGTGACAGTGGAAGACCAGATCGCTGCGGTAGGACGCGTTGTCCGGCGCGAGCTCGGCGGCCCGGCGGAACGCCGCGATCGCCTCCCCCAGCCGCGCTCCTCGGAGCAGCGCGTTCGCGAGGGCGTGGTGGATGTCCGCCCGTTCGGGCTCGACCTCGAGCGCTCGCCGGTAGCTGCCGCAGGCCTCGTCGACGCGACCGAGCGCCGCGTGCAAAAGACCGAGGTTGCAGAGCGCGGGCGTCAGGCGCGGGTCGAGCTGCACGGCCTGCTCGAGCAGGCCCGCGGCCTCGGCGAGCCTGCCCTGCATGGCAAGCGGGCGCGCAAGCGCCACGAGCTCCTCGGCTATCATCGTCCCCACGAGCCTACATTGGCGGCGCGTGAAAGGAACGCGCGCTCACGAGCACTCGCATATGTCGACTTCGTCACGAGCGTGCGACGTCATTCTCTCCATGCACGGGGCACGATTGACGCGAGATGCGCGAGCGCCTTAGGCTCCAAAGCCTCGGCTGCCCACCCGTCGGAGGTTCCCATGATTCGCAAGTTCTTGCTCGCATTGTGCGTCGTCTTGCCGCTCTGGGAGTGTGGACCAATTCCAGACGGAAACCAGAAGCTCAACCAGTTCTGCGAGAGAGACGCGAACTGCGCTCCGGGGCTCACGTGTGATCCCGGCCTGACGAACGTCTGCTTCAGCACCAACGACACTTGCTCCATGACCGTCTCGGGCTCTGCTTGCTGCGACAAGCCACACTTGTGCGGAGGCGTATGTTGCGCGGTGGATTGTGTGCAGCAGATGATCATGGGTGGATCCATCATGATCTGCCCCTCTCAGGGCGTCGGCACGACGCCCGTCGGCACAGCGCCCGTCGGCACGTCTGCGCCCGGCACGAACTAGCGTTCGAGATCGCCTTCAAGCTTCGCTTGGCGAAACCTCACCCCTGGCCCCTCTCCGCCGGGCGGAGAGGGGAAGAGACAGCCGAGAGGAAACGCTGCGGGGTGAGGTCTCGGATCGCGTCAACGTTTGAGTTCATCTCGACGACGGTACACTAGCGTTCGAGAGGTCGCTCAGCAGCCGTGCGGCCACGTCGGAGCCGTGCCCGCCTTCGGGATCACGAGCCCCGGGGGGCCCCATCCGCCCTGGATACCCGGGAACGCGACGGGCGACCCGAGGACGGGACTGCCGGTCGCGATCGCGGGCGCCCAGCACGAGATCTGGGGGTTCACGTACGTCGGGTTCGAGTCGTTGCCGGCGGCATCCCCGGTCGCGTTGCTGTCGACGGTCGACCCGACGTAGTTGAAGTAGCCGTTGTTCTTGATGGTCATCGGGTTCGGCGGCCCCGACACTCCCCAGAAGCCCTTGCCCGCGCTGCTGCTTCCGGCGACGACGACGTTGTCTTCGAACACGTTGCCGAGCATCGTCTGATTGAGAGAATCGGACTGGTAAATGACGATGGCTTCATTCCCCGCGGCGCCGACGTCGCACAGGTTGCCACGATAGACGTCGGAGATGCCTCCATGGATCATGAAGCAGCCGCTCACGATCCCCGTGATCACGTTGCCTGTCGCGGTGACGTTGTTGACTCCGTCGTCGAGGTAGATCCCCAGCGCGCAGCAGGCGCCGAAATCACCGCCGGCGTTCGAGGACACGTTCACGTCGCGGACGTAGTTGTTCGTGATGTTCATGCCCGTCGACGTCGAGGCGCTCTGGCTCCAGAAGTAGATGGCTCCGCAGTCGCCGCCGTCCTCGTCGTTGCCCCCCGTGGTAACGGCCGGCCACATGCACGCGTTGACGACGATGTTGTTGGACACGGTGGTGTTGCCCATGCTGTCGCCGTTCGTCGAGTTGTCCTCGATCGCGATGCCGTGATAGGCGACGTCGTGAATGTAGTTGTGGTCGACGACCGCCCCGGGCGAAGCGGTGAGGATGATCGCTCCAACGCCCCAGTCCGCCGACCGGGTGTCGTGAATGACGTTGGCGCGAACAGTCGCCGTGGCCGCGTATCCCCAGAAGCCCGAGTAACGGTAATTCTGGATCTGCAGCCCCACGACGGTGACGTTCTTCACCGTCGAGGCGCCGAAGGCGCAACCGACACCGTTCCCGGTAGTGCCTCCGGAGTTGCCGGTCGTCGACTGGCCGTCGAGGATGGCGGTCCCGTATCCGTCCGGCGGATAGTACGACCACGTCTCGCCGTCGTCGGCGGAGGACAGGGAGATCGAGCTCCCGGACGCGTCGCCCCAGAAGCAATTGCCGCCGGTCTTGGCGGGCTGGTAGGTCCCCGCGCGGACGTACGTCGTCTTCTTGGTCGCGCTTGCCTGCATCGCACTCTGCGCCTTGCCGAGGGTGGCGAAGGGCTGCGCGAGGGTCCCGGGGTTGTTGTCGCTCCCGTTGGTCGCCACGTAGAAAGCGTCGGCGGTGATGGCGCCCGCGTCGGCGAGCGCGCCCGCGTCCCCGCCCCCCGAGCCGCTGCTGCCGGTCGATCCGCTGGCGTCACTCGACCCTGAGCTTGCGCTGCTGCCCGAGCCACTGCTGCCGGTCGAACCTCCACCGCCACTCGACCCCCCGCCGCTCGAGTCGAAGACGCTGCCACCCGAGTCTCCCTCTCTGGCTCCCCCGGCGTCCTCGCTGCCACCGCGATTCGACGCCCCTCCGCCGCAGCTCCAGACGCATGCGACGAGCAGGGCCGCGCAGGCGGGTCGCGCCCCGGGCCGGTGGGAGGTTGATTGGTCGCGTCTCAAGGGCTGCTGGTCAGCGTAAAGCTTTTGACCTGGAAGGTCTCGTCTACCCCGCCCGTGCTGCATATTTCGAAGCCGTAGCCGACCGCGGTCAGCGAGGAACCCTGCGGCAAGTATCCGTGGTTATTCACCAGCCACGTGAGCATCGCGAGGATGTCCACGCTGCCGGACTGCTCGCCGTACACGTCGCCGGTGCCGGCCACCTGCCAGATCAGCTCGGAACCGTACTGGCACAGGATCCAGCTCTTCACCGGGACGCCGCCGTTCCCACCGAAGCTGACTGTGGCCAGCGTGGGGCCGCACGGCCCGCCGCGGTTGACCATGTCGTGCTGGATCATCACCTCGTTGTTCCAGTTGTTGAGCCAGATATCGTAGGCCGCTTCGGCGCGAGTCCCGGCCGTCGGGTTCATGGTCTCCGAGAAGGACGAGTAGATGGAGGAGAAGCTCGTAAGCGGGTTCGAGTCGTAGCTCTCTCCCGTGTTGGGATACGAGATGACGGCCGTGTTGTCGGCGGGCAGGTTGGCTATCGCGTACCAGTTGCCGGGGTTGGTCGAGTGCAGCGTCTGGGACCATCCGGAGATGGGGTTCCACACGTCCTGCCCGACGGTGGTGTTGCTGCCGTTGCTGCCGGTGATGGCCGGGTAGAGGTATGGCCCGCAGCTGCCCATCGCGGCCGATGTGACGCACACCGCCCCGGCGTCCGTGCCGGCATCGCCAGCGCCCGCACCACCGCTGCTGCCGCTCGTACCGCTGCTGCTGCCGCTACCCCCTTCGCCGACGATGCCGCCGGATCCGCTTCCCACGGTGGCATCATCGGACCCCGTCGCGGTGCCGGCGTCGGACGCGCTCGCGCCACCGCTGCTCGAGGAGCTGTCGAATCCGTTGGTCGTTCCTGTGTCGGTCTGGTCTTCGCTCGCTAGGGGCGCTCCGGGATGCGAGGAGGTCTGACCGCAGGCGGCCACGAGGAGCAGCGTGGCCGGAAGGATGGGGATTACCCGGCCGAGCAGCTTGGGGTCATGTGTTCGAGCCGACCGGTGCATGGTGGATTGGCCTCCCTCGGAGGGTAGGCGCCGAACACGCCGGCCGGAGCTCAATTATTTGGAACGTCCACGAGCCCGAGCCCTATCGCTCGGCCCGCGCCCGGTCTCACCGTGATGCTATCTTCAAACCATGGTGAACGACTCGGCAGCCGCGGAGCGACTTCGACTGGCGCTCGAGCTTGCCGAGCTCGGTGAAGCGATGTTTCGTCAGCGCCTCCGCCGCGATCGTCCGGAGCTGACCGAAGAGCAAATCGAAGGGCTCCTGGATGCGTGGCGCCAGCGCCGGCCCGGGGCCGAGCACGGCGACGCCTTGGGCAAGCCCGTTGTCTGGCCCCGTCGATCTTGAGCTCGCTCGAGGCAGCGCTCAGGCGCATCGCGAGTGAGCTGGACGCTCGCGGGCGTCGCTGGGCCCTCGTGGGAGGACTTGCGGTGAGCGCGCGTGCCGAACCACGTACGACCCGGGACGTCGACGTCGTCGTCGAGGTCGTGAACGACGGGGACGCGGAGTCTCTGGTGCGCGACCTGCAGTCGGCCGGCTTCCAGGTCCTTGCGGCGGTCGAGCAGGACACCGTCCGCCGCCTTGCGACAGCCCGCCTCGTCGCACCGGGCGGCACGGCGCGAGGTGTCGTCGTGGATCTCCTGTTCGCCTCCTCGGGGATCGAGCACGAGGTGGCTCGCGGGGCCGAATCAATCGAAGTCCTCTCGGGGCTGCGCATCCCCGTTGCCCGCGTCGGCCATCTGATGGCGCTCAAGCTGCTCGCGCGCGACGATCGCACGCGGCCGCAGGATCTCGATGATCTTCGATCCCTTCTGCGCGAGGCGACCGCCGCGGACCTCGCTGAGCTCAAGGAGTCGCTCCTCGCGATCGAAGCCCGCGGATACCACCGAGAGCGGCGGCTGACGGAGCTGCTGGAAGCGTTCTTGCGGGAAGAGAAGGTTTGACGCAGCGCACGTAGGGCGCGAGCCCGGTGCTGACGGCGGTGGCGTAGACGGAGCTGCGTGGCACACGTTGGCACGCACGCACCCGAGCAGTGACGCGCACTTGGCGGCGAGGAATCTGCCCCAGGTGCTGGTCTGCTGCTTGCTCTGCTCCTGATTCGTGCGATCGCCCCGTCCCCTTCTCACCCGCGCCATGGCGTTCTGCGCCCACCAGGGATCGGCTGCGCTCCGGATCGGTCTTTGCGCGGCCCTCCTTCAGGCATGCTCCGCCGCGCCCGCGGCGCGGTCCGACACGGACGCCGACTCGAATGACGGGTGGACGGGCCGCACGAACATCGAGGCCGTCTTTGCGGCATCCTGCTCGGGATGCCACTCAACGCAGTGGTCGACATGCTGGAGCGTGCAGGAGTCGGCCGTTTCCGTGCAGGACGCCATCACCTCGGGCGACATGCCGCGAGGCGGCGCGCTTTCGTCGTCCGACAAGAACACCGTACTTTCCTGGCTCCAGGAAGGAGCCCCTTGCTCGGGAACGAAGCCCGCGGGGCCCGATGGCGGCCCCGGTCTGGGCGGCCCGCCGGTGGTGGGTATTGCGGAGAGTGCGACGGGCGCTGGCGTTCAATAGTGCGCGGACTGCCCGATCGGGAGATGCGGCTACGGCGTCTCGGTATTCTCCGGATCGAAGTCCGGCGGCTCACGAGGGTCCGGGTTGCTGGGTGGCGCGGCTACCGGTCCTGCCGATGCGTCCTTCGGGTTCACGTCCAGCAGCTCGACCTCGAACTTCAGCCCGGCCTTCGGCGGGATGTTGGGCGGGCTCCCGGCCTCGCCGTACCCGAGCGCCTGGGGGATCACGAGGCGGCGCTTGCCGCCGACCTTCATGCCGGCGACCCCCTCGTCCCAGCCCTTGATGACCGCGCCGGCGCCGAGCTTGAAGTCGAACGGCGCGCCATGGTCACGCGAGCTGTCGAACTTCGAGCCGTTCATCAGGGTCCCCGTGTAATGCACGCGCACCGTGTCGCCCGTCCTGGCCTGCTTGCCGGCTCCGACGACGTCGTCCACGATCTGCAGCGCGGGCGGTCCTGGATCCGGAGGCACCGGGGCTGCGGGCTTGAAGTCGCTCTCGCCGGGCTCGGGCACCTTGTGGGAGCAGCCGAACAGCAGCAGCAGAGCTGTCACGACGAACGAGATGTAGCGACGCATGATGTGCCGATTCTAATGGACGGATAGATGATCGCCCGAGTCGACCAGCGCCACGAGCGGCATGGGAGCCACGACGGTGGCGTCAGGCGGTGGCATCCTCTGGCACACGTCCCTCCCTCCGGAAGCCAGAATTCCGCCGATCCGGCGGGTGCGGTTGTTGCGTCACGGAGTGCTCGCGACCAATGAGCTCCACTCGAACCTGGATTCTCGCGCTCGCCGCCCGCAACGGGAGGATCATCGCGGAGGGGTTCCGGGGCGAGCTTGCGTGACCCCCGATCACTTTCGACTCGTCGTGGCGCTCGGGGTCTGTCGCGCATGCGTCCGCTGTAAGAAAGCGCGACCAACTCCGCTGGACGCGAATTCCTACCGTAGTAGGATACATTCCATGTCCTCCCAGGGAGCCGCCAAGCTATCCGTGAGCGTACCCAATGACCTCGCCAAAGCCGTCCGCAAAAAGGTCGGTGCACGCGGTTTGTCCGGCTTCGTGGCGAGGGCCATGCGGCACGAGCTCGAGCGCGAGCAGCTTGGCCTATTCCTCGCCGAGCTCGACGAGACGCTCGGCCCCGTGCCCACCCGGACGCTTGTTCTCGCGAGGGCGGCGTGGCCGCGGCGCTGATCCTTGATGCCGAGGCGCTCAATGCCGTTGCCCACGCTTCCGAGCGCCCCGCTCTCGCGATTCGCGCGCGAGCCATTCTGCAAGTTGCGCGCGACGAAGGGGCGCTCGTAAGGGTGCCCTCTCCTGTCCTTGCCGCAGTATGCCCCGGAGGACCGCGGGACGCGCCCGTGAACCGCGTGCTCAACGGCCGCGGGCTCGCCGTCGTGGGTCTTGGCGCCGGCACTGCGCGCCGGGCAGGGGCCCTGCTGTCGCGAGCAAAAATGGGATCCGCGCATGCCGTCGATGCCTTCGTCGTGGCCACGGCTCTCGAGTTCGGGAGCGCGGTCATCGCGACCGGCGACCCCGACGACATCGCGCGCCTGTCGTCCGGTCTTCGTCAAATACGCATCTTCGCCGTGTGATACCCGACAGGCCGGACCCCACATGTGCACGAGGGGCCTTGAAATATGCCGCTCGGACCGAAACCGCGAACGTTCGCATTTCTCGATGGCGCGCAATCGCGAGAGCGACAAAGCTCTTGCGCCCATGAACGCGAGAATTCATGCCTTCCGCAGGCTTTTAGGTTTCCTCGCGCTCGCGACCCTGCTGTCGGGAACCGCGACCGCCTGTAGCTCCTCCAGCGCCAAGTCGGAAGAGACCGGCGACGCCGCCCCGGTCTCGGACGCCGGCTCGATCGACGGCGGCTCGCCCCTCGTCACGATCGCGGACGGTCAGCTCAAGGGACACGTCGACGGCTCGGTGTACGCGTTCCTCGGGATCCCCTATGCCCAGCCGCCCGTCGGGCCGCTGCGATGGAAGGCGCCCCAGAAGCCCACGCCGTGGACCGACGTCCGCGTCGCCTCGACGTTCGGGAACCGCTGCGCGCAGAACGCGAACATGACGCTGCAGACGGCGGCGAGCGCGGAGGAGGATTGCCTCTACCTCAACGTTTGGACCCCGGACCCGGCGGCCTCGAAGCTCCCGGTCATGGTGTGGTTCCACGGGGGCGGCAACGTCGGCGGCTCGGC
>Ga0209415_10016168_pt1 | contig 12020 bp, 11 predicted proteins | sample PeaSoiSIISIP2007_FD_187696 | JGI IMG/M metagenome (GOLD analysis project Ga0209415, IMG submission 187696) | Peat soil microbial communities from Weissenstadt, Germany - SII-SIP-2007 (SPAdes) (version 2) | ecosystem: Environmental > Terrestrial > Soil > Wetlands > Peat | place: Germany... | reverse complement strand
GGAATCACCATCGACCACGCCTCCACGCAGCGATGCCGGTAGAGGCGCTCTTCGAGAGGCATAGTGCGGACCAGTTCGTCCACGTCGAACCAGCGCGGCTTCTGCACCAGTCCCTTCACTTCGATCTTCCACGGACTGATCTGGAACCTGCCCACCATGTCCTTAACGGCTTGCTTATCCTCTTCGTTGAACTCGTAGAAGTTGTTGTAGCTGGTGGCGGCCCACTCTTCCGTGATGGGCCGGTCGAGCGTGAACTGCGGATTGCGTTTGGCCGGGTACGGGCCCGTGGTGGTGGCCGCCAGCAAACTCTCTACTCCCAGAAAGCCCGCTGCCGCCAGCAGTTGCCGTCGGTTCAGGTACACGGACTCCGGCGTGGCCTCGCGCTCGGGGATCTCCCATCCGCGGGGGATTCGAATCAACATCGCGGTTCTCCTACTCTATTGTTATACGCCAGGCACAACGGAGCGGACCGCCCGCTTCTCTCCAGTCGCGCCGATGGCGGCTCCGCCCTGTGCCTTCCAATACGTCATGCGCGCTGGCCGGGCCGAATGTCATGGACGGGCGAACAACGGGCACCCGGCATGCGTATTTACAAATGGAGGTTGGCTTCCATGTTCTGTACCAGGTGCGGCGTCAATCTGGAAGAAAGCGTCAAATTCTGCAGCCAGTGCGGCGCTGCCACGGGTGCGGCGTCGTCCACCGCCGTCCCGCCGCGCACCGAGAGGCTGAGCCGCCCGGCCGACGAACAGAAAATCGCCGGTGTCTGCGCCGGGTTCGCGCGCTACATGGGCGTCGATGTGACGCTCGTGCGCATTCTCTGGATCGTGCTGGTGATCTGGCCTATCCCGTTCATCGGAATCATCGGGTACATTGTGGCCTGGATCGTGATGCCGGTCAGTTATCCGCCGGCGGCTACGCCCGCGCCCCCGGCTGCGCCGGCGACGTAGATCAACTCAGGGCCTTCGCTTCAGCCGCCGGAATCGGCACATCCTTCCCATGGCGCCACAGCCGCTCCAGATCGTAATACTGGCGAGCCTGCGGTGAGAAGATGTGCACAATAAAATCGCCGTAATCGGCCAGCACCCATTCGGCGTTGTTCACGCCTTCCATGCTGAGGGGCCGCTCGCCGCGCGTTTTCAACTGCTTCTGCAGCTCTTCGGCCATCGCCTGGATCTGCCGCTGATTGGTACCCGTGGCGATGACGAAGTAGTCGGCAAACGAGGTCACCTCGCGCAAATCGAGCACACGGATATCCGAGCCCTTCCGGGAGTCGAGCGCGCGCACCGCCGTAAGCCAGGAGGGTTCTACCTCCTCCGGCGCGGATCTGCCTTCGGTGGCTTCGATTTCCGCGGAATGTGCGCGATCTGCGAGACTGGGAGGGATCTTCCGAAGCGGATGACTGGGGCCTCGAATAGGGCTTCGTTCTCCTACCCTGATGGTACACTGGTTCCGAGGAATGCAGAAGCTGCGAACCGTCCTGTTCGCCCTGTGTTCGCTGCCATTACTGGCGCAAACTCCGGTGGCTACCCAAGGCGATCCCCTCAAAAAAGAAGCCAATCTGGCCAGTGACGAAGTGCGCCGTGTGTCCGGTCTGGTGGAGAGCGGCGCGCTTCCCAATGTACGGCTGCAGGAAGCCATCGACAAGCTCGACGACGCCCGCGATGACATGGTCCTTCGCCGGACGCTCTACATCCCCGCGCAGAGCATGACCGAGGAACAGAGCGCGGAGATGCTTGCCGCCGCGCAAAGACGCCTCGACCGGCAGACCGCCCGTATCGCCGTGATGCAGGAACTCGTCGATAAAGGCATCGCCGCGCGAAACTCGCTCGATCCGCTGAAGGACGAGCTGCACTTCCGCCAGACCACGCTCGACCTGGCCCATGCCCGCGCCGACCTCCTCGTGGAACTGGCGGCCATGGCCCGCTCCGAGCAGAGTCTGGAACAGGCCACCGCGGGCGGCGCCGTCGAACAACATTTCGCGGGGAAGGGCTCATTCACTGCCGACGACCTCAAAGCGGTTGAAGCGGCATGGCAGAAACACTATGATCGTCCCATGCCCATCAGCGCCAACGGCCAGACGGCCGCGCACACCGCTCTGGGATTCGACCATCGCGGCAAAGTGGACGTCGCCGTTACGCCCGATCAGCCCGAAGGCGTATGGCTGCGGCATTACCTCGAGGCGCACAACATTCCTTTCTTCGCTTTTCGCGCGGCGCTGCCCGGCAAGGCGACGGGCGCGCACATTCACATCGGACCGGCCAGCGTCCGTCTGGCGCGTCTCATGAGGCCCGCGGAGTGACCGGCGAGGCGACCGTTTTTCTCTCCAGCGAACAGATTCGCGAGCGCGTGCACCAGCTGGGGGACGAGATCTCCCGCGACTATCCGAACGGGCCGCTGTATTTGATCGGCATCCTCAAAGGGTCGTTTGTGTTCCTCGCCGATCTGGCGCGCGCCATCGCCACGCCCTGCCGCGTGGAGTTCATGGGTATCTCCAGCTACGGCAAAGGCAAGAAAAGCTCCGGCGAAGTGAAGGTCACCAAGGATCTCGATGTCTCCATCGAGGGCTTCGACGTGCTGGTGGTGGAGGACATCATCGACAGCGGCATCACGCTGACGTATCTGCTGAATGTGCTCGAGCAGCGCAAGCCGAAGTCGCTGGGGATCGTGGCCATGCTGGACAAGCCGGAGCGCCGCCAGCGCCCGGTGCAACCGAAGTACGTCGGTTTCCGGATTCCCGATGAGTTCGTGGTCGGCTACGGACTTGATTTCTCGGAAGACTACCGCAACCTCAAAGATGTTTGCATCCTTCAGGACGGCCCCGCGGCGCCGTAGAACGCGCGGCGGTGAACCACCCGGGGGCAGATGCCGAACTAATCGAGATTCATCCGCCGCAGGATCTGTTGAAAGCCAGCCATGCCTCGCAAGGGGTCCAGCCGTGGATCGAGCAGCACGCTCATGAAGCCGGCGGTGTGCGTGTCCACTGCTTCCTCCAGCGCCTGCATGGCGCGCGCCGTGTCGTTCAGGCCCAGCCACGAGTACACCAGACCAACCGGTGAAACGTATTCGCGGGCAGCCATGTCGGTCAGCTCCTGGAGCAGCTTCTCGGCCACCGCATGGCGTCCCTTCGCTGCATTGGCCATCACCAGCATGCCCAGCACCTGACTGCGGCACGCATCCCCGGGACTCCATTCCAGCGCCGCGATCGCCTCGTCGAAGCGTCCCATCTGCATCAGAATGATCCCGTGCTGATAGTGTGTGTCGGGCACGTTCGGCACCAGCGTGAGGGCGTGCTCGATGGAGGCCAGCGCGGATTCGTAGCGGCCGGAATAGTAATCGACGATCGCCAGAACCCGGTAGACCCGCACGGAAAGAGGATCCAGTTCGCGGGCTCTCTCCACCGCGGCTCGCGCCTGTTCCAGGCGGCCGCGCTGTACCAGGCTGAATGACGCCTGCACGTGGGCCACCAGCGAACTGGGGCGGATCTCGATTCCCCGGCGGATGAGTTGCTCACCCTCGTCCCATTGCCACTCCAGCACGCCGGTCAGAGTCCCCAACGCGACCCATGCCTCCGAACACTGCTCGTCCAACTGGATGGCCCGCAGCGCCATGCGTTTCGACATGGCCATCAATTCCGAGGGCCGGCGCTTCTCGAGGAACATCAGCCAGTTGTAGGCGTCGGAGAGGCCGGCGTAAGGATCGGCATACTCCGGGTCGAGCGAGATGGCGCGCGTGAAACACGCGGCGGCCTCGCGGCAGCTTTCCACGGTGATGTTGTTCCACGCGTAGCGGCCCTGCAGGTAGAGGTTATAGACCTCCGGCGATGGCGGCTTCCTGCGGGTGTGCCACTTTTCGGAGAGCTGGACGCGCAGCGAACCTGCCACCGCTGCGGAAATCTCGTCCTCCACCGCGAACAGGTCGGAGAGATCGCAGTCGAAGGTTCGTCCCCACGTCCAGGCGGACGTGTGCGTATCGGCAATGCGCACGGAGATTCGCGCTTTCGAGCCGGCGATGCGAACGCTGCCATGCACTGCCGTGCCCACCCCAAGGTTGCGCGCGACTGCTGTCAGGTCGGGCTCATCGCCGGTGAAGCGGGACGCCGACGTTCGGGCAGTGACACGCAGGCCGGCCAATCCCGCCAGCCGGTCGATGATGGCCTCGGTGATTCCCTGGCACAGGTAGTCCTGTTCGGGCTGGCCGCTGAGGTTCACAAACGGCAGAACCGCCACGAAATTCCGGTCGGCGCGCGCTTCGGTTTCCGTCTCCGCCGTTTCCTGCTTCCCGCGTTCGGGTTCGCGGCGATGGAACGAGGGCACGTAACTCCCTGGCTCGAACGAGATCACCACCGTATCCCCGGCACCCTCGTCCTCGTAATACTCGGCCAGGCGGCGCCGGAGCCGCTGAGCTTCGGTGCGCACGATCGAGTCGATACGGGGATCGAAATCGGACCCGCGGTCGAAGACTTCCTGGGCGAGGGTGTATTGCTTGAGTGGCTCGGAGTTTCCCGCCAGGGTCTGCTCCACCGTCCACCGAATGAACCGGGACAGCCGCTCCGACGCCGCAAACCCCCGGCTGGCGGCGATGCGCTCTACCTGCTCACGGATCTCGGATTCCCCGAGTCCGCCCCAACTGACGCCGAGATTCATCTCCCGCCCGCTGGCCGCCAAGCTGCGCCTTCGTGCCTGCGAGGTTAGCACAAGGCACGCCCGGAAACAATAGACTTTTCTGTGACTTTCGCGTTTCGAACCTGGTCGCGTCTGGCCGTCAGCTAACGTGCTCCTGACTCCAGGAGCCGGGTGTCCAGGCCCTACACTTACAGATGGTTATGGCATCCGGCCAGGCAATGATGAATTTGTTCTACCTTCGCACTAAATTCGGCGGGCGTTTGGCTCAGCTTGTCCGCCGCCTCCGGGGCGTGCCGGCACGCTCCTCCGGGGGCACTGACGAATACGCTCTGGCCCTGGACAACGTCTCCGATGCCGTCGCCATCGCCGACGATGAAGGAGCTATCCGCTTCTCCAACGCCGCATTCGACCGAGCCTTTGCCCGGGGGGGCGGCGAGCTGATTGGCTCCAGCCTGCTCGATCTCACAGAAAACCACGAGAATGCCGAAGTGCTCCCCACGCCCTCGGGCCTGGTGGCCATCATTCGCGACACCAGCGAGGCGCGGCGGCTGGAGGCGCAATTGCTCCAGGCGCAGAAGATGGAAGCCGTGGGCCGTCTGGCCGGCGGCGTCGCCCACGATTTCAACAACCTGCTGACCATCATCAATGGGTACGCCGAGCTTGCCCTGATCGCAACCGACGCAACCAGTCCCGCCTTCGCGCCCCTGCGCGAAATCCGTAAGGCCGGCGAGCAGGCGGCGGAGCTGACTCAGCGGCTCCTGGCAGTGGGCCGCAGCCAGTTGCTCCAGCCCAGGGTGGTGGAGATCAACGCTCTGGTCAGCGACCTGATCGACATGGTCCGGCCGCTGCTCGGCGATTCCATCCAGTTCGTCAGTTCGCTCGATCCCCAGGCCGGATGCGCTCGCCTCGATCCCGGCCAGTTTCGCCAGGCTCTGCTGAATCTGGTGGTGAACGCGCGGGACGCAATGCCCAATGGCGGCATGCTTCTGATCGAAACGGCAAAGGTGTCGGCAGGCTGCGACAGCGAGGCGGATCCCGATGCACCCGCCGGCGAGTGCGTGATGATATCCGTTACCGACGACGGTATCGGCATCGATGAGGAAACGAAGGCCCATCTGTTCGAGCCGTTCTTCACCACCAAGGGGCCGGGAAACGGCACGGGTTTGGGACTCTCCACCGCCTTCGGCATCGTGAAGCAAAGCGGAGGACACATCCGGGTGGACAGCTCCGTCGGCGATGGCGCCACCTTTCGCATGTACTTCCCGCACTGCGAGCGCGTGGAGGCGGCATCGAGCGAGCGTGGGCCCGAGCAGCGCGCGTTTCCTGGCGATGAGATGCGCGGTGATGAAGTCATTCTGGTAGTCGCCGACGATGCGCGCGTCCGCGGCCTGGTGCTGAGCAGCCTGAAGCTGCTCGGGTATAGCGTTCTCGAAGCGCAAAGTCACGTGGAGGCGGAGTCGATTTGCGAGCACCACGATGGCGCTATCCATCTGCTTCTGGCGGACGGGGCCATCCCGGGAGTAGCCGGACGGGAGCTGGCCCGCAGTGTTCGCCGGATGCATCCTGGCGTTCGCGTGTTGTACACTTCCTCGTACCCCGAGAACGCCATCCCCCGGCGAATGGGTCCTGGCGAAGACTGTATCGCCAAGCCGTTCAGCCCGCACTGCCTTGCGCAGAAAATACGAGAGCTTCTCGATCAGCAAATCCGCTATTCCGTTCTCGTCGTGGACGACGAGGCGCCGGTGCGTGACCTGCTGGCCGACCTGCTTGGGCGCGCCGGCTATGACGTCCTCTCCGCTTCCAACGGCGAAGCGGCACTGCAGCTTGTCCAGGAGTTCGCTCCGGCTTTGGTGCTCATGGATCTCGTGATGCCTGGGAAAGAGGGGCTTGAGACGATCCCGGAAATACGCCGGATTGCGCCTCAGACCAAGATCATCGCCATCTCCGGCGCATTCGGCAGCCGTTTCCTGGAGGTTGCGGCACACCTGGGCGCCAACGCGACGCTGGCCAAGCCCCTGGCCGCCGATGTTCTGCTCAGCACCGTACGGGACGTGCTCGCGGGCTAGGCCGGCCGAGCCGCTCGTCAATCGCAACTGCCCGCTGCCGGTTCCGGATGGTAGGATTGAAATCGCTCCGGTACGCTATGAGGCCCCAATTCCACGAGGACTTTGCCCGCCATAACAGCCCGCGCACGTCCTCCGACCGCCAGTTCGGTTTCGTGCTGGGCCTTTTTCTGGCGGTCATCGCGCTCTGGCCTGCGCTGTCCCGCGGCCGTCCGCGAACAGATCTGCTCATCGCCGGCGGCATCCTTATATTGATTGCGGCGGTCGCGCCGTTTCTGCTTCGTCCGCTCAACCGCGCCTGGACGGCGCTGGGCATGCTGCTGGGGCGCATCATGAATCCCGTCGTGATGGCGGCCCTTTACTACGTTGTCTTCACGCCCTGGGGGCTTCTGCTGCGCCTCTTCGGCCGGGATCCTCTGCGCCTGCGGCTGGACCCTCGGGCGACCAGTTACTGGGTCGAACGGCAGCCGCCGGGGCCCGCGCCGGAAAGCATGACAAACCAGTTTTAAGCGCACGAGTGCCCACCATCCTCGGCATCTCCGCTTTCTACCACGACAGCGCCGCGGCGCTCCTCCGTGATGGCGAGATCGTGGCCGCGGCCCAGGAAGAGCGTTTCACCCGTCGAAAACACGATGCCGGCTTCCCGCGCCATGCCGTCGACTACTGTCTCGACGAAGCGGACGGAGAACCCGATTACGTGGTCTTCTATGACAAGCCGTTCCTCAAATTCGAGCGGCTGATGGAGACGTATCTCGCGTTTGCGCCGCGCGGGCTGCGCTCGTTCACCATGGCGCTTCCTTTGTGGATTCGCGAGAAGCTCTTCCAGAAAAGCCTCCTCGATCGCGAACTGCGTCCGCGGCGTCTGCTCTTCACCGAACATCACCTCAGCCACTCTGCCGCGGCATTCTTCCCCTCGCCTTTTGACAGCGCGCTGATTCTCACCATGGACGGCGTCGGCGAGTGGGCCACCACGTCCGCCGCCCTGGGCCGCGAAAATCGCATTGAGGTAATTCGCGAAATCCATTTCCCGCACTCCCTCGGGCTTCTGTACTCGGCGTTCACGTATTACTGTGGCTTTCGTGTCAATTCCGGAGAATACAAATTAATGGGCCTTGCCCCGTACGGGCAGCCGAAATACGCGGACCTGATTCGGCAGCGGCTGGTGGACGTGAAGCCCGACGGCTCCTTCCGCCTGCGCATGGAATATTTCAACTATTGCGCCGGCCTGACCATGACCAACGCCCGGTTCCACGAGCTTTTCGGCGGTCCGCCGCGCGCCCCCGAGGACCCGCTCGATCAGCGCCACAAGGATATCGCCGCCTCCATTCAGGCCGTGCTGGAAGACGTGGTGCTGCGCATGGCCATCACGCTGCGCGAGCAGACCGGCGAGCGCAACCTCTGCCTCGCGGGCGGTGTGGCGCTCAACTGCGTCGCCAACGGCCGCCTGTTGCGCGAAGCCGGTTTCGACCGTTTGTGGATTCAGCCCGCCGCCGGAGACGCCGGGTGCGCGCTGGGAGCCGCGCTGGCCGTGCATCACATGTTCCTCGATCAACCGCGCCAGGCCTGTGCCGACTGCATGCGCGGCAGCTATCTCGGCCCCGGTTTTTCCCAGCCCGAAATCGAACGGCGACTAAAGGCCGCAGGCGCGCACTACCGTGTCCCTGACGAGGCTGCATTGCTCGCCGCGACCGCGGACGCTCTGGCCGATGGCAAAGCGGTCGGCTGGTTCCAGGGCCGCATGGAATTCGGCCCACGCGCGCTGGGAGCGCGGTCAATTCTCGCTGACGCGCGCTCGCCGCGGATGCAATCGATTCTCAATCTCAAAGTGAAACGCCGCGAGTCGTTCCGCCCCTTCGCGCCCGCGGTCACGCTGGAGGCTGCGCCGGCCTGGTTCGACCTGCCCGTCGAAAGCCCGTACATGCTGCTGGTCGCCGATGTGCGCCGCCGCGAAATTCCCGCGGTCACCCATGTGGACAACTCCGCGCGCATCCAGACCGTCCGCGAAGCCGACAACCCGCGCTTCCACGCTCTGCTGCGCGCTTTCGAGCAAAAGACCGGCTGCCCCGTGCTGGTGAACACCAGCTTCAATGTCCGCGGCGAACCCATCGTCTGCACCCCCGAAGACGCCTTCCGCTGTTTCATGGGCACCGATATCGACGTTCTGGCCATCGGCGGCTGCTATCTTCGAAAGGAGGACCAGCGGAGCACAACCGAACCGGCGCCGGCTTACGAGCCGGATTAACGTCGCGGGTATCAGTGTTGATAAAACCTGGTCGGGGTTCGGTACGTCAAGGATTGATAATGAGAGCAAACCATGGAGTTCTTGTCCTGCCGCTGCTGGCGGCAGTGATGATGCAGGCTTTGGCGCAGCAGCAGGAGAGCGCACAGACGCCGGCGTCTTCCGGCAGTCAGACGACGACCCAGTCGCCTTCGACTTCCTCCTCAACCACCACGTCTTCCACCACGAAGGCGCAGCCGCCTGCCCAGACCCAGCCAAAGGCTGAAATGCCGTACCTCCTGCCGGATGGCGGTTTTTCCATCGAGCCGTTTTATTGGCTCGCTCCGAATCTTCCCATCATGAAGGGCGGCGCTCAGGCCATCGCCTCCAACGCCGGGTTCAACTACGTCGGTAAGGCCGACGATCCCTTCGGCGCCGAGCTGGGCATCCCCGCGGGAGCCCAGAGCACCATCCGTGTCTCGTATTTCCGCATACATGGACGCGGCAACGAGAATCTCCAGGCCGACGCCACGCTGCTGGGAACCGGATTCTCCGCCGGCGACTATCTGGTCACCAACTACATCGTTCAGGATGCGAAAGTCTCGCTGGACTACCTCACCTGGCCGGTGGCTCCCGGCCCGCGCAAAATCCGTTTCAAGACGCTGTGGGAAGTGCAGTGGCTCTCTTTCGATACGCACATCAGCGCGCCTTTCGCGCCGGCCAACACCACCTCCAATTCGGGCAACTTCCCTTCGGAAACGAAGAATTTGTTCCTGCCCACCCTCGGCGGCGAGCTGGAAGAAGCGCCATCCCGCCACTTTCGCTGGGAGCTCAAGGGCGACGGATTCGCCATTCCTCACCACGCCGTCATCTGGGAGGGGGAAGCATCGCTCGCCTTCCGCGTGGGGCACGTGGAGCTGCTGGCCGGCGGGAAGATCTTCCACTACAAGACGTCGCCGCAGGCCGATCAGTACTTCCTCGACACCCTCTGGGGCCCCTACGCCGGGCTCCGCTACTACCTCCAGAAGCCGGAATAAGGACCGCGGCAGCGTTTCACAATCTGGGTTTCGGCTCCGGCAGCACGTAGGCCTGGCACTGCGACTGGAAGCCGTTCGCGTTGTGGTGGCCGTCGCAGAACGGTTTGTTTTCCGAGAGGCCGCATCGGCATAGCCCGATCACCTTGCGCCCCGCGAGGCCGTACTGCCCGCCGTCGGCATCGCAAATCTCGAAATCGCCTTCAATGAGGATGGGTCCGTTGTTGCGGACTGTGACTTTTGTAGCAGCCATGAATGAAATCCTCGCAGATCCCGAGTGGGCGGCGCAACGGGGACGGGCGATATACTGCTATGCTGACGGACAACCTGCAGCCGCTCCATGAACCTGAAGCTTCGTTCCTTCGCGCTGAGGCGGCGCTCCATGCCTGCGAGAAGGCAAACGCCCGGAAAGCTGGGGACAGACGGAACGTTCGCGCGCTGAAGCGCGTGTCGCCGGCCCGGGACAGGCGGCGAGAATCCCGGACGGAAAGCTGGGGACAGACGGTGGGAAAGCTGGGGGAAAGCTGGGGACAGACGGAACGTTCGCGCGCTGAAGCGCGTGTCACCGGCCAGAACAACGGGAAGATCTCGTCGCAGTACAATGCGATCAGCGGGGAGACCGTGCAGTACGTCTACGACAGCCTCAATCGCCTCGGCAGCGCGGCGGGTTCGGGCTGGGGCAACAGCTACGTCTACGACGGTTTCGGCAATCTGCTGCAGAAAAACGTGACCGCGGGCAGCGCGCCGACGCTGACGCAGACCGTGAACGCGGCCAACAACCAGATCAACGGCCGCAGCTACGATGCCAACGGTAACGACATCACGGGCAGCTTCGTGAGCTACGACTTCCTCAATCGGATGATCAGCTACGGAGGCACGTACCTCAACGAGTACTCCTACGATGCCGCCAATCGGCGCATCTACAAGGCAGCGTACTCGAACGGCTCGACGCTGCAGAGCGAGGGCTACATTCTCTACGGCCTCGACGGCGAGAATCTGGGGACGTACACTCCGACCCTCTTCAACAACGGCTCGGGCCAGGAGGGCATGCTGCTGGAGCAGGCGACCGGCCGCACCTACTTCTTCGGCAAGAAGCTGTTCACTACCGAGGACATGGTCGGCTCGGCGGCGTCGCAGGGGACGTTCTTCCCCTGGGGCGAGCAGCGCACCGGCAACACCAGCGAGCAGTACGGCTTCGCTACTTACTGGCAGGACAGCGAGAGCGGCCTCGATTTCTTCGGGGCACGGTATTTCTCCGGGGCCCAGGGCAGGTTCACGACACCCGACTGGAGCGCCAGACCGCAGCCGGTCCCGTACGCGAAGTTCACAGATCCGCAGACCCTGAATCTGTACAGCTACGTTCGGAACAACCCACTTTCCCTAAGGGATCTGGATGGTCACAAGCTGGACTGCAGCGGCGACAATGCAAAAGGCATTGGCTGTCAGTTCCTCGCGACCTGGAATACGATGCACGGCATAAAGACGCCATCGGTCACCAGCAAACTCTCGTTCCCGAGTTCACAACAGCCGCAGGCAGCAGACCCTCAGAAGGCAGATGTTGAAATCGGGAAGCCGGAAGTCTTCACCAAGAACGCGACTCTGTGGAACACCAGCGCCACAACAGTGAATGGTCTTGCGGTTGCAACTGGGGGACTCATGGCTCTCCCCCTGGTGCCAGAAGCTGCTGCTGGAGCAAGCGCAGCGGCAAACTGGACAGCAAATGCAACTGGGCTGCTTGGTTCCGCTACGGGACGAGTGTTTTGGTCCGCCGTCGGTTCTGGTACTGCTGCCGAATGGGCGGAGCAAAATGGAGGCTCAACGCTTGAGATGTCGCCTCTGGGAAGTCTTGCAAATTGGGCGCAAGGCTACCTTCCTCAGACAAGTACCACCGGGGCGGCCTGGAGCTGGCTATCGGGAGCATTCGCAAGTGGCGCTCAGGGGCCAGTGACCTATTTGCAAGGGCCATATGTCGGGAACACATGGCAGTATGTCGAGAAGCCGATACTGGAAATGCAAGGCAACCCAATAACTGTCAACGCCGGTTGAAATTTCCCCAGTTCGCCGGTCGAAAAGTCGCCCACCC
>Ga0209415_10016167_pt1 | contig 12022 bp, 11 predicted proteins | sample PeaSoiSIISIP2007_FD_187696 | JGI IMG/M metagenome (GOLD analysis project Ga0209415, IMG submission 187696) | Peat soil microbial communities from Weissenstadt, Germany - SII-SIP-2007 (SPAdes) (version 2) | ecosystem: Environmental > Terrestrial > Soil > Wetlands > Peat | place: Germany... | reverse complement strand
TCGCGCACCGCGAGACGGGGCTGGAAGGTGACCACGTTGGCGACCATCCCGGTCCGCTCCGCCCCGTACTTCTCGTACACGTGCTGGATCACCTGCTCGCGGTGGTCGGTGGAGAAATCGATGTCGATGTCCGGCGTCCCCTGGTGGTCGACGTGGAGGAAGCGCTCGAAGAGCAGGTTGTGGGCGATCGGGTCCACCCGGGTGATGCCGAGCAGGTAGGCGACGATGGAGTCGGCGGCGCTGCCCCGCCCCTGGCCGGGGACGCCGTGCTCCCGGGCCCAGACCATGATCTCGTGGACGATCAGGAAGAACTCGGCGAGATTGGTCCTCTGGATGACGTCGAGCTCCATCTGCAGCCTCCGGGCCACCTCGGGGGTGAGCGGCCGGTACCTGCGCCGGACCTGGTCCTGGCAGAGCCCGTAGAGGACCGAGAAGGGGGTCTCGCCCGCGGGGACCGGGAAGCCGGGGAAGCGGACCTCGGTGAAGTCGAGGTCGAGGCTGCACTGGGTGGCGATGCGGGCGGCGTGGTCGAAGGCGCCGGGGAAGCCGGGGAGCCGCCGGCGCAGGACGGCCTCGGGAAGCAGGCGGTGCTCGCAGTTGGGCAGGAGCAGCCCGTGCGCGGCGGCGCGTTCGAGCGTGGTGCGGTGGCGGATCGCGGTGAGGATGTCGAGCAGCGGCTTGTCGTCGCGGGTGGCATGGGCGGGGGTGGCGCTGGCGACGAGCAGAAGGCCGGCTCGCTCCGCCAGCTCGGCGACCTCGGCGGCCAGCCAGCGGTCGGCGGGATGGAGGTGGTTGGTCAGCAGGAGGGCGGCGCGGTCCTGACCGAAGCATTCGCGCAACCGCTCGGCGAAACGCTGGGCTCCCCGCCGGTCGCCGGCCACGAGGGCGGCGACCACGGCGCTCTCCGGTCCCCCCGCGAGGGCGATGCAGTCGTCGAGGTCCTGGGGGTCGACCACCGCTGGCGGGCCCTCCACCCGATCCCGGGTCGAGGGCAGCGACGGCCAGCCCTCGGGGAAGGGCCCGGCGGTGGGCCGGAGCGCCTGCGGGCGTGAGGGTGGAGGGATCGTGGGCCGGCGTCGGCGCGGGGGTGGTGCTTCGCTGCGGTCCGCGCGTCCGATCGCCCTGACTGGCGATCGGCGCCCTTGCCTCGGCAGCATTGCATCTGCTGCCTGCGGCAAACCTTCGCTCAGCACGCACCCCCACGCCTCCTCTCCCGCAAGTCCGCCCTCATCGCCCCCGGGTTCGACCTCGACATCGGTCTCCTCTGCAGCCTCGTCCTCCCGCCTCCCGACCTCGCCGGTCAGCGCGTCGGTGAGGCCGGCGATGCGCAGCCGGGGCTGGCCCTTGACGCCGGCGAGCTGGGCGGCGCTGACGGTCCGGCAGAGCTGGCGGTAGCCGCGGCGGCCGCGGGCGAGCAGGCGGAGGCGACCGGCATCGACCAGGTCCAGCTCGACACCCACCACCGGGCGGATGCCGGCCTTCCGGGCGGACTCGATGAAGCCGACCGCCCCGTAGAGCCCGTTGCGGTCGCAGAGGCCGAGGCTCCCGATCCCCAGCCGCGCCGCCACCTCGACCAGGTCACGGGGCGAGGCCGAGCCCTCCAGGAAGGAGAAGTGGGAGCGGGCCGCCAGCTCGGCGAAGGATGCGCTTGACATCATCCACTTATCTGTGTAACCATGCGGAGCAGTCGTTCTGCGACAGGACGCATGAGGGAGGCAACCAGCAATCCCGCATGGGCCGCCGGTGCCCCTCGACCGGCGGCCCTCCACTTCCCCACCTGCGCTGCGGTTGATACTGCATCTGATGTAGCATCAGCATCAATGGGGGTTCGACGGACCACGGTGGCAGCCCAGGACGACGATCTCGCGGTGATCGCCAACGATGCCCGCCTGCGCGGCATCTCGCTCAGCCGCGCATTGGGAGAGCTGGTGGCGTCGCGCGCCGAGGAGCTGCGGCGCCAGCGCCGGCCGAGGGTGGCGATGTTCAGCGTCGACTTCAGCATCGCCGATGCGATGGACCGCGAGGACGAGAACCCGGCCGCGCAACCCTTCCGTTCCTGATGGCGCTGGTCCTCGACACCGGACCGATCGTCGCGGCGGTCAACCGCGGGGACCCCAACCATCGGCGTTGCGCGGCGGTGCTGGCAGGCGGTGAGGACTTCGTCGTACCCAGCCCCATCCTGGTCGAGGTCGACTACTGGCTGGGGAAGCTCGTCGGCCCCCAGGCCTGGGCGGACTTCGTCGACGATGTCGTCACCGGAGCCTATCGGGTGATCCATCCCTCGGAGGCCGACCTGGTACGGGCCGCCGAGCTGGAGCTTGCCTACGCCGACCTCCGTCTCGGCTTCGTCGACGCGGCGGTGATCGCTCTCTGTGAACGCCTGGGAGAGACCAGGGTCGCCACCCTCGACCACCGCCACTTCTCGGTGGTCCGCCCCCGCCACTGCGCGCATCTCACCCTGCTGCCAGGCTGAGAAGAGCCCGCACGAGGCCATCGCTTCCTCAGTCATAACGGCGGGACCAGTGCCACTCGCCGGTCGCCAGGTCGTGGTAGAGTTCGACACATTCGCCCGCGGGCTCCCGCCGGGCCACCGCTCCGGGGCCGGTGGCCCGGCGGCCACCTCCCCGCCCCTCGAGGAGAAGGCGGACGTAGTGGCGCCGCACCGGGATGCGCCACCAATCGGTCTCGACCAGCCACTGGTTGGCGATCCGGCTCACCGTGGCCCAGCCGCTGTCCAGGCGCACCGCGCGGACGCTGCCCGAGGCGTCGACCCGAACCTCCGCGGCCCCGCTGAGCAACTCGGTCACCGGCCCCGCTCCGCGCCGGCGCGCTCCAGCGGCACCACCCGGCCGGCGGTCATCGCCGCAGCGCCGGCATCGCCGCCACCGGCCCCCTGGGAGCCGCCGGCTCCCGCCGCGGCCCCGCCGGCGCCTCCTGCCTCCCCTCCGCGGGTGTGGGTCCCGTCGCCCGGGAGCCGCGGCCCTCCCCGCCAGCCTCCGCCTCGGCCGCCACCGGCTCGGCCCAGCGAAAGCGACGCTCGGGAAGGTCGCCGGGATCGACGGTCAGCTCCGCCCGTCGCACCGCCGTCCGGCCGAAGCGAGCGCGCAGCCGCGCGGCGGCCCCGTCGATCTCCTCGCCGGCGGCATCGCCACCCCGCCAGAGGTCGACCTGGCGTCCCGCCCCCGGCTCCAGCCCCTCGACCTCCAGGCGGACCGCGGTCACCGGCGCGGTGAGGCGCAGGCCGGCGAGCAGCTCCAGGGCCACCGGCCAGAGCTCCGCGCCGCTTCCCGGCGGCTGCAGCGGGGCGATGCGCAGACCCGACGGCTCCGCATCCTCCCGCTCGCAGACCAGGGTGACCGCCGCCGCCCGGCAGCCACGCTGGCGCAGCCGGTCGCCCAGCTCCAGGGCGAAGCGGTGAACGGCGAAACGCAGCACCTCCAGGTCCCCGGTGCCCCCCTCGAGGACGAGCCGCTCGCCGAGCCGCCGGGGCGGGCCGGAGAGGCCGAGCCCGTGCCCGGGCTGCCACTCCCCCACCCCATCCCCGCCGCGGGCCTGACGACAGAGGTCCATCCCCGCCGGCCCGAACTGGCGCTGCAGGTCGGCGGCGGAGAGGTTGGCCACCGCTCCAATGCAGTCGAGGCCGAGCGCCGCGAGCCGGGCGGCGACAGCCGGGTCCATGGGGAGAACGCTGAGCGGGAGCGGGGCGAGGAAGGCCGCCTCCTCCCCGGGAGCGACCCGGTGGATGCGGCGAGGCCCCGCCTGCCGGGCGGCGATCCCGGCCACCAGGCGCGACGCGGCGACGCCGACGGCGATGCCGTCGTCATCGAGCAGCTCCTTAATGCTGCGGGCGATGGCGACCGCCCAGCCGGTGCCGTCGGCATGGGCGGCATGCCGGCCGCCGAGGTCGCACCAGGCGGTCTCATCCCCCACCTCGACGGTGGGGGCGAGCCGGTAGAGCAGGGTGAGCAGCTCCTCGCGGAGCCGGGTCACCGCGGCCTCGTCGATGGCAACGAAGGCGGCGCCGGGACAGCGCTGCTGGGCCTCGCGCAGCGGCTGGCCAGGAAGCACACCGGAGGCACGCGCCGCCACCGACGCGGCCAGGACGGGTAGGCGGAGCTCCGGAGCCCCACCGACGACGACGGGCTCGGACCTCAGCTCGGGATGGCAGCGCCAGGCGGCCACCAGGGCGAGGTGGGGGAAGCGCGCGCAGAGGAAGCGGGACTCGTCCACCTCACCCCGCCGCCACCACCCCACGCGGCAGGCCGCGTGGGGTCCCCCCTGTTCTCACCGGGGCTCGCCGCCCCTCGGCGCCGCGGCGAAGCCGCGCGCGCCTCACCCCGCCACCTCCAGTGAGACATCAGCGGTGGCCTCGGCCGTGAGGGTCAGGTCGATCACCACCGGCCGGCTCACCGCCTCGGCGACGGCGAAGGGCCGGGGATAGCGGAGCAGCAGGGCCGCCGTCTCCCCCGGCACGCTCACCTTGCTCTTGATCACGGTGAGGCGGGTGCGCAGGCCGAGCACGTCGCCGTGGGCCTCCTCCCAGCCGTCCGCCACGCACTCCAGGGTCAAGGAGGCGGCATGACCCAGGGCCGGCGGCAGTGGGGAGGCGGCGGAGACCAGGCAGACGGCCCGGCGGGCGGCGACCGATTCGACCAGGGTGGAGAGGCGGTGCTCCCATCCGGAATCGGAGCGCGGGCGCGGCTTCCTGGCCGCGCGAGGGCTCTCCCCGGCTCCCGGGGGGACGGCGGGGGAGGCCTCCGGAGCGGCGGTCCCCGGGGTGGCGGACGGGGCACCCGCCGCTGGGAGCGCAACGGCGAGCCAGGGGGCTCCGGCCACCACCAGGCTCCGGGCCATGGAGAACCCCTCGCCCCAGCGACCCGACGGCGGCCGGACCACCAGCAGGGACGTGAGGTCCGCCCCGAGGTCGGCGAGGAACCCGGGGTCGAGGCTGCCCACCAGGTCGAGGTAGACGGTCACCCGTTCCCGGCTGGCGATGGCGGTCAGCGCCTGGAGCAGGGTGAGCCGGCCGCTCGCCCCCGGAGCGGCGGCCAGGAGGCTGACCCGCCCGACCGGCAGCCCGCCGGGGGTGAGCCGGCTGTCCAGGATCGGAAGGCCGGTGGGCCAGGCCTCGACGCCACCCAGGCTGTCACCGGACCGGATCACGGCGTCGCCATGGCGCCGTCGCAGCGTCGCCAGAGCCTGGGACAGCGGGGTGGACATCGCTCCTTCGCCTTCGTGGTCGCCGGCCAGGGGGGGATGACGGGACGGGAGCGAGGCCGGGAGTCCGAGTATAGCGAACCCATGTTTTGATTACGTACATCTGTTCGCCATACTCCCAGCATGTGTTCCAGCGGCGGCGAGACCACAGTCGGGACAGGAGACGATGACGAGCTGACCCACCGGATCGATGCCACGTGCGACGTGGCGCCCCGCTACGACCTCACCGCCGTCGCCCACACCGACCTGATCGACACCGGGGCCTGGGAGTGGTAGCCCGGGGAGAGGTCTGGTGGGTTCACTTCGGGGCGCCGAGCGGGAGCGAACCGGCCAAGCGCCGGCCGGCGGTCGTGGTGCCCGACGACCGGTCCAATCGCTCTCGCCTGGACACCGTCACCGTGGTGGCGGTCACCTCCACCACCAGGCTCGGCGCGCGCCCGGGCAACGTCACCCTTCCCAAGGGAGCCGCCGGGCTCGACCGGCGATCGGTCGTCAACGTCACCCACGTCGCGACCATCGACCGGCAGCGACTGGTGGGCCGCGCCGGCACGCTGCGGCGAGCCGACCTGGCGCGCGTGGATGACGGCCTCCGCTTGGCGCTCCACCTGTGACGCGGCGCTCCAAGTCTCTGTCGGACTCGGGGACTGGTAGCCAATCACCGAGAACGCGAGCTGCTACCACGTCGAGGCCACGCTCGACGGCGAGCGCGCCCGTGACCTAGCCGCAGCGTGCTCTCCGCCTTGCTCGCGGAGGAGAACCCCATCCGGCTCCGCGCCGACTGGACCTCGGCCGGGACGACCGAGCGCTTCTTCGACTACGTGCCGAAGGGGACCCACCCGGCGCGCTGACGTCGTAGGGCGTTCGGCAGACGAGGGCCCCGTCAGCCGGCCGGCACGAGCGCGCTCCGTTCCTCGATCTCCCCCCGAACGATGCCACCCGGGGCGGGCGGAGGTCAGGGAATGCCCGGCGCCGGCATGTCCGAGTCCTCGGCGTGCACCTCGGGCGCCGCGGTGATCGTTGTGGCGTCGACGCGCAGGGCGCCGGCCACGACCTCGGCCACCGACTTGGTGATCTCCTGGCCAAGCAGGGCCGCGTCACCGCAGAGGTTCTCGATGTTGCGCTGGTAGAGGACGACACGGGCGCCGGGGGCGAAGCCACCCCGCGCCCCGGCGCTGAAGTCTCCGCCCAGGACCCCGAGCACGCCGCCTGTCCCCGGATACTGGGGATTGACGAAGGAGCCGCGCACGTCCGGGTCCTCCCCCCGCGCCACCGCCGGCCGCTCCGGGAGCATCTGGATGTCCACCGGCAGCTCCCCCAGCCTGCCGCCCGAGTCGTCGACGTACTCCTCCACCGCGCTGCCCACGAGCTTCCCGAAGTCGGCCCTGCTCAGCCGCACCGGCACCGGCCAGGTGGCGTCGAGCTCGTGGGCCGCCTCGAAGTCGGAGCCCCCCGCGGTCGGGCTGTCGGGCGCTTGCCACACCCGGGTCTGGCCGCGCAGGTTCCAGGCGGGGGCGTAGGTGTTCACGGCCATCAGCAGGGTGTCGAGGTGACGCTGGGCCACCTCGAACTGGCCTGCCTTGTACTGGGCGGCGATGAGACGCCACCGCCCCTGGGTGGAACTGGGATGGGCGCGCAGCGCGGTCTCGGCCGCCAGCCGCGCATCCTCCAGGTGATGCAGCCACCAGAGGGCCTCCGAGGCAAGCAGGAGGGCCTGCAGCTGCACCTCCGGGGACGCGTCGCCGAGGTGGCGGTGGGCGACGAACAGCGCCTCGAAGGGGTGGTTGCGGCAGCTCTCCACGTGGCGCTGCAGGACGGCCTCGGTGCGCTGCGCGGCCGCGGCGCCCGGGTTCCGGTGTGCCTCGGGGACGTAGTTGAGCCAGTGGAGGAAGCGTTCCGAGAGGTCGTCGTCGAAGGCCAGCTCCGGGGGCGGCGGGACGCTGGCATAGCCGGGGCCCGAGTGGTGGGTGGGATGCGCCGTCGGTGCGGACGAGGTGGACATGACCGGAATCATGGGGCAAGAGGGTGACCACTGGATGCGGGACCGGCCGGCGCCAGCCCCGGCCCGTGCCACTCGCTCTCCGAGTGCTTCTCGGTCCCTCCGCCGGCCGGCGCGGGCTACGCGCCGACCGCCGCCCGCAGGGCCGCAGCGATGGGGCCGCGCTCGGTGGCTCGGGCTGCGACGTCGCCGGCGACCGGTTATGGGAGCCGGACACCCAGCTTGCGCGCGTACGCGTCCACCTCCCCGCCGATGACGTGGCCCGCGATCGCGTCGTGATCGCGGCGGCCACCGCGTGGTCCCTTGCGCAGGGCGGCCGGGGCCTCCGCCATGACCCGTCGAAGAACTCCCAGCTCGCATCGAGGAGGGCGACCAGCCGTTCCGCCTCCACGGCCGTCAGGGGCTCGTGCTCGCGCGGGGCGATGGCGCCGGGAACTCCAAAGTAGGTGGTCGCCGACCCGGGGAGCCGCTCCACTACCTCCATTCTGGTCGGGTCGGGAGGTGCGAGACTCCGCCACGGGCCACCGGCGTAGCGCAGCGCCGCTGTGGCTGCCTCCTCGCCGCGACCGGAGCGGGACCACCCCGTCGGGCTGCAGGGCATCCAGTGCCATTCCCCAACACCGGGCCAGCGGAGTGTGCTGTTACTGCCACTCGAGCGAACTGTGCGCACGAACCAATTCGGGGCCGCTCGGATCTCCCGCTACGGCTACGACCGGGCGGCCGCCAGGATGGAGGCTGCCGAGCGATCCACGTCGGCTGCGGTGGTGCGCCAGCTGGTCACCGAAACCCGAACCGCGGGCCGACCTTCCCAGCTGGTGCCGGAGAGCCAGCACACGCCCCCCTCGCGCACCCGCTGCGGCAGCGTTTGGGTGCGCCCATCCCCGTCAACCCCTCGTACTCGGAATAGCACCTGGTTCAGCTGGACTTCGTTGAGAATCTCGATCTCGGGATCCTCGGCCAGCCGAGCCGCCATGCGGGACGCGTGGGCGCTGCACGCCTCGACCATCCGGGCCACCCCGGCGCGACCCAGGGAACGGAGACCGGCGTAGACGGCGAACCCCCGGGCCCGCCGAGAGAACTCGGGTACCCAGTCCACCTCGTCTCGAGGCTGCTCGGTCTCGGCTCGGATCAGGTACGCGGCGTGGGCCGTCATGGCCGCCCGGTGACTGGCGGGGTGAGCGCAGATGGCCAGCCCCGAGTCATAGGGGACGTTCAGCCACTTGTGACAGTCGGTGGCCCACGAGTCCGCCTGCTCCAAGCCGGCGACCAGGTCTCGCAAGCGAGCGCTGGCCGCCGCCCAGATCCCGAAAGCGCCATCGACATGAACCCAGGCGCCGGCGCCGTGGGCGACCTGGCAGATCTCGGCGATGGGGTCGAATGCCCCGGTGTTCACCTCTCCGGCTTGAGCGCAGACGATGGTCGGCACGGGCGCTCCCTGCAGCGCATCGCTCAGACGATGCGGCAGCATCCGACCCTGCCCGTCGACATCGATGAGCTCGAGCGAGTCCGTGCCCAGGCCGAGGAATCGGAGGGCGCGGTCGATGGTGACGTGCCGCTGGCGTCCGGCCAGAACACGGAGGTGGGGGCTGGAGGCCAGGCCGCGTTGCTCGACGTCCCAACCCACCTGGGCGAGGACGTGGTGCCGGGCCGCGGCCAGGCAGGTGAAGTGGGCCATCTGGCAGCCGGTCACGAATCCCACGGAAGCCTCGGTGGGAAGGCCGAGGAGCTGCTTGATCCAGTCAGCGGCCACCTCCTCCACCACCGACGCCGCAGGCGAGAGGATGAAGAGGCCGGCATTCTGGTCCCAGGTCGTGGCCAGCCAGTCGGCCCCAACCGCGGCGGGCAGGCTGCCACCGACGACGAAGCCGAAGAAGCGCCCCGCGCCCGAGGCGACGATGCCATCCTCGGCGGCGGCGATCAGCTCCCGAAGGACAACTGCAGGTTCGGTCGGCTGCTCAGCGAGCTCGCCGCCCAACCGCAGTCGCAGCTCATCATGGCCCGTGGCAGCGTCGACCGGGCGTACGTCCATCGATTCCAGGAATCCGGCCGCGTAGGTGGCCACTTCGTTGAGGATCGTGGTAGCCGGAATCTGGGAGTCTGACTGCTCTCTCACCAATCAGGTCTCCAACTGAACGGTCGCTGCGATTGCGCCACGGTCACCGATGATCACGCTCGCTCCGGACTGCCAACTCTAACCGGCCCATTGGCCGTGATCAATCCCGCCCACCAAGACAGGAAGATACCGCCGGGAGGGTTGCGGAGCGGCTCCGGCAACCCCGGCCAGGGGCACGGGATGCTAGCCTGGGGCGAGGATGCCCGATCTGCTTGCGCGGTGGCGTCGACCTCCGGGTTCCGGGGGAACGATCGGTCCGGCGTCGGTGTCGCAGCCCCTTGCGCTCCTGCGTCTGCTGGCGACAGAGCTCGGCGACGCCGAGAGGCAGATCGACGAGGCGCTCGGCTGGGAACGGCTGCCCGAGAAGCTGCTTCGAACCAGGGTGTGGGACAGGAACAGCGCGCGGCTGGAGTCCTTGCCGGGCATGGAGGGCCTCTGCGCCGATCTCGAGAGCGCCTACTCGGAGATCCGGCGAATCACGCAGATCCGGACCGGTCGCATCTGGCAGCACTACATCACGTGGCCGGAGGATCGGGTGGAGGATGCGCTGGCCCGGATTCGCGTCGCCCTCGACGCGCTCGAGATGATCATCGGGACGCGGACCCCACCCGCGCTCTGACCTGTATCCGTGAGGAGAGGCTGGGACCGGGGGTGAGGCGGGTGATCGAGGTCCGTGAGGTCGGTGCGGGAGACTGACGCCCAGCCGCGATCGGCCCAGAGCTACCCGCGCTAGGCCGAAGACCCCCCGCCTCAGCCTCCGACCGGGACCCCGACCAGCGAGACGGCGACACCGATCAGCGCGGCCGCGATCAGTCCCACCATCGGCTTCATCGCCGCCGCCACCGTGATCGCCGAGGTCTGGGATGTCAGCCGCTTTGGGACGCGGCCTCCAGATCGCTCGTCTCGCCCTGGCCCGCCGCCTGCTGACCCTGTGCTGCTACGCACTGCGCGATCCGGGAGGATGCGCCGCCTCCCCGCTGGTTGCCGCAGGACCTCGTCGCCAAGCGTGGTCAGGCGCGCTCGAGAATGTCATAGCCCCCGCCAGGCGGGCGGCTGTTCAAAGTGATTGAGCCGCCTGGGCCGCATGCCCACCATGGGGTCTTCCCCCGAATATGCGCCAGGTCCCGATGAACACGAAGATCAGGATTGAAGGGTTGCGTTTCACCCTGACGCCAGGGGCAGAGAGAAGTTCTGAGAACCGGGCGGGCGCAACAAACGCGTCGATCTGTCGCGCGTGAGACGAGCGCTCCAAAGGACGCCGATCCGGCAGGCAAGCGCTGGACCCAACCGAACCCTCGGCCATGTGAGGGTGCTGTCACCGTCACGGGAGCAACCTTGGCTAACGAATGTAACGCAGCATTCGTCGAACCATCTCCAGACAGGACTGCGCTTGGGTGCAGCTCGGCCAGATGCTCCAGTCGGGAGGCGGCCCGCATCAGCCTGCCCAGGCCACCTTCGCCCCCGCGAAGCACCGAGGTGCGTCCCAGGCCAGGCGTCTGCCGGGTGACCGAGCCGGCAAAGGCTGCGGCGTGGCAGCATCCGACCATGGGCGAACCAAGAGCGTCCGAGAGGCAGGCAGCCCAGAGGATCGCCGCCGCGCGGGCCGTGCTCGCCGTGGCGCCGGTCTTCGACGGCCACAACGACCTTCCCTGGGAGATCCGGCGGCTGGCCGGAGGTGACCTCCGGGCCCTGGATCCGGGCACCTCGCTGGCCGGGCGGACCCACACCGACCTGGAGCGGCTGAGCGCGGGCGGAGTCGGCGCCCAGTTCTGGTCGGTCTACGCGCCTTCCACGCTGCCCGAGGCTGAGGCCCTCGCGGCGACCCTCGAGCAGGTGGACCTGGTGCACCGGATGATCGCTCTCCATCCCGACCGCCTGGTGCTGGCCACCAACGCCGAGGATTGCCGCCGCGCGGTGGCCGGTGGCCGCATCGCCTCGCTGCTTGGCGCCGAGGGCGGCCACTGCATCGCGTCGTCCCTGGCGGTCCTGCGCGACCTCTGCCGGCTGGGTGTCCGCTACCTCACCCTGACCCATGACCACAGCACCGGCTGGGCAGACTCCGCAACCGACGAGCCCAGAGCCGGGGGGCTGAGCGAGTTCGGCCGGGAGGTCGTCGCCGAGATGAACCGTATCGGCATGATCGTCGACCTCTCGCACGTCGCCGTGACCACGATGCACGCGGCGCTGAACGCGAGCTCACAACCGGTGCTGTTCTCCCACTCATCGAGCCGGGCGCTGGTCGACCATCCCCGAAACGTCCCCGACGACGTGCTGCGCCGCCTCCATGACAATGGCGGGGTATGCCAGGTGACGTTCGTGGCCTCCTTCGTCTCCGAGGCCTGCCGAGTCTGGACCGAGATGGCCCAGCAGACGATGGTGGACCGCGGTCTGGATCCCGACGACCTCGGCGAGCGGGCCCGCTTCGTCCCCGCCTTTGAGCTCGAGCATCCACGGCCGGCGGCGACCCTGTCGGAGGTCGCCGACCACATCGAGCACGTGCGCCAGGTCGCCGGCCTGGATCACGTAGGCCTCGGTGGGGACTTCGACGGCACCGACGCCCTGCCTCGGGGCCTGGAGGATGTGACGGGATACCCTCGGCTCCTTGCCGAGCTCGCCGGGCGCGGCTGGACCGATGCAGAGCTGGCCAAGCTCACATGGGGGAATGTGCTGAGGGTGGTGGAGAGGGTCTGCGGCTA
>Ga0209415_10016166_pt1 | contig 12022 bp, 7 predicted proteins | sample PeaSoiSIISIP2007_FD_187696 | JGI IMG/M metagenome (GOLD analysis project Ga0209415, IMG submission 187696) | Peat soil microbial communities from Weissenstadt, Germany - SII-SIP-2007 (SPAdes) (version 2) | ecosystem: Environmental > Terrestrial > Soil > Wetlands > Peat | place: Germany... | reverse complement strand
AGCCGAAGCCCGCGGCCGAGCTGTTGCACAAAGATGCGTCGGCTGTGCGTGACGCGGGCGAAGCAGATGATGTTGACGTCGGGCACATCGACGCCTTCATTGAGGATGTCCACGGCGGTGATGACCGGTATCTCGCCGGACCGGAACCGCATCAGCCGAAGCTGGCGGTCACGGCGGTCAAGCTCCGCGTGAACGGCCTCGGCACCTTTCATCTGGGGCACGCGGCTCAGCAGACTGGCCATCCGCTCGGCATGCTCGATCGTTCTGCAGAACACCACTGCCCGGGGATCGCGGGTGCGTTCCCATATCTCCGTCAGTTCGTCCCTGATGGCCTCATCGCGGTCGGGAAGGAAGAGCCGGGCGTTCAGGTCCCGGATGGCGTACTGGTGGTCGCTGGCATGCCGCACAAAATCCCAGTCGATGTTGTCGGTGAAGAGCCGGTAGTGAACCTCGGCCAGGTACCCGAGGCGCATCCCGTCTTCGATGCCAAGTGTGTAGCTCGGCTCACCGAACCGCTGGCGGATGTCGAACCGATCCCCTCGCCAGGGGGTCGCCGTGACGCCGAACTGGGGCACGTCCGCCAGGAGATCGAGCAGCTCCGCGAACTGCCCGTTCTCGCCGACGTGATGGGCCTCGTCAACCATCAACAGACTTGGCCGGTAGCCCCCCCGGACATAGCTCAGGGCACTAGCGACGGTCGCACAGGTTATACCACGAAGATCATCGGGCTTGAAGTCGCCCGTCAGCAGCTGCGTACGGGTCTCCTTCGGAATGTGGAACCAGAGCGCGTGCTCAAGTTGTTCGGCCAACTCCTTGGTGTGCGCCACGACGAGCACCCGGTTGCCAGAGCCATGACGCAGATGGCGGGCGATGACCTCTCCGCCGACCACGGTCTTACCGAGGCCAGTCGCCAGAATCAGCAGCGCTTTGCCCCGCTCTTGCAGATCCTCCACCAGGCATTGGAAGGCCTCAGACTGATACGGCCGCAAGGGGCGCTCGGGCAGCCGTGGTGTCATGGCCCGCTCGTCGCCGTATAGCTCGACCAGCTCCTTGCCTGACCACAGCTCGACGCGCTGACCGACCCGGCGAAGCTCGTCGCGCCGCTGGATAACCGATGGGCCGAACCGGGAGTTGGTGACGACGACCGCGCGATCGGCGTGGTAGTAGGACTTGGCCTCTGTTACCTCGTCGATAGCCGTGGAGGGAACCGCCGCGTTGGCCTTCCATTTGGCCTGAAAGACCCAGCGCTGACCCCGTCGGCTGGCCAGAATGTCGCCGCCCTGATCATTTGGGCCGTCGATGTTGGTGACCTCAGCGAAGCCCAGGTGCAGCAGCAGCCGCTCGATCTGTCTGGTGAACGCGGCCGGGCCGATCTCCCGGAGGAATAGGGGGTCGACGAATGACGTCTTCACGTCGGCTCCTCCCACCGGACTTCCTGGTCGAGCATGTCCAGGATTTGACGAGCCATCGCCAATTCGAGGCGGCTCTTGGCGTCGGTGCTGGCCAGGAACTCGGCCACAGACTCGATCCGGCGAGCGAGCCGCTCCACCTGCCGGGCCTTGGCCTCGTCGCTAGTCCACGTCGACCAGGTAGTCGTGAAGACCTTGCCATCCAGGACGAGGTCGGGGCGGCCGCGCACCATAGCTGCCACTGCGCCGGCACCGATATGCGTGATGAACTGGCCGTCGGTCGTGGCGTCCGGCCAGTTCAGGCGCGGTTCGATGGCTCCGGCGTCTCGCTCGGCGGCCTCCTTTTCGGCTATTGGCAGGCTCGCCCACAAGGCGGCGGCATGTTCGTCGGCGATTGGCGCGAGTGCCTCCCTGGCTCTGCGGAAGAGGGCCTCAGCCCGCTGGCGAAGGACCGCATCAGTGAACCGCTGGTCGGGCAGGCGGCTGGTGATGTCGGCGGCAACCCTGACGATTCCGTCGTCGCTACGGGCCTGGGTGCGAAGCACCTCGGCCAGTTCCATGATCGCGTACTCGCGGGGTTCGCGGCCGCATTCGCCGAAGATCTCGTGGCCGCTGTTGACGAAGACCTCCAGCTTGTTGCCTCGTACGGTCCGAGAGGTGCACGGTGTGTCGCGACCGCTCGCGTCGACCAGACGCTCGTTGGTTTCATAGACCCTGACCTCACGGCGCGGCAGATGCGCCAGGCCGATGTCACTCCACAGGTCAAGAACCGGCCGGGCGGCGGCCCGGTACCGGGCGAACCGCTCTTCGTCGGTCTCTTTAACTGGGCCCGGCTCGTCCTGGCCGCCAGCCGGGCCTGGTGCCTGATCGTCACCGAGACCGGTCCGGTCGAGGATGTCGTCACCTGCCGGGTTGGCGCCGGAGGACGTTGATCCGTCCCCAGCCGCTGGCGGCCGCGGCGGCGTCGCTTGGCCGCACTTGATCCGGTCGAAGTCGACCGCCGCCTGGTACCACTTATCGTCAGACAGGTACTCGGCTTGGCCCTTCCGGAAACGCTGCGCCCAGTCACGGGCTTGGCTGTGGATAGTGCCCTTGTCGTTTCCAGGGATGAGGCACTTCACGCCGGGGTCGTTGCGCCGGTAGGCGTTGAAGATCGACCCGAGCGGAGACCGGTTCTCGCCGTAGTTCAGTTTTATGGCCTTGTTCCGCTGCAGCGGACCCTCGCCGCGGATCGCGTAGACGGCGGTGACCCAGTCGGCCGAGCCACGTTCGAAGTCGTTCTTCTGGTAGGTCACGGGTACATGATCTAGATGGATCTCGCCCACGATGCGGCCACCCGTAGTTGACCCGAACTCGATCGGGTATTCGGTCCAGACCTCGCCGGTGTCGGGATTCTCCCAGTCGAACAGGGTCTTGTCTGAGACTAGTATCTTGCGCCCGTTGCGCAGCAGGTCGATTCCGAAGTCGTTCGGATCGAGGTAGCGCTGGACACCGACCCAGCCGGTGATGTGCCGCTCACGGAGCTGGAGGTTTTCGCTGTCACAGTCCACGCACCGCTCGACGGCCAGATGGTGCCAGTGCCCGCAAGTCATACAGGCCCAGGCCGGCTGCAGCTCCCGTTCGATCGGGATGATCGCCGGTGTATCCACTCCCCGATAGTCCACGCTGCGGGAGGCGGACCATACGCAGGGCAGCCTCGGCTGGACGCGCGTGTCGTTGACATAGAGCGCGAACCCCATGCCGGCCAGCATCGGTCCGGGCAGTTCCGGCACCTCGTCCTTCTGCCGGAGCATGTACGAGTAGACGTTGCCTAGTCGTTCACGGATCTGGCTGGCAGTCGCCGATCGCCGTAGCCGGTCGCGGATCTCCTGCTTGAGACGCCTGACGGTTACTTCCGTGCCGTGCAACGACCGGTCCGCCTTTGGCTCCCGGCGGAGCGGGACGACGAAGCTCTTCTCCCGCTGCATCCGCCGGAAGTCGATCTCCGCAACGAGCCAGTCCGGATCGCCTTCGCGGGTGGTCTTCACTTCCGTCGCCGTGCCCAGGCGGGCCGTTGCGATATTGAAGCCCATGCCGAACAATCCCAGGCTGCCGTACCGGGCATTACTGCTGTAGCCCGCCTGCAACGACCGTTCCAAGGCCTCCTTGCCCATGCCGCGCCCATTGTCTGCTACGCAGACGATCTCATCGCCCTCCGCAATACTTTGCTTCGGGAGCGTCACCCGGACGATCGGCGTCTCAGACGGGTCGCGGTTGGTCTCTGCCATAAAGTCGTCGAACGCGTTGTCGATCAGCTCTGCCACACACTGCCATGGCTGGTACGGGATCTCGCCCAGGATCTCCAGCAGTCGCGGCGACGGCGTCAAGTCGAGCTGCTCCGGTGACGTCCCGTTCGTCCCTGACATGAACCCTCCCGCTGTCGGACCTGGCACCAGCCACGAGCCGCTGCCGCAGCCGATCCATCGGCAAGTAAACACCACTGGTCCGACAAAATACGGGCTGGACGGCAACCGCAGCGCCATCTAGCCCAAGCTCGTTCACATTTGCGCCTCGCGTTCACCCGCTGTTCCAGCCCATACGCGAGAGCCTGCGCCGCTCGAGCACGCGCCGCCCTGGCCAAGGCCCGGACGGTGTCGTTCCAAGCGTGCCCGTTGAGGCAAGCACTGGTGACGAGTTCAGGCAGGAAGTGTCCGGACTGGCTGGGAGGTTGGCCTTCGCCGCCATCGCGGCCGGGGTGATCACGTGTCATGTACCTCGCGCAGGGTGACGGTGACCGATCCGTCCTCGGACACGGCAGATGCGGCTGCGTCCCAGTGGCGGAACCGCAGCGGGACCTCATCGCCCGGGGTTGCGGTGCAGAGCCAGCAGATGAATCTGGCCCGGTTGAGTTTCGACCATGGGGTGGTGCAGCGGCGGCTCGTCGGTGGTGCTTTCCGCGGCGAGGGTGGCGGCCGACGGCGGCCCGCCGCCGTCGAACTGCGACCAGTCCATGCGGCTGATCGGCCCGGGGCCGCCTCCGTACAGGACCCAGTGCCAGGTGCGGGCGACCAGGCCGGTCTCACCGTAATTCGCCGAGGTCCTGGTCGATGAGGAACTCGATGACGGTGCGGGGCGGGGTGATCGCGGGTGACAGCGGGTCGGGAATGTCGATCGCAGGCATCGCCATCGCCTCCTTGCATACCATGATGGGCCATGGGTCGCGGTCAGTCAGCGGCCTCGGGTTCGGTGTCGCGCTCGGCGGCAAGCTGGAGGATCTTGGCCGACGGGGTGATCTGCGGCTTGGGCGGCTGAAGGATCGCGTCCCGCCCGGGCGGCCTCCAGGCGGGAAAGGCATCGCCCAGGTTCTCCCAGTCCGGGTCTTCGCTGGGCACCTTGAGCCCCTGGCGTTCTTCCATCTTCTCGCGGAACGCCTGGCGGTGCGCGGCCAGGTCGCGGATCCAGGCGGCCATATCGGCGATCTTCCTGTCCGGGGCCAGGGTCAGCTCGGCGCGGTCGGCGTCGCTGACCGGGGCAGGCTCGGCGGAGAGCAGCGGCTTGATCTGCTGGTCGGGGTGGCGGCGGCGCAGTTCGGCGTCGGCGGCGATGGCCAGGCGCCGGGAGTGGGCGGTGGCGTGCTCCCACTCCAGCCGGTCGCCCATGATTTGGCCGAACGTTTCTTCCTGCGCCCGATAGCGTTCGCTCATCGCCCGGTAGCTAGCGGCCAGGAACTCGTGCCGCCCCGCGGACCCATGGTCGCCGGCCTTGCGGGCGGCGGCGGCTTCTGCCGCGGCGCGGATGGCTCCCATGTCGGCGTTGGCCGCGCCGAGCCGGGCCAGCCGCAGTTCCCTGCCGACGTGGCGGGGTGCCCAGGCGGTCTCGACGGCGTAGGTATCGCGGATCAGCCACAGCCGGCCATCGGGCATTCCGCGGACGTCGGGCCCGCCAGGAGGGCCGAGCGCGGCGAACGCCTCGTGCCAGGCGGCCCGCCGTTCCGGCGCGTCGCGGGTCGGCTCGGGGCCGGTCGGGTCGTCCGGGTGGTCGTAGCCGTACATCTCCCGGTAGGCGCCGATCGAGGCTGCCTTGCTCTCCCATTGGTGGCGGGCGGCCGGGTCGGTGGGCACCGGGCCGAGCGCCTGGACTGCCCACGCGGGGGCGGTCTGGGCAGCGTATTGGCCGAGGCGCTGGGTGCGCTCGTCCATCATCGCCGCGATTTCCGCCAGGTAGGCCTGACGCGCCGCGTCGGGCAGCGGAGGTATGCGGCTGGCCCAGGGACCCTGCGGCTGGGGCAGCAGCGGGTAGACCCGCTGGCGGATCCGGGCATCGATGACGCTGGCAACATCGCGTGCACCAGCCAGGTCGCGGGAGGCGATGGCCGTCCGGGTGACATCGGCGGGGTCCAGGCCGGCCAGCTCCGCTGTGCGCAGGGTCCGGAACAGCCACCGGGCCTGGGGGGACAGCTCGCCGCGGTAGCCGGGCGGCAGCGCGGCCATCACCAGGTCGCGATAGCGGTTGTCGCGAGCGTCCCGGGTCTCGGCAGACCAGATCGCGTTCAGGATGGCCAGGTGGTCGGCATTGGCCAGGTTCCGCTGTCTGGTCTGCGAGGCCGACAGCTGTGTACCGTCGCGGCCCAGGACGTCGGCGAGCACGGCGATCGGCTCGCGCGGGTCCGGGTCAACAGACCTGGGCGCGGGCTCGCCAGGCGGGTATCCCAAGCGCTCAAGGCGGATCCGCTCGTACCGGTCAAGTTCAGGGGCGGCCCGGGTGCCGGGTTGCGGGTCGGCGGGCCTGGCTGGGGTGGTGAAGACGATGGCCAGGTTGATCTCGGTGCCGCGGGTCATCGCCGGGTAGAGCCACTGCCGGTCCTCGCTGCCGGTGACGAGCGCGATCCCGGTGTGCACGGTGCCGCCCTGGGCAGAGTGCCCGGTGACCGCGTATGCCAGGTCACACGAGCGGTAACCGGCGTAGCCGAACGCCCGGTCGGTGAACCGCCGCTGCCCGGTCGCCGGGTCAGGCTCGAGCACGCGACGCACCAGGATGCCGTCCGGCGTGATCGCCTCGATCCGCAAGATGTCCCCGTTGGCCAGGCCCCGGCCCGGTTCCCCGGCCTGGATCGAATGGTCGTTCTGGCGGCAGATGATCAAGTCACCGACTGACGCCTCGGCTCCCTCCGCGATCCGGATCGTCCGGGCGTCGTCGACCAGGCCAAGGTGGATCAGGTCATCACGGATCCGGGCCGACAGTTCCCGGCAGCGGGCCCAGTCCGCCGCCATCAAGGCGACGTCCCGGCCCGCTAGGTAGCTGGCCACATAGGCTTTCACGGCCTGGTCCATCGCGTGTTCCGGCGGGGCACCATAGATCCGGCCGTGCTGGTCATACTCATCCAGCACGGTCGCATCCCCCCGGCGCAGCCGCAGCGAGGCCTCGCGCTCCCAGGCGGCGGTGAACCGGACCGGCTCGGCCAACTGCACATACCCGAGCCGCTCGGCGAGCAGCATCATCCCGCCGCCACCCTCCACGGCGGCCAGCTGCTCCTGGTCCCCGGCCAGCAGCAGCTTGCACCCGTTGCGGGCCGCGTGGTCCACCAGCGCGGACAGGTGGGCCATGGACACCATCGAGCCCTCATCGACGACGATCAGCGACCCCGGCGGGATGCGGCCGGTTCCGATGTCGGCGATCAGCCGGGTCGTGTTCGCCGCGACCCGCACGCCCGCGTTGCGCAGCTCGTTCGTAGCGTTCTGGGACGTGGCCGTGCCGAACACCGGGCCGTCCCACGCCCGGGCGGCACTGGCGAGCACCCGGGTCTTGCCGGTCCCGGCCGGCCCCGTGACCACCTGGACGGTGCGGTCTGAGGTGAGCACGTGCCAGATCGCGGCGGCCTGATCCAGCCGCAGCCCGCGTCGCGTGCCCTCGGCGCGTGCGTCGTGCGCGCCGTCACGCAGCTGCGCCACCAGCAGCGCCGCGTCCACGCCGAGACGGCGCGCGGCCAACTCGCGCGGTAGCCGCGGCGCACCCTGCCGCTGGGCCTGCGCGACCAGCTGGTCCTCCATCGACAGCTGCGCACGCGTCGCGTACCGTGCGGTGCCGGGCCGCGTGTAGATGCTGCGCCCGTCCAGCTCGCGGCGCAGCGCGGCGGGCAGCGGCGGCCACTCCGGCGCCTCCAGCGACACCACATCCCCTGCCCGCCCTGACAGCGCCTCCTCCGCTAGGCCGAGCAGCAGCTCCTGCGCGGCCGCCCCGTCCATCTGCCGCGTCTCCGGCGGCATCATCAGGGCGAGCTGCTTGAGCAGATCATGCCGGGTCCAGGCGGAATGCTTCTGCGCCACCAGCCACAAGGCCTTCTCCAGTGCCCGCGCCTGCGCCTCCCGGGACGGCGGCCCGCCCGGCTCACGATCCTGGCGGCCGGTCGGCGCGCCCGCGCCAGGGCCGCGCGCATTCGACACCGCGGGCGCGATCCCGGCCAGCTCGCCGCCGAGCGTGACGTCCCACCGCGCGGCCAGCGCGTCCCAGTCGATCTGCCCGGCGCGCTTCCCCGCGCGTGACTGCAGGGTCGCCTTGCTGGCGATGTAATACAGCTCACGTGAGTTCGGCGCGCGCCCGTTCTTCAGCGCCCAGGCCCGCGCCAGTTCGCGCTCCTTCTCATGCACCTGGACGGTGCGGTTGGAATACGCGTCCATCTGCACCTGCGTGATGCCGTGGATCTCGTTGCCGCGCCCGTCCGCGCGCGGCACCCACGCCACGCCGAACTCGCGCGTCAGCTCGCACTCCACGGCGGTCGCCGCCACGGCCTGCAGCGCGCCGAGTACCACGCGCAGGCTCGCCGTGTCATGCGCCCGCCACCTCCCGTCGCTGACGGTGCGGGTAATCCGGGCTATCTGGTTGTGGATGTGATCTTGCGGGTCACCATCCCGGCTGGTGCCCTGCAACCACGACGTAACGATGAGGCCCGCTTCCTCAAACCGGCCCGGCTCCTGCCCGTCCACCCGGACGCCGTGATAGCCGCTCCGGGTCACTCCGGCCCAGGCCTGCATGTACTCCAGCGCCGCACGGTTGGCCCGGTGCAAGACCTCCTGGAACTTCTCCTCCTGCCCGGCCCAGTACGCCACCGCCTGCGCGTCGTCGATCTGCCGGGCCCTCCGGGCGTTTTCCATGATCGAGGCGTGCAGCACCGAGATCGACTTGGAGAACGAGACCGTGACGTCGGTGTAGGCGGCGGGCTGCCGGGTCGCCTGGGCCGCCTCCCGCTCCAGCTCGATCACCCGCTCCGCGGTGGCGTGCGGCTCGGCGGCCTTCAGCCGCGTCAGGTGGTCGGCGAACTTGACGTAACTGCCGCGCGACCTGCCCAGCTTGTCCCCGGTCCGCGGGTCGACCTGCCGGTAGACCGCGTCGTAGGGTCGGCGGTCGACGACCTGGCCCGCCGTGAAGCCCAGCGCCTGTGCCCCCGGACCCCACCACCGGCCCGGCGGTTCCCCGGCCTGAGCTGCGTTGATGTAGTAACCGCCGATGCTCAGCTCGGCGCCTGCCTGGCCCTGGTTCCTCCACACGTAGCCCAGGTCGTAGCCCTTGGCGACGGTGACGACCACGGCCACCGGCTGACTCCTCTCCACTCGTCCACCGGGCCGCGGAACTGACCATGATCATTCGGAAATGCAACGGTCTGCGCGGCTGAAGGCCATGGTGAGGGCGGGAGGCACAAGGTCGCTGGCAACTACCAGCGAGGCAGAAGGCGAATCAGGGTGGAAAGGAGGCAATGACCAGGGGAAACAAGTGTTTCGGTTTATCGCCGAAACTGTCGGTTCTAACTTGACGTGCGGTACGACGAGGTCGCAAAAGGTAGCGGTCCGTCAGGTTGGTGACGTATTACTTGCCGACCCACCGCCCGGCCAGGGTCGCAAGGTGTGTTGGCCTGGGGGAGGCGACGATGCCGAGGAGACTCCTAAGCAAGTGACGCGCCATCGGCCCACACCCGTTCGAAGCTGTCGACGTAAATTACCGCCAAGTCGCCGTCTTGGGTCCGGCGCAGGCCGAAGACGGGCGCATGGGCCGCCGGGATGCCGTAGGTGTGCTGGTTGACGAGCAGCTGGTCGTCGGTGCGGTAGATCGAGTTGTACAAGACAGTCTGGTGCAGCCGGATCTGGACGTTCCCAGTCTTCGCCAGTGGGCGGTACAGCGCCAGCGCGTTGCGGATCTTGGCGGCCATCGCGTCGCCAATGCCTTCCTCCTCGCCGCGGTCCGCAATGTGTGGACCGTCAGGGTCTCCGAGCGCGATCTTGACGGTGACGCCGACCCGGGCTTTGTCTGCAAGGATGCGCAGGATTCCGGCGTCCTCGGCGAGGAACAGGGCGCTGTAAGCCAGGATGCCGATCTCCCGCTCGGCGGAGGCAAAGAACCGGGTCCAGGCCTCCCGCGGGACGGCCCAGCGGTGCGGGTAAACGGCGCCGAGCTCGTCGGGCCGAGCTCGGGCGGCGAGAGCACCACCAGCGTCAGGCCACAAATCCGCTTCGTCGGCACCGAGGAGGTCGGCGACGGCTGCCCGGTTGTGCGGATAGGGGATCCGGCCGCCGAGCCAGCGCCTGACCGTCTTGGGGTCAACGCCTAGGAGGGCCGCGATGTCGTCTTCGCGGAGGCGCGCGTGTAGCAGGGCGCGGCGCAGTGGCTCGTTCACTTGTCCCCGCCTTCCCTGACGCGGCTACTCCCGACCGTAGCAGAAGACGTCCCTAGAAGTCCCTAGGCGTTGTTTAGAAGTTCCGCCGCCCATACCAGGCTGATCAGTGACAGCGCGGACGTACTGGCAAGCCAAGCGGGCAGGCCGCGGGAAAGTCTGCCCCGAACGACCTGAGGTGCGGCTCGCCGCAACTGGCCATCCATAGTGAGGACTTGACGGATGATCCGATGGTTTGACGGCGTGACAGGTGAGGATGTCGGAGATGACTGGAGGATCGCTGACGCCAGCAGCGCCGGACCTCTGGAGGCGCTGGTAGAGGCCCTGCTGGATCGCGGCCTTGCCGCGCGGTTGGTCTGGTTCGGGGTGCAGCAGCGGGTCAGCGTGCTGAACCGGTCGATCAGGCACCTTTCGGAAAGCATCTATGCCGCTCCCGCCCCGGATGGCACGGTCTGGTTCTGGTGGTCGTGGCACGATCAGATCGCGCCGGTCAGCGAAGTCCTGGAGACGGCCGCCCGGATCGTCAAGGTGCTGATGCCAACCGCATGAGCACGCTCAATCCGGACCGGTGACGTCTCATGCGTGATACGCGAGGTCGACACAAACGTGCCGCACCGCCGGACTCTCGCGCCGGTGATCATGCCCAGGCTTCCGCGGCAGACGGACGACGAGGCACATGATCTGATCCCGGCGGGGGAGTGTCTCTGCCAGCCCAGCGGGCCTGACGGCGAGGGCCAGGCCAGAGTCCAGGCCCGCCAGGCAGGAGCCTGGCCGGACCGGACACGCCTTACGGTTACCCTCGACCGCGATCATGCTCGGATCAACATCGACATGATGGCCGATGGCCAAAAATCTGACTAACAATTCATCGCCGACTACGGCCTTAGCTTCTCAGCCGGCGCCAGGACTTCTACATGCCAGCCATTTTGATGGATACTCGAACGAGCTCTGATCTGGCCGACGGAATCTCCAAATTGGACATTCCGAGCGAGAGAGCCGATAGATGCCATGACCCTGGGAGACGGTCCACTCGCGGGAGGGGCAATCGGAGGTGCCGTAATATATGCCTCATTGGTCAGCTTCAATATTCGTTGGCGTTCCGACGAGTTCGGAACGGTTTTTGCTCCAGCACGATATGGCGTCAAGAGAGCCAAGGGTTCCTTTATCAGCAACTCCGACCATACTCCAGGTCGATGCCCTGTGACGGATCCATGGTGGGGCACCTTATAAACAGATGCTTTGCTAGGCCGCGGTCCGGTCAGCACAGCCTGCCAACCGTGGCCAACTGGGCCCTTAGGAAGATCAGATCCAAGCAATATGTGCTTCCCGCCAGCTTCTATCCAAAGCGCAACAGAAAAGTCGTTTGCATCCACTGGCGCAAGAGTACTTGGCGTATCAGCCAGAGGAATCGCTTTGCGAAGGTATCGCATCGCACGTTTAAGCGATCTATTCGAGGGCGACAACGACATGACATCACAGCTCACGTGAGGTCCGACAGCAGAAAACAGGTGTTTCTGCGGGAATGCGAACTCTAGGACATCCTCGTCGGTAGTCTCACGTGACTCGATAAGCTCGAATACTTGCCGATACTCCTTGTAAGCGCGGGCCGGTACCCCAGCATGATCCTGTGCTTGCAGATCTGTCAGCGCAATGAATTCTCCACTCATCATCGCAGGTGCACACACGAACTTGGCCGACGTGCAAGTACGAAAGACTTCAGCGATGCCTGCGAAATGATCCGTATGTGGATGAGTAGCCACAATCAGTTTGACGTCTACGGCCACGTCGACACTGATGTTTTGCAGATAAGACAGGACGGGTATGCTGTTGGAGTTCGTCCTGCAGGAGTCAACGATGATCCATCGGCTGTCGCCGAGATGTACTGCTATCGACTCCCCGCGCCCGGGACCAAATATAGAGATCTCGATTACGTCAATGCCGGGCGGATAATCCAACATGTCTTTGAATTGCCGCG
>Ga0209415_10016164_pt1 | contig 12022 bp, 14 predicted proteins | sample PeaSoiSIISIP2007_FD_187696 | JGI IMG/M metagenome (GOLD analysis project Ga0209415, IMG submission 187696) | Peat soil microbial communities from Weissenstadt, Germany - SII-SIP-2007 (SPAdes) (version 2) | ecosystem: Environmental > Terrestrial > Soil > Wetlands > Peat | place: Germany... | reverse complement strand
TTGACGGCGGCCGGGCCACCGACCAACGCGAGACAGCCCAGGGCCATAGCCCCTGCTGACATTCCTATAAGTAACTTCTTCATTTGTACTCCCTTTTTCTCTAGAGACTCTTAGCCCTTGATGGTCAAGGGGCCACTGACCGTGGCGGTGAAGGAGTCGGTCTCGGTGGAGCCCGACGTGTTCGAACTGACGTTGAATGATCCCTTGAAGCTCAGCGTTCCGGTCGCACCCTTGAATTTGCCGACGCCGCCGGTGACCTTCGCCACGCCCTTGATGGTGACGCTGGTCGGCGTGCTCGTGCCGCCCGCGCAGCCCTCCGAGCTCGACGAGGTGGCAACCTTGAGCAGTAACTTGCTGCCCGCGCCGGTGAGACTCCCGGTGCCGGAAAGCTCGTCGCATTGGCTCGACGCGGCCGCTGAGCCGGTCGCAGTGACTGTGCTGGTCCCGAGGTCAGTACCGGGACCGGTGCCGTGCAGGGCGGTCACGGTGACCGTCGTGGCGGTCGAGCCCGAGGGGCCGACCATCAACAGGGTGATCGTCCCCTTGTACGAGCCGTGAAACGATATCTTCTTGCTCTTGGCGACGTGGCTCGCGACCCTCGCGTGCGCCGCGGGGGCGATCGCTCGTCCGACCAGGGCCTCGGAAGGCACCGCGAGGGCGAACATGACGGCCGTTGCGATACTTCCAACGGTAAGTAGCTTTTGGAATTTGTTCATGCCCAAACGGTACAAATCGCTGGGCGGGACCCACTAGGGCACTAAGTCATAACCGACCCCTACTAAAGTCCCAAACTTGCCCTATCGGGACTCAGCGAGTGACGCGCAGCAGGGCAAACCCGTCGTAGCCCTTCGTCCCCACCGTCTGGACCGCGGTCGCCTCGACACGGTCTTCGGCCGCTACGGCTTCGAGAAACGCTCGGATGCCTTGCACGCGGGTGTCGGGACATTCAGGGTCAACGACCTTGCCGTCGCGAACCACGTTGTCGGCGACGATCAACGTCCCGACTCGCGAGAGCTGCAGCGACAGTGCGAGGTACTCGGTGTAGCTCTCCTTGTCGGCGTCGATGAAGACGAAGTCGAAGGGCTCCACCCCCTCGGCGACGAGCTGGCGCAGCGAGTCGGCGGCCGAGCCGACGAGAATGTCGACGAATTCGCCCACGCCGGCCCGGTCGAGGTTCCGGCGCGCAATGCCGGCGTGCTTGGGATCGAGCTCGAGTGTGATCAGTGCACCCCCGGCCCTCAATGCCCGGGCGAGGAAGATCGTGCTGTAGCCGCCGAGAGTGCCGATCTCCAAGATCCGCGTCGCGCCGATCCCCTTGGCGAGGAGTTCGAGGAGTTTGCCCTGGTTGGCCGCGACGTTGATCGCCGGTAGTCCGGCCGCGATGCTGTCGGCGAGCGCGGCTTTCAGTGCGTCGTCGTCGAGGCCCAGCAGCTCGACCAGGTACTCATCGACGTCAGTCCAGATTGGTTCGACCATGGCTCGAGTCTGCCAGATTCGCGCGACCGTGCGTCATGATGGATCGTGCAAGGCCACCTCGAACGCGGACCCTAGGCCGGCCGGTCCCCGTCGCCGACGAAGGTGAAAAGCCGCGACCCCGCTTGCAAGGGGTCCGGACGCCGCAGCAGTCGATTGGTGCCCACCGTGAACAGCCACTGCTCAGGCGCGACGAACTCCACGTCGACGAATCCACATCGTCGAAACGTTGAACGCACGGTGCTCGTGAGGTCGGGCGGCCGACGATGGCGAGTCCAAATGACCTGAGCATCCGGCGCCGCCAGCGACGGCAGCATCGTGATCGTGCGCGTGATGTCATCAAGTGTCAGGTTGCCGAAGACTCCGCAGACGACGAGCACATCGGCGGGCACGGAGCCTTGATAGGAGTCCGCTAGTCCAGCGTCGCCGACGATGACTTCCAGCGACGAGAGTCCGGCTCGCCGCGCGCGTGATCGCGCGCCCTCGGCGATCTCGGGGTCGAACTCGACGAGTCGCGCGTTGACGTCGGGCCCGCGCGGGTGGGTTTCGAGCACGTCAATGACGTCTCGGCCCTGGCCCGCGCACATCGACACCAGCCTGATCGGGCCATTAGCGGCCTCGTCGAGCGCGAGCGAGAGCTGGCGCTTCACCTCGATCAGGCGCGCCGACAGCGGTGACGACGGGTCGTCGTAGGCGTCGTGCCACCTCGTCCAGTGCGAATGATTGATTGGCCGATGTTAGAACTGCGAGCTCGTTGGCCCGGTCTTTGGAAACTGGTGGGCGCCCATGGCGTTGATGATGCCGACACTCTGCGGTCTCAACCACCGGATTCACATCCAGGAGCGCTGCGCCTTGAGCTCGGTGTACGCTACGAGGCCTTTGCGCTCGCGTAACCGGCCTGTTCCCTTCGTCTGGTGAAAGAGCCGCACCGAGAAAGTGCATGGCCGTCCTCGTCGACGGTGTTGAGTCTTCGTCAGGCGAGGGACTTCTTCATAGACTGGGCGACCAGCTGGTAGTCCATCGACTCGTAGAGTCGCCGCGCCACCGTATTGGGGCCGAACACATTGAGGGCGAGGCTGTTGCCACCGTGCTCGCGCGCAAAATTTTCGCCGGCCTCCATTGTGGCCCGACCGTATCCCTTGCCCCGATGCTCGGGCTCGATGACGATGTCATAGACGAACCACTCCGCCGACTTGCCCCCGTCCTGCTGGCTCAGCCAGAGGACGCCGACACGCTTGTCGCCTTCGAAGGCGTCAAAGACGTGCTGACCGGCTCCGGGACGTCCGTCCTCGAACAACACTTTCTTATGGTGCTCAACGTTCTTGTCCGCGGCTTCGACGCTTTCGCCCGCGTCGATCAGGTCCTGGCGGTAGGTCGCCCACATCAGAGGAAGCCACTCTCCCTGGCGGACCGCATCCATTTCGCGGAGTCGAATCACCCTCTTAGATTGGCACAACCGATGTCGCCAAGCCCGTCGTGGCGAGATGCTGGAGGAGCAGTAATCCTCGCCGCGAGCGGGAAGGACCTCTACCTTCGTCAGGCGGCCCGGCTCATCGAAGGTGCTTACTCACCACCGACGAACAGTCGATAGACGTTTGTCTGCCGTCCGATGATAAAAGTGTCTTCCCACCAACCTACGAGGCCACTCGGACCATCGAGGCAAACGAACTCGGCGGCGGGACCTCTTCTCCGTGCAGGCGCATCCCCTCGATGTGAAACTCAACGGCTTCGCGCATCAGCTCTTCGAGCTCTTCGATGGTGTCAGCGGCGCCAATGCATCCGGGAAGGTCTGGAACCATCGCGGCATAGTTATTTCCGGCTTTTTCAATAATGATTACGTACTCGGCCATTAACTCCTCCTCGCTATTCCGGCCTGGCGGAAGATACTTATCTCGATGAAGTTCGGAAGTTCTCGACTCGGCTTACCAGACACCGTCACTGTACCGGGTTTGATGGGATGATGAAATTGCCGATGACTACCACTGGTTCGAACATGAACCCACCCGTCGTCTTCGATTACTCGGATGATGTCTCGCACTCTCACGACCACCCAACGGTCGGTCGTCACCTCGCTGCGCTAATTCAATAAACGTTCGTCCACCGGTTCTTGGTAGAGGTGCCCAAGTGAGCGATTAGTCCTCAAGCCAACGTGACAGGACTTTCACATCACTTGATTCGTAGCCGACATTGCCGTAGAAGCTCATCGCCGATTCGTTCTCACTCCGAACCATCAACTGGACTTTAACTGCACCATTCTTGCGCAGCCACTCTTCCGCTGCATTCATAAGTTCTGATCCGAAGCCTTCGCGTTGATGCACCTTTCCAACCGCAAGGTAGTAGATCCAACCACGATGTCCATCGTGCCCCACCATCACAGTTCCGATCAACTCGTTGTCATTCGTGAGTCCAAGAACTGCAGATGTCGCCCCATCTAATGCACGCTGGAAATCCGTAGCCGCATCATTCCAGAGCCGAGTCAATCCGACGTCAGCCCAAAGGGCCACGACTGACTGAACATCGACTCCGGTTAGTTCACGAACTTCCACCGGCCAATGGTAATTGACGAGGCCAAGACGCTTCTATAGACCTAACCGGTACACATTGGTCTCCCTGCGCTCGAAGCCGAGCTTCTGGTAAAGAGCGTTTGCCGCCTCGCGCGAGGGCCGGCTCGTTAGCTCGATCGTTCGCGCGCCGCGAGAACGCGCCTCCTCGACCGCGGCGATCGTCAGGGCTTCGCCGATGCCGAGACCTCGCACATCCTCGTCGACCACGACGTCCTCGATCCAAGCCCGCAGTCCCATCGGGATGCGGAAGATGACCAGCGTCAGCGTTCCCACGATGGCGCCGCCGTCGGTGGCGACGAAGAGCGTCGCGGTGTCGGAGTTCACCATCGACTCGACGTCCGCGAGCGTGAGCTGGGGTGCCGCCGTCGAGAGCTGAGGCAAGAGGCTGTTGAGGCCCGCGAGCAGTTCGGGCGTCGCGACGCTGGCCCTCTCTACGGTGACGCTCACCGCTCCACCCGCCAGACGGGGCGGCGCAGGTTGTCGTAAAAGACGTTACGCACCTCGCCGTCGATCGCCGAAAAGATCAGCGGCGCCCACCGGTCGGCGCCGACCGTCGGGCGGGGCAGCTCGTCGCGCGAGAACCAGCCGGCGTCGGTCACCTCGAGGGGGTGGAGCTGCAACTCGCCACCGACGGCCCGGCAGAAGAAGAGCAGCGAGTAGAGCGGGATCCGCGAGTCCCCGAGGCGCATGCCGTCGAGCACGCCGATGAGCCGCACCGGCTCGACCGCGATACCGGTCTCTTCGAGGACCTCCTTTACGACGACCTCGGGCGCGGAGTAGCCCACGTCGCACCAGCCGGTCGGGTAGAGCCAAATGCCTGAGTCAGCTCGCCGGATGAGGAGGAGCTCACCTTCGTCGTTGGTGACCGCGGCGCCGACGGCAACCTTCGGCGTTTGGTAGCCCGGCACCCCCCGGCCCACCTCGCGGGTCCACTGGGTGACGTACCCGTCGGCGTCGGGCACGCCCACGAGGCCCTCGTCAGCGGCGACCTTCATGTCGGCCGCGATCTTCAGGATCTCCTCGAAGCGCTCACGCTCGTACTGGCTCTCGGTGAAGCCGAGACCGGTCTTGGCGACCGCGGCGAGCGATTCGGCCCAGCGGCGCAGCGTCTTTTCGGGGACGGGCTCGCTCACGCCTTGACGCTAGCAATGGCCGCTAGGCGAGCGAAGCCCCAAGTACTTCTTCCAGCGTTCCCACGAGCCCGGTGTAGAAGGGACCGAACTCGGCGTAGAGGGTCGAGGCCTCGTCAAAGCGCATCGTGTAGACACACTCCTTCAGGTCATCGAGGTGCACGCCGAAGAGCGTCACGCCCCACTCCCAGTCGTCGAGGCCCGTCGAGCCCGTGACGAGCTGCAGGATCCGGCCCTTGAAGGTCCGCCCGATGGCGCCGTGCTGGCGCATCAGCTCCTCGCGCCGGTCGTAGCCGAGCGCGTACCAGTTATTCACGTCGCCGCGGCGCTTGGACATCGGGTAGAAGCAGAACGCCCTCATCCCCTCGGGCGGCAGCGTCGGATAGAGGCGGGCATTCAGCATCTGCTCGGGCATGCCGGCCGCGTACTCGCTCACCTCGGTCAGCGAGACGTAGCTCTCCGAGACGAGGCAGCCCGCCGCCTGCACCTGGGACTGGAAGCGGCGCAGGTCCCAGAGGTTCGCCCCCAGCACCATGAAGCAGGCGTCGGCCCTCGCCCCGACGATCGACGCCGTCACGACCTGCAGCCCGCCTGCCTCGGCCTTCTCGACGGCCTCGCGCAGTGCGATTTCGTCGACCTCGCCCTCGAGGTGGCAGAAGAGGTGCACGACGTTCAGGCCGCGTGCGGGACCAAGGGGCGTTGGTGTGGACATGGGCCCATGCTACGGGGCGTTACCTCTAGCCAGAAACGACGAACCGCGGGGCCAAGCCCCGCGGTTCGTCGTTGACTGAACAGCGATTTAGTAGTCGTCCATCCCGCCGCCGGACATGGCCGGCGCCTTCTCCTCGGGCTTGTCCACGATGACGCACTCGGTGGTGAGAAAGAGCGCCGCGATGGACGCCGCGTTCTGCAGCGCTGAGCGAGTCACCTTCGCCGCGTCGATCACGCCGGCCACGATGAGGTCCTCGTACTCGCCAGTGGCGGCGTTGAGACCTTCGGTGGACTTGGTGAGATGACGGACCTTGTCGACGACGACCCCGCCCTCAAATCCCGCGTTGACGGCAATCTGGTTGAGCGGGCTCTCGACGGCCTTGGCGACGATGCGCGCGCCGGTCTGCTCGTCACCGAGCAGCTTGTCGGCGGCGTCGTTGATGCGGTCCTGGCTTCGCAGCAAGGCTACGCCGCCGCCGGGCACAACACCTTCTTCGATGGCGGCCTTGGTCGTCGAGACCGCGTCCTCGATGCGGTGCTTCTTCTCCTTAAGCTCGACTTCGGTCGCTGCACCTACCTTGATGACGGCGACACCGCCCGAGAGCTTGGCCAGGCGCTCCTGGAGCTTCTCGCGGTCGTAGTCCGAGTCGGTGTTTTCGATTTCGGCCTTGATCTGGCTGATGCGGCCCTTGATGTCCTCCTCGGATCCCGCGCCTTCGACGATCGTGGTCTCGTCCTTGGTGACGACGATCTTGCGGGCCGAGCCCAGCAGATCGAGGGTGGCGTTCTCGAGCTTGAGGCCGATCTCCTCGGAGATGACGGTCGCGCTGGTGAGGATGGCGATGTCCTGGAGCATGGCCTTGCGTCGTTCGCCAAAGCCCGGTGCCTTCACCGCGACGGACTTGAAGGTGCCGCGGATCTTGTTCACGACCAGCGTCGCGAGCGCCTCGCCCTCGACGTCCTCGGCGATGATGAGAAGTGGCCGCCCGGACTGCATGATCTTCTCCAGCACCGGCAGCAGGTCGCGCACCGAGGAGATCTTGCTCGAGACAAGCAAGATGTAGGCGTTTTCGAGCACCGCCTCCTGTCGTTCCATGTCGGTCGCGAAATACGGCGCGATGTAGCCCTTGTCAAAGCGCATCCCCTCGACGAGGTCCATCTCCATCCCGAAGGACTGGCTCTCCTCGACGGTGATGACGCCGTCCTTGCCGACCTTGTCGATGGCGTCGGCGATCATCGCGCCAATCTCCTCGTCCGCCGCGGAGATAGAGGCCACCTGGGCGATCTGCTCCTTGGTGTCGGCCGGCTTGGCCAAGTCCTGGAGGGACGAAACGGCGGCCACGACCGCGGCCTCGATGCCGATCTTGAGCGCCATCGGGTTCGCACCGGCGGCCACGTTGCGCAGGCCCTCGTGGACCATGGCCCAGGCGAGGACCGTCGCGGTGGTCGTGCCGTCGCCGGCCACGTCGTCCGTCTTCTTGGCGACCTCCTTGACGAGCTCGGCGCCAATCTTCTCGAAGGGGTCCTCGAGGTCGATCTCCTTGGCGATCGAGACCCCGTCGTTAGTGATGGTGGGAGCGCCCCACTTCTTGTCCAGCACGACGTTGCGGCCTCTGGGTCCGAGAGTGACGCGCACGGCGTCGGCCAGCTTGTTCATGCCGCGCTCGAGTGAGCGACGTGCCTCCTCGTCGAAAGCGATCAGTTTCGCCACGGTGAATCCTCCTAGTGCGAGAGTTGTTTTTGGTGCGTGGCCATATTAGCAGTCTCTGACCGAGAGTGCTAACGGCCTAGCCCCCGGCCACCGCCGGCACGAGCGAGACGGTCTGGCCCGGCTCGAGCACCGTGTCCAGTCCGTCCAGGAATCGCACATCCTCGTCGGCCACAAAGACGTTGACGAAGCGCCGAAGGCGCCCGTCGGGTTCGAGGACCCGCTCGGCGAGGCCGGGGTACGAGGAATCGACCGCGATGATCGCTTCGCGCACGGTCCCCGCCTCGACCGGGACCTCGCCGGCGCCCCCCACGAGCGCCCGGAGCTGGCTGGGCAGTCGCACGACGACGCTCACGGGGCCGCCACCAGCTGGTGAAAGCGCAGGGCCTCCTCGGCAGCCTCGAGGGACGGGCCGATTGTCGCGGTCAGTCTCGCGGTGTCCTCCACGGCGTCCAGGGTCTTCAGGCCGTGGCCGGAGATGATCGCCACCGTCGAGCCATCAGGGTCGATCGTGCCACGTGCCATGAGCTGGCGCAGCGACGCGATGGTGACGCCGCCAGCCGTCTCGGCGAAGACCCCTTCGGTCCTGGCGAGCAGCTCGATGCACTCGAGGATCTCCTCGTCGGGCACCGAGCCGCAGTCGCCCCCGCTCGCGCGCAGCTCGTCGAGCACGTAGGGTCCGTCGGCCGGATTCCCAATCGCGAGCGAGCGGGCAATGGTATTGGGTCGCTGGGGCCGGATGATTTCGGCGCCGGACGCGAACGCTGTCGCGATCGGCGAGCAGCCCAGGGCCTGTGCGCCAAAGATGACGGGCGCGCTGCCCTCGACGAGGCCGAGCGCGATGAACTCCTTGAACCCCTTGGCGACCTTGGTGAACTGGCTGCCTGAGGCGACGGGCACGACGACTTGGGCGGGCGTTCGCCAGCCCAATTGCTCGGCGATTTCGAACGCCAGTGTCTTCGATCCCTCGGCGTAGTAGGGCCGCACGTTGATGTTGGCGAAGGCCCAGTCGGGGTGCTCGGCGACCAGTTCGACGCAGAGCCGGTTCACGTCGTCGTAGCTGCCCCTTACGCCGAGCACGGTGCCCCCGAAGATCGCGGCCATCGCGATCTTCGATCGCTCGAGGTCGGCCGGGATGATGGTCACGCTCGGCCAGCCGATCGCTGCGGCGTGCGCGGCCACCGAGGTCGCCAAGTTGCCCGTCGAAGCGCAGGCCGCCGTCGTAAAGCCGAGACGTCGCGCGCTCGAAAGCGCCACCGAGACCACGCGGTCCTTGAACGAGCCGGTCGGGTTGCGCGTGTCGTCCTTCAGCCAGAGCTCGCGCAGCCCGAGTACCTCGCCCAGCCGACGGGCCCGGCGAAGCGGCGTCCAGCCCGTGCCGAGGTCAACCGGCGACTCGCCCGGGTCGGGCAGCAGGGCGCCGTAGCGCCACAAGGAGGGCGGACCCGCTTCGATGGACGCTCGGGTAACCACCCCTCGGGCCCCCTCGAGGTCGTAGGCCACTTCGAGCGGGCCGAAGCAAAGGTCGCACACGTAGCGAGCCCCATCAGGGTAATTGGTGCCACACTCTCGACATCTAAGTCCGGTAGCGAAACTCATGACTCCCTCTTCATCGATCGGCCTTTGGCACCTGGTGTGAAGGGATGTTCCCGGAATTCACACTGGTTGTCGCGACGTCTACGGGGCCGTCCCTCAGTCGCTCTGGATGATGGCTTAATTGTTACCGAAAGGGTCGTATTTGTCAAGTCCCCAGCACTCGACCCCTAGCCTCGTCGTCATGGCGGGCGCCGACATCCCCTGGACGCTGACGCGCGAGGCCTTCACGCTCGAGCGCGTGGCCGAGCTGAAGCGCGACACCTCGGTCGCCGTGATCGTGCCGGCAGCCAACGAAGCGTCAACGATCGGCGCCGTGCTCGATTCGGTGCAGATCCACGACCATCTCGTCGACGAGCTCGTCGTGGTGGACGACCACTCCAGTGACGACACCCCTACCGTCGCAAACCACCATGGCGCGCGCGTCGTGCATCTAGTAGCTCGTGGCGGCAAGGGCGCGGCGATGAACGCCGGGCTCGCCGCGACCACGTCGGAGATCGCCGTCTTCCTCGACGCCGACGTGCAAAATGCGACGGCCGACTACGTCGCCCGGCTGATCCAGCCGCTGCTCGAGCGTCCAGCCGTCCAGCTCGTCAAGGGCTACTACGAGCGACCGTTGCACAACATGCCCACGGGTGGCGGCCGGGTCAACGAGCTAGCGGCGCGACCGATACTTTCCTTGCTCTTTCCCGGACTAGGCGAAATCCGCCAGCCCCTCGCCGGTGAGACGGCGGCCCGTCGAAGCGCCCTGGACCTGATCGAACTCGAGCCGGGCTACAGCGTCGAGATCGCTCTACTGATCGACTTCGCCGAACGATTCGGTGTTCACGCCCTAGCCCAGGTCGATCTCGGTATCCGACGCCACCGCAATCGGCCCCTCGACGAGCTTCGCCCGATGTCGGTCGAAGTCCTGCGTGCGGCGCTCGAACGCTACAAGGTCGATCTGCCCGAACAAATCTGAATTAATGGACGCCCGAGTTAGGACCGAGCACCACGATCACGTCGTCGCTCGAGGCGCCGGTCACGGGGTTCCGGTGGTCGAGCGGGTGCACGACGGACGAGCTCACTTTGATCGTGCTGGCGATCTCTAGCGCCGCTTGCTGGAAGCTCGTGTTGTAGTAGATGATCGTCGCCTTCACGTGGGGTCCGTTGGCCGCCGGCAAAGTGTCCCAATCTTGGGTCATCAAGATCTGTGTGTAGTGGGCAGCCAGTCCGGTGATCGAAGTACCGTTGGCCACGACGACCCGCACCCGGGATTTGAGGACCCTCGGCAGGGTTGTCGTGGTCCCACCAGTCGCTGGCACCGTCGTCGTCACCGTCGGCGAATTCGAGGGTGTCACGGACCGCACCATCAAAAACGCTGCACCAACGAAGAGCGCGACGATGAGCAGGGCGACGACGAGCGTTGGCTGGTAGTGCGAACCCGACGAGTGAGCTTCGTGCGACGCGTGAGCTTCGTGCGACGCGCTTGATTCGCTCATGTCACCAACACTAGAGCGATCAGACAGAAATCACTAATCTGAATGGTTCCAAGCCGGTGTGGCGCAGTCTGGTAGCGCAGGCGATTTGTAATCGTCAGGCCGTGGGTTCGAATCCCTCCACCGGCTCCGATCGCGGCTCCGATCGCGACGGTGTCACACGACTCTCGAACGACGGTGTCTAGTCGACAAAAACTTCGACGCGCGAGTTGGACGCGGTGCTCTTGCCGACGGCGTCACCTTCGCCGGCCGACGAGATCGCGACGCCCCTTACCTTCAAGACGCTGAGCTCGCTGCGCAGGTAGGCGGCCACGCTCGCGGACCTCGCCGCGCTGATAGATCGATCGAACGCGGCTGAGTGTGAGCTGGCGGCGTAGCCATAAAGCGTGACCTTGATGTAGCCCCTTGCCTTGATGGCCTTGGCCAATTGGGCGACTTGCCGCTTGAGGCCGGACGTCAAGATCGCCGAGTCCCGGGCGAAGAGGCCGACGGCACCGTAAAGGGTCGAGGTCCGTGTCGCCTTCCACTGCGCGTAGAGCGTCAGCGGCGCCGACAGCGTGATGCTCTGTCCCGGCGCGTACGAGATGCCCTTGCCGTTGGCCGCGGTGTTCCACGATGTCAAGGTGTAGCCAGGTCTAACCAAAGTCGACGTGGTGGGCAGGGTCACCGTCGAACCTATGTTGGCGCTGAGCGGACTTACTGAACCACTGCCACCGTTGGCGCCAAAGCGCACCACGACGACGCCTACCGCCGTCCACTGCGGATAGAGCGTCAGTGACGCAGTCAGCGTCACACTCTGGCCCAACGCGTACGAGGTCCCCGTTCCGTTGGCCGCAGTATTCCACGAGGTAAGAGCGAAACCTGGATTTGACACCGTCGTCGTAGTGGGCAGGGTCACGGTGGAGCTGCCGTCACCACTCAGAACCTGAGATGACCCGGGACCGTAATCAATCAAGATCTCGATCTGATTCGTCGACGGCGTCCACTGCGCGTAGAGCGTCAGTGACTGCGTTGGTTCGTAGCTTGCCCCGGCCAGACCTATGAGCGTTCCACCCGTGGCCGACGTGTACCAGCCCTTGAAGGACGCGCCCGAATTGGTAGGTGCTGGCAGCGTGATAGCGGTTCCGCCGGCGACGTAGTCGGCGGCTAATGGGCTGACGCTCCCGCCATTTGGCGCGTACGTCACGACAAATGGGTTCGTCGTCCACTGCGCGTAGAGCGTCAGGGACTGGGTTGGTTCGTAACTGGCTCCGGCCAGACCGATGAGCGTTCCGCCCGTCGCGGCCGTGAACCAGCCATTGAAGGACGCCCCCGAATTGGTAGGTGTTGGCAGCGTGATAGCGGTTCCGTCCGTGGAGTATTCAG
>Ga0209415_10016162_pt1 | contig 12025 bp, 7 predicted proteins | sample PeaSoiSIISIP2007_FD_187696 | JGI IMG/M metagenome (GOLD analysis project Ga0209415, IMG submission 187696) | Peat soil microbial communities from Weissenstadt, Germany - SII-SIP-2007 (SPAdes) (version 2) | ecosystem: Environmental > Terrestrial > Soil > Wetlands > Peat | place: Germany... | reverse complement strand
AAGCCAGTAAAGGCCGAGGAACTGCTGGGCAAGATCGCCGCGCTGGGCTGAGGTGAGCAGCCGGCACGGCGATGACACCGCGGAGATGAGATGCGCAATCGACTGCAGACCCTAGCCCTCGGACGCGCCCTGACCGCTCCATGGACAATCGCAACGATTCGCTAGGAGGTATCAACTTGGACGACGGCAGAAAATCGGGGAAGCTGCGCGACTTTTCTGCGCAACTTGCGGCGCGTCTGCAGGCGGCGCCCAGTCCGCTGGCGGAGCCGGCGCGGCTGGCGGTGCGGATCGGCACCTCGTCGTTCCTGCTCGACATGAACAATGCGGGCGAGATCGTCACGGCGCCGCCGGTGACGCCGGTGCCCTGGACCAAGCCCTGGTTTCTGGGCCTGGCCAACGTACGCGGCCGCCTGGTCGGCGTCGTCGACCTGATCCGGCTCGCCGGCGGCACGCCCATCGCCGCCGAGGACGCGCTGCAACTGGTCGTCTTCCACGAGAACCTCAAGTTCAACGTCGGACTGCTGATCACCCGCGCCTTCGGCCTGCGCAACATCAAGGACCTCGAGGCCCTGGGGCCGGTGCAGGACCGTACGCGCCCGTGGGAATCCAAGGCCTTTCGCGACGCCGACGGAACGCGCTTGGTGGAGCTCGACCTGCATGGCCTGACCTCGTACGAGGAGTTCACAAGCATCGGCATCTAGAAGGGATTTGCGCCGGGCCTGCGCAGCGCCTGCGCAAGGACGGCAAGGGCAACTAGCCGGAGTTACGATGGCACTTGATTTTGGTGTATTTCGCAGCAAGGCAAAGCGCCCCGGACAGTCGTCCGAGCGCCGTGCCCGCGCGCGCTTCACCGACGTGCCGGCGACGCAGAAGATCGACTCGCCGTTCTCGGTCGATCTGCCGGCAGGCGAGGGCGCGCCCCGGACCGTGATGCCTGCCCTCGAGCAGCCCACGCGGGAGGAGAAGAGCCAGAAGCTGATCCAGACGATCGCCGTGGTTGGCCTGGTGTCCTTCGTCCTTGCCGCGCTGTTCGTCTGGCTCAACGCGCGCAACTCGGCCTCCGAGGCGCGGCAGATCGCGCTCATCGGCGACGCGCTCATGCACACGCAGCGCCTCGCCAAGGCGGCGCCCGGCGCGGTCCAGGGCGAGCCCGACGAGATGGACCGGATGCTCGAGAGCCGCGACCAGGTCAACGCCGACCTGCGCCTGCTGCAGGACGGCGACAGCAACGATTACATGGCGCCCACCTCCGCGGCGCTGGCGCCCTTCCTGCACACCCTGCGCGACCGCTGGCAGACGACCTACGATGCGGCCAGCGTGATCGCCACCGGGCGCAAGGCCCTGCTCGACTTCGGCGCGATCGCCCGCAAGATCAATGAAAACGGCGCGCGCCTGTCGGAGCTGACCGAGAGCATCGCCGCCGACAAGTTGCGCCACAGCACCTCGACGCGCGAAGTCGCGACGGCCGAGCAGCTGGTGTCCCTGAACCAACGCATCGCCAAGAACGCCAACCTGATCGTCTCGAGCCAGGCGGCGCATGCCGAGGATGCGAGCGTGCTCGGCCGCGACGTCCAGGCGTTCCCGGAACTCGCCCAGTCGCTGCTTGCCTCGAGCGAAGGCGAGACCCGCGGCAAGCTGCAGGAACTGCTGCGCGACTACCGCGAAATCCTGGCGTCCGTCTCGAGCGTGGTGATGAGCCCGCAGGCGCTGGTCGAGGCGCGCAATGCCCAGATCACGATCGTCGCCGAGGCCGAGCCGCTGCGCTTTCAAAGCGTCGACCTGGGCAAGCGCTACGCCGCGCAGCAGTCCTCGCACTGGGTCTACTACGCGCTGCTGGGCGCCTGCGCCCTGCTGGCGCTGGGTTCCGCCATCGGGGTGGTGCGCGTGCTGCTGACCGATTCGCGGCGGCGCGCCGCCGAGGCCGAGACCGGGCGGGTCGAGGCGCAGCGGCTCGAAGAGCAGGCCAAGCGGCGCAACGATCAGAACCAGGCGGCCATCCTGCGCCTGATGAACGAACTGCAGGAGGTCGCCGACGGCAATCTCACCGTCGCCGCCACGGTGACCGAGGACATCACCGGGGCCATCGCCGATTCCATCAATTACACGGTCGAGGAACTGCGTGCCCTGGTCGGCCGGATCAACCAGACCGCCGAGCTCGTGAGCAGTGCAACTGGCCAGGCCCGCGAGATCGCCACCCGCCTGCTCGGCGCCTCGGACGCGCAAAGCCGCGAGATCCGCGATACCGGCGAGCGCGTACTGGAAATGGCCACCCGGATCAGCGAGGTCTCCGCCGGCGCCGGCGAATCGGCGAAGGTCGCTCGCGCCTCCCTGGAGGCCGCCGAACGCGGCCAGCGCGCGGTATATAACCAGATCTCGGGCATGAACGAGATCCGCGAGCAGATCCAGGAAACCTCCAAGCGCATCAAGCGCCTGGGGGAATCCTCGCAGGAAATCGGCGAGATCGTAGAACTCATCTCCGACATCACGGAGCAAACCAACGTGCTCGCGCTCAACGCCGCCATCCAGGCGGCCTCGGCGGGCGAGTCGGGCCGAGGCTTCGCCGTGGTTGCCGAGGAGGTGCAGCGGCTCGCCGACCGCTCCGGGGAGGCCGCCAAGCAGATCGGCGCCCTGGTGCGGGCGATCCAGACGGATACCCAGGATGCGGTGGTCGCGATGGAAAAGAGCACCCAGGGCGTGGTCGAGGGGACGCGGCTGTCGGATGCGGCCGGCACTGCCCTGGCGGAAATCGGGCGCGTCTCGCGGCAACTCACCGAGCTCATCGAGCGCATCGCCCAGGCGACATCGGTGCAGGCCCACTCGGCTGGCAACGTCTCCAAGGCAATCGGCCACATCCTCACGGTGACCGAGCAGACCTCCGAGGGAACGCGGCAATCCGCGCTGTCGATCGGGCAGCTGGCGGCGCTGGCGCGCGAGCTCAAGGCCTCGGTCACGCGCTTCCGCGTGGCCTGATGCACGAAGCGGTCGGCAAACGAGTCTTGAAGCGGCAATGACGCACAATCCCGAAGCCGCGGACGCCGCGGCGCCCGTCGCCGACGTCGCCCCGCTTGCCTGGGTCATCGATGAGATCCGCTCCTCGCTGTCCGAGGCCGTATCCTCGGTCAAGTCCTTCCTCGGCCACAAATCCGACATCGACCGGCTGCGCAGCGCCGGCGAACACGTGCACCAGGTCAGCGGTGCGCTGCAACTGCTGGACCTGCGCGGCGTCACCCTCGTCACCGAGGCGATCGAGCAGCTGTTCGCCCGGTGGGAATCCGAGCCGGGTGAATGTCTGCCGGCGGCGGTGCGCGCCGTGGACGCGACGCTGGGCGCCGTGCGCAACTACCTCGAGGCCATACTGGCCGGGCGCGCGACGCCGCCCATCCGCCTGTTTCCGTATTTCCGCGAAATCCTCGTGCTGCTGCGCGCGCCGCGCGTGCACCCGGCGGACCTGATCTTTCCCGACCTCAATCGCCGCCCGTCCTTCCACCAAATGGCGGTGCGCGCGCTCAGCGCCGACGAGCTGCGGATTCGCCGGGTGCAGTACGAGCAGGGCCTACTGCGCTTTTTGCGCGACCCGGAGAACCGGCCGGCGCGGGCGCGCATGCGCGATGCAATTGCCGAGCTCGAGGGCCTGCCGCAGCGGGGGTTGGCGCGCAGCTTCTGGTGGGTGGCGCGCGCCCTGTTCGACGCGCTCGAGTCCTTTCAGCTCCCGGTTGACGAGGACCTCAAGCGGTTCCTAGCCCGCCTCAACCAGCAGCTGCGCCGGCAGATCGAAGGCGGTCCGGCGGTCGCCGAGCGCCTGATGATCGACGCCCTCTACCACGTCGGCCGCGCCGACGACCGGGTGGAGCGCGTTGGCCAGGTCAAGCAGCTCTACGGCCTGGCGACGCTGATTCCGCCGGACTTCGAACGGGCCACGCTCACCACAATCGATTCCGAGGCCCTGTCGGCGCTCAAGGACGCCTTGAGCCAGTGCAAGCTGCTCTGGGGACAGCTGGTCGCCAGCAACCCGCCGGATCCGGCCCGATTCCGCGCCGAGGTCAACCGCGCCCAGGCCAGCGCGCTGCGGCTGGGCGCACCGGCCCCGGCGCGCGTGCTGGGCTGCATCAGCGAGGCCACGGCAGGGCTCCCGGCCTCGACACCGCAGGTCCGCGAGGCCCTGGGGATGGAAGTGGCCACCGCCCTGCTGCTGCTCGAAACCGGCGCCGACGGATCGCCGCAGGCCGATCCGCAATTTGAGCAGCGTGCCGACGCCATGATCGGGCGCATCGTGTGCGCCGCGCGCGGCCAACCCTTACCCGAGGCGGAGGACTGGATCGCCGAGCTGGCGCGACGCGCCCAGGAGCGCTCATCGATGGACACGGTGGTGGCCGAGATGGTCACCATGCTGCGCGAGGCCGAACTGCGGCTCGATCGCTTCTTCCGCAATCCGGCGCAGCGCGGCGAATTGGCCGAACTCGAGTCCACGTTCGAACAGGTCGGCGGCGTGCTCAGCGTACTCGGATACGAGGATCCCGCGGCGGCGCTGCTCAACGTGCGCGTGTCGGTGCAGAAGTTCGTCGATCCCGCGACACCGGCCAGCGCGGAGGAATTTGCCCGCATCGCGCAAAACCTCGGGGCCATCGGCTTCTTCGTAGGCACCCTGGCGCAGCAGCCGACGAACCCTCGCGGCATGTTCCACTTCGATCGCAAGAGCGGCGTGTTCTCGGCCGACATGGGGTATGCGCCCCCCGCGCCGCCGGTCGAGGAAGAGCCGCCCGAGCCGCTGCCGGCCGCGGCGGCAGCCGCGCCCCCGCCGGCCGAGAACGTCGAGCGTTCGGCCAAACGCCTCATGGACTCGGCCATCGCGGCCGCCGACAAGCTGGCCGCCAATGCCGGCGACAAGGACGCGGCCGAGCAGCTGGCGCCGGTGCTGGCTCAGCTGCTCACCGATGCGGAGCTCATGGACGACGCGGCGCTGCGCACGCGCGCGACGCAGGCGACGGGGCTTCTCGAGCAGGTCCGCAAGGGCGGCGGCAGCGCGCCGGCGTTGGCCCTGCAGGCGCTGCTGCGGCCCGTCGTTGCCGCGATCCCCGCACCAACCGCACCGATGCCGGCCAGTGCCTCGGCCGCCGACCGCGAGCTGCACGAGATCTTCATCGAGGAGGCCGACGAGGTCCTTGACTCGGTCGGCACGCAGTTGGCGCGCCTGCGCAAGGAGCCGGAGGACGGCGCGACCCTCACCATGGCGCGGCGCGCGTTTCACACGCTCAAGGGTTCGAGCCGGATGGTGGGGCTGCGCGACTTCGGCGAATTTGCCTGGGCGCTGGAGCAATGCTTCAACGTGTGGCTGGCGCAGGAGCGCGCCGCCAACACCGACCTGATCGAGCTGGCCGCCGCCAGCGCTGACCGGATGCGCGATTGGATCGAGGCGTTGCGCGCCGATCCCGCGGCGCACATCGACGCGAGCTCCTTCATCCACGCGGCGCACGTCGTGCGCGACGGCGGCCACTTCGCGATGCCCTACACGCTGGCCAAGGAGGAAATCGTCGACCCCAGCGCGCCGACGATCGAAGTCATTGCCGCCCCGCCGCCCCAGGACGACCAAGCGCAGTCCGAGGCTGCGGCATCGGCGAAGGAACGGGCCCCCGTCGCGCCCAGCGCCGCCGAGGAGACGCGCCGGATCGGACCGCTGGTCATCAGCCACGGCCTGTACTCGGTGTTCCTGACCGAGTCCGACGAGTGCATCCGGGCGCTGGGCCAGGACATCGGCGAGTGGCGCTACGAATCCTCGCGCGGCGTCTCAGCCGACCTCGTCCGGCGCGCGCATACGCTGGCGGGCATCGCGGACACGGTCGGCCTGTCGCCGGTGTCGGCCATCGCCGACCCACTCGATCGGTTGATGCAGCAGCTCTACGACCGCAGCGGCAAGAGCGACGCGACCCTGAGCCCGTCGAACTTCGATGTGCTCGAGCGCGCCGTCGAGCGCATGCGCGGCATGCTGCATCAGTTTGCCGCCGGCGTGTACCCAGACGAGGGCCCGCTGGAGGCCGGCGCCATGCGCGACCTGGTCGCGATACTGCGTGCGAAGGCGCAGGACGCCTTGGCCACGTCGGCGCCGGCCGACAGCGCCGCCACCGAACCAGTCTTCGCCAACACCGTGCCGATGAAAGGGAGCGCGGGCGACGAGCGCGAGGCGCGCACGCCGCTGGCGCCGATGCCGCCTGCGGCGTCGCCGGCCGCGCCACCCGTCCGCGAACCCGTACGCCAAGCCGTACGCGAACCCGTCCCGGAGGCCAGAGTCGAGCGGGTACGCGAGCCGGTCGGGAAGCCGGTCGTCGAACGGATCCCCGAGCCGATAGTCGAGCCGATTGTCGAGCCGAATGTCGAGCCGGTCGCGGTAATGCCGGTGCGCGACGAGCTCGACGCGCAGCTACTGCCCGTCTTCACCACCGAGGCGCAGGACCTGCTGCCGGCCATCGCCCGGAACCTGCGTGCGCTGGCGCAAAACCCGAACCAGCGCGATATCGCACGGGAACTGATGCGTCACCTGCACACGTTCAAGGGCAGCGCCCGCATGGCCGGTGCGATGCGGCTGGGCGAACTGGTGCACGGCATGGAGACCCGCATCGAGGCGGCCATGCAACTGGCCAGCGTTCCGGGCGCGGTGATCGAGGACCTGCAGGTCCAGCTCGACCATGCGATGCCATTGTTCGAGCAACTGTTGCACGGAACCGGGGCCGAGTCATCGCCCGGCGAGGCGGCGCGCACCGCGCCAGCGACGGTTTCGGCAAACATGGCGTCCACCCTGGCCGCCGTGTCCGGGGCGCGCTCCGCGCCCGCGCCCCGCCAGCCAGCGCCGTCGGCAGTCGAACCCAAGGCGCCGGCCGAAGGGGCACCCGGCGCAGCACGGCGCAGCACGCCGACGCCAGCGCCGGCACCGGCGGCAGCACCGGTCGCGGCAAGCAGCGAGGCGCCGCGCGCGCCGGTGCCGACCGCGCCCTTTATCCGTGTTCGCGCCGATGTCGTCGACCGCCTCGTGGACCACGCCGGCGAAGTCTCGATCTCGCGCTCCAAGCTCGAGGCCGAAGTGGGCACGCTGCGTGCGTCGCTCTCGGATCTGACGGAAAACATCCAGCGGCTGCGCTCGCAGCTGCGCGAAGTCGAAATGCAGGCCGATGCGCAGATCCAGGCGCGCTCCGACCAGGTGGCCAAGCAGTCATCGAGTTTCGACCCCCTCGAGTTCGATCGCTATTCGCGCCTGCAGGAGCTCACTCGCCTGCTCGCCGAGTCGGTCGAGGACGTGGCACTGGTCCAGAGCAACATGGTCAAGGGACTGCAGCTGGCCGACAACGACCTGAGCACCCAGTCGCGCCTGACCCGCGAGCTGCAGCAGCAGCTGATGCGCGTGCGCCTGGTGCCGTTCTCCAATGTTTCCGAGCGCCTGTACCGGGTAGCGCGCCAGGCCGCGAAGGAACTCGATAAGCGTGCGCATCTGGACATCCTGGGTGCGGAGACCGAGGTCGATCGCAGCCTGCTCGAGCAGATGGCCGGCCCGTTCGAGCACCTGGTGCGCAACGCCATCGTGCATGGACTGGAGTTTCCCGCCGAGCGGCTGGCAGCGGCCAAGTCGGAGACCGGAGAGCTGCGCATCGAGGTGCGCAAGGAAGGCAATGAAATCGTGGTGGTGTTCGCCGACGACGGGGCCGGCCTGGACCTCGAGCGGATCCGCGCCCGCGCCATCAGCACCGGGATGATTTCGGCCGACCGCCGGCTGGACGAGCGCGAACTCATCGACCTCATCTTCACGCCCGGCCTCACGACCGCGCGTGAAGTGACGGAGCTGGCCGGCCGCGGGATCGGCATGGACGTGGTGCGCGAACAGGTCGCCTCCCTCGGCGGCCGCATCGGCGTCGTCACGGAAAAAGGGCGCGGAACGCGCTTCACGCTCTATCTACCCATGACGCTCTCGATCATGCAGGTCGTGTTGGCGAGCGTGGGCGAGCGCCGCTACGCCTTGCCAGCGGCCATGGTCGAGCAAGCGCGCCGCGTGCGACCTCGCGAGCTGGCCGACGCCCTGCAGGCTGGCAGCATTTCCTTCGCCGGCGTGGGCGAAGTGACGCTGCGACCGCTGTCCCAATTGCTCGGCTCCGACACCGTCATCGGCGCCGCGGACCAGTACTCCGTGGCGCTGCTGCGCCTGGGCGACGATCGCCTGGCCATCTGCGCCGACGAGCTCTCGGCCAACCAGGAAGTCGTCGTCAAGAACGTCGGGCCGCAAGTTGCCCGCCTGGCCGGCGTCCTGGGCGCGACGGTGCTGGGCAACGGGCAGGTGGTGCTGATCATCAATCCGGTGCAGCTCATCGGCCGGGCACCCGAGCCGCCGGTACTCGAGACCGGTGCGGTGGCCGCCGATTCCGAGCACCCCGGCGCGGCGCATCCGAAGCTCACGACGGTGGCCGGCGCCACGGTCATGGTGGTCGATGATTCGCTCACGGTGCGACGCGTCACGCAGCGCCTGCTCGAGCGCAACGGCTACCGCACGATCTTGGCCAAGGACGGCGTCGACGCGATGCGCGAACTGCAGGAGCACCTTCCCGACGTCATGCTGGTCGATATCGAGATGCCGCGCATGGACGGCTACGACCTCACGCGCAACGTGCGCAGCAACAAATCGACCCAGCGGATTCCAATCATCATGATCACCTCGCGCACGGCGGAAAAACATCGCCGCGTGGCCTTCGAGCTGGGCGTCAACGAATACCTGGGCAAGCCCTACCGGGAGGATGAGCTGCTCGAGCTGATTCGCCGCTACGTGGAGACCGCCAACGCCGTCCGCGCCGCCGATGCCAGCGCGTGACCGCGGCGCGCGGCTGCCCCGATGACCTCCGAGCGTGCGGCGTTCACCGAACTGCTGGCGCAGCGCTGGCGCGCGGCCAATTCGCTCCTGTGCGTGGGCCTGGATCCCGACCCGGACCGATTCGCTCCCGGGCTGCGCGGCCGCGAAGGCGCAATTCACGAGTTCTGCTGCGCCATCGTCGATGCAACGGCGCCGTATGCCTGCGCGTTCAAGCCGCAGATCGCCTACTTCGCCTCGCAGCGCGCCGAGGACCAGCTCGAGGCGGTGCTCTGCCACATCCGTCGTGAGCATCCGACCGTGCCGATCATCCTCGATGCCAAACGCGGCGACATCGGTTCGACGGCGGAGCACTACGCGCGCGAGGCCTTTGAGCGCTACCGCGCCGATGCCGTGACCCTCTCGCCCTTCATGGGGCAAGACACGATCGAGCCTTTTCTGCAGTACGCCGGGCGCGGCGCCTTCCTGCTCTGCCGCACCAGCAACCCGGGCGGCGACGACCTGCAGATGCTCGATGTTGGCGGTGAGCGGCTCTTCGAGCGGATCGCGCGCCTGGCGGCGACCCGTTGGAACCGCAACGGCCAGCTGGGCCTGGTGGTCGGCGCGACCTACCCCCAGGAACTGGCGCAGGTGCGGGCGCTGGCGCCGGAGCTGCCGCTACTGGTGCCGGGCATCGGGGCGCAGGGCGGGGACATCGGCGCGACCTTGCGGGCCGGTACGACACCCGCCGGCCTGGGTCTGGTGATCAATTCCTCGCGCGCCATCCTCTACGCCGGCGCCGGCGACGATTACGCAGCCGCGGCCGCCCGCGTCGCGCGCACAACCCGCGACGAAATCAATCGCCATCGTCCGGCGGCCTGACCCGGGCCGCTGCGGCCCTAGCCATCGTCGCGCTTTTGCAGCAGTTGGCCCATCACCTCGAGCGACGCCGCGATGGCCTGCGTGCGCACCGCGGCGCGGTCGCCGTTGAAGTGCCGCGTGGTGGTCCGCACCCAGTGCGCGGCCGAAGAATCGCGCCGCAGCGCCCAGGCAAAGCAGACGGTCCCCACCGGCTTGTCGGGGGTGCCGCCGTCGGGGCCGGCGATGCCGGTGACGGCAATGGCCACCTGCGCGGCGCTTTGCTGCAGAACGCCCAGCGCCATGGCGCGTGCCACCGGCTCGCTGACGGCGCCAAAGTCACGCAGGTAGGCCACCGGCACGCCCAGCATGCGCTGTTTGGCTTCGTTGGAGTAGACGATCACGCCGCGATCGAACCACGCGCTGGCACCGGGTACCTGGGTGACGGCGAAGGCAATCCCCCCGGCTGTACACGACTCGGCCGTGACCAGAACCAGGCGTTGCGCCTGCAGCAGCGCCCCCAGCTCCTGCGCCAAGGCCAGCAGGCGCGCCCCCGGATCGTTCACGTGAACCTCAGCGCGATCGCGATCACCAGCAAAGTGTAAAAGGCCGCCACCAGGTCGTCGGCCATGACCCCGACGGCGTTCTTCCAGCGCTGGTCGATGATGCGGATCGGCGGCGGCTTGGTGATATCGAAGAAGCGAAACAAGATGAAGGCGATCGCCTGCAGTCGCAGCGCATGCTCGCCGGCGGGCAGCAGTACGAGCACCAGCCAGAAGGCGACCATCTCGTCGACGACGATCGTGCTCGGATCGGCCTCGCCGAGCATCGCCGCCGTGTGCTCGGCGGCCCAGGCGCCGACGATCAGCGCGATCGCGACAACGATCAGGGCCGTCGCCGGATCGGTGGCGCCGCCCGGGGCCAGCGCCGCGAAGATCGCCCACGCCAGCGCCGTGCCCCAGGTTCCCGGCCCCGGGCGCAGCAAGCCGCTACCCAGGCCCAGCGCTACCCAGTGCGCCGGATGGGAAAGTAGGAACCGCAGGCCGGTCGAAGGGGGCGGCCGATCGTTGCCAGGACTCTTGTCACCATTGGCGGCCATGACGCTCGCTAGCTCGTCGCAGAAACACCGGGACCCGGTACACCGGCCCCGCAGGCCTCGCCGACGGCCTCAGCTTCCCGATGCGAAGTGATCGAATGAGCGCAGTGTAGCTGCGATCAGCGCTCCATCGCCATCGACCAGGCGCAAGCCGGGCGCGGTCTCGATCTCACCGATTCGCGTCAGGGCAAGGCCTCCGGTCGCCAGCGCCGCGATGCGAGCGCGGTCCTGCGGCCGCCCGGTGAAGAGCAATTCGTAATCGTCACCGCCGGCGAGGATCATTTGCTGCTGCAACGCAACATCGAGCTGACCGAAGATCTCCGCCCGAGGCACGTCCGGCCAGCAGAGCCGCGCGCCGACCCCGGAGCGTTCCAGCACGTGCCCCAGGTCGCCGACCAGGCCATCGGAGATATCGATCGACGCGGTTGCCAGGCCAACGAGCGCGCGACCGAGCGCGACCCGCGGTTCGGGCCGGTCCATGCGACGCAGGCACGCTTCGCGATGCGGCGACGCGATCTCGCGCTCGCCGCGGCGGATGGCCAACGCCAGCGCCGCCTCGCCGAGTCGGCCGGAAACCCAGATGTCGTCGGCGGCGCGTGCGCCGGCGCGGCCCCGATAGTGTTCGCGATCGACTTCCCCGATCGCGGTAATGCTGATCGTGACCGCACCGCCCCCGCCTTTGACCGGTGCCGAACGCGTCGTGTCGCCGCCCACGAGCGCACACGAGTGCTCCTCGGCCAGGGCGAACATGCCCCGGCAGAACGGCGCCAGCCACCGCTCGTCGGCCCGGGGCATTGCGATGTCCAACAGGAAGCAGCGCGGACGGGCGCCGGCCGCAGCCAGGTCCGACAGGTTCACGGCCAGGGCCTTGTGACCGAGCGCCTCGGGTTCGGCCCCGGCGAGAAAGTGCACTCCCTCGAGCAGCATGTCGGAGGTGATCGCCAGCGTCTGCGCCCCGACGTCGATCAACGCGCAATCGTCGCCCACTCCCTGACGCTCCGCGCATGGCCGCGAGAAGTAGCGCGCGATGAGCGCAAACTCGCCGAGCTCCGTCACACCATCACCCGCGCGGCCGCTAGGCCGGCTCGCCGCCGGCGGCCGGCATCTCGGCCTTGCGCAGCCGGGCAGCCAACTTGTCCAGTACGCCATTGACGTACCGGAAACCGTCGGTGCCGCCGAAGCTCTTGGCCAGTTCGATCGCCTCGTTGATGGCGACGCGGTACGGAATCTCCGGGCGATACTTGAGCTCGTAGGCA
>Ga0209415_10016160_pt1 | contig 12027 bp, 8 predicted proteins | sample PeaSoiSIISIP2007_FD_187696 | JGI IMG/M metagenome (GOLD analysis project Ga0209415, IMG submission 187696) | Peat soil microbial communities from Weissenstadt, Germany - SII-SIP-2007 (SPAdes) (version 2) | ecosystem: Environmental > Terrestrial > Soil > Wetlands > Peat | place: Germany... | reverse complement strand
CTTTCTTGATGGCTTCGCACCAGTCGTGGAACGACATTGGACCTTGCACGAAATGAGAGACATTGCGGCGTGCGATATCTGTATCTCTGTCGACAATCTCTTGCGTGTAGTAGGCGAACAACTCGAAACGATCCCGCGACAGACCTTCCGTCCAGCCTCGAAGGTAGAGCTTCCAGTCGGAATGCTCGCGGAAGAAGCCCGATAGAAAGCCGATCCGCAGAGCCGATCCGCGAGACGAGCCAGGCATAGCGGGTCTTTCGGCAACCGACGGATATGCAGCGCGCATGATCCGTGACGACAAGGTGCCAAAGGTGGCTTGAAGATCTCGGTCTGATTGGCCCTGACAGGGGAGATAGAACGGCTGCGCCGCCCCGATCATGCCTGCCGCTCGGGCAAGCCTCCCCGTGTCCGCGAGACTGTAATACACAGCCAGCTCACGGAGTGCTTTGCCATATGCGGGCCTCCGCTGGGCGATTTCCGCTTCAGACTTATAGACGACCGGCAGCTGTGCCATGCAGTATTGCCAGCGCGGCAGATCGTAATCGGGATTCAGCTCGATGGCGCGCTGAAGCGCGCGGATGGCCTCTTCCGTGCGCCCCTCCGCAATGAGAAATGAGCCGAGATTGGTTAAGGCGTCCCAGTGGCCGGGATCGATCGCGATCGCTTTTCGGAATTGAGGCTCGGCCAGCGCGTATTGACCGAGCTTAACCAGCGCGACGCCCATATACGCGTGAGCGGCAGCGAGCCTGCTATTTTGGCTGACCGCTTTGCGGAGGTACTTGACGGCCTCACCGTAACGGCCTTGTACCAGTCGGATATGGCCCAGGTTGCAAAGAGCTCCGGGATGCTTTCGATCAGAGGCCAGTATGGATGCATAAATGCGCTCTGCCTCGGTCAACCGGCCCTCGGCATGAAACACACTGGCTTCCTCAAATAGCTTCCTCACGGCTTGACTGCACCCTCGCTATCGGCCGCGGACAGTCGCACAACTACTCGAGCCAAAGGAAGTGCGGTCAGCGGAAGCACCATTGGTGAGCCAATCGTCCTATCAACATCGGAAAATGCACGCAGCCAGCTTGAACCGGCCACTCCAAGTTGGTCGAAAAGATGTCAGGCGGCCGGAGAGCGGCGCTGTACTGAAAACTTCCTGAGCTCGGCCACGACGCGGGCCATCACATCGGCCCAATCTCCGGGGTTGGGCTGTGTGAAAAGGCGCATCGTCGGGTACCAGGGGCTGTCATCCCGGTTCGTGAGCCAGCGCCAGCAACGGTCGTACCGGTTCAGCACCCAGACGGGCTTGCCCAGGCTTCCAGCCAAATGGGCAACCGACGTATCTACACTGATGACCAAGTCGAGTGCGGCCACCAATGCGGCCGTATCCACGAAATCGGTGAGCTCTTCGGTCCAGTCGACCAGCCCCGATCCCGTCCCAAGGGCCCGCACCTGGTTAGCAGCCTCGCCCTTTTGCACGGATATCAGGGCCACACCCTCAACGGAGCCTACCTCGAGCATCTGCTCCAGGCGCATCGAACGTCGCTGGTCAACTCGATCGCCGGCAGGCTGCCCGGCCCAGACGAGCCCGATCTTCAGCCCTTCGAGTTCCTCCAACCGCTCGCGCCATCGAGCGACACGGATCGGATTCGCACTCAAATAGGGCACCTCAGCCGGAACTGTTTCTACATGTGTACCAAGCGCCAAGGGTAAGCTCATCAATGGGCAGTGAAAATCGAAGGACGGGACGGCCTCGTCCAGGCTCACCACCCGCGCGGCTCCCGGCAAGCTTCGCAATAACTCCTTCAGCGGCGGGTGGACAGCAAGAATTACCGTGGCCCCTCGCGCGGCCACCGCAGGGGCGTATCGGCAGAATTGCAGCGTGTCACCCAGTCCCTGCTCAGCGTGAAGCAGCACGGTTTTGCTCGATACGTCCTCTTTACCGAGCCACAGAGGCCCGGAAAAATCTTGCTTTTCTCTGGCGAATTGCCGTGTTCGCCACCGCCATTCGTACCGTTCCCAGCCGCGATGGAAGTCGCCGTAGGCCAATAGACATAAGCTCTCATTCCAATGTGCCTCAGCGAAGTCCGGCTTGATCGCCAGCGCTCGCTCGAAGGCCGTGAGCGCCTCATCGAGCTTGCCGAGGTAACGCAGTGAGTTCGCTCGATTGTTCAGTGTCTCTGCGTGGCCGGGCGCGATCGCGAGTGCCCTGTCAAAACAGGTCAGCGCCTCGTCGAGGCGGCCGAGGATCATCAGTGTATTCCCGCGATTATTCAAAGCCGCGATAGAATCCGGCATGATCGCCAGAGCTTTGTCGAAGCTCGCGAGCGCTTCCTCTTCTCTACCCAGGCTCTGCAGGACGAACCCGAGATTGCTGAGCGCGTCGGGAAATCTTGGGAAATAGGCGATGGCTCGCCTGATCAGCTGAATGCCCTTTTTACTGTCCCCTTTCGCGCACCAGACCAAACCCAGAAGGTGCAGCGCATCGGGATGCTTCGGCTCGATGCGCAAGACTCGCTCATAAAGTACGCGCGCCTCGTCCAGAGCACCGGCGCGATAGTGACTGATGCCGGCTTGCATCAGAGCTGGTACGGTCACGTTCGATTGCACCACCGAGATTCCCGATACTCCTGAGGATCCATGCAGGTTACCCGGCCGCCATTAGGTCAGCCACGCGAAAATCGCCAGCATAGGACGATGCGGCATTACCCTCGTGGCGCTTGTCGCACCGAGTGGCACAAGGCCCCCCTTCGGGATGCGCGATCGCAGTGGGGTTTACGTGCGGATGGCCACGGAAAACGCCCGAACTGAACGCGGGAAAAGCGGAAAAATTCACGCAACTGCCTCGAGGGCCGCGCGGGCGACCGCATCGATGCCGTGCTCGCCGCCGCCGGCTACAACTTCGGACTGCTCCTGCGCTGGCTCGCGGAGCTCTTGCGTGCCTTGATCCGGTTGCTGGTTGAAACCACTCCGTCGCCGCAGATCGTATAGATCAGGCGCCGCCCGTGTTCTTCACGGGCGACTCGAAGAGACCCCCCTCGCGCGCGTGGCGGTACCCCAGAGCTGTGTCCGCCACGAGATGCGTCCTCGGCGCGGAGATACAATACGTGGCTCCTAAATGCATCAGCCCGCCAACCTTACGGCTGGCGGGCTGATTACACTGACTAAGACAGTCGGCTTGTTTGACTGCTCAGAACTTGAACTGGGCGGACATCTGGACGCGGGTTATATCGCCCGTTCGGCCTGACTCGAGCTGGCCCTGCATGCGGATGAACTCCACACCGAAGTTCGTCTGCGGCACCGGGCTCCAAATCAAGTTGGCGTGGATCGTGTACGTATCTTTGAACAGGTTCTCCGAGATGAGCGATGAGCTATTGCCACCGCCGGCGTTACCGATGTTCGATACAGCCCAGTTATTTTCCTGCCTCCAATAGCTGCCCGCGACGTTGCTGCGCAGCGTGTCCGTCCAGAAGTGCGTGTAGTTGGCCGAGACCAACCACGCCGGGACCGTGTGCATTGTCGTACGACCGGGCGTGCAGATGCTGCTGCACGAGTCCCAGATCCAAGCATCAGGGGTGGGCGGACCATCGCTGTTGATGTATCGGCCGGCTCCTTGACCATACCCGGCCTCCCAGGCGACGCTGTCCTTGCCGATCGGCACGTTCCAGTTGCCGCTGAACCCAATGCCCCATCCTATATCGGATTGGCTCGAACCATGGTAACTCGCTGTGTTAACTCCGTTGTGCCAATAGATGTCTCGGAGCACAGCAGCCAATTTAAGATGGCCCCACGGGGCGTTGTAATTCAAGGCCGTAACGAAGTCCGGAATCTTGTCCGCGAAGCCCGCGCCGAAGGTCGTCTTTGTGCCGCCAGTCGACGCATTGAAAACCTGGGTCTGCGGATTTTCCGCAGACACGGCCCAGGTCAATCCGTTGCCGAAGTCAAAGGTGTAGCGGACCTGTGGTTGCCGGGTCACACCGAAGGCCTGTGCACCGCCGAAGTCCAGGGTCTCGGCCTCGGCCGCGCCGTCGCGGAACAGCGAGAGCGTCTGGCCTGCCATGAACGGACCCAAGGTGCCGTAGGCCTGGCGCAGACGGAAGCCGTAGGAATTCGAGTTGACGCGCAGGCTGCCCGAGTTGCTGAGGCCGTTGGGGTTCGTGAAGTCGCCTTCGATGAAGGTCTTCAACTCACCATAGGACGTTGGCGTGCGCGTCTCAATGTTGAAACGCGACTCCGACGCCGTCATCTGCGAGCCACCATGGATTCTGTGGCCAGTATCCTCGGCGACGCAATCTGTTCCGTGCGAAAGAGTGGCGCACTTGGAGTCGAACAAGACGCCGAACGGCGTGGCGCCGCCGTTGATGTTCGTGACGGGACCGAAGTCGTAGGTGTAGTCGAACTTGACATAGCCACCGACCTTGAACGAGGTCTGCGTGCCCGGCACCAGGAAGGAGCCTGGGAACGAGCCGGCGCCGGGCGCGCCCTGTGCGTGAGCGCCCTGCATGCCCGCGAGCAGAGCAACGGATGCCGTCAGGCTCCCCAGTGCCGTCGCGGCGTTCAGCTTGCGAATTTTCATCTCTTGACCCCCAAAGCCAATTAATTCATCCGTCCGCGAAAGGATGGCGTCCCTTCGGCTTGAGCAAGATGACCCGTTTCCAGATCGCTAAACAAGGCGAAATCCGTTCTTTCAGCGCATTTCTTGGAAGCTGTGGTGATTTTGCAACAGTTTCGCCGACCGATTTTCTTTTGGGTAGGCACGGATGGCGGCCTGAGAGTCGCTGTGCCGGGCACCGAGTTCGTTCGAGCAGCCAGATAATTACGGTTCTTTATCAAGATATTACGAGCGGGTCCCCGCTTCTATCGGTCAAAATTTCAGGGTGCGCCGAGGGACCTCTTTCGTGACGCTCTGCATCGTCTCCGCCGCCGACCGAATCTACCACCATTGCCTCACGGGCCTCCGAATCGCTCGCCCCGATCGAGCCCACGATCGTCGTGGTCGATCTCGGCTCGAGGGGGCAGCGCGAGCGCCTGGAGACTCGCGGCGTGCAACTCCTCGCCTTTTCCTACCCGCTCGATTACCCCGCGCGACGCCAGGTCAATGCGGAATTTCCGGGCTTCGGCGGCATGCTGTGCCGGCCCTATCTGAATACGCTGGTATCCGGCTGAATACGCTAGTTTCCGGCGACGACGTCCTGGTCTGGATGGACGCGCACCTCCACCCATTTGCTGGGAAGATCCGTTGCATTGCCGCCGATCGGCGGAAGGAGCGCGCACGCCACCGGCGTCGCAATGACATGGCACGCGATAAAAAGCTCACGGCCTTCATGGCATCGGGCGCGGCACAGTGAATGCGCCGGCGCCCGCGCAGCTTGATATTGCGCTACCGCCCCGGCCGAGCCTAGCTTGCCGCGCCCAAGCGGGATCATCAGGGGAGGCGGCGCCATGATCTCCGTGGCGAAAACGATGGTAGCTCAAGCGGGGGACGCGTACCGGAATTCAGGGTTTCCTGGGCGTCCTCGGCGTATCCGGAGATGAGCGTACCCGCCGGAAATCCCGACGCACTTTATCGGTCTGGGATCCTTGCCGCGCAGGCCGGCCGCTTTGGGGAAGCGGATCGTTGCCTCAGCGAGGCCGCGGTGCTCCGACCGAACGCGCCGGCCTTCCACCACGCGCTCGGGGTGTTGAGAGCCGCGCAAGGCCGAGCCGACGATGCTCTCGCCTGCCACGACAAGGCGCTGGCGCTCGACGTCACCCATATCGGCGCCCTCGCGGGACGAGCGGACGCGCTGCACGAACTCGGCCGGCTCGCCGAGGCGGAGGCCGCCTATCGGCGCGCGGCGGCGCTGGCTCCGCGAGCCCCCGAAATCCGTTTCGGCTGGGCGACGGTGCTGGCCGATCTCGGCCGGCTCGAGGACGCCGCGCGAACCTACCGGGACTTGTTGGCGCTCAGCCCGGGCTCCGCCGAGGCGCGCGTCAACTTCGGCACCGTGCTCAGGGATCTCGGCCGGCTCGACGAGGCCGCGGCCGAGTTCCAGCGGGCTCTGGCGCTCAAGGCCGACATCGCCTACGCGGTCGTAGAGCTCGTGTCCGCGCTCTGCGCGCTGGGCCGGTCCGAGGAGGCCGTCGATCGCGCGGCTCAGGCGATGCAGCGAGACCCGCGATCAGCCGACGCGTGCCGCGCCTTTGCGGTCGCCGTCTCGCGCTGCGGCCCATTGGACTATCGCGCCGAGATCGATGGCTTCCTCGAGCGTTGCTTTTCGGCGGACGAGGTGGAGCACGACGATCTCGCGAAGGCAACCGCCTGGCAGCTTCGGCAAAAGCACCGGATCGATCCGTCACCGACGGAGGCGGCACGGCACGCCGTCGATACCGCGATCACCGGGGGCGGCGCTGCCGGATGCCTTAGCGATCCATTGCTCCTCCGGCTCCTGGCCGGCACGGTCAACACCGATCTCAAGCTCGAAGTGTTCCTGACCGAGGTGCGGCGCCGCCTCTGCCTGGCGCAGGATATCCCGGCCGATCTGAACCCACTTCTCGCCGGCCTCGCGCTACAGGGCTTCAACAACGGCTATGTGTTCGCGGCCGGTGCGGAGGAAGACGCGCGCGTCGCTGCGCTGCGCTCGGACCTAGAAGGCGAGCTATCGCATGGTGCCGCGCTCGATCCCGCGCTCGAGCAGAAATTGCTGCGCTTTGCGCTCTATGAACCGTTCACGGTGCTCGCGGGCGCGAAACCGCTTCTCGGAGCGTCGATCTCGCCGAGTTCGCCGCTGAGTGCAGTGCTTGCGCATTGCCTTGCCGAGCCTCTCGAGGAAGCGGCGCTCGCTCGCGGAATCTCGAGCCTCGGAGCGATCGAGAATGCGGTCTCGAAAGCGGTCCGCGACCAGTACGAGGAGCATCCCTATCCTCGATGGCTCTCCTTACCGCGTCTCGCCCCCGTGAGCTTGCCGACGATCCTGCGCCGAAAATTCCCGCAGGCGCCGTTGCCGCCGTTTCTCGAGGGCCCCATCGAGGTCCTTGTCGCGGGTTGCGGTACCGGGCGGCAGCTGATCGCAACGGCGCTCTCGCTCGCGCAGGTGAGCGTGCTTGCCGTCGATTTATCGCGGGCGAGCCTGGGCTATGCGAGACGCATGGCGCTTCGGTTCGGCGCGTCGAACATAGACTTTCTGCACGCCGATTTGCTGGCGCTCGGCGAGCTCGGGCGCGAATTCCCCGTCGTGGAAGCCGTGGGCGTCCTCCATCACATGGAAGACCCGATGGCGGGCTGGCGCGTCCTATGCGGGCTGCTGCGACCCGGGGGATTCATGCGGATCGGCCTTTATAGCGCCCTCGCCCGCACCGAGGTGGCGACCGCGCGCGAGCGCATCACGCGTCTCGAGATTGCACCAACGGCGCGGGACATCCGCGCCTTCCGACAGCGCGTGCTGTTTGGAGACGAGAGCGAGCGCTTGCCGGGCCTTTCGCTGTCGAAAGACATCTATGATTTGAACGGCTGCAGAGACCTGCTATTTCACGTCCGGGAGCATCGCTATACACTCCCGGAGCTGCGGGAGATGTTATGGGCGCTCGGTCTCGAGTTCTTGGGATTCGATCTTGTGGACGAGCGGACTGTTCGCGGATATCGCGCCGAAAATCCCGACGATCCCTCTGCATCCGACTTGGCGCGCTGGGCACGATTCGAGAAAGCGCACCCGGATGCGTTCTCGGGGATGTATCTCTTTTGGTGTCAAAAATCGTTGCCGCGATAGCACATTGAAGGAAGGGCAGAATGTCGGATGCAGCGGCGCTTAGCCCCACCGATCTCGTCGAGCAAGGACGCGCCCTTCACCGCGCCGGGCGCCTCGATGAGGCCGAAAGTCTTTACGCAAAGGCACTTGCCCAGGACGAGGATTGTGCCGAAGCGCATCAGCTCCTCGCGGTGATCGCGGGCCAACGCGGCCGATTCGACGAGGCAATCGCGGGCTTCCGGCGCACCATTGCGCTCGAAGGACCGACACCGGATCGGCTTTTCAATCTGGCCGAGGCATACCGCGTAACTCGCCAGTTCCAGCCGGCGTTGGACGCCTACACCCAGGCTGTCACCATTGATGCCGGCTACATAGCTGCCTATCGCAACTGTGCCGCCATGGTAGAAGAGGCGACCGAAGAAGCCCGAGCGAGGGGCGATACAGCGACGGCTGATCGGCTCGCCAAGCTGGCGGCGCACTACTGGGTCGGCCTCGGCCATGCCTGCCTCAGGGGCCATGACACGGCGGCGGCGGAGAGTGCTTACCGCTGTGCGGTGGCATTGGATCCCAATGGAACGGAGGCCCACAATTGCCTCGGGGCGATTGCCCTCGCGGCCAGGAGGCCCATCGAGGCGGAGACATGCTTCCGTCGTGCCCAAGAACTGGAGCCGAGATCGCCGCTTTACGTGAGTAATCTCGGTGACGCACTCCTTAACCAGGCTCGAACCGAAGAGGCCGGCGAGCAGTATCGGCACGCGATAGAGGTCGATCCGTCCTTCGCCCAAGCGCGGATCAATCTGGAAGAACGGACGCTTCTCTGGCTCCATCATCGTTCGGACTTGAGGCCTCGCGAGGTGTTCGCCGCTCACCTGGAATGGGGACGCTTGGCGATCCAGCGCGCAAAAGAGGCCGGCGATCGACCAGCGCGTTTCGCCAATTCGCGCGATCCGGACCGGCCCCTTAAGATCGGCTACGTCGGTCTCGACACAGGTTCTCGGCTAGCGAAATCCTGCCTTGCGCCATTGGTTTCCAACCATGATCGCACGTATTTCCAAGCCACCCTCTATGCCACTGCCGCGAGCGGCTCCGCGGATGCACGTTACTTCAAGCGGCTTGGCGACAGATTCGTGCTGCTGCCGCTGCTGCGTGCGAAAGAAGCGGCGAGAATGATGCGCGGGGCAGGTTTTGATGTCCTGATCGATATTGCGGGGCACCAGCCGCGCAACCGGCTCGACATATTCGCGCTGAAGCCGGCGCCGGTGACGGTGTCGTGGCTTGGTTATCCCGATACGACCGGCCTTCCAACTGTCGATTATCGGATTACTGATGAGACTGCGGATCCACTCGGAGCGGAAGAGCTATACACAGAGCGGCTGTATCGCTTGCGGAGTGGATCCTTCGTCTATCGGCCGCCGGATGAAGCACCCGAGATTAGCCCGGTGCCCGCCCTTGGGTCCTCTGAGGTCACGTTCGGCAACTTCGACGATCCACTGAAGATTTCCCCGGAGACGGTCCAAACCTGGAGTTCGATCCTCCATGCTCGGCCGCGAGCTCGCCTCATGCTGATGGCTCCCGAATTCGCCGACGTGGCCTTCACCAAGCGAATTCATTCCGTTTTCCAAGCCGCGGGAGTCAGCGCTACGAGGGTTCAATTACGCTGGCCTCCGGAGGACATCGGCGAACAGCTTCGGGCGTACAACGCGGTGGACATCGGCCTCGACACTTTTCCGTACAACGGGGCGCCCACGACGATTTGCGAGGCACTGTGGATGGGCGTGCCTGTCATCACACTGACCGGCGATCGGCCGTGCGCGCGAACCAGCACCAGCGTCCTCTCCCAGGTGGGCCTCGAGCGCCTGGATTCCCAGTCAACCAGCGAATATGTGGAAACTGCCGTAGAACTTGCAGCGGATCTGGAGCGCCTCCAAAATCTCCGCACTGGCATGCGGGACCGAATGCGGGTGTCGCCTTTAATGGACGCGCGCGACTTCGCGCGCCGTTTCGAGGCTGCGCTACGCGACATGTGGCGGCAGTGGTGCAAATCTGGCTGAGGCGATCGCGCGACAGCAGCGGTGAACCGAGAGCGAAGCCGTGTCGGCACTGGCCCAGCTGTATCGAAAGGTATCCTGCCTCGCCGCAAAGACGAGCCGGGCGCGTTAAGCGGAACTTTTGGGAAGCCCTACCGTACCTTTGATCGGCCGCAGGAGCTGGCTGCGGTGCCTGCCTGTTTCTTCGAAACGCTTGTTCCGATCGCGACCGGTAGGCTATACGCTGGGTGGGCGCGAGCAGCGCAGACGCTCGAGCAGGGTGCACATGGTACTACGCCGCAGCGACATGGACGACGCGCCGGCTTATGAGCCGCCGCGCTCGGATACCGAGCGACAGCTCGTGGAAATCTGGCAGGAGAGCATCGGCATCGACAGCGTCGGCGTTCACGACGATTTTTTCCTGGTCTGCGGGAGCTCGCTGGTCGCCGCCATCATTTTCACAAAAATTCAAAAGCGCTTTGGCGTGAAACTGCCTCTCTCTCTGTTAGTCTCCGCACCCAACGTCGCGCAGCTCGCGCAGCGCATCGACGAGCGCAAATCCCAGGGCTGAACCATGCTGATCCCAGTGCAGACCGAAGGCCGCAAGGCGCCGCTCCTGTTGATGCATGGAATGTTCGGCGTGCTGCCGTGGGGGCGCGGTCGTGCATTGGCGGAATTTCTCGGCCCCGACCAGCCGCTCTACGGGATCGAGGCGCCGGGTTTCGACGGCAGCCGAAAGCCGCGCGCGAAGGTCCCGGAAGCAGCCAATGAGTATCTCGCGGAAATCCGACGCGCGCGGCTGCGGCCTCCGTTCGTAGTTGTCGGCGTCTGCGGGGGCTGCATCATGGCACTGCAGCTCGCCCAGAACCTATCCGTCGCCGCACAATATGCTGGCGAGCCAGCGCCGGTTCCTCTGCTGATCCTGATCGATCCGCCGGGCCTTCCGGGACAGGAATTCGTTGCGAGCGATTTGTCCGATGCGGCTGAGCTTCTTCGTGACCGTGTGAGCAATTGGTTTTTGGAGGCGCGCAGCCGAATCGGCGAGGAAATTCCGTTCGACATAGAGGATCCGAAACAGCTCGCCATCGCCACCGAGATCGGCGCGACCGTGGAGTGGTCAATCAGCACCTACCACCCCACGCCCTATACCGGACCGGTCCAGGTGCTCGCCATAGAGCCCATCGCGCAGATGGTGGACCGCCCGCACTGGCCGTGGCGCAAGGTTCTCGTCGGAAAGTGGGGTCTGGGCACTCTTCATTGTCAGCACCACGAAATTTTCAGCACACATGTCGCCGAGGCTTTCACGTGGTTGAAGGGGCGCCTCGACGAGCTCCCGTCGTCGCCCGCTGAGGCGCCGACCGGCGAGAGGCCCGCAGCAGGATCGTGAACCTCGCCGAGGTCATTGCGCGCCACGCGGCGACGAGGCCCGACGTGCTCGCCATGATGGATGGCGAGCGCCGCGTGACCTACCGTGATCTCGACCGTCGAATCCGGCAGGGCGGCGCCCATCTCCGCTCCCTCGACATCCGGCCGGGCGATGCGGTCGCGATTTGTCTGAAGGATACGGCCGACCATGTGATCGCCTTTCTTTCCGCCGCGCGGCTCGGCGCGGTCGCGGTGCCCATCGATTGGCGCGCGCCGCCGGTCGAGCGCGCGCGGGTGGCGCAAGGGTTCGAGGCGAAGCTGGCGCTGACCGAGGCCGGCGCCGGTCGGGTCGCCGGCGTGCCGAGTCGCATCGTCGACGCCAGTTGGCACGCGGAGGCCGAGCTGCAAGGTTGCGATCAAGAGTTTCCCTCCGACCCCGACGCGCCCCTGATGATCGGCCTCACCTCGGGCACCACCGGCGCGGTGAAGGGCATGCTGGTCACGCACCGCCAGATGCACGCGCGGGCGAAGCCGTTCGACGGCATCCTCAGCGACCGGCTGCACCGCTACTTATCGACCTCCCCCCTCGCCTTCAGCGCTGGGCGGAACTATTGCCTCACGCACATCATCAAAGGCCACACCGTGATCTTCCATCCGTCTCTATTCACGGCGGAGGAGTACGTCGAGGCGATCAACCAAAACCAGGCGACGGTCGGCTTCGTGGTGCCCACGGTGATCCACTGGTTACTTGATCTGCCCCGACAGAGTGGTCCACTGCTGCCGAGCATCGAGGTGTTGATGTGCGGCGGCGCTCCGCTGCGCGCCGAGGAGAAGCGCGCGACACTCGCCCACGTCACGCCGAATTTCTACGAGTTCTACGGCACCGTCGCGACGGGGCCGATCTCGTTCCTGCGGCCGAG
>Ga0209415_10016159_pt1 | contig 12027 bp, 11 predicted proteins | sample PeaSoiSIISIP2007_FD_187696 | JGI IMG/M metagenome (GOLD analysis project Ga0209415, IMG submission 187696) | Peat soil microbial communities from Weissenstadt, Germany - SII-SIP-2007 (SPAdes) (version 2) | ecosystem: Environmental > Terrestrial > Soil > Wetlands > Peat | place: Germany... | reverse complement strand
CCCGCCGCGAACGCCGACCCTTTCACGTGCAGGACGGCGTCGCGGCGGTGCCCCTCTACGAGCTCGCGGCTTCTTGCTACCAGCGCGCTGGCGATCAGCCGCACGCGACCGAGTCGGCGAACGCGGCCGCCGCGCTCAAGGCGGAGATGCAGCAGGACTTCCGGACGCACCGCGTAAGGCTCGATCACCTGCTGACGATCCATGACTGGGTCCCCGCTCGGCGCGAAACACGCGTCCTCCTCGCGTACATGGAGGGGAAGCAGGGTGAATACGTGACGTGGCTCTCGAACCTCGACCGACAGTTGAAGCTCAAGGTCGGCCGTGCCTCATGACGGTTCGACGGCACGCGACGCCGCGTGGAGCGGAGCGTCCTAGGCTGGCGCGGTTCATCCTGTCGCTCGGGAGCCCTGTCGTCGCGACCGTGCTCGCGGGCTGCGTCACGACACCGGCGGCGAAGGTCAAGGCCGACATGGCGGTGATGAAGCAGGAGGGCGGAGCCGCGAAACTTCTCGACCGCGGCAAGGCGTTCGCCGCCGTCGGTGACACGACGCGCGCCGAGCAGTACTTCGCCGCGGCAATGACGTCCGGCGCCGACGAGCACGTCGTCGTGCCTCTGCTCCTGACCGTGTGCGCTCAAGACGGCCGCTACCGCGCGGCCATCCAGTACGCGGAAACCTACCTGAAGAGTCATCCGGGCGACCTTCGCGTGCGTTTCGTGCTCGGCACGCTCTACTCCGCCGTGAACGAGCCCATTCCCGCCCGCGAGGCGCTCAACACGGTCGTCGACGCGCGACCGGAGGACGCGGACGCCCACTTTGCGCTCGGTGTGTTGCTCCGGGACAGCGACCACGACTACGCAGGGGCCGATCAGCAATTTAGGGAGTACATCCGGCTGAAGCCGCGTGGGTCGCACGCGGAGGAAGCCCAGGCCTCGCTGCTCAAGAGTGTCCCATGATTCCGAAGGAAGTATTCGAGGAGACCCTCCTCCAGTTCCTGGCTCCGATCCGGCCGTTCCTCGACGACGCGTCGGTGAGCGAGATCATGATCAACGGACCGAATCAAATCTTTGTCGAGCGCAAGGGTCGCCTCGAGCTGACGCAAGTATCGTTCGCGAGTCGCGACGCTCTCGAAGCCGCGATGCGAAATTGCGCCCAGTACGTCGGCAAGCATGTCGACAAGGACCGTCCCATCCTCGAGGGACGCCTGCCCGACGGGTCGCGCATCGAGGCCGTGTTCCCGCCGGTCGCGCCCGACGGTCCGTCCGTGTCCATTCGCCGGTTCTTCAAGGAGACGCTCACCGTCAAGCGACTCATCGGGTTCGGCGCGCTGACCGACGATGCTGCGCTCGCGCTGGAGGCGCTCGTGGCCTCGAAGATGAATACGCTCGTGGCGGGGGGAACGGGCAGCGGCAAGACGTCGATGCTGAACGCTCTCTCGTCGTACATCCCCGACGGAGAGCGCGTCGTCGTCATCGAGGATTCGCGCGAGCTCCAGCTCCAACGCGTGCACGTCGTGCAGATGGAATCGCGGCCGCCGGATCCCAAGGGGCGGTTCGCGGTCACCATCCGCGACCTCTTCCGTGCATCTCTCCGCATGCGCCCCGATCGCATCGTCGTCGGCGAGATCCGCGGCGGCGAGGCACTCGACCTCATCCAGGCCATGACGAGCGGGCACGGCGGCTGCCTCTCCACGCTTCACGCGACCTATCCGAGAGACACGCTTGCGCGACTCGAGACGATGGCCATGATGAGTGACCTGGACATGCCGCTGCATGCGCTCCGGATCCAGCTCGCGTCGGCGGTGAACATCATCGTCCAGGTGAGCCGCCTGCAAGACGGGTCCAGGAAGGTCACGCACATCAGCGAGGTCCTCGGCTGGGACCTCGCCGCGGAGACCTACGAGATCAAGGACATCTTTCGCCGGGAGGTTCATGGCTTCGGCGAGCACGGAGAGATCTTGAGCGAGTTTGTCCCGACCGGATATGTTCCACGATGCGTGGAGCAACTCCGGGAGCACGGTACGGACCTCCCGCCCGCAGTCTACGAAGCCGCAAAGAGGACCCCCCCCACCGGTTATGGCTGACACCTACGTCATCGAACTCAAAGCAGGGAAGGGGGAGCCAGCGTCTCTCGAGCTCCGGCCGGGCGTGGAGCTTGCCCCGCTCAGCGTGGGTACGGGCGGTGCGTGGCAGATCTCGGCGTCGGGCGTCCGCGCCGTGCACCTGTACCTCTACTTCGATGGGCAGACGCTCTTCCTGCAGAGCCCCGACGGTCAGGACCCGCCGCTGAACGACGGGCGTCCCATCCCTGCTTCCTGGACGCCCGCGCGCGCGCCTTGCACGATATCGTTCGGTCAAGCGCAACTCGCGTTCCACGCGGGCGGCGATGCGGCGTTCGTGGACGACGAGCGGACGGTCGCACAACCGTTGCCGGACAAGTTTCGCAACGCCGCCGCGCCAGCGCCGCCGCCGCGGGGCGCGCCCAATGCCCCCGCACGGCCCTTCAAGCCGGGTGCGTTCGCTGCCGGGGCCGACGACGAGTCCACCCGCCTCCAGCCGCTGGAGGACTTCGGCTCGGGACCGCCGAGTGATTCGACCCGCATCGAGCCTCTGCACGCGATCGGCGGGCCCGCCGTCGGAGCGGTCCGACCTGCGGCCGGGACACCATGGAACCGAGCCGCACCCGCGCCACCGCCGGCGCCTCCACCCCCTGCTGCCGGAGGTGGTTTCCACGGGCGCCAGTTCCCACCTCCGCCGCCCGCGGCTCAGGAGCCGCCGACGAGCGCGCCTGGTCCGGCGGGGCCCCCGTCGGGCCTGCTCAACGTCCCTCCGCCGTCCGTCCGCAAGCCCGACGCGCCGGAAACGTTCCAGCAGAAGGTGCAGCGAGAATGGGCCGCCGCGTCGCCGCTGCGGCGCGCGCTGTTTGCGACGCTGCCCGTGGCGGTCCTCCTCGCGCTCTGGCTGGTCTTTGCTGGGGGCGAACCGCCGCCGCCCAGGACGGCCGCCGTGACACCCTCCGCAACGACCACGGCGACTCCACCCGTCCCGACGCCCACGATACCTCCCGCGGCGCAGGACAACCCCGCCGCGTGGCCGCCCGTCGTCCCTCCGCTCCCTCCGCCCCCGCCGCCCGTGCCGCCGGGCCCCAGGACGAACACCCCGCAGCCGGTGCCGTCGTCGAGCGCCGCCGCGGCCGGCGGAGCCGGCGACGCGGGCGCAGTGAACTCCGATCGTCGACAGCGGCAGGCTGGGGACGCCGTCGCGACCCACCAGTACGACGTCGCGATTCGACTCTACGACGAGCTCGCCGCCGAGCACCCGCAAAACCCCGCCTTCCACGAGGCTGCGCGAATCCTCCGTGGGAAGCTCGCGTCCGGCACACCGTAGCCGTGCGCCCCTGCAGCGGGGTTCTCTGCAACGGTTGCGACGGCTAGTTCCGAGCGATCGCAAGCCGCTGTAGGCTCAGCGAGAGAGGAAGTTCTCCGGATAGCGCGCGCGCAGAGTCGCTTCCGCTTGCCGCGATTCGACATCGCGTCCGAGGATTCGCAGGGCGCGGACCCGCAGCGCGAGCTCCTCCAGTTCGAGGCTACGGGATCCCGCGGCGGACGCCGCGTCGAGCGATGCGAGCGCGGCGGTCGCCTGACCGGAGCCGAGCTGCCTCCGTGCCTCGGCGACCCACGCAACCTCTTGCATCAAGGTGTCGCCGTGCGCCGCCACGCTCGCGACGGATGCCGGCGCAGGTCGACGCGCTTGAGGTCGTACGCCTGCGGGCACGGGTGCGGGCGATGCGGAGATGGTCTGGGATAAAGCGGGTGGGTCGTCGAGGTCCGGCCCCGCGCGTCGCGCGATCGCGGCGGTGGGCGGCGGTAGCGCTGTGGTCTCGCGGGTCGGGCTCACGACCTCCACGGTGGACGGCCGGCCTGGTACGCCAGCGGGATTCGCGCGGGGAGAGCCCCGCAGGAGGAAGACTCCCACGCCGATCGTCAGCATCGATCCCGCGACCGCCCCCGCGAGCACGAGCTTCCCGGCCGAGAGCGCACCGGCCAGTCCACCGTGGATCGGCGGCGTCCCTCCCGCGGCTGCACCTGGCTGCACCGATGCCCGGCCGGCGGAAGGCGCCGAGGCGACCAACGAGAGCTGGGGCGCCATCGCCACGCGCTCCCAGATCCTCGAACGTCGCTCGGGGGAGGGGCGATCGTCGCGCGCGGCGTCCAGCAACGCCCTGCTGAGTCGGTCGCGGGGCGTCGACGTCATCGCGTCCCTCGCATCTGCACACCTGGTGCAGCCGGCTGTCCGAGCAGGATCCGCCGCGAGGGTTGGTCTGGCGGGGCGAGGGACGGCTCGTCGTCCGCGCGCAGCGCCGACTCGAGCTCCTCGCGCGCGACACGGAGCCGCGAGTAGACCGTGTTGAGCGGGATGCTCAACGCCGTCGAAATCTCCGGCGCCGTCATCTCCTCCACTTCGTGGAGCACCAGGACCGCGCGACGGCCGACCTCGATGGTCGCGAGGGCACGATCGAGCCGCTCGATCGTTTCGCGGCGTGCAAGCGCGTCGATCTGAGGCGGCGGCTCGGATCGCCCGGACTCCGCGACGCCCCCATCCGCGTCCTCCGGGTGGCGACGCCTGTGGCGTCTGGCCTCGGACACGATCCGAAGGACAATCTGGAACAACCACGCGCGAGGGCCGTGCCCGTGGTCCTCGAACGTATCCCACCTTCGGTGGGCGATCACGAAGACCTCCTGCGTGCGGTCGTCCACCTCGGCGAGCGTCACGCCGAGTCGGCGCAGGTTTCGCCACACGAAGTCGACGTGGGCGTCGTACATGGCGCGGAACGCGAGCGCTCGAGCCGAAGACGGCATCACAGCCCCCTCATGGCCGGGCACCTTGGGTTCCGTCATAGCGCGGGTCATCGCAAGCTCCAGGATAGCCCAACCTCCGCGCGTCCGGCGATGAGGGGCGGGGAAACCGGCGTCACGCTGTGCGCGAGAGTGACTTCGTCGCGCAGGAAGCTCACCTCGGCCACCCCACGGACGGACGCCGAGAGGTTGTTGCCGAGCTCACCGCGCAACCCCATGCTCGGCCCGAGGCCGAAGAACGGGAGGGTGCGGCTGAGCCCGGGCGGTCCCGCGAGCGGGACGCTCGAGTCGATGTGGGAGAACCCGATGTCCGCTCCCGCGCAGAGGTCGAGCTGGATGCCCCTGTGTTCGAGATACATCCCCGCAACGCGGGCGCACGCATCGAAGCGGGACGCCAGGAACGTCGCTGCCGCCTCCGTGGTGGGCGCGAGCTCTCCAATGCTGTGCCCCACCAGGATGGAGGGACGGAGAAAGAAGCCGTGAGCGGCCTCGAAGACCCCATAGATCAACGGCCCGAGGATGGCTCCACCTCCCGTTCCCCCCATCAAGAAGGCTTCCGAACCAAGCTCGACCGTTCGCTCGCCACTCGCGTGCTTGAGGAAAAGGTCCGCTTCGGGCGGCCGCTTCTCGGTCGGGGGCCAAGGCGCCGGTGCGCGGGCGGCGGGGGGCGCCACAAGCGGGTCGTCTGTCGCGTTCGGTGAAGTCGGGGGAGCGCTCTCGCGCTCGGTCTCCGCGTCCAGGACCAGCGATGCCCAGACGCCGAGCCCCCGCGCGAGCGACGCACAATCAGGGCTGTCCGCCGAGAGCGATCGCGTGGCGACCTCCGCGCCGTGTGGGTTCTTGACCGCGCCGTAGCCGAGCACCCGTGTGCCGGCCCGCTCGAAGTGGATTCGAAGCTCCCAATCCGCGCTCGGCGCCGTTGTTGGCCCGAGCCCAGCGCCGAGCTCGCTTGCGAGCGTGGCGCGATCGCGACAGGGCGCCAGCTCCTCGAGGACCACCTGGGGTGGGTGCGCGTGTTCCAAGGCGTCCATCAAAGGATAGTCCAACCACGACGCGGTCGCCCGACGCCTGCGCGACCATGGCCGCTGGAGTCGCGATCCGTCGAAGGGTCGTCGACGGCGCCACCGCTTTCCCGGCGGGCGCTCGCATGCTACCCGCAGGGGCTCATGGAACGCCTACTTGCGCGCCTCGAGCGCCGCTTCGGCGGGTGCGCGATCCCGAACCTCACCGCCGTCATCGTGACGGGGATGGGGGTCGTGTTCGTCCTCGCGACGCTCCGGCCCTCGGTCCTGGGCGCGCTCGCGCTCGATTTCGATGCGGTCGCGCACGGCGAGGTCTGGCGCCTGGTGACGTACCTGTTCCTCCCGAGGACGATGTCCTTGATGCGGGTGATCTTCTCGCTCTCCTTCGTTTGGTTCGTCGGCTCGACGCTCGAAAACCACTGGGGAGCGTTTCGCTACAATCTCTTCTACCTGTTCGGATGTGCGGGTACGACGCTCGCCGCGTGGCTGACCGGTCGAGCCGAGACGAACGTGTGGCTGAACTTCAGCCTCATGCTCGCGTTCGGGACGCTCTTCCCCGACGCGGAGCTCCTGCTCATCGTCCTCCCCGTGAAGGCGAAGTGGCTCGCGCTCTTCGACGCAGCCTATCTCGCTTCCATCATGATCACGGGAGATGGTCCGAGTCGCGCCGCCATCCTCGCGTCGCTTTCGGGATACTTCGTGTTCTGCGGACCCGCGCTCGCGGCGCTGCTCCGGAGCCGCAACCTCGCGGTGCGCCAGGCAGCACGCCGCGCGGCGACCGCGCCCGCCGAGCCTACGGGCGCCCGCGTTTGCGCCATCTGCGGGGCGTCGGCTGCCGACGGGGCCGACATTCGCGTGTGCTCGTGCGCGAAGTGTGGTGGTCCGCGCAGCTTGTGCCTCACGCACGCTCGGAACCACTGACGCACGAGTGTCCGTCGCAAGAGATGTAGAGCCCCGCACCGCGCTCGGAGCGGCGGGTGGAGCGCGCAGCGCTAGCGCGCGTGGTCGCGGGCCTTCGAGATCGCCGCTTGGACCATCGCCTCGCGCTCTGCGGGCACGGCCCATCGCCTTCGGATCGTCTCGCTGAGCTGGTCCAGCGGATCGAAGTACAGGAAGAGCTGGTCGGGCTTGACGCTCGGCGCGGTGTAGACGCTGACGCCCGTCTCCCGATCGTAATACTCGTACGAGTGCGCGTTGCGCTTCCCGCCGCCGCCGGGCGCGTCGACCACGAACGTCGGCGTGTTGAAACCCGCGGTTCGTCCGCGGACGTGCTTCTCGATGTGCAGCGCCGTGTCGAGCGTCGTTCGGAGGTCCTCCACGCCGCGCACGAGATCGTGCACGTACACGTAGTAGGGCTGCACGTTGATGTGGCCGAGGCGCTTCACGAGCAAGCCCATCGTCTCTGGGGTGTCGTTGACGCGTCGTTGCAGCACCGACTGGTTCCGGACGGTGATCCCGCGCTCGAACAGCTTGTTCATCGCGCGCTCCGTGATGTGGGTGATCTCCCTGGGGTGGTTGAAGTGCGTGTGCACGACGACGGCCTTGTGGAGCTTCCGCCCCTTCTCGACGATTCCCGTCAGCGCGTTCACCCACGCCTCGTCGCTGAGGATCTTCTGCGGCATGACCGCCGGACCCTTGGTCGCGAACCTGAGCCTGCGAATGTTGGGCATCGCGAGGAGCGTCTCTCCGATGTCCGTGATCTGCTGCGCGCGGAGGTTGTACGCGTCACCGCCGGAGATCACGATGTCCTCCAGCTCCGGGCGCGACGCGATGTAGTCGTACGCGCGCTTCCACCGCTCCTCGTTGGCCTTGAGCTGGACCTTCTCGACCTCCTCGGTGTCGACGCCGACGGCGTAGCTACGCGTGCAGAAGCGGCAGTAGACGGGGCACGTGTCGAGCGGCAGGAAGAGCGCCTTGTCGCGGTAGCGATGCGTGAGCCCCGGCACCGGAGCGTCCTCCTGCTCGTGGAGCGAGTCGAGGTCGAGCTTCGGGTGATCCGGCAAGAGCCGCGAGCCCACCGGGATGAACTGGATTCGCAGCGGGTCGTTGTACGGGTCCGACCAGTCGATGAGGGAGAGGAGGTACGGGCTGACCCGCACGCTCATCGGCGAGCGCCTGAAGCCGGCATCCGCGTCCTCGAGGAACTGCGGCGACACGAGATCCTGCAGCGCCTCGAGGAGCTTCGAGACCTTGGTGATGGTGTGCTTGGACTGCCAAGAATGGTCGAGGAACAGGGCCTCGTCGACGTTCCGATAGGCGGGAATCTTGTGCCAAAACGGACCGGCCTCGAGCTCCTTGTACGTCAGAGTGCGCGGGTCGACTGCGGGCTTCTTCGCGACGACGGTGGGAGGGTTCTGGAGGACTCGGAGCGCTTCGCTCGACATGGCGGCCTTTTCCCACGAGAGGTGCGGTTACGCAATTCTCGTTGCCACCATGGTAGTGCCGAACGGCGCCGCGCGCGAGCTAGCGCGCGTAGCGCGCGGCCGCGTTCCTGAGCTCCCGCAGCGCGGCATCCCTGAGCTCCGGCGGCTCGATCACGCGCGCCGACGCTCCGAATCGAAGGACCCACGCGAGGGCCTCCGCCAGCGACGGAACGCTCAGCGAGAGGCGGATGCGACCATCCGGCGCGGTCGCAATTCGCTGCTTCGGGTGGAGCCGTTGCGTGCGGATCTCGTCCGCGACTTGAGGGCTGAACTCGACGACGATCGGGTAGCGCGCCCGCCCGAGCCCGAACGCGCCGTGGACGAAATCCTCGACGCGGAAGTCCTCGGGGAGCTCGAAGCGAGCCGTCTCGCTCGGCTCACTCTCGCGCATCCGTGCGAGCGCGTAGGCCTCGATCTGACCGCTCTTCACGTCGCGGGCGATGCAGTGGACGCCGCCGCGATGGAGAATCATCGCGTAGGGGTGGACGGTCACGCGCGTCCCCCTGTCGCCCGCCGCGCCCCTCGCTGACGCGGGCGACACGGCCGCGCTCTTCGGCGGGACATAGCGAAACGTCAGGACCCGCAAGTCGGCTACGGCGCGGAACAGATCGTCGAGCTCGGCCCCCCTCTCTTGCGGCGCTCGGAGCGCCTCCGGGACGTAGACGAATCGTTCCTCCATTCGGGTGTCGCTCGCGATGTCCGCGCCGCCGGCGCGGACCGGCCGCCGCGCGAGCTGGAGGATCTGCTGCGTGACGATCTCCAGCTCCTCGAAGAGCGCCGATCCTCGCAGGACATCGAACACGCGCCTGACGGCGAGCAGGCCGAACGCCTGCGTGCGGCGGAGGTTCATCGCTCGACCACGGTCGCGCGGGTTCATCCTCCAGCGGAGCGTCCCTCGTGGCCCGTACGGGATGCTCTCGAGGGTGTCGGATCCTTCCGGGCCGCGGAGGTACTTCAGGTAGCGGCGCACGGAGCGGGTGGTCAACCGGAGCGCGGCGGAAATCTCGGGGATCGTGAGCCCCTGAGGGTGCTTCTCGAGGAGGTCGCTGAGCTTGGAGAGCTTCCGGTGTTGCGTGAACTTCCCGGGCGGCCGACCCACGACCGGTCCTCGCGGGCGTTGCGGGGGGCGCGCCCTACCGGAGGCCTTGTTTACGGCCTTCGCGACTCCCCTCGGATCTCCAAGCGTGTTCACGGCTGCGTCACCGTGAGGAGAGACGACGGGAGGCGAGCGTGGCTCGATACTGCGCCTCGTACTGGGTGTGACATCCGCGGCATGCCGCCTTCACCCCCTCGATGCTCCCGGCGCGGGCCGCGTCGCTCCCGTCGCTCGCGATCGACGTCCAGTTCGCGTACCCCGGGGGCGCCCACGCCGCCATCTGCTCGAACGCCCCCGCGATCGTTTCCAGATCGCCCGAGTTGAACGCCCTCGTCGCGGCATCGCGCATCCACTCCGCGAGGGGTCTCGAGGCGTCCGGCCGATCCGCGGAAGCGGCGGCGGCGGGCGCGACGCCGGGAGCCATGCTCGGCGCGATCGCGAGCGGGTGGGGGGCGGCGCCGGCATCTCGCGGCTCTGTGGAGGGCGCGCGCTCCTCGTGGAGCGCGGTCGCGGCTGGGTCGACCTGACCCGCGTCCGGGGGCGCTTCACCGGACCTCGCGCAGCCCGCGCTCACGGCGAGCGCGACGGCGACCGGCGCTCCGAGTCGAACCCTCATGCCGCGGGAACTTTAGAACAACCCGCCGTCGAGCGAAACCGACCTCCCCTGCGCACGAATTTGGAGTGCACGGATCGCGTCGCGTGCTCTAGCGTCATGCAGATGCAGCCCTCCGTCGTCGAGCTCATCGCCGCAAAGCGGGACGGGCGTACGCTCGCGCCCGACGACGTCCGTCGCCTCGTAGCGGCATTCATGTCGGGCGAGATGGCGGACTATCAGATGGCCGCGTTCCTCATGGCCGTCTTCTTTCGCGGGCTCGACGTTGCGGAGACGACGGCGCTGACGTTCGCGATGCTGCACTCCGGCTCCGTGATCGATTTGGGGCATGTCCCGCGGTTCAAGGTGGACAAGCACTCGACCGGGGGCGTGGGCGACAAGGTCTCCATCTGCCTCGCGCCGCTCGTCGCCGCGTGCGGCGTGGCCGTCCCGATGGTGAGCGGCCGCGGGCTCGGACACACGGGAGGGACGCTCGACAAGCTCGAAGCGATCCCCGGATTTTCGACGGACATCCCCGTCGACAGGTTCGGGCGCATCGTCGGCGACGTCGGCGCGTGCATGATCGGCCAGACGAGCGAGATCGCGCCCGCCGACCGCAGAATGTACGCCTTGCGCGACGTGACGGCGACGGTGGAGTCGATCCCCCTGATCGTGGCCTCCATCCTCTCGAAGAAGCTCGCGGAGGGCATCGACGGGCTCGTGCTCGACGTCAAGGTCGGGCGCGGCGCGTTCATGAAGACCGACGAGAGCGCGCGGCAGCTCGCGGAGGCGCTGGTTTCTACCGGCGTCCACGCGGGCAAGAACGTGGTCGCAGTGTTGACCGACATGAGCGCCCCGCTCGGCGTGGCCGTCGGGAACGCGAACGAGACCCGCGAGGCGCTCGCGATGCTCCACGGCGTCGGGCCGGCGGACCTCCGCGAGTGCACGATGGTGCTGGCCGAGGAGATGCTGCTTGTCGCAGGCCGGACGAAAGAGCGAAGCGAGGCCCGCGATTGGCTCGAGGGCGCACTCGCGCGGGGCGACGCGCGGGAGGTCATGGCGCGCATGGTCGCGGCGCAGGGGGGAGACGCGCGCGTCGTGGCCGAACCCGATCGGCTGGCCGTCGCGCCGAGCGTGAACGTGGTCGCGGACGCGGACGGCGTGGTGGCCGAGGTCGATCCGCTCGAGATCGGGCTCGCCGCGGTCGCCCTCGGCGCCGGGCGTACGCGCTCCGATCAGCGCGTCGATCCGAGCGTCGGGATCATGGTGCGCGCGAAGCCGGGCACGCGCGTCGCGCGCGGAGACGTCCTTGCGGAGGTCCAGACGCGGGACAGCGTGGGCGTGGCTCCGGTCGTGGAGCGCGTCCGCCGAGCGTTTCGTATCGGGCAGGAGCTCCTGGTCCCGCCCCCGCTCGTTCGAGGGCGCGTGGAAGGTCGGAGGGGCTCGGGCGGCTCGACATGACCTCTGACGCCACGACCGATCGTCGGGTCGAGGAGATCGCGTTCTTGCGCGCGCTCGGCGAGGTCATGGCGAGCGATCTTCGCGCGGATCGCGCGTTGGCGCGCGCGGTCGACCTCTGCTTCGTGCGGTTCGAGCTCGGAGCTCTCTGCGCGTTCCGCGCGACCGATCGCTCGTTCCGCCTCGTCGCCGCCCACGGCGTCGGACGGGAAGCGCGGGCGCGACTCGAACGGATCGCGGAGAAGGACCTCACCGCGATGGTCGGTCGACACGCGCTCGGTCGGGAGATCAGCATCACCGACTGCTGCACTGTGCTCTCGGGCGATCTCGGCGCCGCCTCCCCGCGATCCGCGCTGTTCGCTCCCCTCGTCCACGCGCGCCGCGCGCTCGGGGCGTTGCTCGTCGTCGGCCACGAAGGAGACACGATGAGCGCGGAGACGCGCGCGATCTGGGAGCCGGTCGTCAATACGATCGCGGTGGCCCTTCGCGCCGCCGACGACTTCGAGCGCGTCGTCGCGCTCGAGGCCGAGAAGCGGCAGCTCGTCGACAACCTCCCGCTCATCGTCGCGCGCTTCTACGTCG
>Ga0209415_10016158_pt1 | contig 12030 bp, 10 predicted proteins | sample PeaSoiSIISIP2007_FD_187696 | JGI IMG/M metagenome (GOLD analysis project Ga0209415, IMG submission 187696) | Peat soil microbial communities from Weissenstadt, Germany - SII-SIP-2007 (SPAdes) (version 2) | ecosystem: Environmental > Terrestrial > Soil > Wetlands > Peat | place: Germany... | reverse complement strand
GAACCTCCGTAGCCCGCAAGGAGCGGCAGATTTACAGTCTGCTGGTTTTAGCCACTCACCCACCCGTCCGCACGGGGAAATAAAATTGCAGACGAATCCCCAGTCTTCAACCCGCGCGAAGACACCAACTCGCCTGCTTTACAACGGAGGAAATCGGCCTCCAGCCCCTCGGGAAAATTCCCGGAAAAAACCATGCTTCCAATCTCAGCTGGCGGAGGGGATTGAACCCCCGACCCTCTGATTACAAATCAGATGCTCTACCGCTGAGCTACGCCAGCACGGAGCAAACCGAAAGAGAATAGCAAATAGGCACACCAATTGCAAGACACCTCAACGGGCGCTCAGCAACTTGTGGGCCAGTCTTTCACCAGGGTTCCACCGCAAGCCCAAGTATACACCCATTCCGGCTCGCGAACACAACACAAGAACGCAAGGCCTAGCTCGCAAGAGCAAACGCTCCCTCGGCAGCAGGGAACGGGGCGGTTGTATCGCCCACGCCGCTCCGCGCAAAGCGGCAACTCGGAATTTCGCCCCGTTTGAAATGCCGCCGTGCGCGGGGGCAACGCTTCCGCTGCGGCCGCGGCGGTGAGACAATACCGTTTACGATGAGGACTCGACGACGAATCGCGATCAGTATCGCCGGTGTCGCGGTGGTCAGCACCGCGATCATTGCCGCGGGCTACCACTTTGGCTTCGCTCGACTTTTGGGCGCGCGCGCCGCGTCGGTTGCAAGCCTTACGGATTACGCGCCGGCCGATTCCGACTTTGTGGCGTACGCCGACGTTGCGGCGCTGCGGGCTTCACCGCTGCTGCAACCCTTGCTATCGGTGGCGTCGAACACGCAAGAGGACGCCGATTATGCGGCGTTCGAGCGCGCCACCGGCTTCGATTACGGACGCGATCTCGACCGCTTCGTGCTGATCTCCCGCAAGAATTCCTCGGATGCGCCGAGCGAAGTGATCGTCGTCGGCGAAGGACATTTTGACGAAAAGAAGATTCGCGACTACGCGCTCGCCAACGGAACGCTGGAACATCGCGGCTCCCGGGAAGTTTTCCTCGTCAAGTCGGACACGCCGGGGAAAATCATCGCCATCACATTTCTCGGCGCGAATCGAATCGCAATTTCCAATAGCGGCAGTCTCGACGCGATCCTCTCGCCGCCGGCGGACAAGCCCGGCGCGGATCCGTCACCGGATCCGGCGCTTTCCACGCAATTCGCGCGTGTGGCCGGCGCGCCGTTCTTCATCGTTTGGCGGACGCGAAATCTTCCGCCGAACTTTGCGCCCGGCGGGATCCAGTCGCAACAGATGAGCGATCTGATCCGATCCATGCATTGGGGCGACCTCACCGTGGAGCCTACGACCGACAAATTGCGCTTGCGGATCGAAGGCGAATGCGAAACGCCCGATCAGGCGGCGACGCTCGCCGGGGCGCTCACCACGCTGCACTTAATCGCCGACGGCATGCTCGGCTCGGAAAACACGAAGAAAAATCTAGATCCGCAACTTCTCGCGTTCTGGCGCCAGCTTCTCGACTCGGCCGAAATTGCACACAATGATCGCTGGGCCAGCCTGAGCCTCGACCTATCGCGGGATTTCTTGCAGTACATCGCGCAGCACATGAAACTGGCCCCCGCCGCCGCGCCGGCTGTGCATCCCGTCCCACCAACGAAGTAAGGAAGGCATTTCTGACGTCCTCTCATATTCCCTCTCACGGCGAAAACTCTCCGTTGCAGCTCGAGCGTAGCCGAATTATTTGTCGGATGTCGGAACGGAGGGTTGGGTGGTCAATTTCTTGAGATCGTCCATCAGGTTCGCCATCGCCTGGGTGAAATTCCTTTCCTTGGTCGATTTGAGGTTCGCAGCTCCCACCAACTGCATAAGATGCCAGAGGGTGAAGTGCGTCTTGGCGTCCAGAATGGACAGCTGTAATTGGTCATAAGAGTCGTAATGGATCTCAAACACTAAATCGGCATCGGAGGGATCCGCGGCGAGTTCATAGCGACCCCAGTTTTTCATGGCCGCGTAGAATTGATTGTAAGGTTCGTCGGGTCCCGACACACCGTTGAAAATGAGGGACGCATCCATCCCGGCGTTGGAGACAAACACTCGCTGACTAGTGAGGATACGCGGGGGCACGGGTGCCGCTGGAGTGCCGCGTGATTGTTGAGCTTGCATGGCAGGGGCCGCTGCGAGCGCAATCGCAAGAACTATGCCGTACATCCCAAGTCTGATGATTCTCAACATGCCTTCTCCTATCTAGCCGATCGAAATGGCGAAACGCCGGACGCAGGGCTAAAAGACTCCCGGAATCATGCGCGAGGTGCGTTCGCAGTATGCAGCGCACTGATCTCCGAACTCGTCGCGTAGCAACTTCTCTTCCGCAACGATGCGCGCGAGAAGCGGCGGAATGAAAAGCGCGGTGAGAATCACGCCGACCCACGAACGAAAGGCCAAGCCCCATCCCAAGGTGTTGATGAGCAAACCCACATAGCTGGGATGCCGGATTACGCTGTAGATGCCGGTGGTGACTAGCGTGTGCCCCGGCTGAATGGCGACCAGTCCGCTGAAGCGATTGCGGAGCACAAAAACCGGCCACAACCGCAACACGCCCCCCACAGCAAAGAGAGCGACGCCGATCCAGCGAACGGCATCGCCGTCAATCGTCCAGAATTCTTTTCGGTCCGTGTACGCCGGCAGGTAGCCGCCGAGCGGCCCCATCAGGCCAAGGGCTACTACGACCCAGCGGTTGCTGCGATCCTCGCGCACGCCGGAACTTACATTCCCGCTGCTGAAAACCGACGCGACCAACATCAGGAAGAGCCCCACAGCAAGCGCGATCAGCGCCGGGTGGGAGAAGAAGGCCACAAACCCGCCCCAGCCGAGAATGGCCAGACCCAAGTAGCCACAGGTGCCCACGATGGCGCCAATCGTCCATTTGGAAAGCGTCAAGTTAACACGGGGCGTCCCCATCGCTGACTTCCCCTCTCCGCTCGGGGGCAGCATTCCCCTGGTGGTCTATTAAATCAGGACTTGGTCTCAATTCGGAGGGTTTTGCGGAGCCTCCGCTTCGCGCGCGGCGGCGATGAGTTTCTTTATCCGCCCTTCAATCGAGGCGTCTCCCACATGTTCCGCTTGCATCACGCCGACCGCGTCAATGGTGAACGTGGTGGGAATGGCCTCCACGTCAAACAGCCTCGCGATTGGGCCGGTGAAGCCGCCGTCGCGGTATTGCGGCCAAGTCATCTCGTTTTTCGCGATGAAATCCTTCCATCTCTGCGCATCGTCATCCAGGCTCACGCTGAGAATCACCAGTGGCTGGCCTTGAAACCTATTGGCGATCTCTTTCATGTGCGGCAGCGCTTCGCGGCAAGGTCCGCACCACGTGGCCCAAAAATCGAGCAGCACCACCTTGCCCTGCAACTCGTCCATGGAAATCCGCTGGCCGTCGACTGTCATCACCTCGAACGCCGGCGCCAGCCTTGCGCGCGCGAGGTCGGGACTGCTGATAAAGCGTTGCGCGCGCCGGGCGGCGGGATCGCCAGCAGGCGCCAACTGCAGATACTGCTCGAACCGGGCTTTCGCGGCGTCGTCTTGTTGCAGATTTGCGAGCGCCCGGCCATCCAGGAAAAGCGCGTTGGCGAACTGCGGATACGCGGCGAGGGCCTGGGTGAGCTCGTCATGCGCGCGCGTGAAGAATTCGGTCTTGTGCTTCGGCAAGCCTTCCTCCATGTAAATCATCGCTAGTCGGTAGTGCGCGTGGGCCGTTTCTAGATTCCCGTGCGCCTCCGCCACCATTTCCGTCGCGGCCAACTCGGCGGCCTTCCAATCACCAAGCTCCTCGCCGTACTTGATTATCTTTTCCTGGCAGGCCAAACAGTGGCCCCCGTCCTGCTTGTCCGCTTTCTTGAAAGAATCCAATGCCCAGTCTTCCCTACCGGCTTGCAGCAATTGCAGACCGTCTTTGTATGTTTTCTGCGCCTTGGCGTCCGCCGGTCCGTCGGCGGTTTGCTGAGCAAATACGGGAGTGAGAAGGAATATAATGAGGAGACTTGCGGAAAGGAATCGCATGGAAGGCCTCCTGCCACTGAACGGACGCAACGCAATCATACCACTCAAGTACTTCCTCAGCGAGTGACTAACTCCGTTCTTGAGTGCACACGACCATTTGCGATTTTGGAGAGGTTATGCTCGCGATTAGAGAAACAAAAATAATCGCGGACACGGAGAGGGAAAACGGGGCGCCTTGAAAATCGCCGTCGCTGGGACCATGCCTCTAAGTCTTGTGACTAGGGCGCTTAGCGAGAGGCCGGAGCACCATCCGAGGGAGAAGACTTCTCCCGTTCGGCGCGACCCTGGGCCATGATTTTTTCGATGGCGTCGGGATCGCGGGGGAGGCGCTCGGTCAGCATTTTTGCGCCGGTCGGGGTGATTAGGACGTCGTCTTCGATGCGCACGCCGATGTTTTCTTCGGGAATGTAAATGCCCGGCTCGAGCGTGATGACCATTCCCGGCTGGAGCGTGCTGTACATCAATTGTTCGGCGACGTCGTTATCGCCATTGTCGTGGACTTCGAGTCCGACGGGATGGCCTAGGCCATGAATGAAGTAGCGGCCGAGCGAGCGGCCTTCGCGATCTTTGCCGTGCGTGTTGATGTAGTTGTAGGCGATGGCGTAGAGGCTCTTGGCCTCGCCGTGGCCCAGCGTCATGCCGGGCTTGGCGGCGGCGAATGCGGCGTTCTGCGCGCCGAGAACGATGTCGTAGATCTCGCGCTGGCGCGGCGTGAAGTGGCCGTTCGCGGGGAGCGTGCGCGTGATGTCCGAAGCGTAGCCGGAATATTGCCCGCCGACGTCCAGCAAGACGATGTCGCCACCCTCGATCTTGCGGCTGAGTTTGTCGTAGTGCAGCACGACGGAATTAGGCCCGGAGCCGACGATCGGCGCGTAGGCCTCCGTCTCGCAGCCGCCCCAATCGTGAATTTCGACCATGCGCGCGGCGATCTGGTACTCGTACAGGCCGGGACGCATCATTTTCATCGCTTCGAGATGCGCGTCCACGGAAACGTCAATCGCATGCTGCATCAGCGCCAGCTCGCCCGGCGATTTCACCAGCCGCATGGCGCCGATGGCTTCACGCGCGTCTTTCCATTTTTCTTCCGGGACGGCCTCTTTGAGCCAATCGAGTTCCTCCTGCTCGTGGGGATAGCCGGTCTCGCCCCCCGCGGGGAAGACCGTGAACATCTGGGGATATATCTTTTGGATTTTGCGAAGCGTGTCGCGCAAGGCTTCGAGCGATTCCACGCCTGCGAACCCCGTGCTCGCGGTAATTCCCGGATCGTCGAACCCCATGCGGACGCCGTCCCACTGCTCCTTGCTGGGATCGCGCGGCGGGAGGAAAAGAATGTCGGTCGCGCCTTGCCAGCCTTTCGCGGCGGCATCCGCGGGCAATTCGACGAGCGCGGCGTTCTCTTCATTGTGGCCGCTGAGGTAATAGAAATTCGGCTCCTGATTGAACACGTATTCGGGAGCGGATTCCTCCTTGCCGGTATAACCGAAGACCACGATTGGATCCGCCAACTTGGCCACGAGTCTCGCGCGGCGCTCGGCGTAAACGGAATTCGGCTCGCGCTCGCGCGCCACGAGAATGGCCGCGAGCGAAACGATCGCGAGAGCACAGGCGGCGAATGAACGCGCGACGCGTGCACGACGCTTCGCGGCAAGATGCACACAGGCAAGAGTGCCTGTGCTATTAAAACCGCGCTCCGACGAATCCCACTGATTGAATGTTTTCATACGCGACTATAAGGATTCCTCGCCTGCAAGCCGCGCAAGCGCGTCGCCGGTCACGCGGAAAATGGTCCATTCGTCCATCGACTCCGCGCCCAAGCTGCGATAGAACTCGATCGCGGACTCGTTCCAATCTAGAACCGCCCATTCAAGGCGGCCGCAATTGCGCGCGCGGGCGATGCGCGCCAGCTCAACCAGCAACGTTTTGCCGATGCCTTCGCCGCGGTGGGGCGGATCGACAAACAAATCCTCGAGGTAAATTCCCGGGCGGCCCAGAAACGTCGAGAAATTGTGGAAGAAGACAGCAAACGCCACCGGTTCGGTTCCGCGGTATGCAAGCAATGCCTCCGCGACGCGTTTCTCTCCGAATAGCGCGGAGCGGATGTGTCCCTCCGTGGCCGCAACTTGATCCGACAGCTTTTCAAAGTCGGCAAGCTTGCGGACGAAGGAGAGCAGGACGGGAACGTCCGATTCCGTGGCTGCGACAATGCGCAGAGCGGGGGCTATGCTTGCGGGCATTGTGAGATTGTCGCAGATGCGCGCATGACAGGCCAGGGTCAGAAGCCAGGCGTGCCGGTCGCGGCGGGGCGCGCCTCGACTGCGGGCTGATTGCCGAGGCGCAGGCGCTCGAACCAAGTTTGTCCCAGCGACATCAGCCCAGTGTAGAGGTAGCCCCAGACGAAAAGCAGCAGGAAAGGAACGGTGAAATAATTCTCGTTCTCGATCGCGTACACGACGGTCGCGGCGAAATAAAGTCCAAGAAGCACTTCGAGATACGGCATCCAGCCGGCGCGATTGCGATACGACTTCTTGCGCCAGGTGCCGGATTGGCCGGAGATGCTGTACTTCGGCGTGCGCGCGAACGCCGACTTGATCCCGAACATCGCTTCGAGCACGGCCTTGGCGTTGCGGACAGAAAGGCCGATGCCGACGGCCATCACGAAGGGAATATAGAGGATCGAGCGGTACCACTTGCGCGGATAGAGTGCGCGCTGCGCCGCGAGATAAAAACCGGAGACCGAGCAACTCGCCGCCAAAAAGAGCGGCAGATCGAGCAGCAGCATCTGAAACCAGCCCTGATAGAAGCGCACGATCATCGCGGGCAGCAGCATCGCCGAGAATAAAACCATGAGCGGGTAGCTGACGTTCGCCGTGAGATGAAATGTGGCTTCCGCTTTGACGCTGGCGGGTTCGTTCGAGCGCAACACGCGCGGCAAGATTTTTATCGCCGTTTGCATCAACCCCTTGGCCCAGCGCGCCTGCTGCGCTTTGAAGGAATTCATCTCCACCGGAAGTTCGGAGGCGCACTCGATGTCCGGGAGATAAAGGAAGCGCCAACCGCGCAATTGCGCGCGATAAGAGAGATCGGTGTCTTCGGTGAGGGTGTCGTGCTCCCAACCGCCGGCGTCGTCAATCGCGGCGCGGCGCCAGATTCCGGCGGTGCCGTTGAAATTGAAAAAGACGCCGTTGCGCGAGCGCGCGCCGTGCTCGATGACGAAATGGCCGTCGAGGAGAATGGACTCGACGTTGGTTAGCGCGGAGTAGCCGCGATTGAGATACGTCCAGCGCGTCTGCACCATGGCGATTTTTTCGTCGGCGAAATAGGGCACGGTGCGGCGCAGAAAATCGGGGCTCGGAACGAAATCGGCATCGAAGATAGCGACGAACTCCGCCTGCGAAACTTTCAAGCCTTCCAGGAGCGCGCCCGCCTTGAAACCGGTGCGATCGGCGCGGTGCAAGTACCGAATGGGGAGGCCGAGCGCCTGATGCTTCTCGACGCAGGCCCGCGCCACCGCGCAGGTCTCATCGGTGGAATCGTCGAGAACCTGAATGTCCAGCAGCTCGCGCGGGTAATCGAATCGCGCGATGGATTCGATCAGGCGCTCGATCACGTACCGCTCGTTGTAAATCGGGAGTTGAACCGTCACCAGCGGCCAGCGTTCGACGGGCGGCGGCTGGCCTGGAACGTTATTCCGGTTCTTGAAATAGCTGTAGACGAGCCAGTAGCGGTGCAGTCCGAACGCCGCAAGGATTACCAGCACGGCGAAATACGGAATCACCACGGCAAGATCGAACGTATTGGGCTGATAGAGACCGCGAAACGGATTCCGGCTGGGATCGGTGAGCTTCGACCAATAGCGCACTACCGGGCTTTGAAGAGCCGCTGCCAGGACTCCCAGGCTGTGCGTGTACCACACGGGTCGCATTCTACCTCACCATTCAGAATCGCTTCCGCTGCTGGGCGGGCAGTGCGTTAGACGACGGGATGCGGGCCGCCGTTTCCGCCGGACCGGCCATTTGCGGGAAGAGGTTGGCCACCCAGCGAAATCCCCTCAGAACTCGATTATACGAGTAAATTCAGGGGGGCGGAAGAGGGGCGCGCATGAAAACGCCGCAAAAAATTCGATGGGGCGCCCTCGCATTTGCGCTAGGGCGCCCCTCGAATTCGGGATTATTTCAGTGTGGTTACTGGGCCGGCTTGGGGGCGGGTGCAGCAGCCGGTTTCGGCGCAGGCTTCATCGCGGGTTTCGGCGCCCAGTATTTGGGATCGGCTTTCACCCAGTTCGGATCCACGTAGCTCGCAGCCGGATTCACCATGTACAGGTTGTCTTCGACGCTTATCACGCCCTCGTCGGAGAGTTTGTCCATCCGGCGCCCTCCCTCTTCACCGAGCGCTTCGCCGAACGCCTGCATGCTGGACAAGCCGGCGTCCTCATCTTTAAGCGAAACCATCGGAATGAGAACCAAGTACGTGTCCTGCGCGCCCTGGAGCGATTCGTAGGTAGCCCAGGGAACGTTCTGGCGGCCAATCTTGGCGCTAGCCTCCTTGTAGATCTTCGTCAGTTCCTCGAACTGACTGTCGTGACCGGGTTTCATGTGGAAGATGACGAGCTCCCAATAATGAGAGTGCGGGAGGTCGGCGCCGGCCGGGTTGTTGCTGAGGTCGGGACGGTAATGCCAGACGACGTTGTGAACCTCGGAAGTATATTTGCCCTCTTCCGCGTCGAGCGCATCAAACCTGGCTTTGACAGCGGCGTTGCCTATGAAATCTTCCGTTTGCTTCTGCATGCTCTCGTAGGAGTCATAGTCGAAGAGGTAGATGGCGCGCGGCGCACCCGTCAGCGAATTCAGAGCCAAGTAATGAGAGGGTTGCTTGGTCTTCATCGAAAGAGCCGGGTACTCTTCGGCAATATTATTGTAGGGCACGAAATCGTAGGCCTTCACGTTATCGGTCTCGATGTTCAAAAGATTGGGCGGGGGCGGAGCTGCTGGCGTTTGTGCGCGCGCAGCGAGAGCACCTGCAAAAGCGAAAGACAGTCCGGCGATGGAACAAAGCAATTTCTTCATGTGCTGCCCACCTCCTGGGAGGGCTGAAGCGAAATCGTGGAAGAGGAGCGGGCCGAAGCCTGCCCGCCGAAACGGGCGGCGGCTCGGAGTGCAACTGTACTCTAATCGGGCTGACGGTGCAAAAGTGTACTCTGCGGCGGACTGCGGTCAAGGGCGATCTCTGAGTTTTCAACAGGCGCGAGTTGAAACAGCGCCGAAGCGCGCGGCTAGACGTTTAGCGAGAGGGTGAGGTCCGGACGCGGGCCAGGGGGCGGCATCTTCGAGCGGTCGACGGGGCGATACAGCGTGTCGCGCTCCACGGGCACGCGGCCGGCTTCGCGGATCAGGCGCTCCAGATCGGCGCGCGGGGTGAACTGCGCGGTGGTGGCGCCGGCGTCGTGATAAATCTTTTCCTCGACCACCGTGCCGTCGAGATCGTCCGCGCCGAAGCTGAGAGCGATCTGCGCGACCTTCGGCGTCATCATGATCCAGTAGGCCTTGATGTGATCGAAATTATCCAGCAGCAGACGCGAGACGGCGATCGCTTTGATATCGGCGAAGGCCGTGGGCTTCGGCAGATGCGCGAGCGCCGTATTCTCCGGATGAAACGCCAGCGGGATAAAGGCGACGAAGCCGTGCGTTTCGTCCTGTAGTTCGCGGAGCGCCAGCAGATGCTCGGCGCGCTCTTCTTCAGTCTCGATGTGGCCGTAGAGCATGGTGGCGTTCGAGCGCAGGCCGACCTGATGCGCCGTGCGCGCAATGTTGAGCCATTGCTGGCCGCTCACTTTGTGATCGCAGATCACTTTCCGTACTCGCGGATGGAAAATTTCCGCGCCGCCTCCGGGCAACGAATCCACGCCGGACTCCTTCAGCGCGAGCAACGCATCCCGAATAGAAAGTTTCGCGATGCGCGCGAAATAGCCGACCTCGACCATCGTGAAGGCCTTGAGGTGAACCCCCGGGCAGCGTTGCTTGAGCCCGCGCATGAGATCGAGGAAATACTCGAAGGGGAGATCGGGATGCAGTCCGCCGACAAGGTGAAACTCAGTCGCGCCTTCGCGCATGCCCTGCTCGGCGCGCTGCCAGATTTCTTCGAGCGCGAAGGTGTAAGCGCCCTCGGCGTCCGGGCTGCGTCCGAACGCGCACAAGCGGCAATGCGCCACGCAAACATTCGTGGGATTGATGTGGCGATTGACGTTGAAATAGCAGGCGTTGCCGTGGCGCTGCTCGCGAATGTGATTGGCGAGCCAGCCGAGCGCCAGCAAGTCGCCGGTGCGATAGAGCGCGATGCCGTCGTCGAAATTGAGGCGCTCGCCCGCCAGGACTTTTTCGGCGACGGGTTTCAAGTGCGAATCGGCGATGTGCAATTCGGCCATGCGATTTGTGTTCCCGCTAGGGGTAACGGACGGGCTGCGGGAGTCGAGCCACCCACACCGCCGCGCCCCAGAAAAGCAGGAACAGAATACTAATATAGCCGTTCACGTTGAAAAACGCAGCATTGAGACGGCTGAGGTCGTTTGCGTGCAGCAGCGATTGCTCGTAAATCAAGAGCACGGCGACGACCGCAATCCCCAACCACGCGGGCCACGGCAAATGGAAACTGGCCGCGAGCCAGGCGAGAAGCGCGACCGTGAGCGCATGCATCGCTTGCGAGATGCGCAGCGCCGGGCCGATGCCGAAGCGACGCGGGATGGAGTGAAGCCCCGCTTCGCGATCGAATTCAATGTCCTGGCAGGCGTAGAGCACGTCGAACCCGCCGACCCATAGCGTTACCGCAGCGCAGAGAATCAGGATGCGTGGATCGAGTTTTCCAGCGACGGCAATCCACGCCGCCGCGGGCGAAATGCCGAGGCAGAAGCCAAGAACAACGTGCGACCACATCGTGAAGCGCTTCGTATAGGAATAAAAAAACAAGGCCGCGAGCGCCAGCGGCGAGAGCTCCAGCGCCAGGCGGTTCAATCGCCACGCCGCGAAAATTAAAACCGCCGACGCGATAATTGTGAAGCCAAATGCGAATCCAACGGAGAGCGTTCCCGCCGGAAGCGCGCGGCGGCTGGTGCGCGGATTGCGGCGATCGTATTCGATATCCGCGATGCGATTGACGGTCATCGCAGCGGAGCGCGCCCCAATCATCGCGACGACGATCCACAGGATTTGGCGCCCGGTGGGCCAGGCGATGCCCAGAGAGTAGCGCGCAGCAAGAAGGGCAGCCGTCAGCGCGAAGGGCAATGCAAACACCGAGTGCTCGAACTTGATCATTTCGAGCAATGTACCTGCCTGTCGATAGGCATCGCGGATGCGACCCACGTTGAGAAGGGATACCATAAACACTTTTCGTCAGGGCACGGTTTCAGCCGTGCCGAAAAGCGCGGCGAAATCAGGGGTTCTAACCCCTGAGGTTGACGGGATGAGAGGTCGCGCCATATACGAGATGGGCTTTAGGCCCCTCTTTTCGGATCGCGCGACTTCGGGACGGCCTTGCCTGCGATGAGCCGGATGCGCCTGCCCGCCACGGCGCGCCCGTGGGCAGTGTTTGGACTGTCAGCGGCGGACCGCTGGCCTTCCCAGCGAAACGCGCCAGGCTGTCGCAGTCCGATCTGCTGTAACGCGCGGTTGAGAAACTCTTCGGCCAGATCGTCAATGGTCTGCGGCTGCTGATAAAACGCGGGAATCACGGGCATGATGACCGCTCCCGCTTGTTGCGCGCGCAGCATATTTTCCAGATGGATGCGGCTGAAAGGCGTGTCGCGCAGGCAGAGCACCAGCTTGCGGCCTTCTTTGAGGCAAACGTCCGCGGCGCGGGAAAGAAGATCGTTGCTGAGGCCGCTCGCAATCGCGGCCAGCGCGCCCATCGAACACGGAATCACGAGCATGCCATCCACCGGATAGCTGCCGGAAGCGATCGAAGCGCCGACATC
>Ga0209415_10016157_pt1 | contig 12031 bp, 10 predicted proteins | sample PeaSoiSIISIP2007_FD_187696 | JGI IMG/M metagenome (GOLD analysis project Ga0209415, IMG submission 187696) | Peat soil microbial communities from Weissenstadt, Germany - SII-SIP-2007 (SPAdes) (version 2) | ecosystem: Environmental > Terrestrial > Soil > Wetlands > Peat | place: Germany... | reverse complement strand
ACCCCTCGCTGAATGAAAGCGCCGGCTTACTCGTCGACGGCTTCGACACCGACCCCATGCTGCTGATGCCGCACAACCCGCCGGAGTACGGCGAGTTCATCGAGGCGTCTGGCTACAAGAAGATCAAAGACCTATTCGCGTGGCTCTATCCGATCAAGCCCGACGTCGAGCCGGTGATCGCCAAACTCGCCGGGCGCATCCGCGATAAGCATGGCGTGCGCATGCGGCCGCTGAAGCTCTCGGAGTTCGAGCACGAAGTCGAATGGCTGCGCGACGTGTATTGCGGCGCCTGGCAGCACAACTGGGGCTTCGTGCCACCCACGCCGGAAGAATTCAAGCGGCTCGCCAAGGAGCTCAAGCCGATCTTCGACGAGCGGTGCGCGGTCTGTGCCGAGGTCGGCGGCCGACCGATCGCTTGTGCGATCGCGCTCCCCGACCTCAATCAGGCTCTCAAGGGCACCGGCGGCCGGCTCTTTCCGCTGGGGCTTATTCGGTTGCTCGGACGGTCGCGCATCATCGATCAGGTTCGACTGCTGCTGCTCGGCGTGCTGACCGACTATCGCACTCTCGGCGTGTACCCGTTATTGCTGTCCGAACTGCATCGGCAGCTCGCCGCCACGCGCTACCGTCGCATCGAGTTCTCGTGGGTCCTGGAGGACAACCGCGACATCAACCAGCCGGCGGAAATCACGGGGGCGAAGCGCTATAAAACATATCGTATTTACCAGAAGGCGCTCGAGTGACTGGGCGCGTTGCCATCACCGGCGCGACAGGGTTCATCGGCCGGCATCTGACGACGCATCTCGTCGAGCGCGGCGCCGAAGTGAGCGCGGTTGTGCGACCAGGGTCCATTCATGTCGCGTCTCCCGGCGCGACCGTCCTGACCGCCCCCCTCGAAGCGTCCGCGCTCACCGATGCATTCGCGGGCGTCGACGTCGTCGTCCATCTCGCCGGCGTCCTCAGTACGGTTCGCGCGCAGGAGTACACGCAGGTCAACGTCGAAGGTACGCGCGCAGTCGCCGCCGCCGCACGCCGCACGGGTGCGCGCCTCATCCACGTCTCGAGCCTGGCGGCGGGGGGTCCGGCGCCCCCCTCGGCGCCGCGACGTGAAGACGATCCGCCGAACCCGGTAACCCCGTACGGCAGCAGTAAGCTCGAAGGCGAGCGGGCCGTCCAGTCCATCGAAGGGCTGTGCTGGACGATTCTGAGGCCGGGAGTTGTCTACGGACCAGGCGATCGCGCGATGCTTCCACTGTTCCGCATCGCCCGGCGCGGCATTCTTCCGCTCGTCGGGCGTCGCGACGCGGCGTACACGTTCGTGCATGTCAGCGACACGATTCGCGCGATCGACGCCGCTCTGACCGCGCATGCCGACGGCGACGTCATCTTCGTCGGCCATCCGCGCCCCGTCGCCCCACTCGAGGTACTCGAAACGATTCGAGCTGCGTTACATCGCCGCGCCACGGTCATACCCGTTCCCGGAGCGATCGTCCATCTGGCAGCCATCGCGAGCGAGGTTGCCGGCCGGGCGATCGGCCGACCGCTCGCGCTGAACCGATCGCGTTACAGGGAATTGTCAGCGGAGGGGTTCGTCTGCCGCGTCGATCGTTTACGCGATCGCCTTGGAATCGTGGCAACGGTGGACATACGCGAGGGCTTCGCCGACCTCGCATCCTGGTACGAGCAGGCCGGTTGGCTGTGATCGACGCGCCAACGCGCACCTCGACAGGACGCCGAGCTATCGGAGAAAACCGCCGGGAGGAAATCCCGGGCCCGGAGGTTCGACGCAGGCGGGCGGCGCCACGCCGGTTCTCGGCGGCTCGAGCGTCAGCAAGCTGTCGTACTCGAACCGATAGGGAAGCGTGCGCGTACCGGAACGCTGACTGCTCGACGCGGTGAATGTAAACGTCCACCGCGCAGGAAGCAAGGACATCGGGTCGATCACCAGCGTCTCGACCCCGCTGACCGACGGGTCAGCCAGAGCAAAGGTCGAGCTTCCTGCATTCGCCGCCCCGCGGCCACCGGTAACTTTTTCTCGTGTCATGGTCGTCTTCGGATTCCAGCCAGCGCTGAGGGCGCGAGCGCCGTCGCTTGTGAGGCCATCGTCCCTGAGCGGCTTGAGCCCGACCAGCATGTCGAAGACGGGGCGCAACAGATCCGCCGGACTGGACTCTCGTGTCTTGACGGTCCATCCAGCTCCAGCCTGCCGATACTCGATCACCAGCTCGCCGGACGCGAACGTGCCGTCGCAGTAACGCGCGGCACGGCCGGTGTAGTCGGTGAAACTCATCGTGCTGTTGACCTGGCTCCGGATGAAACGAACGTGTCCGTCGGTCTCGAAGAGGATTTCCGCTCCGAAGCCGCCGCGTTCCGCCGTGAAGCGAAAAGCCGTCCCGCCAGCGGCCCGACGCACGCCGGCAAGAACCTGACCGATCTCCGCCGGCCCGAGGGGACGGCTGTCAGCGAGGCGCTGCTGGATCGCCGATCGCTCCGCGCCTTGCGCAGACACCCACCGCCGCTCCGCGGCGACGACGCTCGCGGTGAGGCATGCGACAACGATCCATCGGCAAGGTGAGATCCGCAATCTGCGCGCTGAAATCGGCAATCTGCGCTGTCAGGATGCCACCGTCGCCCCGAGCTCGACGCCGACGCGCGCGAGGATGTCCAGCGCACGGGTGATGTGTTCGGGGGTGTGCGCGGCCGAACAGCTCGCGCGCAGGACGCATTCGCCCTTCGGACAGCCCGGCGGCACGATCAGGTTGACGTACAGCCCCTCGCCCAGGAGCCGCTGCCACAGGGCGATCGTCCGCTCCTCGTCTCCTGTGATGATCGGCACAATCGGCGACTCGGTGTCGCCGATCACATATCCGCGCTCCTGCAGTCCATGACGGAGCCGGCGGATGTTCGCCCACAAGTCGTCACGGAGCTCGGGATGCTCGCGGACGACGCGGACCGCGGCGCGGACGCTGGCGATGTTCGACGGTGACCCGGACGCCGTGAATACGTACGCGCGCGCCAGGAAGTGTAGCGCGCGCAGCTCGGGGTGATCGGAGACGCAGACGCCGCCGATTCCCGCGAGCGACTTCGAGAAGGTGCCGACGATGAAGTCGACGCGGTCGAGCACGCCCTGCGCCTCGGCACAGCCGAGGCCGCTCGCGCCGTAGGTGCCGAGCGAATGCGCCTCGTCGACCACCAGGTACGCGCCGTGCTCGCGGCAGACGGCCGCAATCTCGCCGAGCGGCGCGACGTCCCCGCGAATTGAGTACAGCCCCTCGACGACGACGAGGCGGTTGCGCTCGCCGCGCGGCAGGCGCTCGAGCTTCTTCCTCAGGCTTTCCGGCGAGTTGTGGCGGAACCCGATGACCTGCGACGCAGTCTGGCGCGTCGCGTCATAGATACTGGCGTGACTGTCGCTGTCGATCAGGATGACGTCGCCGGGCCCGCAGAGTCCGCCGATGAGCGACAGGTTGGCCTGATACCCGGTGCTGAAGATGATGGCGTGGCGCTTGCCGAACCAGTCCGCGAATTCCGCCTCGAGATCCTCGTGCAATCCCAGCGTGCCGTTGGCCGTGCGCGAACCGGTCGTCCCCGTGCCGTATTCCCGCAGCGCCTCGCTCGCCGCCCTGATGACCTCGGGATGCAGCGTGAGGCCCAAATAGTTGTTCGACCCGAACATCATCGTCGGCCGGCCGCCGACGAGCACTTCGCACGGCCCGAGGATACGGTCGATCACGGTCATTCCGGGAATTGCCGTCCCGGCCGCATACCTGGCACACCGCCGCTCAATGTCCCGAAGCTTCTCGAGCAAATCCATCCAGTCTCCCGTTACGCGTGCAACCCGGCCTCGTCCGTTGCCCGGCCGATGAGCGCGCCGCGCTGGTATCGAGCCCTGGTCGCCGCCCGCTGAACCTTGCCGCTCGTGGTCCGACCGATCGTGCCGCTCGGCACCAGCACGACCTCGTCGACGTACAGTCCGAATGCGTCACTGATACAGCGGCGAATCGTGTCGGCCAGCACGTCGGCCGCGGCCGTACCGCTCGGCTCGACAACGATCACGACCCGTTCGGAAGCGCCCTGCTCCCCGATTCCGAACGCCACGACGCGTCCCCGACGCACGCCCATGATGCCAAAGACCGCCCATTCAAGATCTTGCGGGTGATATTTCCGCCCGTTGACGATGATGACGTCCTTGGCTCGGCCGCAGACAAACAGCTCGCCCTCGGACAAGTACCCCAGGTCCCCCGTGTGCAGCCAGCCGCACCGAATCGTTTCCGCAGTCAACTCGGCGTCTCTATAGTAGCCCAGCATGACCGAGGGACCGGCCAACGTAATCTCCCCAACCTCGCCCTCCTGGGCCTCCCGGCCGTCCGCTCCAACAATTCGGATCTCGTGTCCCGGCAGGGCCCGTCCACAGCTCACGAGGGTGACGGACTGCTCGCCAGCCTGGGCGGCCGTCGCCTGTCGCCCCTCGGTGAGCTGGCTGGCCGAGAGGTGCTGGACGCGCGGCGCCCGGTCTCGAGGCGGAAAGGTGGCGGCAAGCACGTGCTCGGCCAGGCCGTAGCACGGAAGAAAGCTGGCCGCACGGAATCCCACGAGCGCGAAGCGCTCGGCAAAGGCGGCAAGCGTCGCCGCATGAATCGGTTCGGCGCCGCAGCCGGCCACGCGCCAGCACGAGAGATCCACTCCCTCGAGGTCGCGCTCCCGCACCCGGCGAACCGCCAGGTCGTACGCGAAGCTTGGCGCGAAGCTGACAGTGCCGCGGTAGTGAGAAATCGCCTTCAACCACTCGGCCGGCCGCTTGACGAAGGCCTGCGGGCTCAGCAGCACGCTGGGCCTGGCGGAGTACAGCGCGCCGAGCGCCATGCCGACCAGTCCCATATCGTGATAGAGCGGGAGCCAGCTCACCCCGGAATCGTCGGCCGTAGTACCCAGCCCGGCTGGACCGTTGATGGCGTTGACATTGGCGGACAGGTTGCGGTGTGACAACGCAACGCCTTTCGGCGCGGACGTCGACCCCGAAGTGAATTGGACAAATGCGATGTCGTCCAGCGACGGAAGCGCGTCGGGTTCGAGCGGCGGCGCGACGAGATCCTCGCGCGACAGGACGAGCGCCAGCTCCGGACAGCTCGTGCGCACGGCCTCAAAGCCGCTGGTGAGGGCAGCGCTCGTCACCACCGCGCGCGCGCCAGCAGTGCGCAGGATGCCGGCGGTCAGCGTGAAGTAGCGTGAGAGATCGCCGGCGGTCGCCGGTGGATACAGCGACGCGGGAACGACCCCCGCGATTGACGCGCCGAAGAGCGCTGTCAGAAACTGCTCCGCGTCGGCGATGACGAGCGCGACGAGATCGCCGCGCCGGAGGCCCGCCTCGCGGAGTGCCCGCGCCACGCGGAAGGCACTTGCCTGCAGCTCGGCGTACGTCTGCCGCCGGTCGACGCCGTCGGCGACGAAGGTGTAGCCCTCGGCCGAGCGTGCCGCCTCTCCAAGGGCTTCGGGAAGCGTGCGCAGCCGGTTCATCACTCGGTCGGGGGCCCCTCACGGCTGTCCGCAAGGCGCGCCACCTGGGCGACGACCTGCGCAACGGTCCGCGTGGCCGGAACGCCATTGAGTGGAATCGAGATGTCGAACCGGTCCTCCAGTTCCGCGATCACTTCGAGGATCTGCAGCGAGTCGAACCCGAGGTCAGCGACCAGGTCGCTTTCGAGCGTCGGCTCGATCGGACGACGGCTTACGTTCTTGAGCACGTCGATCACACCGTCTTCGATCTGCGTGGAGGCCGGTTGCTGCATTGGAGGAAACGTGCGTAAGAATAGCATCAGGCCGTGAGAAAACGATAATGGACTGGTATAATTTCGGTGACATGGTGCGGCATCCGTTCCAGGCCGTACAGGGGACGGGCATGGTCACACCCGTCAGCGCCCGGCCGATTGAAGCGGCCATCCTGCGGCTCAAAGAGCTGCTGGGGCGACGTGCCAGCGACACCGAATCGGTCCGCGAGCATCACAGCCACGGCGAGTCCTACCATTCGCCGGCCGCTCCCGACATCGTCTGCCTACCGCAGACGACCGAGGAGGTTCAGGCGATTGTCCGGATCAGCGCCGCATTCAACATACCGGTCGTACCTTTCGGCGCCGGCACCTCGCTCGAGGGCCACGTCCACGCAGTGCGCGGCGGCATCACGATCGACCTGCGTGAAATGAACAAGATCGTCCGCCTCGGCGTGGAGGATCTCGACGCGACCGTCGAAGCCGGCGTGACGCGCTTGCAGCTGGCGAAAGCGCTGCGGAGCACCGGACTCATGTTCTCGGTCGATCCGGGCGCCGACGCAACGATCGGCGGCATGGCCGCGACGCGCGCGTCCGGCACGATGGCGGTCCGCTACGGCACGATGCGCGAGAACGTGCTCGGGCTGAGAGCCGTTCTCGCCGACGGCCGCGTCATCACCACGGGGACGCGCGCGCGCAAATCGTCGGCCGGCTACGATCTGACGCGGCTCCTGGTCGGTTCCGAGGGCACGCTGGGCGTCATCACCGAGGTCATCCTCCGCCTCCACCCGGTTCCAGAAGCGGTGTCGGCTGCCGTGTGCGCCTTCGACTCGATCGAAGGCGCCGTCGCGACCGTCATCGCGACGATTCAACTCGGCGTTCCGGTCGCGCGGATCGAGCTCCTGGACGAGATCCAGATGGATGCCGTCAATCGGTACTCGAAGACCACCTGCCTGGTGGCGCCCACGCTGTTCTTCGAGTTCCACAGCGACAGCGCACCGCATGTTGACGAGCAGGCACGCGAGGTGGAGGCCTTGGCGGTCGAGCACGGCGGGCGCGGATTCGAGTGGGCGACCAGGCTCGAGGACCGCGAGAAGCTGTGGCGCTCGCGCCACGACGCGATGTACGCCGCGCTCGCCCTCCGGCCGGGCGCCCGCGCGTGGACGACCGATGTCTGCGTCCCGATCTCGAGCCTCGCCAAGTGCATCATGCAAACGAAGCAGGACAACGTGGGCGCCACGTTTCCGATCGCGCTCGTCGGTCACGCCGGCGACGGGAATTTCCATCTCAACTACATCATCGATCCGGCCCGGCCCGAAGAGGTAGAAGAAGCGCGGCGCCTCAACGAGCGTCTGATCATGCGGGCACTCTCGATGGGCGGCACCTGTACGGGCGAGCACGGCATCGGCTACGGCAAGATGAACTTTCTCGAGGCCGAGCACGGTCTCTCACTCGACGTCATGCGCGCGATCAAGCGCGCGGTCGATCCCGACAACCGGATGAACCCGGGGAAGATGGTATTGCCGTGATCACGACCGGACAGAGGGCAACGGGCAGAGGACAGGTCCCGCGAGCACTCCTCGCCGTCGCCCTCGTACTCGGCCAGGCCGCGGTGACCCGAGCGAGCGAGTTCAGCGACGACCTCGCCGCGCGCCGCGCCCGCGTGATGGAGCGGCTCGGCCCCGACGCGATGCTCGTCCTCTGGAGCGCACCGACCGTCCGCTACGAGCCCGACGTCGACTATGAATACCGCCAGGACAGCAATCTGTATTACCTGACTGGCCTCACGCAGGCCGGGACGATGCTGGTCCTGATGCCCGGCAACGACTCGCGCCGCGAGATCCTGTTCGTCCGCGAGCGAGACCCGGTTCAGGAACACTGGACCGGCCCGCTCCTGAGCGCGGAAGAAGCGAGGGCGCGAACAGGGATCGGCACGGTGCTGACGACGCCTCAGTTCGAGCCGTTTGTCGCCGCCGTGCTCGCCGGGCGCGGCTTTGACGCGATTGGCGAAAAGCAGGCCGCGCGCTTCTTCGACGCGCTGTCGACGGGGCGCGCGACGGTGAACCTCCTGCTCGACCCCGACCGCGGCGTGAACGATCCGTTGACGCCTCCGCTCCAGTTCGCCCGGCGGATTCGCGAGCGCTTTGTCGGGTTCGAGGTCGCCGACGCCACCCACGTGTTCGCGGACCTGCGGCTGGTCAAGACCGCCTACGAACGCAAGGCGCTCATTCAGAGCTTCGACATCTCGAACGCGGCGCAGATGGCCGGCATGCGGGCGGCGCGTCCAGGCGCGCACGAGTACGAGGTGAAAGCAGCCATCGAAGCCGTGCATCGCGGACGCGGCGCCGTCCCCAGTTATCCGTCAATCGTCGGGAGCGGACCCAACGCGACGATCCTCCACTATCCCGACGGCGACCGCCGGCTGCAGGCTGGTGACCTGCTGCTGGTGGATGCGGCGTGCAGCCTGGGCTACATGTCGGGCGACATCACACGCACCTACCCGGTGAGCGGCACCTTCTCGCCCGCGCAGAGGGACATCTATCAGATCGTCCTCGAAGCGCAGCAGGAGGCCATGAAGGTCGCCGGCGTGGGCGTGACCCTTCAGGAAGTGCACCGAACGGCGGTCGACGTGATCAAAGCCGGCCTGCTGAAGCTGGGCCTCATCACAGACGCGAGCGGCGATCAATACCGTCTGTGGTTCACGCACGGTACCTCGCACTACATCGGAATCGACGTGCACGACGTGGGCACCACCAACCGATCGCTCGAGCCCGGCATGGCTTTCACCATCGAGCCTGGCATCTACATCCGCCAGAGTGCGCTCGATGCGATGCCCCGCACGCCGCAGAACATCACATTCATCGAACAGGTCCAGCCGGCGGTCCGGAAGTACGCGGACATCGGCGTGCGCATCGAGGATTCGTTTCTGCTCGAGGAATCTGGCTTGCGGAATCTCTCCGGAGCGCTGCCGAAAACGGTCGACGGTCTCGAAGCGCTTCTTCGCACCATGAGGTAGTGAGTGAAAAGATTCTCGAGGTTCTCCAGGCTCGGCCGGATCGCTGCCGTCGCGTGGCTGATCGCTGCGCTTGCGCAGATCGTGCCGCTCCACGCGCAGCCGCCGCGCAACTTTCTGTGGAAAGTCAGCAGCAACCGGAGCGTCATCTATCTTGTCGGCTCCATCCACCTGCTGACGAAGGATTACTACCCGCTCAGTCCTGCGCTCGACGCCGCCTTCATGGACTCCGATCTCCTCGTCGAGGAGACGGACCTCGGGGAACTGGAGGCGCCCGCTTCTCAGATCAAGCTGCTCACGCGCGGCATGCTGCCAGCGAGCCAGTCGCTCGACCAGGTCGTGTCTCCGTCGACCTATGCGCTCGTGGCGAAGCGCGTCGGCGATCTCGGCATGCCGATCGAGCCGCTGAAGCGCTTCAAGCCCTGGATGCTCGCAATCACGCTGGTCGAGTCCGAGTGGCAGAAGGCGGGCTTCGACGCCAGCCTGGGTCTCGACAAACATTTCCACGACCGCGCCAAGGCCGAGGGCAAGATGGTCCAGGGCCTCGAAACCGTGGATTATCAGCTGGCGCTGTTCGACGACATGACGATGGCGCAGCAGGACCGGATGCTCGCGGAATCGCTGAAGGATGTCGACAACGAACAGGCAAACGCCCTCAAACTGACCGACGCGTGGAGGGCCGGCGACGTCACCACGGTCGAGCGCATCGTGCTCAGCGACGTGGAGGACGATCCGGGCACGTATCAGCGCCTGCTCGTCAACCGCAACCGCGACTGGATGCCCCGCCTCGACTCGTTCCTCACTCGAGCCGGACACACCTTCGTCATCGTCGGCGCCGCCCATCTGGTCGGGCCTGACGGCCTGGTCACGATGCTCAAGGCGAAGGGCTACAAGGTCGATCAATTGTGAGCCGGTGACGTGACACGGCCTCTTACCGGAGTGACCGTGCTCGTGGCGGGCGCGGGGCTCGCGGGCCTGGCTGCGGCGCACGATCTGTCGGCGCTCGGCGCGGACGTGACGGTTCTGGATGCCCGCGACCGCGTCGGCGGCCGGGTCTGGACCATTCGAACAGGCTTCGAGGAGGGCCATCACGCCGAAGCCGGTGGCGACATGATCGACGAAGCCCAGAATGAGATCCGCGATCTCTGCAAGGAAATGGGCCTGACGCTGACCCGCATCCTGCGCGGCGGATTCGGGTACGTCCGCCCCGACGCCTCCGGCAAGCCGCGCATCGTCAGCCGTCACGCATCGCGGGGCTGGGATCGTCTGGCGGCGTGTCTGCGCGACAAGATCCGTCCCTATCGGCTTGCCGAAAAGCGGTGGGATTCTCCCATCGCGTCCGATCTCGCCCGCCGCTCGGTGGCCCAGTGGCTCGATGAGGTGCAGGCTGACGCCGACCTGCGAACGACCACGAGGGGGCTGCGCGGATTTTTTCTGGCAGACCCTGAAGAGCTGTCGCTCATCGCGCTGGTCGATCAGTTTTCCGGCGATGAGCTCGCCGCGCCCTGGAACATGTACCGGATAGCGGGCGGCAACGATCGACTGGCGGCGGCCGTGGCATCGCGCCTCGGCGACCGCGTCCATCTCGAGACCGAGCTGGTTGCGGTGTCGCACCGGGGTCAGGCCGTGCGCGCGAGCGTGAAGCACGCCCGATCGGTGTCTCAAATCGCATGCGACTATCTGGTGCTGGCCCTTCCAGCGACCACGCTGCGGCGCGTGCCGATCACGCCCGCGCTCCCCGCTCAACAGCATGACGCGATCGCGCGACTGAAGTACGGGCGCGCGACGAAAACTCTGCTGCAGTTCTCGCGGCGTTTCTGGCGGATTCCCGGGCGTCCGCGGGCGTTTGGCTCCGCGCTGCCGTTCGGCGCGGTCTGGGAGGGCAACGAACAGCAGCGCGGGCGCTCCGGCATTCTCGCCCTGCTCGCCGGCGGCGGCGCCAGCGAGGCGTCCCAAGAGATTTTTGCACGAGAAGGCGCCCGGGGCTTGAGCGGCGCGCTGGAGTGGCTGGGATCGAAGGGGGCCGAGGTGATCGCGTCGCGCCAAATCTCGTGGGAGCACGACCCGCTGGCGCGTGGCGGCTACGCGTACTTCGATCCCGCCTTCGATCCCGCGCTGCGGCCGTGGCTGGCGCGTCCATGCGGGCGCCTTTTTTTCGCCGGCGAACACACGAGCATCAAGTGGCAGGGGTACATGAACGGCGCGGTCGAGAGCGGACGCCGCGCCGCGGCCGAGATCGCGGCTGTGCACCGCACGTAGTCGTTAGGCGTAGGCGTTGCGTCTCAGGCGGAGGTACGGCCGGCGATCTCAGACCGGGGGCGCTGGACTGAATCCTCAATCAGTTGTCGGCCTCGCACCGCGCGTCGTCGCCAATGTGCGCCTCGGCGATCTCGGTGAGGCGTTGGTCGGCGCGCTCTTCCTCGTCGAGCGTCTCCCGCAAGAGCCGCGCTTCGTCCAGTCTGTTGAGCCGGCGCGCGTAGGTCCGAGCACATCCGTAGGCCGCAATCTCGTAGTGTTCGAGGCGCTGCGCGATCCCGATGATCGCCGCATCGCGCGCGTCCGGTGTCGCCTCTTGATTCAGGCGCTCGTCGGCTTCTTGGACAATCCCGGCTAGCCCGGCCGAGGATCGCAGCGGGCGCCGCGCGCCCCAGTGTGTAAAGACCAGCTCGATTCGCTCGAGGTGTAGACGCGATTCCTGACAGTGCTTCGTGAGCGCCTCCCGCAATTCGGGCGCACGGGCCGCTTCGGCGAGCCGCGGCAACGCCCGGATCGTCTGGGTTTCCGCGTCGTAGAGGGTACCGAGCTCGTCGAGGTAGAGATCCTTCAGCGATCCAAAGCCCATGCTGCTCTCCCTATGGTCGATTGAGTGTGTCCCCCGCAAGAGCTGTGCCTGCGCCGACCGAGGATGAGTGGCCTTCGTGCCGAGTCACTTCACATAACGCTAATTTCCTGTTCCAGCCGCGTGACCAGCCCGTCCAATTGATCGACGACGGCGCGCACCGTTTCGGGCCGGCTCAGATCCACGCCGGCGCGCTGGAGCAGCCGGATCGGGTGGTCGCTGCCGCCCGACTTCAGCAGCGTGAGGTAGCGATCGATCGCCGCGGCCTTTTCCGCCACTGAGGCACTCGTCAACTGCCTCATGAGCTGTGCACTGGACGCAAAGCACGTGGCGTACTGATAGACATAGTACGGCGTGCTGTAGAAGTGCGGGATGCGCGCCCAGGTGACCCGTGACGCTACGTCGTAGTGGAGCGTG
>Ga0209415_10016156_pt1 | contig 12032 bp, 10 predicted proteins | sample PeaSoiSIISIP2007_FD_187696 | JGI IMG/M metagenome (GOLD analysis project Ga0209415, IMG submission 187696) | Peat soil microbial communities from Weissenstadt, Germany - SII-SIP-2007 (SPAdes) (version 2) | ecosystem: Environmental > Terrestrial > Soil > Wetlands > Peat | place: Germany... | reverse complement strand
TTGGTCTGCGCCAGGCAGAGCAGGTGGTTGTAGGCCGACCGGCCGCCGTGCACCGCCTTCGCGTCGAGCAGCGCGCCAACCTCGCGCATCGGGTATCCCAGGTCGTGGTAGTCGCGGCCGTCCACCGTGACGGTGCCAGCGTTCGGGTAGTCAAGCCCGAGGATGCACCGCATAGTAGTGGTCTTGCCGGCACCGTTCGGACCCAGGAAGCCGGTGACCTTGCCCGGCTCAATGCCGAACGTCAGCTCGTCGACGGCGGTTTTCTCGCCGTACCGCTTCGTGAGGCCCTGCACCTCAATCATTAAAATGGTCCTCTCCTCTTGACATATGCCCAATCCTGGCCGTACACCGCCCTCGCCCGCGTCGGCCCCGGTGATGATTCGGGGTACTCCTGCGGGGGGACGGCGGACCCTCTGGCTGCCGCATAGTGCGGTGACACGGCCACCGGGCGCGTTGCCGTCTGCACGCAACTCGCACTCAGATGGACGTCCCTGGCCTATGACCCCGGCATGAGCTCGCTCAGTTCCTGGAGCCGCGTCAGCCCCAGCGGACACGCACGCTTGATTGCCACAAGTCGAAGAACCCGGTGTCTCCGGAGATCGTGACGCTGGCCCGGGCGGCGTCGCTCCGGTTCCACAGGAACAGGTACAGGCCGGAGGCCGGGCCGGTCACCGTGCACGCCGCCGAGGCGCCGGAGTCCGAGCCGTCATGCTCGTGGCGGGCCTGGATGCGGCCGTCCCCGGCGGCCACCTGCCAGGCGTCGCCAGTATCGGTGGTCCGCACCTGCATGCCGTCGTCGTGCCCGGCCGAGGGCCGGTACTTGCGGCGCTGGCCGAAGCCCATGATCAGCTCGTCGATGCCGTCGGCGGCGAACCCGGGCTCGTACTCGGGCCGGGTGCCCGATGCGCTGTCCGCATCCGCCCGGTGGATCGCGGTCTCGTGGGCCTGCCGGCGGGCCCAGAACGCGAGCGGGGAGGGAGCAGCCATGAACGTCGCGCACACCAGGCCGGGATCGGCGGTGCTCAGGGTTTCGACCAGCGCGGCGTGGCCGGCGCGGAACCAGGCGAGCAGGTCAGGGTCGGCGGCGCCGCCGCGGAGGATGTCAGCCTCCGGCGGCCCGTCGAGCACGGTATCCGGACACTCGGTGATATGCCTGGCCGCCCACCGGTGGACGTACCCGGTGTGCCGCAGCAGGTCTTTGACGTGCCAGGGCGGGCACGTAGGGACGGAGGCGTCCAGGCCGGACCGTTCGGCCGCGTTCGCGAGCAGGTCACCCTGGCCGCGCAGCGCGTCGATGTACTCAGTGATCTCCACGCCGCCATTCTGCCCGGTCAGCTCTCGGCGCGGAGGATCTCCAGGGCGTGGGCCAGGTCGGGTGGATAGGCGCTGGTGAAGGAGACCTGGCGGCCGTCGGCGGGGTGGCTGAAGGTGAGGCTGACCGCGTGCAGCCACTGGCGGGTCAGGCCCAGCCGGGCGGCCAGCACCGGGTCGGCTCCGTAGAGCAGGTCGCCGACGCACGGGTGCCTGATGGCGGCCATATGCACCCTGATCTGATGGGTGCGGCCGGTTTCGAGGCCGACCGAGACCAGGCTGGCCGCGCGGAACGCCTCCAGCGTGTCGTAGTGAGTCACGCTCGGGCGCCCGTCGCTGACCACCGCGAACCGGCCGTCGCCCGACGGGTGCCTGCCGATCGGCGCGTCGACGGTGCCGCGCAGCGGGTCGGGGTGCCCCTGGACCAGGGCGTGATAGCGCTTGTCCACGGTGCGCTCGCGGAAGGCCCGCTTCAGCACGCTGTAGGCGCGTTCGCTCTTGGCCACGACCATCACGCCTGTGGTATTCGCGTCCAGGCGGTGCACGATGCCCTGGCGTTCGGCAGCGCCGCTGGTGGCCACGGTGTGCCCGGCGGCCAGCAGGCCGCCGATGACCGTGGGTCCGGTCCAGCCGGGCGTCGGATGCGCGGCCACGCCGCGCGGCTTGTCCACCACGACGATGCCGTCGTCCTCGTACAGGACGATCAGGCCTTCCACCGGCCGCGGGGGTTCGGCCGGGCGCGGCGACGGGAGCGTGACCTGCAGCGGCTCACCGGCCAGCACACGGTCCGACTTGGCCGCGGGCCGGCCGTCGAGCAGCACCAGGCCGTCGCCGATCAGTTCCGCGGCCTTGGACCTGGACAGCCCGAACATCCTGGCCAGCGCGGCGTCGAGCCGTTCCCCGTCCAGGCCGTCAGGGACGGCGAGCCGGCGCTCGCCCTGTGCCGTCATCGGCCGTCGTCCGCTGCGCGATCGGGGGAATCCGCCTGGTGGGCGGCCGCCGACTGCGTTTCCGGATATTCCGATTTCGGATAATCCGGCTCTGGGGTGCCTGGTTGGGGGGAGCTTGCTCCGGGAATGGGGCGGGTGCCGTCGAGGCGGATGCCGCGCAGGGCGAGCAGGACGACCAGGACGCCGGCGCAGACGATGGAGGAATCGGCGAGGTTGAAGACCGGCCAGTGCGGCAGTTCGATCCAGTCGACCACGTGGCCCTGGAAGGGGCCGGGGGCGCGGAAGATCCGGTCCAGCAAGTTGCCGGCGGCCCCGCCGAGGAGCAGGCCCAGCGCGATGGCCCAGCCGATGCTGCGCAGGTTGCGCGCGGCGCGCAGGATATAGACGATCACGCCGGCCGCGATGGCGGTGAACACGATGGTCATCGAGGTGCCGATGCTGAACGCGGCACCTCCGTTACGGGTGAGCGTGATGGTGAGCAGGCCGCCGAGGAGGCGGATCGGCGCGTGGCCGGGCATCCGCGCCACCACGATGGACTTGGAGACCACGTCGGCGGCCAGGACGAACACGGCCACGCCGAGCAGGAGGTTGACCCGGCGCGGCCGTCTGGGCTGGTCCCCGGCCGAGCCTGAGTCCGCGGCGAAGGGATCCTGAGCGTTCAGCGGCGCTCCTCGCGCTGCTTGCACTCCACGCACAGGGTCGCCCGCGCGAACGCGAGCAGGCGCGCCTTCCCGATCGGCTTGCCGCAGGATTCGCATACTCCATATGTTCCCGCATCGATCCGGGCCAGCGCGCGCTCGCCCTGATCGAGCAGGTCCCGGGCGTTCTGGGTGAGGGCGAGCTCGTGCTCGCGCTCGAAGGCCTTGGTCCCCGCGTCGGCTGGGTCGTCACCGGCGTCGCGGACGGAGTCGGTGAGGCGTTCGGCGATGTCGGAGGCGGCCTTGGCCAGGTCGGTACGCAGGCTGGCGGCCTCGGACTCGAGCTCGGCCCGGACCTCCTTGAGCTCGGCGTCGGTCCAGGGTTCCTCACCGGGACGCACCGGTAGGTCGGCAGAGTTAGACCGCGGCTCAGCAGACATGGGCGGCCTCCCGTTCAGGCAAAGTTAAAGCGATCACCGGAGGATAATTCGCGTTGCTACGCGTGGCAAACCGACTGGGAACGCGTTGGGTTAATCTGGGCCGGTGCCTGGATTCGAGCCGCTCCCCGCGCAGGTCGACCTGCCCGTACTCGAACGCGAGATGCTCACCCGCTGGCGGGCCGCGGGCATCTTCGAGCGGTCGCTCGAGCAGACCGCGGGCGGGCCGGCCTGGATCTTCTACGAGGGGCCGCCGACCGCCAACGGGCTGCCGGGCGTGCATCACGTGGAGGCGCGGACCTTCAAGGACCTGTTCCCGCGGTTCAAGACCATGCAGGGCTGCCACGTCCCGCGCCGGGCCGGGTGGGACTGCCACGGACTGCCGGTCGAGGTGGCGGTCGAGAAAGAACTCGGCCTGACCGGCAAGCGCGACATCGAGGCGTACGGGGTCGCCGAGTTCAACGCGCGCTGCCGCGAGTCCGTGCTCAGGTACGTCGACGCGTGGCTGGACATGTCCCGGCGGATGGGCTACTGGACCGACACCGAGCATGCCTACCGGACCATGGACCCCAGCTACATCGAGTCGGTCTGGTGGTCGCTCAAGATGATCTACGAGCAGGGCCTGCTGGTGCGCGACTTCCGGATCAGCCCGTACTGCCCGCGCTGCGGCACGCCGCTGTCCGACCACGAGATGGGCCAGGAAGACGTCTACCAGACCGTGTCCGATCCGGCCATCACGGTCAGGTTCCCGCTGACCGCGCTGCCGGTGAAGGGGGAGGCGGGCGGGACGCCGCCCGAGCTTCTGGGCGCCGACCTGCTGGTGTGGACCACGACGCCGTGGACGCTGGTCTCCAACACCGCCGTGGCGGTCCACCCGGACGCGACGTACGTGGTCGCCGAGAGGTCCCGGGACGGCAACCGGGTGGTGGTCGCGGAGGACCTCGTCGGCCGCGTGCTCGACCACGACTGGCGCGTCGCCGCCCGGTTTCCCGGACAAGCGATGGTGGGAGCGAGATACCACGCTCCGTTCGGCATCATCAAAATCCCTGACGCCCATGTGGTGATTCCAGGGTCCTTCGTGACCACGGAAGATGGCACCGGGCTGGTCCATATCGCGCCCGCCTTCGGAGCCGACGACATGGACGCCTCGCGGACGCACGGGCTGCCGGTGGTCAACCCGGTCAAGCCCGACGGGCACTTCGAGGACGACCTGCCGCTGGTCGGCGGGCTGTTCTTCAAGGACGCCGACCAGCGGCTGATCGAGGACCTGGCCGATCGCGGGCTGCTGTTCGACTCGCACCGGCATGAGCACAGCTATCCGCACTGCTGGCGGTGCGGCACGCTGCTGCTGTACTACGCGCTGCCCTCGTGGTTCATCAGGACCACCGCGATCAAGGACCAGCTGCTCGAGCAGAACGAGCGGACGAACTGGTACCCGGCCACGGTCAAGTACGGCCGGTACGGCGAGTGGCTGCGCAACAACGTGGACTGGGCGCTGTCCCGGACCAGGTACTGGGGCACACCCCTGCCGCTGTGGGAGTGCCCGGACGGCCACGTGACCTGCGTCGGCTCCCTGTCCGAGCTGTCGGAGCTGGCTGGGCGGGACCTGACCGGGCTGGATCCGCACCGGCCGTTCGTCGACGCCGTCATGTTCCCGTGCCCGATCTGCGAGGAGCGCACGCGGCGGGTGCCCGAGGTGATCGACGTCTGGTACGACTCCGGCGCGATGCCGTTCGCCCAGCACGGCGCGCCGCTGCGGAACTTCGACGAGTTCGCCGCCGCGTATCCGGCGCAGTTCATCTGCGAGGCGCTCGACCAGACCCGGGGCTGGTTCTACTCGCTGATGGCGGTGGGGACGCTGGTGTTCGGGCGTTCGGCGTACGAGAACGTGGTGTGCCTGGGCCTGATTCTCGACGAGACCGGCGTCAAGATGAGCAAGCACCTGGGCAACGTGCTCGAGCCGATCCCGCTCATGGAGGCGCACGGCGCGGACGCGCTGCGCTGGTTCTTCGCCGCCTCCGGCTCGCCGTGGAGTGACCGCCGGGTGGGCCACGAAGCGCTCAACGAGATCGTCAGGAAGGTGCTGCTCACCTACTGGAACACGGCCTCGTTCCTGGTCCTGTACGCGAACGCGGGCGGCTGGACGGTTTCTGACGGGCCTGCTGTTTCCGAGCGGCCGCTGCTGGACCGGTGGGTGCTGAGCGAGCTGCACGCGGTGGCCCGGGACGTCACCGCGTCGCTCGAGGGGTTCGATACGGCGGCCGCGGGACGGCGGCTCGCGGCCTTTATCGACGACCTGTCCAACTGGTACGTGCGGCGGTCGCGGCGGCGGTTCTGGGACGGGCCTGCCGCGGCCGAGGGGGCTTCGGCGTTCGCCACGCTGTACGAATGCGTGACCACGCTGACGCTGCTCATGGCGCCCTTTGTGCCGTTCGTGACCGACCACGTATGGGGCGTTCTGCGACGGCCGGGCGCGGCCGAGTCGGTGCATCTGGCTTCGTGGCCTGCTTTCGACCCTGCTCTGATCGATCCGGTGCTGTCAGGGCAGATGGCGCTGGTGCGGCGGCTGGTGGAACTGGGGCGTTCGGCTCGTTCGGGAGCTTCGGTGCGGACCCGGCAGCCGCTGCGCCGGGCCCTGATCGGGGCGGCCGGCTTCCCGGAGTTGCCGGGCGGGCTGCGGGCCCAGATCGCCGCGGAGCTGAACGTCTCGCGGCTCGAGGTCCTCGGCGAGGCCGGGGAGCTGGTCGACTTCACGGTGAAGCCGAACTTCCGCGCGCTCGGCCGCCGGTTCGGGCCGCGGACCCCGGCGGTGGCGGCCGCGGTGGTGGCGGTCCCGGCGGCGGACGTCGCGGCCGCGGTGCTGGCGGGCCGGACTTTCACGGTTGACTCGGACGGCGAGCCGGTGACGATCGGCCCGGACGACGTGATCGTGACCCAGACACCGCGGGCGGGCTGGGCGGTGGCGACCGAGGCCGGGGAGACCGTGGCGATCGACATCACGGTCAGCCCGGAACTGCGCCAGGAGGGCCTGGCGCGCGAGGTCATCAGGCTCGTCCAGGAGGCGCGCAAGAACGACGGCCTGGAGGTCACGGACCGGATCTGGCTGCGCTGGTCGACGGACGACCCGGACATGGTCATGGCCCTGAGCGAGCACGCGGGGCTGATCGCCGGCGAGGTGCTCGCGGTCGACTACGGGCCGGGGACGGGTATACGGGCCCGGGTGTCGTGGGAGCACGTCGAGGACGATCTCGGCCTGACGTTCTGGCTTGGCCGGGCCTGAGGCTCTTGTGCGGTTAGCGCGCGGTAACTCGGGGTCTGCTTCCGGCTGGTCGGGCAGGCAGGCGCGGCACGGGGTGCAGCCCGCCTGGCGGGCCGCGCCCAGTGTCATCTGGTCCAGGTCGTCCTGCCCCATGAAGCGGATGAGGAGGCAGTGCGGATTGTGGTACCGCGGGACGCCAGGGACCACGGTTACCTCGCGCTGAAGGTCGACGGTGGCAGACGCGGGTTCGGGCGCCTCGGGCGCCTCGGGCGCGTTGGGCGCTTCGAGCGCGGCTGGGTCGGGCGCCACGGGCGCGTTGGGTGCTTCGGGCGCTTCGAGCGCGGCTGGGTCGGGCGCGTCGGGCGCGTCGGGCGCTTCGGGTGTGGCTGGGTCGGGTTGGGACGGGGCTGGTTCGGTGGCGGTGCTCGCGGCGACGGGGAGCTGCTGGGTCTGCTGGTCCTCGGCGGGATGCTGGTCCTGCGGCTGGTCGTCGGTCGCGTGGTCGTCTGCGGGCGCCGGCCCGTCAGCGGAGGGCTCTTGCTGGTCGGGCAGCCGCTCTTGGGGGGTCTCTTGGGGGGTTTCTTGGGGGGTTTCTTGGGGGGTTTCTTGGGGGGTTAGGTCGTCGCTGGCGGGCTGTCCGTCCTGGTCCGGGACCCCTGGCTGGTCCGGCTCGGGGGGCTCGCTTTCGGCGGGCTCGGGGGCGGCGGCCTGGGGGGACTCGGCGGGCTGGGGGACGGCGGGGGGCGACGGCTCGGGACGGCGAATCTCGCGGAGGGGCTGGGTGGCGGGAGCATCCACGCGCCACTCCCAGGCGCCTGGAGCGGGGGCCCCCGGGGCGGGTGGCGAGGGCGGTCCGGCCGGCGGCCGGGGCGTGAACGCGGCCGGGCGGCGCTGGATGTCCGCCTGGCGCTCGGGCTCGGGCGGACGCTCGGGAGGGCGCTCGGGCGGGAAGGGAAAGGCACTCCCCCACGCCGTCGCGGCGGCGTCGGCAGGCTGGGCCTTGACCGGCTGGACCGGCAGCGGCTGCTCGGCGGGCAGGTAGCCCGCGCGGGACGGCGCGGACGGCGCGGCGGCGGGCCAGGCCGAGGCGGCGGCGACCGGGGCCTCCCAGGGCGCAACCTGGGGTTCGGGCTGGCCGGGCGGGACGTACGCGCCGACTGCGGGCGGCCGGGCCAGTTCGGGCCCGGCCGGCTCGGACTGACCGAACAGCTCATGCCGCTTGATGAGGGCACCAGCGCCCAAGGCCAGCAGGGCCACGCCGCTTACGCCGATCGCGACGTAGACCAGCATCAGCCTGCTGGTGACAACCCCGGCGACCAGCAGTCCGAGCGCGGCAGCGACCAGGAACGCGCTGAACCGGATCACAGGCGTTCTCCCAGCGAGCCCCTCAGGTCCTCAGCGCCTGCGCCTACCGGCGCTCGCGCGAGGGCGCTCCCTCAGCGGTACGGAAGCCACCGGAATGGGGCACGACCTCAGCAGGCATGCCGTACTGGCCGGGGCCCTGGCCGCTATTACGGCCGCCCACCGGTGCGCTCAGCGCGGCCGGCATCGGCGGCTGCGAGCCCGCTCCGACGGTCGGGAAGCCACCGGTCTCCGTGACGCCTGCCTCCAGGTCGCGGAGCTGGCCTTCCAGGTACGCCTTGAGCCTGCTGCGGTACTCGCGCTCGAACGCGCGCAGGTCGTCGACCCGGCGCTCGAGCTCCTCGCGGGTCTGCACCAGGGAACCCATGGCCTGGCGGTGGCGCTCCTGCGCGTCCCGCTCGAGGCTCTCGGCGCGGGCGCGGGCGTCGCCGGTGATCTGCTCCGCCTGGCGCCGGGCCTTGGTGAGCACCTCGTCGGCCTCGCGGCGAGCGCGGCCCAGGGTCTCGTCGGCTTCCCGGCGGGCGTCGGCGATCGCCTGGTCGGCGGTCTGCTGCGCCAGCGAGAGCACACGGGCGGCCGTGTCCATGTTGTCCTCGATGTGCGGCATCCCGCCCATCATGACCGGCTCGGGCTGCCGGCGCTCGGGCTCCATGCGGGACTCGGGGGCCATCATGTCGGACTTCGGGTCCGACAGCGGCGAGCTCAGCGCGGGAACCGTCGACTTACCGCCGCGCAGCACCTCAGCCAGCTTGGCCCGGAGTTCCTCGTTCTCCTGGATCAGCCGGTCGAGCTCGGCCTCGACCTCGTCGAGGAAGGCGTCGACCTCTTCCTCGTCGTAGCCCGGCCGGAGCCTGGTCGTACTGAACTGCTTATTCCGCACATCCGCAGGCGTCAGCGGCATCTCGTCTCCTCGGCGCACTTGGACCGTGTTCCTCACGACGGTACCCGAATCAAAGGTGAGGCACAGCCACTTCGAGCAGGATCAAGACCACGATGAACAGAACCATGAAGCTGAGGTCCATGGCTACCATACCGAGCCGGAGCGGCGGGATGAAGCGGCGCAGGAATTTCAGCGGTGGATCTGTCACGGTAAAGATCGCTTCGGCCAGTATCAGCAGGACACCGGTCGGGCGCCACTCACGCGCGAAGACCTGGATCCAGCCGAAGATCATCCTGCCGACCAGGATGACCAGGTAGATCGTCAGGACGTACCTCAGGACGATCTGCAGGATTTCCACGGATCCACCTGGCCCTTGGCGCCGGACCGGCCGGCGCGATCACTGATCAGCGTCACGTCACTACTGCCTGCTGGCTAGCTCTGGTTGAAGAAGCCACGCTCGGCGATACGAGCCTTGTCCTCCGCGGTGACCTCGACGTTCGCCGGGGACAGCAGGAAGACCTTGTTCGTCACACGTTCGATGCTCCCGCGCAGGCCGAAGATCAGGCCGGCCGCGAAGTCGACGAGACGCTTCGCGTCGCTGTCGACCATCTCGGTCAGGTTCATGATCACCGGAGTGCCTTCGCGGAAGTGCTCACCAATAGTACGCGCTTCATTGTAAGTGCGCGGATGCAGTGTCGTGATACGAGCGAGATCGGTCGGCTGCTCGGGACGCCACTCGGGGACCTGGTAACCCCCACCCGCTTCCCCTGCCCCCCACGACTCACGCCCGGCTCGCGCGTCGGGCTCGTCGGGCCCTTCGGCGGGCCCGGGCTCGTCGTAGTCCTCGTACTCGCCGTACGAGTCGTACTTGTCCTGGTAGCGGTGGTCGTCCTCCATGAGGCCGAGGTAGACCGCCATTTTGCGCATAGCGCTGGCCATCCTTCAGTCCTCCCAGCCTGTACCCGTCGTAGCCAGCCAGTCCGGCTCCACGCTCGGGACATTACCTGACACGGGCGCCGCGATCGCCGAGCAACGCCGTACCGATTCTCACGTGTGTCGCGCCGACCGCAATTGCGGCCTCCAGGTCGCCGCTCATGCCCGCCGAGATCACCGTGGCGGCCGGCCGGACGGCTCGGACCACCGCGGCGCTGCCGAGCAGCGTGGCGAACGCGTCGGCGGGCGGCATGCCGAGCGGGGCGATGGCCATCACGCCGGCCAGGACCAGCCCCGGTTCGGCCATCAGGGCTTCGGCCAGGCCCGGGACTTCGCCGGCTGGTGCCCCGCCGCGGGCTGGATCGCCGTCCAGGCTGACCTCGACCAGGCACTCGATGACCCGTCCGGCCCGGCGGGCGGCCGCGCCGAGCGCGCGGACGAGCCGAAACCGGTCAACCGAGTGCACAAAGGTGGCGTAGCGCGCCACGCTGGCGGCCTTGTTGGTCTGCAACTGGCCGATGAAGTGCCAGACGAGATCGAGGTCGGCGCACTGCGCGGCCTTCGGTGCCGCCTCCGCGTCGCGGTTCTCGCCGAAATCCCTGACGCCGAGCCCGCTCAGCAGCCGGACGTCGGAGGCGGGGAAGGTCTTGGTCACCGCGACCAGCGTGACGTCCCCGGGCTTGCGGCCCACGGCTTCGCAGGCAGCGGAGATACGTTCCCGCACCGCGGTGAGCCGCGCGGCGAGTTCGGCCCGCCGGGGGGAATCGGTCACTTGAGGAAGTCGGGGACATCCAGGTCGTCGTCTTCCTCAAAGACGACGGGCCGACGCCGGGTGCTGGCGACGTCGAAGGTCTTGCCCAGCTCGGCGTGCGCCGGGCGGGAGATCGAGGAGTACGAGGGCGGGGAATAAGAGGCATCCGCGCCCGCGGCCGGATCGTCGCGGGCCGGATCGTCGCGGGCCGGCTCGTCGCGGGCCGGCTCGGAGCTGGCGGGTCCCGGCCCGGCCGCGTCCTCCGGCACGGGCGCGCTGAGCACGCCGACGTGGCCGGCCGCCGCGAGCGCGGGGGATACGCCGTCCTCGCCCAGCCCGTGGGCGGCGCCCAGCCCGTTGGCGGCGCCCAGCCCGTTGGCGGCGCCCGCGGACGATCCGGGCGTCTCAGCGCCGGACCAGCGGCTGGCCTCCGGAACCGGGGGCGAAGCGGGAGGGGCGGCGGGCGAGGCGGGCCCGGGGATCGAGGCGGAACTGGCCGAGCCCGCGCCGGATCCGAAGCCGCCGAACGAGGAGGTGCTGCTGAACGCGGTACCGCCGGACTCGGCGCTGCTGGCACCGGTACCGCCGCCGGTCCGGCCGTTGCGGTTCTCGTCCAGGCCGGCGGCGATGACCGTCACCCGGACCTCGTCGCCGAGGGCGTCGTCGATGACCGCGCCGAAGATGATGTTCGCGTCGACCGCGGCGGAGTTGGAGACCAGCTGTGCGGCCTCGTTGATCTCGAACAGCCCGAGGTCCGAGCCGCCCTGGATGGACAGCAGCACGCCATGGGCGCCGTCGATGCTCGCCTCGAGCAGGGGACTCGAGATGGCCATCTCGGCGGCCGCGACGGCCCGGTCATCCCCGCGCGAGGAACCGGTGCCCATCAGCGCCGAGCCCGCGCCCGACATCACCGACTTGACGTCGGCGAAGTCCAGGTTGATCAGGCCGGGTGTGGTAATGAGGTCGGTGATCCCCTGCACACCGGAGAGCAGGACCTGGTCGGCGGCCTTGAACGCGTCGAGGACGCTCACGTGCCGGTCGGAGATCGACAGCAGGCGGTCGTTCGGGATGACGATCAGCGTGTCGACCTCGCTGCGCAGCTTCTCAATGCCCGACTCGGCCTGGACGATACGGCGCTTGCCCTCGAAGCCGAACGGCCTGGTCACCACGCCTATCGTGAGCGCCCCGAGCGACCGCGCCACGCTCGCGACCACGGGTGCTCCGCCGGTGCCGGTTCCGCCGCCCTCGCCCGCCGTGACGAACACCATGTCGGCACCCTTGAGGACTTCCTCGATCTCCTCGCGGTGATCTTCGGCGGCCTTGCATCCGACATCGGGGTTGGCGCCCGCGCCGAGACCTCTGGTGAGCTCGCGCCCGACGTCGAGCTTGACGTCGGCGTCGCTCATGAGCAGCGCCTGCGCGTCGGTATTGATCGCGATGAACTCGACGCCCTTGAGTCCCTCTTCGATCATGCGATTGACGGCGTTGACGCCGCCACCGCCGATTCCGAC
>Ga0209415_10016155_pt1 | contig 12032 bp, 10 predicted proteins | sample PeaSoiSIISIP2007_FD_187696 | JGI IMG/M metagenome (GOLD analysis project Ga0209415, IMG submission 187696) | Peat soil microbial communities from Weissenstadt, Germany - SII-SIP-2007 (SPAdes) (version 2) | ecosystem: Environmental > Terrestrial > Soil > Wetlands > Peat | place: Germany... | reverse complement strand
ACGCGCGAGCCGATCATCGAATGCGAGGCGCTGCGTTACCTGCATTTGGCACCGGATCCCCGCCGTATCGCAGGCAGCATGCAGCGCGACGGTGTCCACCTGCTCTTGGTGCTCGGCGACTATACCGCGAGTCGAACGAATGCAATGCTGGATTTGCTGGATCGCGCGCGCGCGAAAGTCAGAAGTTCAATTGACTATCAGATAAAGCCACATCCGTCATGCCCGATAGGCGTGGAGCGCTACTCGGCCTCGTCCTATACGATAGTGAACGCTTCGGTGGGGGAACTTGTTCCGCACGCGGACCTGATATTCGCCGGAAACACCACCTCTGCGGCACTCGAGGCGTACCTGCTCGGCGCTCACGTTCTGGTCGCGTTGGATGAAGATGGCGTCAACTTCAGCCCACTGAGGCAAATGCAAGGTGTCAGCTTCATCCGCAGTGCGGAAGAGCTGTGGGTCGCCATCGAAACCCTGCGTCCGGGCGATGCGCAAGCCGTTCCGCGTGCAGCCGACTTCTTTCATACCGATTCCGATCTGCCGCGGTGGCGCGACTATTTCAATATTCCGAGTGGTGCGTGCGGTGCCTGAGAACGGCGCGACTCCAATTAAGGCCAAGTGGATCGACATCAACACCATATTGGGGCTGCTGAACGTGGTGGTCGCTGGCCTCATCGCCTGTGGTTTCTACCGGGTCGAAAACAATATCTATGTCGATCAGGAGACCATCGTTCTGGGCATCGCGCTGTGCGCGCAGACGCAGTTCGTGCTCTGGCTGGAGTCCAGACGCCGCGATCCATTCGTGATCATGATCGTCTACCTGATGATCCTGTACTATTCGCTCCGAATCTTCACATTAACGCTGTATCCGTATTCGGAAGTCTTCACCAGATACCCATATGACTATAGGGACTCGAATAGCGCGCTGATCTTCATCCTGATTGCCAATGTCTTCCTCTACGCAGGACTATACGTCGTCAGAATCGAACGCAACGAGCTGCCAGCGGCGTCCGAGAAGTGGCGAGCCACGTCTCCTGGTAGCGTGGTGTTCCTGCTGATCGCAGCAATCATATTTGCTTACTTCAGCGGACGGTATTGGACGGCGGACAATATCCCCAGGGGTGCCAATTTCCTGGCTCTGCTGCTGACCCCACAGATTGTGTCGTTGATGACGCTGACCTACTACGTCCTATACCGCAAGTCGCTCAGCAGGAGCTTCGCGCTCGCTATAGCGATACTGATTGTCATAGATATGGTGGTACATACGCTGATCGGGAGCAGAAGCGCAATTGTAGGCTTCATCGAAGCCGTCATGCTGGTCATGCTCGCGATCTACGGGCGTATCAGGATGCGCCGAAGATACGTCTGGTGGTGTCTGGGATTGTCTCCCCTGGGAGTGGTGTTGCTCGTCGCAGCTTTTGTGATCAGTACTTACAATCGCGTCACCAAGGAAGTTGGCACGCCATTCGATCTGTCCCGCGCCGTGCAGGCGGCCAGTGAGGCGGCATCGCAGTTGCAGAGCGGGCAGAGTCTGGACGTGGTGCTGCCTCCAATCCTCTCACGGGCAGGTTTCTTTGACTACGACGCGGAGATCATCGCGCACCGCGGCAAGTATCGCTCCTTGATCAACCTCGGAGCCTATGGCAAGAGCGTGGTCGACAATCTTCTGACGCCCGGTTTCGACGTGTATGACCAGCCAAAGATTGCACAGGCACTGCAGTTCGTCTACAACGATATGGGTCCTCCTTCCAAGGAGGAAATGGCAGACAGCTACCAATCGGATCAACTGGGCGTATACGGAGAATTTTACGGTCTGTTTGGATACGCGTGCCTGCCGCTGCTGTTCATCGCTGCATTCGTGCTGAAACGACTCTACCGGGGCGCGCGCAGCAGCAATCCGTTTCACCTCGCGCTCAAGAGGATCATCGTCCTCTATGTCTTTCTCGAATTCATACGGAGTTTCGGACTTGACTGGACGTTGGTCGACACGGTTTCGTTGATCGCCGCCACGTACCTTTACACGCTCTTCTTCCTGAGCGAGCGTGCACCAGTGACGGCCGCGAACACGGCCGGCCGGCCGCAGGCGGCTTGATCGTTGCGCGCCGGGATCTCATGAGCGCGGAGGTGGAACCAGATTCCTCCCCCGTGCTGGTGACGGGGGGGACGGGAATAGTCGGGGGAGCGATGGTGCGACTATTGGTGGCAGCGCGACGGCCGGTACGGCTCTTGTCGCGGGGCTCACGGTCGCCCGCCGGTCCTGGCGTTCAGGTGATTCGCGGCGATCTGACCCAGCCGGAGGATGTCAGCGAAGCGATCGATGGATGTTGCGCAGTGTTTCACTGCGCGGGAGAAAAGCATGATTCAAGTAAAATGTTCGAGATCAACGTGTTGGGCACGCGCCTGCTTTTCGCCTTGACCGCAGAGCGAGGTATCGAGTTCTTCTGTCACTTGAGCAGCGTGGGTGTGGTCGGCAGAACCGATGTGAAACTGGTCGACGAGCGTGCGGCATGCAATCCAACTAACTTATACGAGGAGACCAAGCTTGGTGCCGAGGAGGTTGTGAGCCGTGGACTGGACAATGGTACGGTCGTGGTTCTGAGGCCGACGAATGTATTCGATGCCCGGCTGATGCAGTCGCTGACGACGACGTCACTCGGGCGGCGACTGCGTCTCTGCCTGAAGGGACGTGAGAATGCGCATTTGGTCTACGTAGAAGATGTTGCCGCAACGGCAGTCCGGCTATTCGAGGAGCCGAGGCGGGTCGGAGTGGAGACCTTCAATGTATCGAGCGACGATGAGCCCGGAAACACGCATGCGGAAGTACAAGCGCTGATCGCTGCGAATTGCTTTACCGCGCCACGGCCCCCGAGATTGATTGCGCCAGCCTTCGTACCAAGGCTATTACGGCTGGCAAGGGGCGTTGCATCGAATAGTGGCGCTGTCGTCTATAGCTCTGGAAAGCTGCGAGCTCTGGGCATCCGTTTTCCGTACGGATTGAGGCTGGGTGTGCTGGATGCATTACGGAGAAGGACGGGATAAGGCGATGCCAAGGCATTCCGGTAAAGCGACTAATGCTCGTACGCATTACGACGCGGAATGAAGTCGTTGCTCTTTAACTTCGCTGCGTCGTATTCCGGTGGGGGGTACAAACGTCTATACGAATACGCCCGCTGGTTCGACCAACATGGCGGGGCGACCTTCATCATTCATCCGAGGTGCCATGGCTTAAGGAGCGAATTTCCCGCAAATCTCTACATTGAAGTGAGCCAGTCGACGATGAGGCGAGCGTACGACGACTGTGGGTACCTGCGAGCAGTGCGGCGACAAACCGGCGAGCCGGACCTGTATTACTCGTATGGGATACCGATCTATTGGAGGTTCGGAAAGATCAACTGGTTCCACCTTAGCAACGTCTTACCCATGGCCCACCGTGGGGTTGCGTTGTCTTTGTACGATCGGCTGCGTTTCGGAGTTCTGAGGCGGCGCATCGTCGGTAAACTCTCCAACGCCGATATCATATCGGCGGAATCGCGCTGGTCTCTTGGCCTCATGGGCGTGGCTGACGATGACAGACTCTTTCTGTCGGTGAACGGAAGCGATGACGAATTGCAATACATGAAGGCGGGCGCCGCGGGGCGGAAGGAAGACTTCGCTGTAGTAGTCGGAACATACAGGCACAAGGCGCTTACAGACTCGTTGAGCGTATTCGAAATGCTGCGTCGGCAGAACAGCGAACTGAAGCTCATTGTCATCGGCGACCCACAACCGGTTCCGCGACGGCTGCGCTCGACTCCAAACGTCATGCTGAGCGGCGTTCTCAAGCGGCCGGAAGTCATGAGCTATCTGCAGCGAGCGCAGTTCTATGTATCGACGACGATGGTGGAGAACTCGTATAATGCTGCGTCCGAGGGGGTGTGCTTGGCCGATGAATCCTACATCTCCGACATCGGACCGCACCGTGAGCTGTTGCAGATGACGCAGTTCACAGAGGTTTCGGTGCCGAATGTCAGTCGGCCACTGCTACACATAAGACGTGCCGATTTGCATGTCGATCACCTGAGAACCTGGGACGAAGTGGTAGTCGAAATGCTGCAGAGGTGTGGAATTACCTCTCTGCCGGCAAAAGATGCATGACGCCCCAAGGACGCGGCTTAAAATCGAAGGGTAGGCGGACATCGAGACAAGCACCAGTGTTGCGTCAGGCCGGCCGAGAGAAAACCGATATGGTGGCTTTGCGCGCGTCTGCGAGGCGAAGCTGCGCTTTTGATCATGTGCACGGATCGTTGCATGCCACGCAGTACGAGCGGAAATGACTGCAGAAATGCGCTCTAATTCGATCTATAAAATCGTGCTGCGAGTGCACTACGTGCTGCGTACCGGTGTTGCTTGCATTCCTTGACGTCGATCTGGAGACCAGTCTGGATATCTGTGTCAGGTGCATATGGCCGAATCTGACAGAGATCCGGACGTTTTACCCGGACGCGTGAGTGGCGACCGAATCGCCTCCAACGGCACGCGCAGACACTAAGCCAATGAGAAAGCCACAGGCAGTTCTGATACTGGGCGCATCCGGTATGCTCGGCAATGCGGTGCTAAGGTTCTTTGCCGCCAGCCCGGACTATTCGACGGTGGGCACAGTGAGGTCGGCCGGCGTGGCGCACTTGCTGCCCAAGCACGACCGGACCACGATCGTATCCGGCGTCGACGTCGAGAACGCCGACACGATAGCGGGGCTATTCGAGCGGTGTCGTCCGGACGTAGTAATCAACTGCGTAGGGGTGGTCAAGCAACTGGCCGAAGCGGGAGATCCGCTCACTGCGATTCCTATCAACGGGTTGCTGCCGCACCGTCTGTTGCGACTGTGCAAGTTGGTGGGTGCCCGGCTGGTGCATATCAGTACCGATTGCGTATTTTCCGGTAGCCGCGGGATGTATTGTGAGGATGACGCGCCCGACGCAACCGATCTGTACGGGCTCAGCAAGCTACTGGGCGAGGTGGAGACACCGGCGATCACGCTGCGCACTTCTCTCATAGGTCCGGAACTGGGCAGCGCGCACGGTCTGTTGGAGTGGTTTCTCTCTCAGCGGGACCGCGCAAAGGGATTTACGCGGGCCGTGTTTTCCGGGCTGCCAACGGTCGAACTGGCGCGCGTGATACGCGATGTGATCCTCCCGCGCGAACAGTTGCACGGCGTCTATCATGTCGGAGCGGCGCCGATAAACAAACACGATTTGCTGTGCATGATTGCCGGCGTTTACGGCAAGTCGACCGTGATAGAGCCCGACGGCACCCTGGTCATCGACCGATCGCTCGATTCTACTCGATTCCGGGAAGTTACCGGCTACGTGGCGCCCTCGTGGCCGGAGCTCATCAAGGCGATGCATGAATATGGGTGAGGCAGCGTCGCCGCCGCGACTGATCGGCAGTGGCCTGTTCAAGGACGCCACGATACTGATCACCGGAGGTACCGGATCATTCGGTAACGCCGTAGTCGAAAGGATGCTCGGCACCGACTGCGCGGAGGTGCGCATATTCAGTCGTGATGAAAAGAAGCAGGAGGACATGCGGCTGGCTCTTAAGAGCGGCAGAATCAGATACCACATCGGTGACGTCCGGGACTACGCGGGTGTCGACGACGTCATGAAAGGAGTCGACTACGTGTTCCACGCCGCAGCCCTGAAACAGGTTCCGTCGTGCGAATTCTATCCAATGGAAGCCGTGAGAACCAACGTGCTCGGTGCGGAGAACGTGATGCGCGCGGCGATCAGCAACCGCGTGCGCCGATGTGTGCTGTTGAGTACCGACAAGGCGGTATATCCGATAAATGCCATGGGCATGTCGAAAGCGCTGATGGAAAAGCTGATGATTGCGAAGTCATGGCTGGGTCTTCGAGAAGGAACGGTACTGTGCGCGACGCGCTACGGCAATGTGATGGCATCGCGCGGATCCGTGATCCCATTGTTCGTCCAGCAACTGCGCGATCAGACGCCGCTGACAGTCACGGATCCGGCGATGACGAGATTCCTCATGTCGCTCGATGAGTCGGTGGACCTGGTACTGCACGCATTCGGGCATGCGAATCCCGGCGACATTTTCGTTCAGAAGGCGCCGGCATGCACAGTGGGGGATCTGGCGCAGTCGCTGCGAGTGCTGCTTGGTTCGGCAAGCGAAGTTCGCGTCATCGGTACGCGGCATGGCGAGAAACTCTACGAGACGCTGGTATCACGCGAAGAGATGGCGCGCGCCGAGGATGCTGGGCGATACTACCGTATCCCAGCTGACTCCCGCGATCTGAATTACGACATGTATGTGATCGAGGGTCAGACTTCAATATCAGGCATCGAGGACTTCACGTCGCACAATACTCGACGACTCGGAATTGAGGAGGTTAAGCAGGTGCTGTCGACGCTTGCGATCGTACGCGAGGCTATGAATGCTTAAGGTCATGACTATCGTGGGAACACGGCCGGAGCTCATCAAGCTCAGCCGCGTTATCGCCGAACTAGACCAGAGCGTGGATCATGTACTGGTGCATACCGGGCAGAATTTCGACTATGAATTGAACCAGATATTCTTCGAGCAGCTTGCTATCAGGCGGCCGGATGAGTTTCTGGATGCCGGCGGCGGATCGGTAATGGAGACGATCGGCAAGATCCTGGTGCGGGGAGACGCCGTGTTCGAAAAGCACGAGCCGGATGCCCTGCTGCTGCTGGGCGACACCAATAGCTGTCTGGTGGTGCTGGCGGCGAAGCGACGGAAGATCCCAGTGTTTCACATGGAGGCAGGGAATCGTTGCTTCGACCAGCGCGTGCCAGAAGAGCTAAACCGCAGGATCGTTGATCATTTGAGCGACGTAAACATGACGTATACGGAGCATGCTCGTCGCTATCTGCTGGCGGAGGGGCTTCGGGCAGAGACGGTAATGAAGACCGGTTCACCTATGAAGGAAGTGCTCGGCTTCTACCAGGCGGGCATCGAATCCTCTCAGGTCCTGAGCCGACTTCAATTGCAGCCGCGGCGTTTCATCGTGGTGAGCGCTCACCGTGAAGAGAATGTCGACGTGCCGGAACGACTCGCGGAGCTGGTCAATTGCGTGAATACGCTGGCGGCCACCCACGATATGCCGATAGTGTTCTCCGTGCATCCGAGAACGCGCCAGCGCCTGGATGAGGCGCAGGGCTTGACCCTTGACTGGCGGGTAAGGGCGCTCAAGCCGCTGGGCTTCCTCGACTACGTGAGACTGCAGATCGAGTCGTTCTGTGTGGTTTCGGACAGCGGGACGATCACCGAAGAGTCCGCGTTACTTGGCTTTCCGGCCGTGACGATTCGCCAGGCGCACGAGAGGCCGGAAGGTATGGACGAGGGAACACTAGTCATGTGTGAGTTGGCTGCCGCGCGACTGAGCGAAGCAGTGCAGCTCGTGACGCGGCAGAGTGTCGGCGACGGCGCGCGGTTCCGCGCGCCGCCGGATTACCAGGTCGAGGACGTCTCGAAGAAGGTGGTTCGCATCATTGTCAGCTACGTGGACTACATTCGGCGAACGGTGTGGTTCGCTCAGCAGGTACCTCCCTGAGCATTGCGGTGTAGCGCGGATGCGAATGCTGATCGTGTCGCAATACTTCTGGCCGGAAGCTTTTCGTATCAACGAGATGGCGCGCGATCTCGTCGGCCGTGGCCATGAAGTCATGGTGCTGTGCGGTACCCCGAATTACCCTGGAGGGCACGCATTTGATGGCTACGGCTGGTTTCGCCGCACCCGAGAAACGTGGGGCGGCGTTCGGATCGTACGGGTGCCGGTGGTGGCGCGTGGCCAGGGGTCACCGTGGCGACTGGTGGCGAACTATTTGTCGTATGCGCTCATGGCGTCGCTGCTCGGGCCGCTGCGATGCCGAGAAAAGTTCGACGTTATTCTGGTATTTCAGCCTTCGCCGGTAACCATCGGGATCGCCGCCGTGGTGATGAAGATCGTGCGGCGCGCTCCCATACTGTTCTGGATTCAGGACCTGTGGCCTGAAAGTCTCATCGCCGTTGGAGCGATTCGGGCACGTTGGCTGCTATGGCCGATCGATCTTCTGGTGCGCGGCCTCTATCGGGCCTCGGCGCTGGTGCTGATTCAGTCGAGGGCGTTTCGCAACCATGTGGAATCGCGCGGCGTGCGTGGCGATCGAATCCGGTTCTTCCCCAATCCGGCGGAAATCTTCTACGTGCCGCTGCCCATGGAAGCCGCCCATCCCGCGCTGGCGCGAGTGCCATCCGGGTTTCGGGTGATGTTTGCAGGCAACATCGGCGCCGCCCAGGATTTGCCGACAATTCTCTCGGCGGCGCAGCTGACGCAAGATCGGCGCGACGTACAGTGGGTGATCGTAGGGGACGGCAGCATGCGAGCATGGGCGCAGACTGAAATCGAACGTCGGCAGCTGGGATATACGGTGCACATGCTCGGGAAGTTTGGGGTCGAGGAAATGCCGCGGCTGTTTGCGGGTGCGGACGCTTTACTGGTTACTCTGCGCCGGGATCCAATTCTGGCGCTGACGATACCGACCAAGATTCAATCCTATCTGGCCAGCGGCAAGCCGATTATCGGCGCGCTCGACGGCGAGGGTGCAGCGGTAGTTCTCGAAGCGGGCGCCGGTGTTTGTTCGCCTTCCGAAGATCCGCAAGCCCTGGCAGCGCAGGTGATCGGCCTGTGCGATCTCGATCCTGCCTCTCGCAGACAGATGGGGCTTCGCGGGCGCGACTATTTTGTCACCCATTTTGCCAGCGACCGTCTGCTCGCCCAACTCGAACAATGGTGCGCCGAGGTTGCGCCGGCGACGGCGAAGGGGGCCAGCTGACGTCGGTGTCGAAGTCGTCACGGGTGCTGGTGCCCGCGATCGATCGGCAAAACGGAGCGGCAATGTTCGCCAGGACTTGATCGAACATGTCGGATTTATCAGGGCACTTGATCGGTCTTTTGACCGCACCGCTGACCGTGTCGCTACTGATCGCCGCGGTGGCGACGATATTGCGTCGGCGCCCGAAGGTCATGCGTGTGTTGTTGGTCGTCGCGGGAGCTGTAGCCTATGTCGGATCCATGCCAATAGTCGGCGACGCGTTGCTTGGCCCGCTGGAACGCTGCTATCCGCCGCTTCGCCAGGGCGTGCCTCTGCCAGCGGTTGGCTACGTGGCGGTGTTGGGCAGTGGCTACACTCCTCACGACGGCGTTCCGGTGACGGCCGCCCTCGACGGCGACGGCCTCACCCGCGTGGTCGAGGCCGTGAGGCTCGCGCGCGAGCTCCAGGGCTCCCGGGTCATCGTCTCAGGGGGTGCTCCGCCCGGGATGTTTCCTCCCGCACATGGTTACGCCGAGTTGGCGCGCGACCTGGGTATCGAGGAGCAGAGGCTGGTAATGTTCGATACGCCGCTGAACACCAGAGCAGAGGCGAACCTCATTGCATCGCTGGTGGGCAAGTCGCCCTTTATCCTGGTGACATCGGCATATCACATGCCACGCGCGGTTCGGGAACTGCAGCACGCCGGCGCGAGCCCTATTGCGGCTCCAACCGGTCAATTGGTGCGCGATCACAGCGTCGGAGACCTGCGCAGGTGGTTACCGACCTCCAGCGGATTGTTCAAGGTCGAGCGAGCGCTGCACGAGTATGCCGGTCTCGTGGCGCTGGCCGCGCGTCCGGGCTAGCCGATGTGGCATATGGCAGCTGCCGATCGCAGGGTACCTGAAGTACTGTTGATCGGCGCCTTTGCGCTGGCACTGTCGGCGTCGCTGACCGGGAGCATGCGACGGCTCTCCTGGCTGTACGGACTGCTCGACATCCCCAACGAGCGCAGTTCGCACAGCGCAGCCACCCCACGCGGTGGCGGCATTTCGATAGTCGTTGCGGCGACCGCCGCTTTGCTGCTGCTGAGACTGCTCGATGGGATCCGATTCGACGTTTTTGCAGCGCTGGTCGGAGGCGGCAGCGCGGTGGCAGCGATCGGTTTACTGGATGACCGTCGTCGGGTGCCCGCCGGAATCAGACTGATCGTGCACGTGGCAGCCGCATTCTGGGCGCTGTTTCTCCTGGGCGGGCTGCCGCCGCTGGCGATCGGCAGCCGGGTGGTGGACTTGGGCTGGGCGGGGTACGCCCTGGCGCTCCTGGGAATCGTCTGGACGCTCAACCTGTTCAATTTCATGGATGGCATCGATGGCATCGCAGCATCCGAGGCTGCGTTCGTCACTTTCGGCGGTGCGCTGTTGAGTCTGGTTTACGGGCCGCCGTCCGACGTCTTGGCCGTCGGGGTGGTGTTCGGTGGGGCCTGCCTCGGTTTTCTGCGATCGAATTGGCCGCCCGCGACTATATTCATGGGTGATGTAGGCAGCGGTTACCTGGGCTACGTGATCAGCGTGATCGCGATCGCCGCCACGCGCGATAATCCCGTCGCGATCTGGGTATGGCTGATACTTGGTGGGGTATTCTTCGTCGATGCGACGGTGACCTTGTTGCGCCGTGCCGCCCGGCGCGAGCGCTTGCACGAAGCGCATCGCTGCCATGCCTATCAGCGACTAGCCAGGCACTGGGGCAGCCATCGAAGGGTGACCATCATGGCAATCGCCTTGAATCTTGCATGCTTGTTCCCGTGCGCGCTTCTGGCGGCGACGCATCCGAGTGCTGCGATCTGGCTGGCCGTGGGCTCGCTGGCTGCCCTGGTCGTGCTGGCCGTCGCGTCCGGATCGGGCCGTTTGGGCGACGGGTCCTGACGTCGACTCAGCGAGAGCGCCGTGACAGAATTCGGGCGATCGTGCGGAAATTACTGACCACACTTCTTCGAAAGCCTTACCGGCTCGTGCAGGCGTCGCTCCGAGCAGTGAATGTGTTCCTGCTCGTCTCTCGGATCTCCGACCGAAACAAACCGGAGGTGGTCAATCGAGCGATCTGGAAGCCATTCAATGTCGACGATTATTGGACCTCCCTCTACAAAAGCACGCAGGCGCTGACCAACGGGCAATCAACCGACAATATCTTTCGGCAATGCAGGTTCTACTCGACGCTGCAGTTGGCGGGATACGCGGCATCTCTGCCCGAAGGGGACGTGATCGAATGCGGGTGCTGGCACGGTCATTCAACGATTGCGATAGCGACGATTCTAGCCGAACACAAGTTCTCGGGAAGATTTCACGTCTTCGATTCCTTCGAGGGCGGACTGTCGGAATTCACTCCTATGGATGAATCATCGTTCCGGCTGTCTGATGCAGAAAAGGCGGCGACGGCAAAGACATTTCAATCCGATTTTGAGTTTGTGAGGGCCGTCATTGCACGCTTTGGGTTCATCGAACTGCACCGCGGATGGATCCCCGATACTTTTGCATCCTTTCGAGTGGCACCGACGAGATTCGTGCACATCGACGTCGACATGTACGAGCCCACAAAGGCAGCGCTCGAATTCTTCTGGGATAGCCTCGTGCCCGGCGGTTGCCTGATCGTCGACGACTACAACCATTCGGTATTCGAGGGGGCGACACGGGCGGTCGACCAATTCATGGAAAGCAAGAGACCAAGGTTTGTATACAAGGTTCCATTCGGTGGTTCTTGCTACATCATGAAATAATTGACGGTCTTTCGCGGCGGCGGCGGCGCCCCAGAGGCGCTTGCGACCGGTGTGAGCCGGGCACTCAGCGGTTGTCGTTCGTTACCGCCGGACGCTGGCCCAGCAATAGCAGCATCCACAGCCGCTTCAGCCGCATGGAGGGTGGAGCCCTGTTCCAGGCCGATTCCACCAGGCATTGCCGGGCGAGATCGTACGATCCCAACTGCAGATACATGCGAGCGCGTACGTAGCGCAGCCAGTAGGTATCGCGTCTGGCCCCGAGCGTTAGCAACTCGCGGGCATAACGACTCTCGATCGCGTCGAGAATCGTTAGCGTGCGCCGGGAATTGCTCAAGTTACTCCCCCCCTTCCAGTAGAACCCCATGGTCCTCGGGATGCGCACAAAAGCCTCGGTAATCCGTGCCAGGCGCAGCCACGCTTCGTAGTCCTCCGCTGCGATCAGCGACCGATCC
>Ga0209415_10016154_pt1 | contig 12033 bp, 7 predicted proteins | sample PeaSoiSIISIP2007_FD_187696 | JGI IMG/M metagenome (GOLD analysis project Ga0209415, IMG submission 187696) | Peat soil microbial communities from Weissenstadt, Germany - SII-SIP-2007 (SPAdes) (version 2) | ecosystem: Environmental > Terrestrial > Soil > Wetlands > Peat | place: Germany... | reverse complement strand
TCCGTTTCGGAAATTCGGGCTAACCCAGGATGACGCGCAGCTTGTGGGTCGCGTTGTCGTCCATGAGACGAATACGCAAGGGGCCTCCTGGCAGCGATTCGCCATCGAGCTTGGCGCTGGCGATGCCGCGGCTGACCTGCTGCGGATTCTCGACTGTGATTTCATAGCGCGCCGAGCGGTGCCGGAACAGGATTTCGAAGCCGGGCCAGGTCCGCGGAATGCAGGGGGCGAGGTGCAACCACTCACCCTTCTGGCGAAGGCCCAGAATCCATTCCAAGCCCGCCCGATACATCCAGCCCGCGGAGCCGGTGTACCAGGTCCACCCGCCCTGTCCGAGATGCTGCGGCGTAGCGTAGGCGTCCGCGCAGACGGCGTAGGGTTCGACCTTGTAACGGGCGAGGTCGGCAGGCGTGCCGGACCGATTGATCGGGTTCAGGATCGAAAACAGCTCGGCGGCCTTGTCACCATCACCCAGCATGGCGAAGGCGATCGTCATCCAGATGGCCGCATGGGTGTATTGGCCGCCGTTCTCTCGGACGCCGGGCGGGTATCCCTTGATATATCCGGGATTCCGGACCGTGCGATCGAAGGGCGGGGCGAACAGCAGGACCAATCCATCGTCCCGGCGAATAAGATGCTCCTCCGCTGCTGTCATGGATTGCCGCGCGCGGTCCGGATCGGCGGCACCGGACATCACGCTCCAGGATTGCGCGACCGAGTCTATACGGCATTCCTCGGCCTGGGCGGAGCCGACCGGCGTGCCGTCGTCGAAAAACGCGCGCCTATACCACGATCCATCCCATGCCTCGCGTTCGACGGAACTCCGCAGAGCAGCGGCATGCTCCCGCCACTTCGTCGCCCGCGGTTCCTCCTTGCGCCCCTCGGCCAGGTTTGCGAACGCCGGCAGCGTGGCGAGAAGGAACCACGCAAGCCACACGCTTTCGCCTTTGCCTTCTATTCCGATGCGGTTCATGCCGTCATTCCAGTCCCCTCCGCCCATGAGCGGCAGGCCGTGGCTGCCGAGCAGGAGGCTCTTGTCGAGGGCCAAAGCGCAGTGCTCGAACAGGGTGGCGGACCCCGCGGCGATCATCGGCTGGAAATAGGACTCTTGCTCGCCGGCGAGAAGCGCCGGCCCATCGAGAAACGGCACCAATTCGTCCAATATAACGACGTCACCCGTGACCTCCACATACTGCGCGACCGCATAAGGCAGCCATATCCGGTCATCGGCGTATCGCGTGCGGACCCCTCGGCCGGAATGCGGCAGCCACCAGTGCTGGACGTCTCCCTCCATGAATTGCCGCGCGGCAGCGCGCAGAAGATGCTCCCTCACGATCGCCGGCTTCGATAGGACGAGCGCCATGCCATCCTGCAGCTGGTCCCGGAACCCGTAGGCGCCACCCGCCTGGTAGAAGGCCGATCGCGCCCATATCCGACAGCTGAGGGTCTGATACAGCAGCCAGCGGTTCAGCAGGATATCCATGGAGCGGTCGGGCGTGCTGACCCGGACTACGCCCAGAAGATCCTCCCAATGCTGCTTTACGGCGCTGAGCACGGCATCGAGATCGGCGGTCCTGTAACGTTCGATCAGGGAGAGCGCATCGGGCCTGGTCGCTGCATCGCCGAGAAAGAAGACGATTTCCCGTTCCTCTCCCGGTTCGAGCTGGATCGCGGTCTGAAGGCCAGCGCAGGGATCGAGGCCCGCACCGACGCGGTTGGAGAGGGGCCCCCCGACCGCGAGAGCGGCGGGACGGCCAAGCTCGCCGTTCCGGCCCAGGAACTCGGTCCTGTCGCCGGTCCAGGAAATCTGGCGGCCCCTGAGGTCGGCGAAGGCGATACGCGCGCCGAAGTCGTTGCGCCAGGGGTTGCGCGCTGTCATGGCTCCGGTATCCGGATCCATTTCGGTCACCACATAGGGTGCCGCGGCCGCACGCGAGGGCCCGAGGACCCATTCGACATAGGCCGTGACCGAGAGGCGCCGAATCCTGGTCGAGTCGTTGCGGATCTTCAGTCGCGTGATCTTTATCGAATCGTCGAGGGGCACGTATTGCAGGAGCTCCAGCGAGATTCCGTGCGAGGCATGCTCGAACTGGCTGTAGCCCTGGCCATGCCGGGCGATATAGAGCGTGCCAGCTTCGCGAATCGGCGATGCCGTGGGGGTCCACAGGTCCCCGCTGTCATCGTCGCGCAGATAGATCGCCTCCCCCGCCGGATCGGTGACCGGATCGTTCGACCAGGGGGATAGTTGATTCTCGCGGCTGTTGGCGGACCAGCTGTAGCCGGCGCCTTCCGCCGACGCTTGAAAGCCGAAGGCCGGGTTCGCGATCACGTTGATCCAGGGCGCTGGGGTCGACTGCCCCTCTGCGAGGACCGTCACGTACTCCCGTCCCTCGAGGGCGAATCCGCCGAGGCCGTTGAAGAACTCCAGCTCCGGCCTTGGCGGCGGCGCGGGCTCCTGGATCCGCGCCCGCAGGGGACGTGCCGGCGGCACAGGGACATGGGCGGGTTCTCTCAGCCGCCTGACTTGCTCGACCAGGCTTCCCCGGCGGCCGCGGAAGACCGCCCGCGCCACGGTTTGGAGGACGCCCCTCGTTTCTGCGGAAACCAGGTCGGCTCGCAGATGGAATGCGGCTCCCAGAACAGGTGCCCCTTCCGCATGGACACGCGACGGATTCATGCGAAGCAGGGCCTCGATGGCTGCCTGCAGGTCCTGATCGTAGGACGGAGGCCTCTCGTTCAGGATGACCACATCCACCGCCAGCTGCTTCATGCGCCAATACTCCTGGGCGCGCAGCAACTGGCGAACAGCTTCCAGGTCCTCGGTCGCGTCGATGCGGAGCAGGACGATCGGCAGGTCGCCCGATATGCCATGGGCCCAGAGAGCGGAAGGCCCGGACTCGTTTCTCGTCAACAGTTCGGATGGCGGTCGCGATGTCGGGTCGGAGTAGAGCACCCGGTTGGCGATGCGCTGAAAGAGGTGGGCCTCGTCGGTGGAAATGCCGAGATGGCGGAGCTGCACCTGTGCCTGGGTCCAGGACAGGGTCACCGCCCTCTCGAAGGCCGTCATATCCCGGTGCTTGTCGGCGAGATCCAGCACCTGCCCGCGGGTCGGTGCGATCAGGGTCCAGAACGCGATGCGCACGCTCGACCGCGGCGGAATGCGCAGGCGCCGGCGAAGGCTGAAGATCGGGTCGAGCACAGTGCCTGTCGTGTTCGAAAGCGGCCGGTTGTTGGCCATGGCGATCGGCGCGCGAATTCCCCGGCCGCGGCCGAGGAAGCGGGCCCGGTCGGTTTCGAACTGTAGCTCGCCGGTCGTTTCGCCTTCCACGACGGCGAGCTGTGCCGCCCAGACCTCAGGATCGTTGGGCGAGCGCCGCCGACGAGTGGCGAGCAGGGTGCCCACATCGGCAACGAATTCCGTTTCCACGAAAAGCTTGGAGAAGGCGGGATGCGATTGGTCCGCCGCGTGAGGCGCCAGCACGATTTCCGCGTAGGACGTGACATCAAGCTCCCGTGTCCTGCCGCTCAGATTCGCTATCGAAACACGGCGAACCTCGGCGTCATCCTCCGGCGAGACGGCGACCTCGAGAGTGGTCATGATGCCCTTGTCGTTCCGGACGAATTCTGCCCGACCCTCCGTGAACGTCACCTCGTAGCGGTCCGGCTCGGCGCCGCTTGGCTGATAGCCGGCCGACCAGACCTCGCCGCTGCGCGTGTCCCGCAGAAGGACATAGGATCCGTAGGAATCGCAGGTAACGTCTTCCCGCCACCGCGTCACTGCCAGATCGCGCCAGCGGCTATACCCGGAGCCGGCGCTGGTGATCATCACGGCATAGGCGCCGTTCGACATCAGATGCGTGCGCGGCACGGGATCGTGCGGCGATTGGAAACGGCGCAACATGGGTGGAACGAGCTCGCGGACGTTGGCGGCCGTCGCCACCTCATCGCTCCGCGGGCGGGCGACGGCGACATCTCGCGGTGGCCGCTCCTGCAACAGAAGCTCAGTGGCCTGGATGATCGGGTCCGCATGAAAGCGCGCGCGCATGATGCCGTCATGAAGAGCGTTGGCGACGGCGATCACTGTCATCGCCTGATGATGCGCCATGTAGGCACGGATGACGGATACATCCTCGCCCTTGGGCAAGCGCGCCGGCGTATAGTCCAGGGCCTCGTACCAGCCATATTTTCCTCGACCGCCGGCGGCTTCCAGGCGCGCGAAATTCCGCGCCGCGGCCTCGGGATTGATCATGGCCGCCAAGGCCGTCGCATAGGGGGCGATGACCACGTTCTCGCTCAAGCCTCGTTTCAGGCCGAGGCCCGGGACCCCGAAATTGGAGTATTGGTAGGTCAGGTCCATGTCCCGGACGTTGTAGGCGGATTCAGACACGCCCCAGGGCACGCCGAGGGTGGCGCCGTACTTGATCTGTCGCCTGACAACAAAGTGTGCCGTCTGCTCGATCAAGCTGCCGGCCGGCGCGCGCATCACGAGCGAGGGCATCAGATATTCGAACATCGACCCCGACCAGGAGACCAGGGCGGAGCCGCGATCGACGGGCGTGACGGCTCGACCCAGGCGAAACCAGTGCCGGGCCGGGACATCTCCCTTGGCGATGGCGACGAAGCTCGCCAGCCGGGCTTCGGAAGCGAGCAGGTCGTAGCAGCTCGGGTCCAGAGTTCCCTCGGCTGCGCGATATCCGATCGACAGGAGCTGACGCTCGGGGCTCAGGAGGAAGCCGAATTCCATGGACCTGGCCATGGCGTCGGCAAGCTCCGCGAGCGCGGCAACGCGGCGATCGAGGGATTCTCCGCCGCCCGGTGGCGCCGCGGCGTCGCGCCGGTGACTAAGGGCGGTCGCGAGAATGGCTTCGGCCCAGCTCGCCACATCGGCGCCGGCCGCATCCTTCTGGTTTGCGGCGAATTTGCGAGCCACCCCCACGACACGCTCGCCATCTGTCGCGAGCCTTGCGGTCTGTCCGGCGATGTCGCGAGGTTCACGCGAAATTCGCTCCAGCGAGTCTGCCAGGGCATCAAGCGCCGCATCGAGCTCGCTGCGCTCAGGAGTCTGCAAGCCGGCCCTGTCCGGGAGGTCGCGCAGCGAGTCCCGGGTGAGTAGGAGGGCGTCCCGGATGCCGGCGATCCATTCCGGATGCGCCGCGCGGCGGCCGACGATCTCCCGACAGGCTTGGGCGAGGGCGATCAGGTGCCCGGCGAGATTGCCGCTGTCCACCGATGAGATGTATCTGGGCTCCAGCGGGCGCAGGTCATGGGTGTCGTACCAATTGAAGAAGTGGCCGCGAAAGCGTTCGAGCGTGCTCATCGCCCCAAGGGTTTGCTCCAGGCGTTCCACGCTATCGAGGGTTCCCAGCCAGCCGAAGTCGCGGGCGGCGATCACGGAAAGAAGATAAAGCCCGAGATTGGTGGGCGAAGTCCGGTGCGCGATGACCGGCTTGGGTTCCTCCTGGAAGTTGTCGGGAGGCAGCATGTGATCTTCCGCCGTGACGAAGGTCTCGAAGAATCGCCAGGTGCGGCGCGCGGCCAGGCGCAGGAATTGAGAGTCGTGCGCGGAGACCGGCTTGTGGACCGCAACCTTCGGGGAAAGGCTGGCCCAGCGCGCCACGGCGGGCGAAGCAGCCCATAGCGCCACGAACGGCAGCGGAAAGGCCCAGGAGCCGCGCCCGACCCAACCGATCAAGGCCACCGCGCCTATCGCGAGAGCGACGGCGCCGGCCATCTGTCGATAGAAGCCGAGGAGATCGAGACGCGGGCTGACCTTGGCCTGGGCGGCGGTCACCCATTCGAGCAGCCGGCGGTGCGATATGCACAGCCGGAACAGGGTCCGCAGAATGGCGTCGGCCATCAACCAGGCCTGATGCGCCAGGAAGGTGACGAGCAAGGCGATCTGCCACAGCGCGTGGCCGAGATCTGCGCCAAGCGCGCGCAAATGGGACCGTTTCGATATGCCAAGACGTCGAGGCAGGATGCCTCCGACCGCGGGCAGAAGGGGCGGGACGGCGATGGTCGCCAGGATGAATGAGGTCCAGTACCCGCTGGCGGCGAAGGGCAAGGTCCATCCGCCGACCAGGGCCAGGAATGCTGCCGGCGCCGACAGGCTCCGGCGGAGATTATCGATCATCTTCCATCGCCCGATGAGCGGGATCGAAGGCTGGGCCAGCCCCGATTTCAACGGCAAGGCGAGGCCGAAGATCCAGGGAAGCAGCTGCCAATCGCCCCGCGCCCAGCGATGCTGTCGCGCCGCGGCCACGTCGTAGCGCGAAGGATAGTCCTCGACGACTTCGATATCCGAGACGAGGCCTGCCCGCGCGAAAATTCCCTCCAGCAGATCATGGCTGAGGACGGTGTTCTCCCGGATCCGGCCTTCGAGGGCGGCCTCGAATACGTCCACATCATAGATACCCTTGCCGGAATAGGAGCCCTCGCCGAACAGGTCCTGGTACAGGTCGGATGCGGCGAAGGCGTAGGGGTCGATGCCGCCAGGGCTGGAGAAGACGCGCTGGAACAGCGATCCCTCGCGTCCCGTGGGCAATGACGGTGTCACCCGCGGCTGAAGCACCGCGTAGCCCTCGATCACCCGGCGGCTGCCGGGGTCGAGGCTTGGGCGGTTGAGCGGATGGGCCATCTTGCCCACGAGCCGCTTGGCGGCGCCGCGGGGAAGCCGCGTGTCGGCATCGAGGGTTATGACATAGCGTACGCCGGCGGGCGCGACCGGCGGGCGACCCTTGACCGGCATGAAAGTCGTGTCGCTCGCACCCCGGAGCAACCGATTGAGCTCATGCAGCTTTCCCCGCTTGCGCTCCCAGCCCATCCAGGTTCCCTGGGCCTCGTTCCAGACTCGGCGACGATGGAGAAGCAGGAAGCGCTCGCCCTCGCTTGCGGATCCGTAGCGGCCATTCAGCCGCGCCATTCCTTCGGCGGCGGCCTCGAGAAGCGCCTCATCGTCGGGCGCGGTCTCTTCGGCGGCGTCGGTGAAGTCGGAAAGAAGCGCGAAGCGCAGGTCGCCATCGGGACTCGCCAGGTGATGGACCTCGAGTCGCTCGATCTGCTCATCGATCGCCGCTCGCGTGGTCAGCAGCGTGGGCACGACGACGATCGTGCGCAGCTTCGATGGCACGCCCTCGCGGAGTTCCAGACCAGGCAGGATCGTGGCCCTGAACCGGTCCAGCGCGCCCCGGTTCACCAACGCCATGGCAGCGTCCGATGCCGGGAACAGGGCCAGAAGCCCAAGCATTGCAATGGTCCATCGCGCACCCGGCTCGGCACCCCAGATCACCCCAAGGACGAGGATGATCGCCCCGATGATGCCGATGACCCCGAGATAGCCTGAAATGCCGACGGCGGTGTTGCCGCGGGCCAGCCAGGCTCTCATCGGCACGCGGTATCCGCATTGCTTCTCGAACGACCGGCGCCCGCGACCGATGAGGCAGTGCCCGGGATCGCGTTCCCGGGCCGCGGTCGTCTCGTCGTTGATTCCCGGCTGGTCGCCAGCCGCGCTTACGGCAAGAAGGGCGCGTCGGGCGATATCGAGTTCCGGCAGCCGTGAGCCTCGCGCGATTTCCTCTATGGCGCGGCGATAGAGGTCGCGTGTCGGAAAGTCCATCTCTCCGAAGGCGCTGCCGGCCCGCAACATCGAATCGACGAGACTCATGCTCTCGAACAGCTCCGTCCAGTCGACGGCGGAAATCAGCCGCATGCTCGTGATGACGTTGCGGACCGTCACGTTGGACGATCCGAGCCTCTGATGCTCTTCGCGGACGATTTCTTCGGCGGTAGTCCCCTGGCTTCTCAGGCGTTCGTCCAGCCAATGAAGGGCCTGTGTCGCCTTTGGGTCCAGGTCCCGTAGGCGCTGGACCAGTTGAACGGCGAAAGCCGCCGTCAGTGGCTGCCGCTCGAGGGGGCTCAGGGCAAGGAGGGAAGGCTCCGGTTCATGGCCGGCTGCTCCCAGAAGACGATCGGCCAGGTCGTTGGCATCTCGGCGAGCCACGCGACCGGCGACGATCTGCTCGGCCAGGCGCCTCAGGTTCTCGACGAGCAGGATCCGAAGCGTGATCGCGATCGCCCACAGCTCTCCGATGGTGAGCGGTTCCACCCGCTGATAGGCCTGCACGAACCGGCACAACAGAGCCGCATCGAACCGGCTGTCGGTATGGGCAATGAAGGCCCAGGCAACGCCGAAGACGCGCGGATAGCCCGCCAAAGGGCCGTCTGCGAGCTTCGGCAGCTTGCGATAGAAGCCCGCGGGCAGATCGTCCTTGATCTCGCGGATCTGATCTTCGACGACGAAGAAATTGTCCACCAGCCACTCGGCGGCCGGTGTGATCGGATTGTCTTCATGGGTCGCCTCGGCGATGGCGCGATAGGCGCCGCGAAGGACGCGTTCGTTGTCACGAAGCCGGGGGGCGAGCGATCGGCCGGCGGCGGGTCTGGCCGTGACCCGTTGCGCGCCGGCAAGGCTCTCGGCGTGCTGCTCGAGGCGCTCGGCGCTGAATAGCTCGGAGCGGATCGGCCCTTCCGGAGCCTGGGAGGGGGCCGCAAGCTTGGCCTTCCGACCGTAGAGCAAGGTCATGTTCAACGCCGGCCGCTTCCCTTCCGGCATTTCGCCATAGTCATGCTCCCTGGCGGTGAAGAGAACGGCCGTCGCCTGGCAGGCCTTGAATGCCTGCACTCACCCGGCGGATCGAGCTGACGGACCTTGCAATGTCCGGTCAGCAGACAAGCCCGCCAGGCGATCGCGGATCGTCCTGGTATGGCCGGCGAGGGTAGGGATTGAGGCGCGCGTCGCAGAATTCGCAGAGTCCGCATTCCAGGTAAGTTTCGCTTTCCTCGCGCGGGATCACGATCCAGCAGGCATCGCAGCGATAATCCTCGGCGCCAGCCGCCGGGCCCCAGGCCGCTCGGCTACCCGCGGCGACCCACGCCACTGGCATCCCCATCGTACACTACCTTTCCTATGACACTTCGATTGATCAGCCGATCGCGCCTCGGCCAGGTTGGCCTCTCTGCAGCCGGCGCTGGATCGGGTTCAAGCCTGGGAACCTTTGTCATATGGGTGGCAGCGGTCCCCTTTACGAACCATTTCCGCCAGCGGGCAAGACCGTCAGAGTCATTGCCGTTCTCCGCGGGCGCCAGCCAAGACCATGGCGTACGAGAACGCTGCTGGAGCGATGGCACGCAAGAGACGACCGAGGCCAAACCTACTGGCCTCTTCTAGGCCCTCTCGGCGTGACTTCCATCGGATGGCTGGTCCTTCGCACCTGGTCCTTTGCGGCTCCCTTGGCGCGGCGGCCGGAGTCTTGCGCATGGCCGCGCGAAGCTTCCTCCTGATGCGCCGCGTGGGCGTGATCCTCGGGCTGGAAGTGCTTGGCTTGATGCGGGGCGCCTTTGCGGTTCCGTGCCATGGGTTCTCCTTTCGTGATCGTAGTTTCTGACTTCTCAGCCCGCGCCAGCCTCCGCGGGCAGCCATCGGTCGGCCAGGAACGGGGCCTTGCCCGATGGGCAAGACAGAATGCCCCCACAAGAGGCGCTTAGGATTGACCTGCGTCAACGGCGCGGCTTCCGCCGTGCAAGCTCCATCCCCCCGAGCGGCCCGGCAACCGCGCAATGGATATTATGGTCCAACAGCTTGTAATAGCCATAATAATTCCAATGTATTTCAAGCTATCCTCTTCATATCGAATGCGAAAAACATGGCCCTTGCAGCTCGATTCCGTCAGCTCGACGGAAGCCTCAATGATTTTCTCTTTGCCACGATCGGTGACGAGGAGAGCGGCATGCAGCTCAGCGTCGCGTCGGCGCTGGCCCGGCTGGGAATCGATCCGTGGACCGAAGCGATTAGACTGGCCGAGCTGCCGAGAGCGAAGGCAATAGAAGCCCTGGCAGGGATGGTCGCTGCGATCCCATTCGCTCGCTGGAAGCCCGCCGATGCGCCGGGCATCGCAACGCGGCTCAGTCTGTTGCTGCCGGGGCCTGACTCAGGCCGGTCAGTTTCCGGCGCGAAGCTGCCCAGTCTTGGGAGGGCGCGGCCGGTCAGATTCCCATTGCTGCTTCTCCTCAGCCTGGTCGCAGCCGTGCTGTTCGGCATGCTCGCGTTTCGCCAGCCGCCCGCGAACACTGGCGGGACGCCGTCGGCTCTTCATAGCGTCGTTTCGCCGTGACGGCCACGCCTGGCGGACGCGGGGTAGATCCCTCGGCGCTGGGGATCGGCATGGGAGCCATGGAATGAAGCGCCTCCTGCGTGAAGCATTGGCGGGCGATGCCGAATCCCAGTTCAATCTGGGCGTTTTCTACGTCAACGGCCAGGATGACAACGGTCACCCCATTCCGGGCGATCCGGCCGAATCCATCAAATGGCTGCTGGCGGCCGCGAAGCAGGGCTTGCCCCGGGCGCAAATCAAGCTCGCCGAAGCCTATGCTGACCAGCCGAACAGGACCGGAAGCCATGCAAAGGCCTATCTCTGGTTTCTCCTGGCGCGCGGGCGCCTCGAAGGGATACATCGCGAAAAGGCGCAGGCCGGCTGCGACCGAGCTTCGGCCGGGATGACGGCCGAAGAATTAGCCAAGACAATCAGGCGGGCGGAGCATTGGAAGCCAACACTGCGCAAGGCCGCCGCCGCCGCCCCACCAGTCAGCGGGCAGGTAAGGATTCAACAATGAACATGCAAGTCTCAAGGGCCCGATATCGAGCCGTGTCGATGGAACTCGCCGCCTTCCTCGACGGGCAGTACGTGGAGATGCGCATCCTGACCGACAGCGGCACAGCCATCACGGTCGCCTGCGACGGGGGTTCCATCTTCGCCGTTCAGCGCCACATCGAGCAGATGGGGCGCGACTGTCCCGAGATCTCGTCATGGGCGCCGCTGTCACCGGCAAATGCCCGCAAACTGCCTGCCCCGGACGACGCCAAGGAGGCGATCAGTCATGACCATTGATGAGCTGGACCTGCGTTCTCTCGGCGACGACGAGCTGGTTCAGCAGATGCATGACGACCTCTACGACGGGATGAAGGTCGAGATAGAGGAGGGCGTTCATATCCTGCTGGATCGTGCCTGGACGCCATATCGCCTGCTGACGGAAGCGCTCGTCGAGGGGATGCGCATCGTTGGGGTCGACTTTCGCGACGGCGTCCTCTTCGTGCCGGAGGTGCTGCTGGCGGCCAACGCCATGAAGGCCGGGATGCATATCCTGCGCCCGCTCCTGGCCGAAACCGGTGCGCCGACGACCGGCAAGATGGTGATCGGCACGGTCAAGGGCGATATCCACGACATCGGCAAGAACCTGGTCGCCATGATGATGGAGGGTGCGGGCTTCGAGGTGATCAACCTTGGAATCAACAATCCGGTGGAGAACTACCTCGCGGCGCTCGAGGAACACCGGCCCGACATGCTGGGAATGTCGGCCCTGCTGACGACGACGATGCCCTACATGAAGGTCGTGATCGATACGCTGAAGGAAAAGGGGCTGCGCAGCGACTATATCGTCCTGGTCGGCGGCGCGCCGCTCAACGAGCAGTTCGCCATGGCCGTCGGCGCCGATGCCTATTGCCGCGACGCCTCGGTGGCAGTCGAGACCGCCAAGGCCTTCATGGCCAAGCGCCAGGGCTCGCTCGCGGCGACGGCCGCCCGACCTATCCCCATGCAGTCCTCTGGCGCGGAAACCTGACCTTCGGATGCGCCGGACGCGCAAGTTCACAGTGGTTTGAGTCCGCCTGGCCCTTGAGCTCCGGCCCCGACATCTTCCGCGCCGCCAAGCTGCCAATAGAATTGCGCAGCGGTGGGGCATAGAGTACCTATGGCGGAGTTCCAATGAATCTCCCCCCGAAGCCAAAAACTTCAGACGCGCGGCGTTGGCGCAAGGCACTTCGTGCCATCGGCGCAGGTCGTCTTAACGTCACGATGTCGGAGCGGGGTGTCGGCAAGGATGCTGACTCGCCGGTATTTGGCGTCGTCCGCGTTCCCCCTTACCCAACCCGCGCATTCGTCGAGGCGTGGCTCGGGGCCGGAAGGAGGCGGTTCGCAGCCT
>Ga0209415_10016153_pt1 | contig 12033 bp, 8 predicted proteins | sample PeaSoiSIISIP2007_FD_187696 | JGI IMG/M metagenome (GOLD analysis project Ga0209415, IMG submission 187696) | Peat soil microbial communities from Weissenstadt, Germany - SII-SIP-2007 (SPAdes) (version 2) | ecosystem: Environmental > Terrestrial > Soil > Wetlands > Peat | place: Germany... | reverse complement strand
CCGGCAACGGCAAGCCTTTCCCCGACGGCTCCAAGATTGTGAAGCTTGAGTGGAGACCGAAAAAGCTAACCGATCCCCCTTTTTCGGCGAGCACCCCGGACATAGTGCCTGGCGACCTGACGGAGGTCGAGTTCATCTTGAAGGACAGCAAGAGATTCTCGGACACGCACGGATGGGGATATGCCATGTTCGACTATGACGCCGCATCCGGTACGTTCGCGCCTGCTACCTTGGGCAGCAAGCCGCCGCAGGCGCACGACGCAAAGTGCGGCGCCGCATGCCACACGCTAGCAGCGTCAAAGGATTACATTTTCACAGCATACCCCAAAAGGTGAGCCCCACTAGGTGCTCTTCAAGTCTTGAATTGTCGCCTACATGGTGCCGAGCGCAGCTTCGGAAACTCGAAGCCCGCTGTTGCCCAAAAGCCGGTATCGCATAAAAATCTTTTTTTGTTAGGCTCGGCGTCGCCAGAAAAAGACAAGACAAGTTTCGCCGTGATTCTTACACCTCCCGGTACACCAAGGCGACAAACGCGCTGGGTGTCATGAAAGACTTGCCCCATTCCTCATCCGTGCGAGTGCCAGGCTTGGCAGCCACAATTTCCGCTAGAGATCTACCCTGCTTCTTGAGTAAGGCGACCTTGTCGTGGATATCAACTAATACGTCTCGGAACAGAATCAGATCGGCTTTGCCGCCCACCGCCCCGTGCCCAGGAATGACGCGCGTCTTCTCGGCGACCTTTGCGATGTTTTCTTCCGCCGCGCGTATCTGGCCGTCGATGCTGCCCCCGGTGGAATAGTCAATGAAAGGGTAATCGCGGTTCCAAAAAGTGTCCCGGGTGTAAAAAATGTCGGCCTCTGTAAAGTGCACGGAGATGTCGGAGTCCGTAATGCTCAAGAACTAATGTTGCACCGTTGACGTGCAGAGTATGGTCCTCTTTGAACACGGTTGAAGGTAGCGCACTCGCCGGCGCGGCGGGGAAAGTGTGCTTCCAGCCTTCGACCGTCGCTGGCTGGGGATTGACGCTTCGGCGAATCGCCGGACCTCATTGTTGCCAGCCTCCGCCGAGGGCGCGGTAAAGTTGCACGAGACTCTGGTACTCGGTGCCGCGCGCCTCCGCGAGCGTGAGTTCAGCGGAAAAGAGGGACCTCTGCCCGTCCAGTACTTCGAGATATGTGGTAGTGCCTCCGGTGTAGCGCATTTGGGACAGGCGGACAGATTCCTGCAGGTCCTTAACGCTATCCTCCTGGCGAAGCCGGACTTGATGGAATTTTTCGTATCCGATCAACGCATCGGATACGTCGCCGAACGCGCGCTGAATGCTTTGCCGGTAAGCAATCAGCGCTTGCTGATGCTGCGACTCGGCCAAGCGCAGATTTCCACGAAGAGCTCCGGCCGTGAAAATGGGCTGGCTCACTTGGGCGCCGTAAGACCAGATGCCAAGTTGCGTGGTCATCAGGCTGGAGAATGCGCTGCTCCGCCCAAAGGCGCCACCGCCAGAGCCGGTCAGTGAGATTTGCGGAAAGAACTGGGCTTTGGCGACGCCGATCTCAGCATTCGCCGCAACCATGATTTGCTCTGCTTCGCGAATATCGGGCCGACGCTCGAGTAGCGAGGAAGGCACACCTGGCGGAACTTCGGGAGGGAGCGGTTGTTCCACCAGCGGGCGGCCACGTGTAACGGCCTGCGGGTAATTGCCGAGGAGAATGCTGATGGCATTTTCTTCCTGCGCGATGCGCCGCTCGAGGTCGGGGATGGCGGCATTCGCAGAATCCAGAACTTGCTGTGCCTGCAAAACGTCAAGCTTGGTAGCCACGCCGTGCTGGACGCGAAGATTGGTGAGCTTTACGGAGTCTTCCTGGGCCTTGACGGTCTCGCGCGTGATTTGAAGTTGCAGGTCCAGTTGCAGTAGCGCGAAATAGTCGCTCGCCACATCGCTGACGAGAGTTAATAACACTGTCTGACGCGCATCCTCTGTAGCCAGAAGTTCGGCGCGTGAAGCCTCGGTCGCGCGACGCAGCTTGCCGAAGAAATCCAACTGGAAGGCAGCGTCGGCCGCCAACGTCAAGAAGTTGTACTTGGTTTGGAAATTACTTTCTTTTCCACCTGAGAAATTGCCATTGCCCTGGACTTGCGGGAATTGGCTGGATCGCGTTACAGCCAGCTGAGCACGCGCGGCGTTGATGCGCTCGGTCGCAATTTGAAGATCGTAGTTTTGCTTTAGCGCCGTGCGGATGAGTTCTTGCAATTGCGGATCCTGGAAGACCTGCCACCAGGGAAGATCCGCATAGGATGCGGCCTGAGCCTGAACTTGCGGGTTTTCGCTCAAATCGCGGAAGGCCATAGGAGTTTGCACGGCGGGCCGATGGTAGTTCGGGCCGACGCCGCATCCGGCGACCAAGGTTGAGGCCAGAACGGCGGCAATGAACCGAACCAGTTTTTTCATAGGGTGCTCCACCCTGCTCCTCTGGCTACCATGTTTGCGGTGGCTCATTTCAGTCCGCCTCTGCTGGAGCAGCCGATGCCGGCAACGTGCCCGAAACCTGCTCCTTGCCTGCACCTGACCATTTCTCGACCATATAAAAGATCGCAGGCACGAAGAAGATTCCGATCGCACTGGCGGCCATCATTCCGCCGATGACCGTGGTGCCCATGATCTGGCGGGCCACTGCCCCGGCACCTGTCGCTGTCCACAGCGGCACGCAGCCTAGAATGAAAGCGAAAGAGGTCATCAGAATCGGCCGCAGACGAAGTCTCGCTCCTTCGAGAGCGGCATCCGCAAGAGGCTTTCCGTTCTCGTACTGCTCCTTGGCGAACTCCACAATGAGGATCGCGTTTTTGGCGGCTAGCCCGATCAGCATGACCAGTCCGATCTGCGAGTAAACATCGGTCTCGATTTGGACCAGGTAGGGCGGGAGAAAGACGCCCACCAAGAACCGGCGCAAGAGAAGAATTCCAAAGGCCCCGAAAATCGCCACAGGGGTGCTTAGGAGCACGCTGAAAGGAAGCGTCCAGCTTTCATAGAGCGCCGCCAGAATTAGAAAGACGAACAGCAACGATAGTCCAAAGATCGCCGCTGGGGGCACTCCCTGCCGCGCTTTTTGTTCTTGAAATGAGATGCCCGAATAGTCGAAGCCCATTTCGCGCGGCATCGTTTGCTTAAAAACTTCTTCGAGGGCGACCGTGGCTTGGTCCGCACTGTAGCCCGGCGCGGCGCTCCCGTTGATCTGCGCGGAACGATATTCGTTGAAACGTAAAGTAAATTCGGGGCCGAGGCGCGGCTTTACGGTGGTGAGTGTGGAGAGCGGGACATTTTCCCCTTTGTTGTTGCGCACATAAAACTGCCCGACGTTTTCCGCCTGGGCGCGGTCTTCGCCTTCCGCTTCGATGTACACCTGCCACTGTCGGCCAAAGCGATTGAAATAGTTGATGAAATAGCCGCCCATGAAAGCCTGGATCGTGCGGTACACATCACTAAGGGCTACGCCTTGTTTCAGCACTTTGTCGCGGTTCACTTCGACAAATTCCTGCGGGACGCTGGCCAAAAAAGTGGTGCTGACGCTGGCGATTTCCGGCCGTTTTCGGGCGGCTTCGAGAAAAGTAGCCAGGTTCTTGGCAAGAAACTGAATATCGCCGCCAGAACGGTCTTCGAGAATGAACGTAAACCCGCCCGCGGTCCCGACGCCGGGAATCGCAGGTGGTGAAAAACCGAAGGCCACTGCTGTGGGCAACCTGCTCAGTTGACGGTTCAGATTGGCCTTGAGAGTTTGAAATTGCTGGTCTCTCGTCTTGCGCTCATCCCACAGCTTGAAGGTCACAAAAAAGGTGGAGTTGTAAGTGGTGCGAACAAAACTGAGCAAACTGAAGCCGACGAAAGTCGTGACGTGTTCGACGCCCGGAGTGTTCATCAGGATTTTCTCGACATCGGCAGTAACGGCTCGAGTCCGTTCCAATGAAGCCCCGTTTGGCAGTTGTACGTTCACGTAGGCATAACCTTGATCTTCGTCGGGAAGGAAGCTCGAAGGAATTCGGTTGGCAAAAAAGGCAGCCGCTCCGCAAAAGAGCGCAAGCAGCACGACCACCACGACCGTCTTTCGGACCAGTACCGCGCTCCAACGCACATAGCCATCTGTGGCCTTCTCAAACACGCGGTTAAACCAATCAAAAAATCTCCTCAAGAGCCCGCGGCTTGGCGTCTTTGGCTTGAGCAACAGCGCCGCAAGCGCCGGGCTGAGCGTAAGCGCATTGAAAGCGGAGAGCAGGACAGAAATCGCGATGGTCACGGCGAATTGCTGATAGAGCTTGCCGGTGATTCCAGGAATGAAGGCCGTCGGCACGAATACGGCGGAGAGCACCAGAGCGATGCCTACGACGGGGCCGGAAAGCTCCTCCATCGCCTTCAGGGCTGCGGCTTTCGGAGTCATCCCCTCTTCGATGTGCCGTTCGACGCCCTCAACCACGACGATGGCGTCGTCCACCACAAGACCAATCGCCAAAACCAGACCAAAGAGTGAGAGAGTGTTGATGGAGAAACCGAACACCGGGAAGAGCACGAAGGTGCCAACAAGCGAAACCGGCACGGCCAGGAGGGGAATCAGCGTAGCGCGCCAGCCCTGCAAGAAGAGGTAGACTACCAGGATTACAAGCGCGAGAGCGATCAGGAGCGTTATGATGATTTCCTTCATGCCTTCGGTCACCGCACGCGTCGTATCCAGTGCAACGACGTAGTCCAGGTCTTCCGGAAAGCGCTGCTTCACCTGGGCCATGAGCTTCTTGACGCCGGCAGCGGCCTCAACCGCGTTAGAACCGGGCAGTTGGTAGGTGGCAATGACCGCGCTCGGCTTTCCGTTGTAACGTCCGGCAACGCTGTAGTCCTGGGAGCCAAGTTCAATTCGCGCGACATCGCGGACTCGGACAGTCCCGCCATCGGGCGTCTCTCGAACGACGATCTGCCCGAATTCTTCGGGTGAGCTAAGACGGCCTTGCGCGAGAACCGAATAAGTAAATTCCTGACCTTGGGGAGCAGGCTCGCCGCCCGCCTTCCCGGCGGGGTTAACGGTGTTTTGCGCTTGGATGGCGCTGACAATTTCCGGAACCGTGACGCCGAGCTTCGCCAATCTATCCGGTTTCACCCAGAGGCGCATCGCGTACTGGCCGGAGCCGAAGACCTGAACGTTTCCGATCCCTGGCGAGCGAAGAACGGGGTCCACGAGATTGATGTACGCGTAGTTCGCCAGGAAGGTGGCGTCGTAAGTACCTTTTGGCGAGTAGAGGGCAATCAACATGAGAGGGGCAGTGACGGACTTTCGGACGTTTACTCCATAATTGGTAACATCCACAGGAAGCTGAGAAGCAGCCAGCGTCTCGCGGCTCTGCGCGAGAATGTAATCAGTGTTTGGATCGGTTTTTGCATCGAAGTCCACAATCAGGCTGGTGGTCGAGTTGGCGGTGGCATTCAGCGAATACATGTAATTCATGTTGTCCACGCCGCTCATCTGCTGCTCTATGGGCGTGGCAACCGCTTGTTCCAAGGTTTGTGCGTCCGCACCGATGTATGTAGCCAGGATTTGAATCTCCGGCGGGGCGATGCTGGGAAACTGCGCAACAGGCAGCGCCAAGATGGTGAGGGAGCCCACCAGCACCAGGACAATGGAAATCACTATCGCTACGATGGGGTGATTGATAAAAAATTTTGACATGGGACTACCTTCCCTTACTTTCCGGGGCAAAGGGCTTGGCGTTCACCTGCATGCCGGGACGCACCTTCTGCACGCCCTCCGCAACCACGCGGTCGCCGGGCTTCAAGCCGTCCGCAATAACCCATTGATTGCCGACACGGTCGCCAACTGTAACGGTCCGAATGTTCACCTTGTTTTGGTCGTCGACAACCGCCAACTGGTATGCACCTTGCAGCTCCGTCACGGAACGCTGCGGAACAAGCAAAGCGCCCTGTTGAACGCGGGTCACCGCACGGACTTTCCCGTACCCTCCGGGCCGCAAAATATTTCCAGGATTGGGAAACAGCCCGGCGAGGCGAATGGCTCCGGTACTTTCGTTGACCTGGCGGTCCGCAAAATAAAATCTGCCAGGGTTCGGATAGGTTGAACCGTCCGCCAAAATCAGTTCCAGGCGCAAATTTTTGTCAGCCGCTTCCCGGCTCGTTTCTGTAGGGAATCGTTTTCTCCAAGCGAGGTATTGGGGTTCGCCAACGGTAAAGTAAACCTTGATCGGGTCGACGGTGGAAACGGATGTCACCGGCCCGCTGCTTAGATTCACGAGAGCGCCGACCTGAAGCTGCGCCTGCCCAGCGATGCCATCAATGGGCGCAGTGAGGCGGGTAAAATCGAGGTTGATTCTGGCTGTTTCGACGGCAGCCTCCGCCGTCTTGATTTGTGCTTCGGCAGTCGCTACGGTGGCTTTCGCCGCCAGGTTGTTTTGTATGGAGTTGTCCAGATCTTGCTGGCTGGCGGCTTGCTCTTTCGCGAGAGGCGTATAGCGATTGACGTCAAGTTCAGTTCGGCCCTGTACTGCCTTGGCGTTGGCGAGTATGGCCTTGGCCTGCGCCAACTGCCCTTCTGCTTGGTCCAGCGCCGCCTGGAAAGGCCGCGGGTCGATCTCGAAAAGCAATTGACCCTTCTTGACGAATGCGCCTTCCTGGTAGCCTTGCCGCAGGAGGTAGCCGGTGACTTGCGCCCTAACGTCGGCATTGGTCAATCCGTCGAGCGTGCCGATCCACTCGCCATAAATCGGAACATCCTTCTGCTCAACCTGCACAACCTCCACTTCCAGTGGAGCGCCCGGCTGCGCTCCTGACACATGCTTTGGCCGGATCGCCCCAATGACCAATCCGATCACAAACAACCCAAATGCGCCCCCTATCCAAAATTTATATTTTAAGAGCGTATTCATGGATCCTCCAGCTGTGAAACCTTCCTCGGACTCGAGATTTCCTGTACCCGCCTCGGGCCAGCGTGCTTATTGCACACATTGATGCAACATCTGTCGAGTTAGTTACAGCCACGCACTCAAACATTGTAAGGGGCTCAGGTTGCATGGACCGTTCCTGCCGGGAAACGCTTAACCGCTAGAACGCCAAGAACTAGGAAAACCAGCATGACTGCGAGCTGCGTCCCGAGGAACGGCGGTTCAGACTGCGTCGGGGCCAGAGCCTTGAGCGCGGGAATCTTCATGAAAAACTGGGCGATCAAAACGAAAACGTTGAGATAAAGAGAGATGACGGCGCCGATGACGTAAACGCGTCGCCAAAGGCCCGCGAGATGAAAGGTGTAAAGGGCCGGAATCGTCACTGCTAAAACGAGCAAGGAGATGATGCCAAGGATGTGAGAAGGCAATAACTTGTGGGATGGAAACAGGAATCCGGTCACGCTGGTCGCCGCCGTAGTCGCGAGAAATGTCGCTGTCCACCCATCGGATTGTTTCGCAGCGATCAACATGGAAAGCACGACAAAGCCAGCAAGGATTCCGGCTAAGCTCAACGCAACGTGAAAAAGGGTAAATGCCGCTAGTCCCGTACTCATGAGATTCCTCCTTATTTGTGGTTTTTCTTTTGCGCAAAAAAAATCATTCTGCCGGTTGACAAAAGGGAGCGCCGTTCCATATTCCAAATCGCGGCGACTCTTTACGCTGGCCGCCGGACCCGTTGCTACCCCCTCTTTGTCGCCGACGTGTGTATCCCTTTCTACGCGGAAGCGGAAGCCGCCCCTTTTATGAACGCGGGCAGGTCAAGAGAGGTTTTGGCCATCGCCAATTCCGATGGTCATAGTTTGATCTGTCGGCTTGCCGGCCTAGCGGGCTGCCTGACGCCGCCCTCACCATGCCGCACGCGTAGCTGGACTTCGGGTCAAGAGGACCCGGCTCACTACCAGGACCCACACGATGCCGATGATGGGCGAGACGAACCGCGAATAGGCGCCGTCTGGTGCCCAGAATCCACCGCTCAGCCACGTGGTGCCGCCCAGCAAGGCAAGCACAACGGCTGCGACCCCCGCCGCGAAGAGCGCGTTCGAGATCAGCCCGGCCCGCCATAGCCCGAACGCCGCGGACATGGTCAACATGGCTCTCGGGAACGAACTCAACACAAAGGCTGCCCATACGAAGTCGTTCAGGCCCGATGTGAGCACGTGATTTCCCGAGCCGACGACGGAGTACGCGAGGGCTGCGACCACCGCGATGAGCAGGAGGAAAAGCGCTCCGAGGGCGGCACTTGAGGCGGTCGCCGCCGCGCCCCAGCCGTCTTGCCCCGCACCCACCAGGGTGGTCCTGAGCGCCGCCGCGAACCACATGAGATTCAGGACAGCCAAGCCGTAAAGCACGGCCGCGATCAGAATCCGCATGCGATCGCCGTCGTAGAAGGCTGCCAGTGCGTCGGCCGATACTCCGATGTGCGGCTGATAGCCGTAGATGACGTAACCGATGATGAAGAACCCTACAGACTGAATGCCCGCCGTGCGCCACAAGCGTTCCCAAAACGCGGGGGTCGTGTACACGCTGGTGGATGAGGTCATGGCTGTGGTGGATGCGCTCATGAGGACCTCCTCTCGAACTGAAGCTGAATTCGGAAGCCCCGCCACCGAGTTTTTCGACAATTCGGCTGCGCGAGAAGTGGTATCACTCTGCTCCAAGAAGAACCATCTGCCCAGGCTCCTTGTACGAATACTACGTTTGTTGTCGATTCCATCTTTTCTCCCTTCTCTTATGGCTGCAGTTGATTCTGCAGCTTTGAAAATTGCCGGCGCGAATGGCGCACGCTGATGTTGCGCAGAACTTTCGATTTGCGCAGCGCGACCCTCGCGTGGTGAAGCCGTCCCTTCGCCGCCGGGACCGAAACACCGATCTCTGCTGCTATTTCCTCCAGTGAATAACCCTGTAGCTTGTGCAGCTCAAGAGGACGCCGAATGCTCAGACGAAGGTTTGTGATTGCTTTACGGACCAGTCCTGCTCGCTCTTTCTCTACGTACTGCTTCTCCGGATCTGGGGCCGAGTCCGTGATATCCCAGAGCGCGTCGTTCTCATTGCTGTTTTGCGCCGAAACGTCGCGGGAATTGCGCCTCTTCCGAAGGATCATTAGTGCTGAATTGATGCCAATGCGTGTCAACCAAGTGGAAAAGGTCGATCTACCGTCGAAGCTTTGGAGGTGGAGGAATGCGCTCAAGAAAGCGTCCTGGACCGCATCTTCGGCGTCTTCGTGGTTGTGAGTTATGCGACGGACGGTGTAAAAAAGCTTGTCCGCGTGCGCTCTGTACAGCGCGTCGAGCGTCGCGGTTCCTCTGCTCTTAGCTGCCGCCAACAGGCTGTGCTCGTTCATCGCGCGTTCCTATCTTTGGGGGCTGCTAGTGAGGTTTTTCGGGACTGGTTCGTGAGATTCGCCTGGCGCCGAGCTTCATCGAAGCGTTGGCCGAGGAATCTCAGCAATTCGGCTGCAGACTCGAACCTCAACTCCTCTCCGGTATCAACTTCTTCCACGTGGCCTTTGAGCCGCCGCAATTTCGGCTCCGTCTGGGGTCCAAGTCTGACAACGAATGCTCGTTGCATAACGAGACGAGAGTAAGGCGATTCCGGGGCCAAAGTGTGTCGTTCCCGTTGAATTGTCGTGACGTTTATCTCGAAGGCGTTGCGTCCGGCAGAATTAGGTTTAACTCGTAAGCCCGCTCTCTCACCGGCTATTCCCCAGGATTTCAGCTTGTCGTATGATTGCCCGAGCATCTGGCAGTCGGGCCTTCCATACCGCAATAGGAGAATCCCTGCTGGGCTGCGATGAGGCGCTTTCAATCATTCCGGCTCGATACCGTGAACCAGTGTCTCTGGCATGGAGAGGCCCGGGTCGAGCTCACACCAAAAGCATTTGGCGTCCTGCGTTACCTAGTAGAACATTCCGGGCGGCTGGTCACCCAAGAGGAGCTTTTGGATGCGCTCTGGCCTGCCACCTATATAAATCCTGAAGTCCTCAGAAAGTATGTTCTGGAAATCCGAAGGGTACTGGATGATCGGCCTGAGAAGCCTACGTTCATTGAAACGCGGCCTAAGCGCGGTTATCAGTTTGTGGCTTCCGTCGTCGACGAGATCCCCACGGAGATGTTGCCCGCAAGTGGAGCAAAGAAAATCTTTGGCCGCGAACCGGCACTGTCCGACTTGTGCGGCTGCCTGCTTAGAACGCAACGCAGCGAGCGGCAGATTCTCTTCATCACTGGGGAGCCAGGGATTGGGAAAACCGCACTTATCGACGAATTCCAGCGTCACGCGCGAGCCGATGTGTCGGAGATTTGTATCGTCCGCGGACAATGTGTCGAAGGCTATGGAGGCAAAGAACCCTATTACCCCGTGTTCGAAGCGGTGGCCCAGTTGTGTCGCATCTCTAGAGGCGACTTCGTCCAGACTCTGGCGCGACAAGCACCAACTTGGTTGGTTCAGTTCCCCGCGCTGCTAAAAAGCGAACACCGCCAAACGCTGCAGCGAGAGATCGCGGGGGCCACGCCCGAACGCATGCTGCGCGAGATTAGCGAGTTCCTAGAAACGATCGCCTCCGAAAAACCCCTCCTACTAATCCTGGAAGACCTGCATTGGGCAGACCATGCCACTGTCGATCTTATCTCTGCGTTGGCCCGCCGCCGACAGCCCGCCAAACTCATGCTCATCGGAACGTACCGTCCGGTGGACGTGGTGATCTCTTCTCATCCCCTGAAGCCGCTAAAACATGACCTACTGATCCATCACTTGTGCCGCGAGATCGCGTTGCAGCCTCTTGAAGAAGCCGAGGTGGCCGAATATGTGGCTGCCGAGCTGGGCGGCGCAGCAGTTCCTGAAGGTTTAGCAGGATTGGTCTATCGGCGCTCCGAGGGCAATCCGCTATTTATGGTGGCAGTCCTGGAGCACATAAGACAGCGGAAGCTCATCACCCAAGAAGGAAACAAGGTGACGCTTACACTTCCTCTTCGCGAAATCGACCTCTGTGCACCGGAAAGCTTGCGGCAGATGATCGAAATCCAGGCCGAGCGGCTAACCCACGAAGAATATCGCGCCTTGGAGGCTGCGAGCGTCACCGGAGTGTTGTTCTCTGCCGCAATCAGCGCTGCCGCCGCAAACATGGACGAGGATACTTTTCAAGACTTATGCGAAGGGTTGTCGCGCCGACACCAGATCGTGCGGCCGGTTGATACTCAGGAATTCCCGAGCGGAACTGTGTCTGACCGCTATGAATTCGTTCATGCACTGTATCGCGACGTCTTGTATCGACGGCAACCTCCTGGGCGCAGGGCGCAGATGCACCGTCTTGTTGGCGAGCGATTAGAGACGCTCTATGCGCAGCGGTTGAGCGAGGCTGCTGCCGAGCTAGCGGATCACTTCGAGCATGCTAGAGAGTGGCCGCGTGCCATTAAGTACCTGCTGCTTGCGGCAGATACGGCAGGGCGGCGGTTTGAACCTGGGCGCGCCCTAGAGATTCTTGAGCACGCTCTCCAGCTGAAGAATAGGCTGCCGCAAGCGGAGCGCGCGCCACACGAAATCCCGATTCTTGAGAGGCTGGCGACGGTGCATATCGCGTTCGTCGGAATGAGACCATTACTGAGAAAAGCGTGGCAGCTGATTTTGATGAATTCTGAGCAGTACCCGAAGCCTCTAGAGCGGGCGCTCGAATTACGCGCCGAATTCAAGGACCCAGTACTGCGCGCAAGAACCGTCATCAGATGGTCTCTGTGTAATGTGTTCGATGGAGACTGGAATGGCAAGCAACTGGAAGACTGTGGCAGGGCTCTCGACCTAATTCGCCAAGACTCCAACCGCTTGATTGTTGGTTCCAATCTGATCGATTACAGTGTCATCCAATTCTTTTCATCGGAGTACCGTGGCGCGTATCAGAATGCACGCGAGGGGGTGGCGGCCATCATTGAAGAGTCCGAAAATAATCCATACCTCAAGGATGCGTTCCTACATGAGTTCGTGGTGCCCTGGAGCTTGCTTTTTCTGGGAGAGTGGGGCGAAGCCCTGCATGAGATCGATTCGGAAGCCACGATGATGGAT